>JAEEGL015164587.1_pt1 | contig 54825 bp, 56 predicted proteins | sample 9134231 | NCBI WGS metagenome assembly JAEEGL01 (sample SAMN16246548, study PRJNA631951) | gut metagenome | biome: gut microbiome; feature: rumen; material: fiber-attached | host: Bos | place: Iran: Karaj | collected 2018-10
ACGAGGGAAAGGAGACGTCCTTCACGATCAAAACGGATGCGGAGTATCTCCGCGGCGCGCTTGAGCAGGAAAAGCTGATCGAAGGTGATGAATCTCAGTACGGACTTTATGTAAAGGTCGTGAACGGTGTGAAAGCCGACTATGACAAAGACGGAGCATACTGGGGGTTCTATAAAGCCGGACAATATCTCATGACCGGCGTTGACACGACGCAGATCGCCGACGGCGACACCTTTGAGATAATTTACACAAAGGGCTGACGTGAAAAAGCTGACGGTCAGGGAGATCGTGCTTTTCGCCATTTTCGGCTCCATGATGTTCGCGTCGAAGCAGATCGAGGTTATACCGAATTTTCATCCGCTTGCGATGTTCATAGCAACCTTCACACTGGTGTACGGTGCAAAAGCGCTTATTCCGACCTACGTTTTTGTCTTTCTCGAAGGGCTTTACGCCGGATTCGGTGTCTGGTGGGTGCCGTATCTTTACATATGGGCCCCAATATGCCTTGCGACGCTCGTCCTGCCGAAAAAAATGAGCAAAACGAAAGCGACGGTGCTAGTCAGTGTTATTTGCGGGCTTCACGGTCTGCTGTACGGCACGCTTTATGCGCCGTATCAGTGTGTTGTGTTTCTCCGGGGGAACCTGAAACTCATGTTCCTCTGGATTCTTTCCGGTCTGCCGTACGACGCCATGCACATGGTAGGCAATCTTATAATGTCGTTTCTGGCGGTTCCGCTCGCCGCTGTTCTTGCGAAGCTCGACCGGCGCGAACCGTATATCACGATTTCGTGACCGGCGCCGAAAATCAGAAAAACTGAAAACGCGTTTCCGCAAACGAAACGCGTTTTTTATATCAAAAACCGCTTGACTTTAGCGAACTAAAGCGGTATAATATTGAAAAATCTCAGGAGAGACGGGAAAATGGCGGACAGAACGGAAAATAACAGCCCGGAAATGCAGCTTGAAACCGTGGCGGAGGCGATTTCATCTGTCAGAGGGACCGACGAAATAAAGGCGCTTCTCGCCGACATGTGCACACCGGGGGAGATAAGATCGATCTGCAATCGTATCGTTGCTGCACGGATGCTTTACGGCGGCGGCAGCTATCAGGACGTGATAAACGAGCTTGGGCTCAGCACGGCCACGGTAGGTCGCGTAAGCAGGTGTCTTAAAAACGGCTCCGGCGGATATCTGAACTATATAAAACGAATAAACGGAGAAAAACCGGATGATGATATCTGATTCGCTTCTAAGCAAAGGAGAGGCGCTTGCTCTAAAACTCGGCGGGCTTTTCGATTCTGCCGGATATTCCCGTTACCGCATGAACCGGTTCGAGGACTATGATCTTTACGCGGCAAACAGGGAGTTTCTCGGCCAGGGGCAGGTTATAACCTTTACTGACGTGAGCGGCAGACTTCTCGCGATGAAGCCTGACGTAACCCTGTCGGTGATAAAGGACCTCGGAGACTCTGCCGGAAACGGTGTCTGCCATGTCAGATATGATGAAAACGTGTTCCGTGAGGACCGTGACGCCGGCTCGTTCCGCGAGATAAGACAGGTCGGCGCCGAACTTTTCGGCGAAATCACGGAAAACGACGTGATATCGCTCATACGTCTTGCCGGCGAAAGCATGAGGCTTATATCCGACAAATCGGTTCTTGCCATTTCGAGCCTGTATCTTATACGAAGCGCCGCGCGCACCGCGGGGATCCCCGACGCCTTTTTCGGCAGTGTTATACGGGCGTTTGACAGGCACGACGTTGCTTCACTTGGGGCGCTTTCTGAGAAAGACACTACGCCTCTGATCGTTCTTTCGGGAATAAGCGGCTCTATGCCGGATGTCCTCGGACAGCTTTCAGAGTTCGTTTCGGCGTACGGTCTTGATGACGGCGGTTTTTGCAGACTTCTTTCGAAGGCGTCGGAGGTTTCGCCAGTTGGCATAAAGGTCGATTTTTCGGTTGTCGGAAACGAAAAATTTTACAGCGGGGTGGTATTCCGTGGGATGGCGGAAGGCATCCCCGTTCCCTGCCTGCGCGGCGGAGAGTACGGGTTGCTTATGAAAAAGCTTGGCAAGCGCGGTTCCGCCGTCGGTTTTGCCGTATACACCGACACGGTGGAGAGAACGGATGGATTCTGCGGCGAGAAGCCGCTTTCTGTGGCCATTCCCAAAGGACGGCTCGGCGAAAAAGTCAGGGAGATTTTCACACGCGCCGGATACGACTGCCCGGCAGACGAAAAAAACAGCAGAAAGCTGGTCTTTGACAGCGCAGACGGTCGTCTGAGATTTTCGATGGTCAAGCCGTCTGACGTCGCGGTATATGTTGAGCGCGGCGCCGCCGATATCGGGGTAGTCGGAAAAGATGTTCTGCTTGAACACGACAGCGACGTGCTCGAGCTGCTAGATCTCGGCATCGGTAGATGCTCCGTTGCGGTCGCGGCACCCGCCGGATTCTCCGACGATGGCGCCGGCAGACTTCGCGTCGCCACCAAGTTCCCGCGTATCGCGAAATATTATTACGCTTCCCGCGGAAGGGATATAGATTGTGTCACTCTGAACGGCTCGATCGAACTTGCTCCGCTGCTCGGCCTTTCCGATGTTATCGTCGATATAGTCGAGACAGGTACGACGCTTAAGGAAAACGGGCTTGAGATCGTTGACAGATTTACGGATATAAGCGCCCGGCTGATATGCGGCAAAGCGAGCCGGCTTTTCAGAGGCGAGGAGATAAGAGAACTTTGTGAAGGACTTGCCGCAGTAACGGGCGGCGGGGCCGGATGAGCTGATTATGATGAAACTGTTTTATTACGGCAGGGATCCCGATCCGGCGATCTTTTCAAGAGAACAGCCGCTTTCACGGGACGTCTCCGATACCGTGAGAAAGATAATAAGCGAAGTCGCCGGGCGTGGGGACGCGGCGCTTCTTGAATTCACTGAACGCTTTGACGGAGTCAGGCCGGAAAACATTGAAGTCCTGCCTGCCGAGATCGATGAGGCGTTCCGTTCCGTTCCGGAAGAGCTTATAAACGTTTTCCGCCGCGCGGCGGAGAACATACGAGCCTTTCACACCGCGCAGAAACGCGTAGGATTTGAGATGAGAAGGAACGGTGCTGTGCTCGGACAGACTGTAAATCCTATAGAGCGGGTAGGAGTATACGTTCCGGGAGGCACGGCGGCGTATCCGTCAACGGTCCTTATGAACGTAATTCCCGCAAAAATAGCCGGATGTCCCGAAATATACGTTATCACTCCTCCGGGCAGGGACGGAAAGATCAACGCAAATGTTCTCGCGGCGGCAAAGATAGCCGGAGCTGACAGAGTATTCAGGGCCGGCGGAGCTCAGGCGATCGCAGCGCTGGCTTTCGGAACAGAAACGGTGCCAGCTGTCGATAAGATCACCGGACCGGGCAACGCTTTTGTCGCGGAAGCCAAAAGACAGGTTTTCGGGAAAGTATCGATAGACATGATTGCCGGGCCGAGCGAAATACTTGTGATAGCCGATGACGGAAACGACCCCGACATGATAGCTGCCGATCTGCTTTCACAGGCGGAGCACGACAGGCTCGCCATGTCCGTGCTTGTGACGGACAGTGAAACATTTGCGTCAGAGGTCAGCGAGGCCGTCATCCGCCGTCTGGAATCGCTCCCGCGGCGTGAAATCGCCGCCGCGTCGATTGAAAGCAACGGCAAGATCATAGTTGTAAAAGACCTTGGGGAGGCGGCCACGATATCGGACAGGATCGCGCCGGAGCATCTCGAACTCTGCGTTGCCGATCCGTTTGTTCTTCTTCCTAAGATAAAAAACGCCGGTTCCGTATTTCTCGGCAGATACTGTCCCGAGGCGCTCGGAGACTATATGGCAGGTCCGAACCATACGTTACCGACAAGCGGAACAGCGAGATTTTCAAGCCCCCTGTCGGTAGATGATTTTATTAAGAAAACGCAGTATTGCTACTTTGACAGGGAAGCGTTTGCCGGGCTTGGGGGAGATATTGTTAAATTTGCAACGTGCGAGGGACTCGATGCGCACGCGCAGAGCGCCGCCGTGAGGATGGAACCCGAAAAATGAGCAGATTTCTGACAGAAAAGAAAAAAAGTCTCACCGCTTACGTTCCCGGGGAACAGCCACGTGACAGGAGATATATAAAACTGAACACGAACGAGTCTCCGTTTCCTCCGTCCGAAAAAGCGATTGAATACGCTGCGCTCGCTGCGAGGCGGATGATGCTGTATCCAGATCCGGAGTACAGGTCGCTCAGAGAGGCAATAGCCCGCACGTACGGAGTAGACGCAGGCTCTGTCACCGTTGGGAACGGGTCTGACGAGATATTGAATTTTGCATTTGCTGCATTCTGCGGTCCCGGAAGACGCGCCGTTTTTCCGGATGTGACATACGGGTTTTATCCGGTTTTTGCGGAGCAGAACGGCGTTCCGTATGAGACGGTTGAGCTTAACGATGACTTTACGCACCCTGACGGTTTTCTTGAAACCGACGGAGCGGTTATGTTTATAGCGAATCCGAACGCACCGACGGGCATTTTTGTCCCGGTCAAAAAGATCCGCGAAGCGGCCCGCCGCTACAAGTCGACGCTTTACGTGATAGACGAGGCGTATGCCGATTTCGGCGGAGAAAGCTGCGCCACTTTAACAAATGAACTTGACAACGTGATCGTCACCGGGACGTTTTCAAAATCGCGATCCCTTGCCGGTGGACGGCTCGGTTTTGCGATAGGATGCAGGGAATTAATCGAAGACCTTGATCTTATCCGCTGTTCCGTCAATCCGTATAATGTGAGCATGATGACGGCGGCGGCCGGAGAAGGAGCTCTTGCCGATCCGGATTATATGAAAGAAAACTGCCGGAAAATCATAGAGACGCGCAAAAAACTGACCGCTGAGATGAAAAGAATGGGCTTTTATCTCACCGAGTCGCTGGGCAACTTCATTTTTGCATCGCATCCCGGAATCGGCGGATATGAGCTTTACTCAGCTTTGCGTGAGCGGGGAATTCTCGTGCGACATTTCGACGGTGCGAGAACAAAGGAATTCAACAGGATCACGGTCGGCTCGGAGAAAGAAACCGGTGCGCTCATACGCGCAGTTGCCGAAATACTCCATGAGAAAGGAATCGGAAACAGATGAGAAAATCGGAAATAAAAAGAAAAACCGGCGAAACTGATATTTCGCTTTCACTCTGCCTAGACGGAAGCGGCGTGTCCGTAGCGGAAAGCGGGAACGGTTTTATGGATCACATGCTCTCGATTTTCGCAAAACACAGCGGATTTGATCTCCGTGTCATGTGCTCGGGCGATGTAGGAGTCGATTTTCACCACAGCGCGGAAGATATCGGCATTTGTCTCGGAACGGCGTTCCGCGAGGCGCTTGGCGACTGCGCCGGAATCGAACGGTACGGATCCGTTGTTCTGCCTATGGATGAGGCGCTCGTCATGACGGCCGCTGACATATCCGGCAGAGGCTTTTCCGATATACGCCTTGATATACCGTCCCGCAGGGTCGGAGATTTTGACACTGAACTTGTGGCGGAATTCTTCTCCGCGTTTGCACGCGAGGGGGGCATAACACTGCATATCAGACAGCTTGCGGGGCTCAATTCGCATCACATTATCGAGTGCGCTTTCAAAAGCTGTGCCAGAGCGCTTCGTGAAGCGGTCGCGATAACGGGCGGCGGAATACCGTCTACAAAGGGCGTGATCTGATGATAGCTGTCCTCGACTACGGGGTAGGCAATCTGTTTTCCGTCACAAGGTCTCTCGCCGCGGTCGGGACGGAATCGGCCGTTACAGGCGATCCTAAACTTCTCGACACGGCCGACGGAATAATTCTTCCGGGCGTCGGCGCCTTCGGGGAGGCGGTCGAAAAGCTGAGAGACTCAGGGCTTTTCGAATATCTGATCCGTTCGGCGAAGGCCGGTCGGCCTATTCTAGGGATATGTCTCGGCATGCAGCTGCTTTTTGACGAAAGTCTTGAATTCGGAGTCCACAGGGGGCTTGGGCTAATCCCGGGACGCGTTGTTCCGTTCAGAGGGCTTATACCTGACAACGCAAAGGTTCCGCACATGGGCTGGAACGCACTTGAGATAAAAAAAGAAGACTGTCCGATAATGAAATATACCCGCGACGGAGACTGCGTTTATTTCGTGCATTCGTTTTTCGCGACAGAATGCGAAGCGGACACCGTCGCTACCTCGGATTATTTTGTTTCAGTGACGGCGGTCGCCGCGCGCGGAAACGTTTTCGGATGTCAGTTTCATCCCGAAAAAAGCGGTAGAGTCGGGCTTGACATACTGCGCGCGTTCTGCGAGACGGCGGAGGGCAGAGTATGATAGTTTTTCCTGCAATAGATATTTACGGCGGCCGCGTCGTACGCCTCTTTCAGGGCGATTACGGCAAAATGAAGATTTATTCGGAGAGCCCCGTCGACGCGGCAACAAAGCTTATGAAAGATGGAGCGACTCATCTCCATATTGTCGATCTTGAGGGCGCGAAGACCGGCGGGACGCCGAATTTCGGAATTATCACCGCAATAAAAAAATATACCGGTCTGTTCTGTGAGGTCGGCGGTGGGATACGCTCCGCCGAGGTCCTGAAGCTTTATGCCGACGCGGGCATCGACAGGATGATCCTCGGCACTGCCGCGCTGGGAGACCCCGGTTTTCTGGAATACGCCGTCGGACTTTACGGCGACAGGATCGCCGTTTCGGTGGACGCGCGGGACGGATTCGTCGCGGTTAACGGCTGGACCGAAAAGACCGACAGAGAACCCGTCGGTTTCTGCCGTGAACTTAGAGAAAAAGGCGTAAAAACGGTCATCTGCACTGATATTTCCCGTGACGGAGCCATGAAAGGCACGAATCACGGCCTTTACCGAAAAATCGGAAAAATCAGGCTGAACGTTATCGCGTCCGGCGGCGTGAGCTCCGCCGATGACATAAGAAAGCTTGCGCGCGCAGGTGTATACGGAGCAATCGTCGGTAGAGCATATTATGAGGGCGCATTGACTCTCGAAGAAGCACTGGAGGCCGCCCGTGCTGACTAAAAGAATTATACCTTGTCTTGACGTAAGGGACGGCAGAGTTGTCAAAGGCGTAAATTTTGAAGGCCTTAGAGACGTATCTTCTCCCGTTGAGCTTGCCGAAAAATACGTGAACGAGGGTGCCGATGAACTTGTTTTTTACGACATAACCGCCTCGGCCGAAGGCAGATCGCTTTTTCTTGACGTCCTTCGCCGGACGGCCGACAGGGTGTTCATTCCTCTTACGGTCGGCGGGGGTATAAGATCGCTTGAAGATTTTGAGGCGGCGCTTGGAGCCGGGGCCGACAAGGTTTCGGTCAATTCCGGCGCAATAGATAATCCGGGGCTTATCTCCGAAGCGGCAGAAAAATACGGCAGCCAGTGCGTAGTTATCTCCGCTGACGTGAAGAGAAAAGACGGAGAATTCAGGATTTTCGCGAAAGGCGGCCGGGTCGACACCGGTATAGAGGCCGTCGGCTGGATACGCGATTGCGTCCGGAACGGAGCCGGTGAGGTCGTACTCAATTCCATGGATGCCGATGGAGTCAAGGGCGGGTTCGATATTGAAATGCTTGCTGCCGTATGCGAAACCGTCGATGTTCCTGTTATAGCTTCGGGAGGCGCCGGAGGTATCGGTGATTTTATAAATCTGTTCAGATCGCTGTCGCGAGTCGACGCCGGACTCGCCGCTTCGGTGTTCCATTTCGGCGAGGTTCCGATTCCGGAACTGAAATTAAAAATGGCGGAAGCGGGGATACCCGTCCGCCTGATATAAGGTGCCAGATATTATGATTAACTCAGAACTGAAAAGCCGGCTCAAATTTGATAAAGACGGGCTCATCCCAGCGGTCGTAAAGGACGCGCGCACGGGGCGAGTGCTGACGCTCGCCTATATGAACCCCGAATCCATCGACATCACGCTCGAAAAGGAACTCACATGCTTTTACAGCCGCTCGAGAAAAGAGCTCTGGCTCAAGGGAGAAACAAGCGGAAATTATCAGCACGTCGTCTCGGTGACGGCGGACTGCGATCTTGACGCTCTGTTGGTTGATGTGATTCCCGACGGCCCTGCATGCCATCTCGGAACGGAATCATGCTTTGAAAACAAACTGTTTGAAAACGAGGACCTCGGCAGCTTCTCTGTTGACGGCCTTGCCGGGCTTCTTGAAGACAGGAACAAAACCCGTCCGGAAGGCTCATACACTACTTATCTTTTCGAGAAGGGGCGCGACAAGATACTTAAAAAAGTCGGCGAGGAATGCACGGAGGTAATAATTGCCGGCAAGGCAGACGACAGGCGCGAGACAGTTTACGAAATCGCCGACCTCGCCTATCACGTTCTTGTGTTAATGACGGACATGGGAATATCCGTTGATGAAATCAGAAAAGAGCTTGCCTCGCGTCACGTGATAGACAGCAAAGTCAAACAGGAGAAGATGACCTGATGCTGAGAAAAACAGGGTATGCCGATCTCCACGTCCACAGTACTTTCAGCGACGGTAAAGATTCCCCGGAGGATATCGTCAGATACGCGCTCGATCTGGGTATGCGAACAGTCGGCTTTACCGACCATTCCTTTACTCCGTTTGACACATCGTACTGCATACCCGAAAGCCGTCTTGAAGAATACCGCGAAACAATTAAGTCTCTTCGGGAAAAATATGCCGGAAAAATCGGCGTTCTATGCGGGATCGAGCAGGATCTCTTTTCGGAGATACCTGCCGAAGGTTATGATTACGTTATCGGCTCGGTTCATTATTTCCGTCTCGGCGAAGAATATGTCCCGGTCGATTTCAGTGCCGAACGGCTCCGCTACGCTTCGGAAACTTACTTCAGCGGTGATTTTATCGCTCTTGCGGAAGAGTATTTCCGGCTTGTCGGAAAGCTTGCCGAAATGAAAGCTGACATTATCGGACATCTAGATCTTATCACAAAGTTTAATTCTGCAGGAGCACTGTTCGATGAAAGCGACAAAAGATACCTTGCCGCCGCCAGAAACGCCATTGACCGCATTCTTTCGGCTAATCCGGGGCAGCTTTTTGAGATTAACACAGGGGTTATTTCGCGCGGATACCGGCGCAGGCCGTACCCGTCGCGTGAGCTTAAGAGATATATTTCTTCAAAAGGCGGTCGCTTTATTTTGACGGGTGATACCCACAAAAAAGAAAAACTCTGTTATCTTTTTGAAAAATATGAAAGACCCGGAATTATAACGAAATACTTCCCGGGGCTTTTCGGAAGCCGGCGCTGAAAACCGTGCCAGCCGGTCTGAATCATTCAGGACCGGCTTTTTCTTTTGTATTCTTGAAAAAACACTTGACAAACAACCGTGCCGGCGATATAATATAAGAAAAGTAAGAAAAACCGGGAGATTCCTACATTGAAGAAAGTTGATAAAGACCGTTTTATAATAAGCGTAAGAGTCGGACCGAAAGGCCAGATCACCGTCCCCGCCGAAGCGAGGAAAATGTTTGACATAAACGAGGGCGACACGCTTCTTGTACTGGGGGACAGAAACCGCGGCATCGCGCTCGTAAAAGCGGATAGCATGTACGAAATGATAGGAGGCATGACACCGTATGACGGCAGTAAAGATTGATAATCTGAGAAAGAATTACAAAGACGTCGCGGCGGTCGACGGAATTTCACTTGAGATCGGAGAAGGTGAGCTTTTCTCGCTGCTCGGTGTCAACGGGGCCGGAAAAACGACCACGATAAAGATGCTGGCGACGCTTACGGAGCCGACGGACGGAGACGCGTATATATTCGGACATTCCGTAACTGTCGAAAAAAACGAGGTAAAAAAGCTGATTGATATTTCTATGCAGGAGACCGCCGTCGCAAGAAAACTCACCGTCAGCGAAAATATTGAGTTTTACGCCCGCCTTAGCGGTCTTGACGCCCGTGAAACGGAGGAAATGAAAAAATACGTTTACGACGCGTTTGGCCTCGGGGCTTATTCCGGCAGACAGGCGATGAAGCTTTCCGGCGGCTGGCAGCGAAAACTTTCGATTGCTCTCGCGCTGATTTCCCGGCCTAAGGTACTGTTCCTCGACGAGCCGACGCTCGGGCTCGATGTTCTCGCCAGGCGAGAGCTGTGGAAAACGATTCAGTCTCTAAAAGGAAAGATGACTATAATTCTGACGACGCACTATATGGAGGAGGCGGAGGCGCTTTCCGACCGTATCGGTATAATGAAAGACGGGCGGCTGCTGTTTGTCGGTGCAAAGGACGCGCTTTTTGCAGAAACGGGAAAAGAAACTGTTGAGGACGCTTTCATACAAATCGTCTCGGGAGGTGATCTCGATGCGTAAATCGCTTTCAAGGGTTATGACCATTACCGGCAGAAACATGAAAGAGATACTTCGCGATCCGCTTTCGCTTATCTTCATGCTCGCCCTTCCCCTGTTTATGGAGATACTGTTTTATTTCATATTTCACAAGCTTACGCCGCAGTTCGAGATGAAATATCTCGTGCCTGGGATAGTTGTTTTCGCGCAGGCGTTTCTAACGCTTTTCACCGGTCTGCTTATCGCTTTTGACCGATCGACCGCCTTTCTGACGCGGCTTTACGTTTCGCCTGCTCACCCCTGGGAATTTATAGCCGGATATACGCTTTCGCTTCTGCCGTCGGTTTTTGTCCAGTCCGCGCTGTTCTTTGTCATCGGAGGTATCATCGATCCGTCGATATTCGGAGTGAAAATGATATTATGCGTTCTGCTCGCACCTGTTATTTCGCTGTTTTTCATTGGCTGCGGAATTCTTTTCGGTTCGCTTTGCAATGAAAAGTCCATCGGCGGCGTGTCATCGGTCATAATAGTGTGTCAGTCGGTGCTGTCCGGAATGTGGTTTCCGCTCGACGGCATGAGCGGCGGATTTGTGACTTTCATGAAATGCCTGCCGTTTAAAAACGCCACCGATCTTATGCAGAACGTGCTTAACGGAATTTCCGATCCGTTCGGAGATTTCTGGAAACCGCTTTTAATCGTATTCAGCTATGCTGCCGCGGCGTATATCGCAGCCGTACTGAGCTTCCGGTCACGCATGAAAGCGCAGTGATTCCTGAAAGACATAAAGCGAACCCCCGGCAGAGGATTCTCTGCCGGGGGTTTAGAATAGAAAGTCATTCGGTTTCTGTTTTCAGAAAACATATATATCGTCAATCCACTCCTGGTATTCATCAAAGAAGAAATATGTACAAAACGAACAATCCTCAGTTTCAAAATTCCACTTTAACACGTAATAATAGCTTGGGAATCCCAAACAACCAGCCTCATAAAATGAAACGAAATATATGTCTCCATCGCGTTCAAACGCGCTACTTATACAAAAATCCTGTCGGAAAATATAATTTGATCTTTTGATTCTTTTGCCTTCATCAAAAGAATTCAGAACCGAGCGGGCAATTGTTTTTGAAACGCCGGTCTCTTTTTTTGTGACAACAAGTTTGTTTCTCATAAAAGTATCTTCTAGAGAAAAGAAATAGTCATTTGATCTGTTTTTATCTTTTGACTGAGGAATATCATTAACATTCTCGTCAATGACGGATGTCTCATGTGTGTCAATATTCCATGAATAATAGGTATTTCTGAATTCATAAGGTGGTACCATCAAAAAGCATCTGCCGCTGAAAATACAGTAGTTTATTCTTTCAGGAAATGTTTCTCTGCCAAGTAAAACGGTTTCAAAGTTTTCATAGTATGTAAACAAGAAAACAACATCGGGGCTGCCATAATCATGTGTATAAGAGTAAAAACCGTTTTCTTCGAGAAAAACAATTTCGCATTCTCTGCCTTCATACGTAAACTCTGACCGGTTGTAGTGAACATCTCCAATAACCAATTGAAAATGTGTCAACAACACGCAATCCATATTCTTCCCAAAAGATTCAAACATGGAAGAAGTTTTATCTTCTTTTAGGTTTCCAATGAAACCACCTATTGCAACCGAATCAACGGTAGCAATAATTGATGAAACACAGAATAACGCGCAGGACTCAAGCGAGAATATCATTATTATGCAAAGAGCAACGGATAACAGTTTTTTCATTATTCAAAACTCGAAAAATTGCTTTATTTCATAAATCTTTCTGCTTCGGTGAGGTATCTGTTATACAGCTCATCATAAATGGCAAGTGCGCGCATATCCGGAATGATCGTTTCGGCGACATGTACCATCGACGCCATAGCATCGTCTGCGCTGCCGTAAAAATTCGCGCACACCGCGGCAGTGATCGCGGCTCCGAGCGACGCGGCATCGGGACAGCTCAGAAGTTCGACCGGGAGACCGAGCACATCAGCTTTAATCTGATTCCATACACGCGAGGCGGAGCCTCCCCCACATACGCGCAGAGAGGACGATTTTCCGGTTCCGAGACAGCAGCTTAGCACATGTCTTACGCTGAAAGCAACGCCTTCCATAACCGAACGGACAAAATGCTCTTTGCCGCATTCCGCATTTATCCCGCAGAACGAGCCGGTCGCCGCCGGGTTCCAGACGGGAGCCCGCTCCCCTGATATATACGGCGTAAAGATCATTCCCAGACTGCCTTTCTCAGCGGTTTCCGCAAGGGCGTCTGCCTCTTTCAAATCTATTCCGAGGACTTTTTCCGTAAGCCATATAAGAGAGGCTCCTCCGCTTTGCGTCGGGCCAAACCGGACGGGAAGGCCGCCCGTTACGCTTATGGGTATGTCCGTTACTCTGTCATCCGGCTCGGTTTTTTCATCGCCGACCGACGCACCGATTATTTCGGATGTCCCCGCGCTGTCGAATGCGATTCCCGCAAGCGATGGGACACCGCTTCCAAGCACCGTTGCGAGGCCGTCGTCACATCCCACACTGACCGGGATGCCGGCACACAGCCCGACGGCGTTGGCCGCATCGGCGGAAAGGGTTCCGCGGCTCGTATGCCACGGTACGGCGGGCGGCATTATTTCGGCCCGGATACCCGCAAAATCGAGAAGTTTACGGTAATATCCGCCGTTTTTCATGGCGAGTGTGCGCGCGCTCCAGATGTCCGTCACATGTTCGCCGGTCAGAAACATGCCGACAAAATCTTTTGCCCCGATATAATACGCGGCGTTTTTCGCGTTTTCCGGTTCGTGTCTGCTCAGCCACACAAGGCGGGCCGGTGTCATGGACGCACTGACGGGAGAACGGCAGATTAGCCGGCCGGCAAGGACGTCCTTCGGGAATGCCGCGGCAATCTCTGCCGCCTCCGATTCCGCGCGGGAATCTGCCCAAGTTATCATGGGCCGGAGCGGACGGTGGTTTTTGTCAAGCAGAGTTTCGGTTGGCCACTGCCCGGTCAGACCGACAGCCCGGATGCGTCTGCCCAACGCCGGATCATCCGACACTATGCGCAGGACGGCATCCTTTAACGCCGCAATATAATCACCAGGATCCTGTTCGGCGCGGTTCTGTGCCGGGGTGCTGACGGGATACGGCGATCTTGCTGAGCGCAAAACAGTGCCGCGCAGATCGAAAACCGTTGCTTTGAGAGAACTCGTTCCGACGTCTATTCCGAGAATCAGTTCGTCGCCGCATGTGTTCATTTTCCCGGCCCCCATCCATCTGTTTTGTGATATTTTATCACCAAACCGAGAGGGTGTCAAGACCATGCGATATTACCTGCTAAATCAAAAAGCCGCGCGCCGTTTTCAAAAACGGTGCGCGGAGCTTTTTCCGCAAAAATTATTTGAGGATGCGGAAGCTTCCGATAAGCGGAAGATCCTTCGCCTTGCCCTGAGCTGCGTTGACAACGCCGAATACAAAGAGCACGAAAACCGCGAGAGCGAGAATCCAGCCGAGAACGGGGATCCACGAAAGAGCGGTTACGATAATTCCGACGATGAACAGGATAATTCCCTGATTGGTGTGGAAGCGGGCGTATTTCGATTCCTTAGCGGCGAAAAGCGGGATAAGGAACAGAATTCCGAAGTAAGCAAGGACTGCCATAACTTTGTTATCGCTTATGTCCTTTTCTTCCATCTCGGAGGTATAGTCCGCCGGGTTTGTGAGTTTTTCTTTGAAGGAGGCCATGGTCTTTCTCTCTTTCTTTTTTATGACAGACGTCCACGCTGCCGGATTGCAGCGCAGACGGACTGTTCTGTTTTTGTCGGCGCGGTCCTGCCGAAACAAAAGCGCACCATATATATTATATATGACACCCGCGCCGGTGTCAACAAAAAAATGAATAAGAGGAGAAAAAAAGTTTCGGTATGGCAGGCTTTAAAGAATTTTCCGGTCCAAAGTGCGCTTCGAACCGGAAAAGGAAATAAAAATTTACAGCAGCATATACTTCCCGCCGGGGACGGCAGTTATATAGCCCTTTATTTCAAGCGTGGTAAGACCGAAAAGAATCTCTCCAACGTCGAGGCCGAGACGGACGGAAAGTTCGTCCGCTGTCAGTGCGCCGCCGCGTTCGGCAAAGACGCCCATTATCTTTGATTCGCTTTCATCGAGACCTTCGGGGATCGTGATCTGCCTCTTTTCGGGCGCAGGCGTCGCGTGAAAGTCCGGGAGTTCTTTTCCGGTGTCGAGCGGCATCGAAACTGAAACGCGCTTCGGCGGCGATGTGCGCGCCGTGGAACGCTCTTTTTTAATCCTGTTTTCCGGTTTGACCGCTTCAGACGGGATCCTGAGACTGCTGACCGACGGGTAGCGCTCCTCGAAATCTGCGATTATCTCGCGTCCTTCGGTTATCATGCCGGCGCCGTCGCGGATAAGGGCGTTCGTGCCTTTGCTGCCGAGCTCGCCGGTCTTGCCGGGCATGGCGTAGACGCGTCTGTGCTGTTCAGCCGCATGCTTTGCCGTGTTGAGCGCACCGCTTTTTTCCGATGCTTCGATTATGAGGACAGCCTGAGAAAGACCGCTTATAATTCTGTTGCGGGACGGGAAGTGCCATCTTTCGGGTTTAGAATACGGAGGAAACTCCGAGAGAAGCGTCCCTCTGTCGGAGATCTCGGTCATAAGGTCGCCGTGAGACGCAGGATACGCCCTGTCAAGGCCGTTTCCGAGAACGGCGACGGTAATGCCGCCCGCGTCGAGACACCCGTGGTGGGCGGTTCCGTCCACCCCTTCCGCCATACCGCTTACAACCACGCCGCCTGCCTTGGCGATGTCATAGGCGGCGCCGTATGCGCAGTCTCTGCCGTATTCGCTCATCCGGCGGGTCCCGACAACTCCAATGAACAGCCGGTCAGCCGGAGGGAGCTCACGCCCTCTGCGGTAAAGCACGCAGGGCGGATCGGAAATCATTTTCAGACGTTCAGGATATTCCGGATCATCCGGGGTTATTATGTCGATCCCTTCGTTCAGGCAGTTCTCAAACGTTCTTTGAACGAGCGTCATATCCTTGAGGCGAAGCCGCTCTGACGTTGTTTCCGCGACGCCCCGAATGCCGCCGTAAGAATCGGCGCCGTAAACCGCCACGGGGTCGCCCCCGAAATGTCTCAGAAGCGCCGCGCGGCTTTTGCCCGCGAACTCGGTGCGCAGTGCGAGCCACAGCCAGAGCGAGCGACGTTCGTTTTCCATTATTTTATGGTGAGCGTTGCCTCGGATTTAACTCCGTCTATCTGGACTTTTCCGTAAGGACCGTGGAAATTGTAAAGGGTCGAGAAGTTAAGCGTCTGACCGTATATCACGTCGACCTCAAAAGTTGTAAGGAGCGTTTCTGTCTTTTTTTCCTCGGATTGATTAATCGACGGAGCGGTAAAGGTCGAGATGTTGTCGCCTATCTTGATATAGCTGTTTGCACATCCGCCTGTATATATGCTGTAATGCACAAGGTTGAGGGTGATCTTAAGATGTACGGTTCCGTCGTCGTTGCGCGTTCCGTTGATTATCGCCTTGGTGTTGATATAGGCGCCTGTATTTGAGCTTATCGTCTTATTGTATTTGAAGTTTGCCGGGGCTTTCTGTACCGGATCTGTTTTTGGCGGATCTGTCGTCTTGTCTTTGCTTGAGGACGGATTCTGTTCGGTTGTAGGCGGATTTACCGTCTTGTCTGAACTGTTTGACGGGGTTGACGGCGGATCATTCTGCTTTTCAGAAGTCTGTGACGGCTGATTTACGTCTGTGTCCGTCGGGACGTTCGAAACCGTCTTTGTGTCGGTTACTTCGCCGCTCGTGACCGGCGTTTTGCCCTTCTGAATCTGACCAACGGCCACCGAGCCGATTATTGACACGGTGAGCAGCGACGCGATTACTATAAGCGCCTTTGTGAGTGTTCCTGTTTTCATTCTGATCTTCCTTTCGCTTTCAGCCTGATTGTAATCTTTTTTATCCGTTTTGCGCGACGGTGCAGAAGAGCTCCCAGCCGCGCGTCTCCGACCATGCGGCGATGAATCCGCGGGACACGTCCGAAATGTAGTCAAAATACATCGGAAGCACGAAATCCCCGTTTGTATTTATCATTCCGTACTTATCGTTTTCGTTCTTAACAACCGCGAGTCCCTGAAGGAACGGTTGCGCTTCGGTATACGTCGCGGCGCTTACCCATTTGCCCGCGACGGAGAAGTATCCATAAAGCCCGTCCTTTTCGACGACGATTATGCCGTCGCTGTAATTAACTATCCCGTAGTTGCCAGGGACGGTGTAATATCCCCCGCTCTTTGTGGCGAGACGGTATTCCGAGAGGTTTATAAGATCGATGTGAGTCTGATGAGATTCGGCGTATCTGATGAGGCAGTAGCCTTTGTCGAAATAATACATGCCTATCGAGGACAGGTCGGCGTTCACGGCACCGAGGTGACGTTTGTGAGTCTTGACCACGCCGGACATGTAAGATGAGTATTTAACCGGCTCGTCAACACGGTTGAATATCTTTTTGCCGGTGCGGTTTATTACTACAACCTCGTCGTCAAATGTGATGACAGAGGCAACGCCGTCTTCCGTGAAGGCGTAAACCGTTTTATATTCAGCCTCTATGACAACGTTTCCGTTAAAGTCTTTGAATCCCCATGCGAGCTTTTTCTCGGCGATATACGTTTTTCCGTTAACAACGACGATCTGGCCGTCCTCGGCGTCCTCCGGGAACGGTTCGGTCTCTTCCTCAGATGAGGAGGGGTCTTCCGCCTCCGGTGTCACATCGCCCGGTTCGGCGTTGAACGTCTCGGCGGTGACCGTCACGGTTTCGGATGGCTCGGGATCAGACTGCGTCGTCTCCTCGGACGTTACCGGCTCCGTTTCTGTGGTTTCCGGAGCTGGCGGGTCGGTTTCCGTTACGCTGGTCTCGTCAGTCACCGTGTCAGACGTGTCAGTCGCCGGGATCGGATCCGTATCTGTCTCAGTAACGGGAATGGGATCGGTCTCGGTAACGGTAACGGGATCAGTCTCGGTAACGGTAACGGGATCGGTTTCCGTTACTTCTGAGATTGCGGAGCTCTCGTCCGGCGTCGTTCCTGTCTGATCCGTCTCTGTAAATGTCAGGAGCCAGTCGGAGTATGGCACGAGAGTGTCAGTTGCTCCGGGATAGTAGACCGGAAAATCAAACGCGAGCGCCATGCGGTTTATATCGCTCTCGGCGACGGGTGTCGAGGATATCCCGTTTTCGGACAGGATGTAATAACGGTCCTTTATAGTGACAAGAGGATGACCGTCTTTTGTCGTTAGATACGGCAAAGTGCCGGTGAACTTCGTCGCGACCTCCCTGCCGTCCGGCGCGTAGATCGTAAAATTCTTGCCCTGATCGAAGAAAAGGTAACCGAAATAGAGCGTCATTGCGGGTTTTTCCACCGTCACGGTCTTTGTCCGTATTCCGAGACGCTGGTTTTTCATCGTGTAAAGCTCGTTCACCGTCTGCTTTACGTTGCGCAACGAGAACTTCGACGGGACAGAGCCCAGGGATATCTTCATAAGCTGAGTCTGCTCGTTCACCATATCTGTGGAGACGGAAAGGGTGGTGTTTCCGCGCTCAAAAGACGGAATCTGATTAAGATATCTTTCGGCTTCCTCGTACGATATCTCGGTCGTGACCGGAGGCGGAGGCACGGTAACCTGTTCGCTGTCCGATGTGTCCGGCGGCTCAGTCGTATCGGCCGGCTCGGTATCCGCGCCGGCGTCAGTCGTGACCGCCGGCTCGGAGCCGGGCGGCGCCGTAGTATCCGGGAGAGGTCTTTTAATAAACGATATGTCATATGCGCCGGCGCGGTAGAGCAGTATCGCCGCGATGACCGACGCGAAAATGAGTATCACTATTATTCGTTTTGCTGCGTTTTTCATTTTACTTGTGGTATTTTCCGTGATTTATTATGCTGAACGCCCGATATATCTGTTCGAGCAGTATTACTCTCATAAGCTGATGCGGGAAAGTCATTTCGGAAAACGACAGCCGCAGGTCGCAGGCGGCCTTGACGTCATCTCCCATTCCGTCAGAATCCCCGATTACAAATGTGAGATCGGAGTATCCCTTACCGGGAAGATCCTCGATAAGCTTTGCGAAACATTCCGAAGACATCTGTTTTCCCTCTACGCAGAGGGCGATTTTATAACCTTTTTTCGGCAGTTTTGCTGGCAGATCGCGTTCTTTTGCGGTTTCAACCGTATGAAGAGAGGCGTACGCTCCGATTCGCTTAGCGTATTCCGCCGCCGCTTCTTTGATATAATCGGGTTTAAGATTCCCGACGCAGAGTACAGTCACGTTAAGCACGGCGTTTCACCCGAGCCGTGAGTCCATCCATGATGTGAGCCCGTTTCCCTGAAGCAGTATAATAACAAAATCGATGAGCAGACACGCGACGACGGCGATTATGACATACAGCAACGGCTGGGCGGCAAAATAATGCCTTCTGTGCGATTCGGCAAGCCGTGTCCGTTCCTCCTCCGGAAGGTCGTACGAGAAAACTGTTTTGTCCGGGTGAGTGTAAAGCCCGCGCATGATTATCATATACGCCCCCGCGGCGACGCAGGCGATACCGACGTAAACGTATGTTATCCATCCGTTTCCGAGGTTTATCATGACCTCGAACAGCACCGTCGCCGCAGTGACCGCGAGCAGCAGGAAAAGCATTTTTCTGACAGACGTGTTTGTTTTCATTCTCATCTCATGACGGGCAGGCCGTCGATCGCGTTAAGTCCCATGCGGAGCGCTCTCGCCGCCCTGCGGCGTACGTCCGGATCGCGACTTTCAAGCTCCGGCCTGAGCGCACGGAAGAACGATCCGCGCAGGGAAATGTCCTTTTCAAGTTCTGCCGCCGAATAACCGGGAACGGTTTCGTCCCTGACCTCCAGGCTTAGAAAAGGTTCGTTTCGGGTCTCGAAACGCAAAGCCGCAGTAAGCAGGTCGGCGCTAAGATCGAGCTCCGGACGGCACGTACCGGAAAGGATGATCCTGAGGGCAGTCATTCCCCGCGTTTCCGCGTCGTCGCCTTCCAGAGCGGCGGCGACGGCCGCTTTTCTGAGCGAGCCGGATTCCGTCATATCGGAGATGTCGATTTCTTCGGTGCGGTATGTGACGCCCTGCATGCGGAGAAACGATACGGATATCCCGCCGTCGGTGTTCACAAGAAGTATCCCTTTGCGCCCTGATTCGCCGAAATCGCGCCCTTCGGGGCAACCGGGATAGGCGATCGTCGTTTTTCCGTATTCCGTAACGCGCCTTGCGTGAATGTGCCCGAGCGCTACATAGTCGAATATTCCCAGAGACGAAGTATAAAGCGGGCAGTACGGCGACGTCGGATCGTCAAGCGCAGCGTGACAGCATAGGATCTTTGTTCTGCCGTCCCCGGCTGCGTCGGTGTGCAGAGCGGGAGCGCCGAACATGCCGTCAGACGTAAAAGCAAATCCGTAAACGTCGGCGTTCAGTTCGTCGAACGGTATCTTTGTCAGCTCAGGCGCTCGAAAGATAAATACGTTCCGGGGGATTTTCGTATTGCTCTCGGAATAATATCCCTCCGGTGTATAGTAATCGTGGTTTCCGGGAGCTATTACAAAACTTATCCCCGGATACGACGCGAGTCTCTCGAAAAAGCCAGAGACGGTTTTCTGCGGCATAACCGTGTCATCAAAAACGTCGCCGGATATCAGAACGAGTCTTACTCGCGCTGTTGCTGCGGCGCGCAGAGAGGCGTCCAGCACGTCAAACTGCCAGGCGTAACGTGCGGCGGCAGCCTCTGCGGGGATACCCGCGAAAGGGGAGCCGAGATGAAGGTCCGCCATGTGAATAAACTTCATTTTGACCTCCTCATGCCGCAAACTATCCCAAACCAATTATATTATATATTATGTCCTGTTTTTTTTCAAGATTGCGAATAAAAAAACATTGTAAAAATCCTGTAAATAATACAGGAAGCAAGATATAAGGCCCAAAAGCAAAAGGCGCCCGGAACGGGCGCCAGTGGTCACTTTATAAATCTCATATAGCCGAAGAACGGCAGATTCTTCGCGCGGCGTTTTGCGACGAAATATATCCCGTATACGACGTAGAATATCGCGACGAGCCAGAGCGCGATGACGATTATCACATGCAGTATGTCGAACGCGAAGCCGATCACCGGGATAAGCGACAGAAGCCAGCAGATAAGTTTTGTAAGCAGCCCGACGACAAGGCAGAGCGCTTCGATTATCAAAGTTATAAGCCCCTGATTCGCCCAGAATTTTCCGTATTCCGAATCGGGAGCGGAGACGAGCGGCACAAAGAAGAGGAGCCCCGTCGCCGCGCACAGGCATTCGCCTATGTACGCTCGCCGTTCGTCTTCTTCAAAGCGTTTTGTATATTCCTTTCCGTCAAATCTGAAACGGGATGCCAAATCGTTGCCCTCCGAAAAACGAACACAATAAAAACTCACCGAATAACATTATACATCATCGCACGATTTTTGTCAAGTGTCGGGGAATCTGCCGCCCGTTCCCCGTACGAGTGTCGATATCTATGGCTGTCGGATTGCAATCGGTTCGTTATCTGAAGACGATCCGCAATCAATATGAGTGTCAATTGATATCCCCGCATTAATAGCATTCGCGAAACGCAGACTGTTTAGTGAAATGTCCAATGATGGGAATACTGAACTATAATCGATCCATATATCAATAACAGTTTGACATTCTTTTATAATAGTTTCTGCCTGAAAGAAAGGTTCATACCCTCCGATTTGATTAAAATACCATAGAAGCGCTTCATCGAGATAAAATGACGTTGTATCTAGAGAAAAGAATTTAATTACATATCCATCGCTCGCCCGAGGACGTATGATTTTATAATTATCAATATCATACGCATCTAGTTCTTTCTTTATAATTTCCATGCTTTTGTCATTACATAACAACTTTATCGCAAATTGAAATTTCGGGCAATTATTGTTCTTCATTGCTGAGCCTCGCCGGCATTGATATTTATAAATGGGACATTAAGGTCATCGAACCTGCTACACAGAAACGGCGCAATATCATTTGGGAAACTTTTCGCTTCTAAATTGGTAGAATCGTACATACCAAGAAATCCAATTCTATTCGGTATCATCAAATTCCAGTATCATTCTTACGTTTCTATTCATGTTGTCTTCAGCGCTTTTTTCAAAAATTCCGAAAACAATAAGACCAAATAAACCAAATGTGCATAGCCCGAACAATATACCGTTGATATCTTCATGAAGAAGAAGTCCTGTCAATATATACAGTGCGGCTAGCATACGAAAATTATCCTGTAAAATGTAATTCCTTCCAAATGAATTGTATTCTCTTTGTTTTTGACAAAGCCTACAAATGAAAAACTTTCGGTTATCAGGCTGTGATTTGGAGTACCATGATTGCTAAACCCCAAACTCCATGGTGGAAACCAATATAAGAGCATGAATGATCCAACAGATATTGCGACTTTTTTACCCTCAAGTTGATTTTTAAATGTTGATTTAATCTTGTACACGGTTTCTTCTTTTCCTTCGGGAGAAACCCAATCAATTAATCTCATTATTATTATATACCTGAAAATGCCAAACGCGCAGAGCCCCGGCGGAACGACCGGGTTTGAAAAAGTCCTATATCTTTGAAATCCAGATCATCTCGGAGCCGAAGGCGCCGTCGATCGTTACGGTGAGCCCGTCCGTCATGAGCTGCGTGCCCGTGTATGTTGCGTTCTGCTCTTTTCTGTCCTCGAAAGTGAGCTTGTAGTTTGCGTCGGGATCAAGGCCGCGGAGCGTCACGGTTTTCTGCGGGCCTTCTTTTTCGCTCGGCTTCCAGAGCAGTATCATGCCGGAGATCTCGGCGGTCGAGTCGGGATCATAGTATTCGAGTCCGTCCCAGTGCGCGCCGTCCGGCCTCGGCAGGATGTGATACAGGTTGCCGTTTCTGATAAGAGGACGCATGACCTCCCTGTAAAGTTTGAGATAGTAAGGCCAGTATGTCTCGTGCTCGTTCTGCTGTTCGCCGTGATAGTTCAGCATAACGCCGCCGACGAGACTGCATCTCAGACCGTAAACGTAATCGAACGAGTAATCTGTGCTGCGGTCGTTGCTCTGAACGAAACTGCCCGTGACGGTCGGCAGCTGTATCTGTGCGGGGTGGATGCAGTAGGACGCGTCGTAAAAGGACATGTGAAGGGACATGTAATCGCCGGAATCGTCGCAGTTGAGGACGGACGCTTTCGTCATCGTGTAAAGGTCCTTCATCGAGCCGCCGTTGCTGCACGATTCGTATCTGAATCCCGGCACGTTCTCCGTTAGATAATCGACGAGCTCACCGAACCCGACTGTGCACCAGTAGGAGACGTCGGTACTCCCCCTGCCGCCGTGGCGGTTTTCACTGACGCCTCTGCTGACCGCGATGATCGGCTCAAAATCCGAGCGCCAGGTCGTAACGCCGTTCGACGAGAAAAAGTTGCGGAGATAATTCTGAAAGAAAGCCACGCAGTCGACGTTGCCGAGATCGGCACATCCCCCTCCGTTGCTGCTCGTGAATCCGAACCATTCCGGATGCCCGCCCGCGCCGACGGACGACGGCTCGTTCGGATCGTCGATCCGGAGATCGCGAAGAAGCACGTACGCCGTCATCGAAACTCCGTTCTCTTTAAGCTTTGCGGTGTATTCGGGCAGAGTCTGCGCACCTTCGAGGTTGACCCAGTAAAGATACGCCGGATTTCTCGGGACGAGAGTATTGAATTCCGACCACGATCCGCTTTCGTTCCACCACGCGATGTCCCATTTTATGGATTCTATTCCCCAGCGTACGGCGTCCGTGCTCACCATCTGCAGGTCGCACTGAGTGAGCGGCTCGCACTCGTTTTCCGACACGTTCGAGGGTGCCTTGTATTTGAGGAACCAGCGCTTGAAAACGTTCGATCCGTCGTCAACGTCGCCGTCGTAGGCGCCGAGATAGACCGACGGAACGCGGAACGTGCCTTTAGGAGGCAGTTTCGTAGAGAAGGTGTAAACGGTCTGCCCGTCCTGACGATCCGTGTCTCCTATGTGTACCGAGACCGAGACACCGTAGTTTTCCGTGCCGACGGCGTCGAGCCTTCCGTCCGTCCATTCGAGGGCAAAATATACCCCCCGTGTGCCGTAGTCGAGGTACATCATCGGTATGCTGCCGTTTGAGTTCCAGCCGCCCTGAATATTGTTTGCGGCGTACACCGAAACGCCTTTTGAGAGTTTGCGAGTCTTTATTCCTTTTCCGGAATACGTTATCCCTTTGGGATCGGTCCAGTACAGGGTGTATCCCTCGGCGACGCCGCTTTCCTTGCTGAAGGTCCAGGCGGCGGGTATTTGGTCTCCGGAAAAAGCGGCGGAGAAGAACGCGCCGGGGGCGAGTTCATGGGTGACCGTGCCTTCGTTTATGATCTCTCCGAAAAATTCGAACGGCCCGGGAGAGTCCGGACGGGCCACGATGTTCCAGTGATACGTGAGAGCAAGCTCTTCGCAGGTGAATCTGACGGAAAAGCCGCGGCCGCCTTTGCCGTCGTTATAATCCTTGTAATCCCGGTACGTCCAGGAATGGTCCGCGCCGAGGTCCGGCAGCGAGCATTCCGTCGGACTGGCGACGGTTTCGGCTCCGCTTTCGGTTTTGAGCGAGGTTATAAACGGTTTGCCGTCGCGGATCGTGACCGCGGTCTCGGACGTCAGTGATTTCAGAACGAACACGGTTTCCTCCTTTACCGTTTTCACTTGCGGCTCGCGGTCTGTGTTGTCATCGCCGGTCTCCGAGCATGACGCAAGGACAAACAGCGCAAACAGAACCGAAAGAAATATGATCGCAGCTTTTTTCATTTTTACCCCTCCGCGGCGGTTAATTACACTTGTTTCATTACAAACAGTTCCGCAATCCTGCAGATCAAGAGACATGATAAAGCGCGATTGCGGAACGGATTTCGATATGATGTTCAGTCCCAGAGACTTTCCGGATATACGCCGGCTTCCGTCAATTTTCTGATGTTTTCGCAGACAAGCGCCTTATCCTCGCGATAGGTCATACCGAACCATACCGCGGAGGTTCTCAGGGCGACGACGCGGCGGATGCCCGACGTGGCGAGCTCGCCGATGACAGTCGGGATCAGATATTCGTCCTTGCGGATGTCAGGTGTCGTGCGGAAGAAATTAACAATGCCTTCGTCAAGGATTTCAAAAATGTCAGGTTTAAGTCCCCAAAGATTCATCGAAACGGGCGTGTCCTTCGGGAACGGAGAGGTTTTCTCTATTCCGTGCGTTTCCGTGATTCCCGTAAGAAAGCCGTTTTCGATCTTGCAGACGCCGCGTGAAACGCCGCCGTTGTCCGACAGAGTATTGAAAAGGTCGTATGCGACCATCGAATAGTCGGGCAGGGAAAGGCTTTCATGGATCAGCGAAAACGCCTCCGCTCCGTAGAAATCGTCGGCGTTGAGTATCGCAAACGGAGTGTCCACAACGTTTTTAGCAGCAAGGACGGCGTCGCCCGTGCCGAGCGGTTTTTTGCGGAACGTCGGAACGCTCTGAAACGCGTACGCGGTCTCCACCTGCCGCGAGATCCTGTCTCCGCAGATTTCCTTGAAGTCCTTTTCGATTTCGTGCTTGATTATGAAGACGACCTTGTCGAACCCCGCGCGGAGCGCGTCGTAAACCGAATAGTCGAGAAGGACCTCGCCGTTCATTCCGACGGGCTCGAGCTGTTTGATTCCTCCGAAGCGGGAACCCATTCCCGCGGCCATGATCACGAGTGTTGAATTTGCCATAATATCTGACCTCTCAGTCTTTTGAATGATTACGGGGCCGGCGCTCAGACCGAGCGCATAAGCTCCATATAATAACGTTTTTCGTAAGCGGTTCCCATGGAAAACGCTTTTCTCGGCAGGACGCCGTTTTTCGCAATATATCCGAAAAGCTCGTCTTTTGCGATGCCTCCGAACAGGAACCCGGCGTGCCGGCCGTCTTTTACTATACCGGAAAGGACCTCCGCGCCGTGTATGTAGTCGACCTCTGCTCCCGGTCGGAGCGCGATATATCTGCTGATAATGCCGTCGACCGCCGCCACGGGCAGATCCGGCGTGTAAAACTCCTTTTCGATTTTGCCGGAGAGCACGGTGATTTTATTTGTTCCGACGTTTTCGGGAAGAATGGAGAAAAGAAGATCCGTGTCTGCGTTTTTGATCACCCGGTATATCGGTTCGAAAACAATCGCGGGATCATGAAGAGACACGACCTCGACGAGTGCGCGTGTCATTCCCGCGGCCTTTGCCGCGGCGAGCGAATGGTTGCCGTCTCCGACAGCCAGCGAGAACGGGTTTTTGTCCGGTTGGATCGCTTTGATAAAACGTCTGCGCGCCTTTTCCGACATAAGGCTGCCGCGTATTCGCCCTCCTCCGCCTCTCAGCGGGACGTCGTAAAGAACGTCTCCGGTCACCTTTTCAGGCACCGCGCAGGATGAGTTCGTAAACAGCATAATGTGCGGCATGTCGAGCGGCGCGCCGCGCCGGATTTCGGCTCGCGGCGGAACTCTTTCGGGCACGGTCGCCTCGGTCGGCCGCAGAAGACCGGCCGGGTATTCGTCAAGAGATACCGAACCGATGACGCCGCGCCGGATCAGTCCGGACGGCAGCGTGCGTTCGACAAATATCATGGCATCGCGGTATTCTGTGAAAATTTCGCCGGAAAGATATTCATCCATTGTCCGGCGTATTTCAGGGATCCGCTTCCCCGACTCCGAAAGGAACGCCTCGGGAAGGATTATCCTGAGCGCGGACGGCACGTCTCCGGTCTCTCTGTCGAGCTTTTCCCAGTATTCCGGCTGCGAAGTGAACTGATCGCAGGCTATGACCGGCCAGAAATGCGCCGCGTCGGTATCCCGCGGGAGAAGAATATCGGCCGCGGAAAAGAAAGGTCTTTTATTCATATTCTTTCCTCCTCCGCGTCCTCATCGGCGATCTTTTCCGCCCGCACGGAGCTGACGCAGACTCCGTCCATGTCCGTGACCGTTATTTTCAGATTTCTGAAAGTGAACGACGCGTCCTTTGCCGGCTCGGCGTTAAGCATCTCGGTCGCCCAGCCGCCGACCGTGGTGTACTCGCTTTCAAATCCGTCACCCGGATCAACGTCCACGGCGTCAAAGAAATCGCTTATATTCATATCCCCGCTTACGTCGAAAACGTTTTTGCTTTTTTCTTCGACATCGACGGTGATCTCCTCGTTTTCATCCCATATGTCGCCGACAAGCTCCTCGAGAATGTCCTCGACCGTGACGGCGCCGAGCGTGCCGCCGAACTCATCTATAACTATCGCCATATGTGTTTTTGCACGGCGAAGTTTGTCGAGTGCGACGGGCAGGCGCATCGTCTTGTGAATGAAAAGCGGTTTGATGAGCATTTCCTCGAGCTTTTCGCGCGTAAGCGGAGCCTCGGAAATCTCTTTGTAATATCTCTTAAGCAGAAGTATCCCGACTATGTCGTCGATATCCTCGCCGCATACCGGTATGCGCGAATAAGTCGATTCCTCGATGATCTTTTCGGCCTCCTCGGGTTCGTCGAGAAATATGGTCGTCAGTTCGGTTCGCGGGGTCATGATCTCGCACACTATCGTGTCGTGGAAGGTCAGCGTCGACTGGAGAAGCTCGTTTTTGTTCTCGTCGATAACCCCTTCCTCCTCGGCAGTTTCAATAATGATTGAAAGCTCGTCCTCGGTGACCGTAGGGTCCTCTTCATGCTGGTCTTTTCCCCAGATCCGTGACAGCAGCCGGATAAGCGCCATAACGACAAATACGACAGGGAAAAGCAATCCGGTCGTTATCCTGACAGGCAGGGCAAACCGGTAAACAAGCGTGTCGGCGTGCTGTTTTGCTATGACTTTCGGCATTATCTCGCAGAAAAGCAGGACGATGAGAGTGAGCGTTACGGTCGATATGAACGTCGCGAGGCCCTCTCCGGCGCTTTTGCCGAGCCAGCCGATAAACAGCATCGTCGCGCAGGTCGACGCACCGATGTTTGCAAGGTTGTTCCCGATGAGTATCGCGCAGAGTGCGGTGCCGAAGTTTTCCGAGATTCTGTCGGCGAGGGAAGCAAAAGGCTTTCCGTCCTCTGCCGCGCCTTTCAGTCGAATCCTGTTTGCCGAGTTGAACGCCATCTCCGAGGCCGAAAAACCGGCCGAAAAGAGACAGAGCACGAATATTATACCCAGAAGAACGCCGTCATTCATGTTCGGCCTCCTTCTGCGCCGACGAGAGCAGTTCGCTTATCTCGTCGTCATCGAGCGGATGAAGAATTATGAACGAAGGTTCTCCGTCGTCCGATATATCCTCGGCGGATATGCTTATGCGCCCCCGGTAGACAAAACTTTCGTCCTCATCTGCGGGGCTGTCTATGTTTTCGAAATACAGCTGACGAAGCGTTTTTCTCGCGTCGTCGCGGTTTTTACAGACATATCCGAAGCGGCCGAAGGCGTCGCCGCATGTCAGGGTCGGCACGGCCCTGAAATAGTTGCCTCCGAGCTTAATAAAGTTCTCGTCGACCTCTTCGTCCTCGTCCCATATCTCGCCGACAAGTTCCTCGAGCAGATCCTCTATCGTGACGAGCCCGCATACCGAGCCGTCCTCCGAATCCGTGACGAGCGTCAGATAGGTTTTACTCTGCTGCATCTCGCGCAGAAGTCTGTCGACCGGAGTGTTGTCCGGGACAAACGTGACAGGAGATATTATCCCGCCGAGATCTATTTTTTCCGGCGCGCCGGCGCGGCGAAGCTCTCTGAAATATGTTCTGACGTTAAGCAGGCCGACATATTTTTTCTCTCCCGTAACGGATGTTTCGCATACGGGAATCCTGGAATGGTTTGTTTCACGGAGAAGCCCGAGCATTTCGTCCGGGCTGAGCGACAGGTCGGCTGAAACAATGTCTTCCGGCATTGTCATTATTTCCGATACTTCTGTCTCGGAAAAAACGAGCGCGCTTCTGATGAGGTCGCTCTGCTCCTCGTCAACGACTCCCTCCTCCTCTGCTGTGTCGATTATGTCCTGTATCTCGTCTTCGGTGTACGACGGCGTGTCCGGTTTGCCGAACAGTTTTGTCACAAGACCGGAAAACCTGAGAAACAGAAACGTCAGCGGCCTGAAAAGCCGCATGAAAAATATGGTCGGCGAGGCGAGAGACAGGCAGAGACTTTCTGCGCGGTCGTTTGCCGCGCTTTTCGGTATCATCTCGCTGAACAGGAATACGACAGCTGTTGAAATAAGAGTCGTGAGCGTTCCGACGATGCCCGAACTGCCGTAGGCCCGCACCGCTATCAGTGCGGCGACCGAGCCGGCGGCGATATGGGTTATATTGTTGCCGATAAGAAGCGCTGTAATGGCGCGCTCGAAATTCGCGTCGATAAGCATGACTTTTTTCGCCCGCCTGTCGCCGTCCTCGGCCTTGCTTTTGATCTTGACTCTGTTCATCGCGGAAAAAGCCGATTCAGCGGCAGCGAAAAACGCCCCCGCGATGATCAGAAAGATAAACAGAATTATAAGCAGCGCCGTGATCCCGCCGTCGGGTGTTCCCGCCGCGGGGTCCGGCAATGGTATCGGTATGGTTCCGTTACCGGGATCTCCGTCCATTAAGACAAATCACTTCCTTTGTGTCAAAAGAATTCAAATCAAATTAATATTATACAACTATCCCTCGGGGTTGTCAATCCCGGCGAAAATGGCGGTCGGTGCCACTCTCAGGAATCTTTATATTTCCAACTGAACCCATAGGCGGTTTTTTGTTTTCCTTTCAGACAGTTACATATTCCGCTGGGTTTTCTGCGGTCTGTTTTTCCGGAAACTAAACCGGCAGAAATGCAGTAGTTCATTGCAGATGTCAAACTGTCAAAAGTTATTGTATTGCCATCCTTGTCGGTTGCTGTTACTGGTATGTATTTCGATACTCTTACCGCGTCATAGTGCCTTTTCATTGCGCAATTGCGACAAAAGTATAAAGGATTTAGCCCCTTATGCACGACTTCATTGACCGGCTTTTGAAGCGAGAAACCGCAATCTGCGCATTTCCACCAAACTATGACAGTAGATGAAAATGAAATTTGGGTTGGAAAAATAATGTTTTTTTCATAATCCCAGTAGGTGACTATGTTTGGATACCGTTCAAACAAAGAGTTTTCAACATCACATCCGTAATACGAATCGAGTATGAATTGTCTGTCCCGATTGATATCCACGACGACGTCGCTGTGAATTTTATTATGTGACGGAGGTCTCAACCACATATTCAGTAACGTTGTTTCATCGAGCCTGTCAATGATGTTTTGAAGCGCGTCGTTCAGCGTCACGATGTTTTTTGCATCCACGTTGTAGGTTTCGTTGCACAATCGGGAAACCGGCCGGACTCCTTTCGGACTGTATTCCTTAACCTTTATCAGGTATATCCCTTTTTCGGCGCAGAAGCGGTATTTTTTCTCTTCTCTATTCGTTGATGAGTTATTGTGATGCCAGGTCCACCCGTCGTACTCTATGGCGATTTTTGTCTTCGGAATGAAGACATCAAATTCCAAAGAAGAAGTGTTTTCAAACTTATATCTGCTGATTGCGTCAGGGAATAGTTTTTTAATGTAAAAGAAAACCGCCTGTTCAGGGAAAGAAGTCTGCCTGCGGGATTTGCATTTCGGGCAGCCATTTCCGTAAGAGAAAGTCGACACTTTTGTACGCCAGGAATAACCGCAATACGGGCATTTCCAATAAACGTATGCGCCATTGTGAGCTGTTATTTCGTTGGGCTTTAGCGCCCCGTTCTTTTCATAATCCCAGTATTTAACTTTATCGGGGCAAATAGTGGCAAAGTCATTGAACCCGCTCAAAACTTTGTTGTGGCTGCAATACGGACATGCGGTAGGATGATCCTTGTTCGTTCTCCAAGCAATTGATGCAGGGTAAGAATGATCGTTTGGGCAAATCCAGTAAACGGTTCTTCCCGATCTTGGAGCGACTTCTGAAGGAACTAGATCTCCGTTTTTTTCGTAGTCCCATGTTTTGGCTACATCCGGGAAAAGGGTTTCTAAGTCGTTGTACCCTTTTAAGATCCGTTGGTTGGAGCAGTAGGGACATTTTTGCTTCTGATTTGTCCGATTGCCGACAGCCATGTCGTACGAATGACCTTTCGGACAAATCCACCACACTTTTTGTCTATAACTTGCGCTGACCTTTCCGGGAGTTAAGTCTCCGTTTTTCTCATAATCCCATTCTCTGGCAATATCGGGATACAGCGTTTCAAGGTCGTTTTTACCAACAACCAGTTTGCCCATCTAAATACCTGTAAGTGATTTTTTGTTACGATTGTTCTTTGAGTTTGTTTTCCGCTTCTTTTGCGGCTTTTTCCTCCGCCGTCACGACGTCGTAGAGCGCTTCGGTGGCGAAATGGATCTTCGTCAGGACGTTGTGCGCCGTCTGGGGGAAGACGAAGTAGGTCTTGTCGAGCGTCGCGAGGTCGATGGCGTCGCCGCGCTCCTTGAAGTTGTATTCGATGTGGCAGGAATACATCGAGCGGACGGTGCGGTGGAAATCGAAGTCCGTTCCGTCGTCGAGCTTTCCGTGCATCGTGAACCCGTTCCTGTCGTGCGTCAGCGTGACGTTCCCGAGGGTTACGAAGCCGGCTTTCTGACAGTTCACAAGTTCCTCGAGCCTTACGGTATCCTCAAAGTGATATCGGCGTTCGTCAACTTCTTTTTTCACGTTCTCACGTTCCCAACGGTACCAGTCCGGAACGTGTGTGAATATGTCCTCGCCGCCGTCCGTGCGGTGAAGTTTTCCGAGCTCGTCCATTTCCCATTCCGCGTGGCAGGAATTGCACCATATCTTTGTATCGCAGCTTTCCGTTGTGAACTCCTCGCCGCATGCCGGGCACTGATAAAGGATCCTGTGGATGTTGTGCGCGCGCTTTTTCGATTTTATTTTTATGTTGTTTTCTGCCTGCCAGGCATAGTCGTCGTAAACGAGAGCCTCCTCGATGCGTTTCTGTATCTCGGCGGCGGGCAGAGTTACCGCCTCCTCGGCGGTCACTATCTGAGTCATTGTCGCGTCTATCTTAACAGAACGCACGGGGTGCTTGTTCCACTGAGGCGAACGCAGGAAATTGCCGTGCGCGAGAAAGATCACGACGGGGCATCTCGCCGCCTTGACGAATTTTCCGAGAGCGTCGTCGAGCCGTTCGTTTATTCCGGCAAGAGAGAAGCGCGCCTCGGGATACATGGTGACGATGCCCTTGCGCTTTCGGAGCACGGTCAGCATATGCCTGACGACGGTTATGTCTGACGTGAATTTACGTTTGTAGATGCCGCCTATGCCGCGCATGAGCCATTCTCTGCCGTTGAATTCCTCGATCGAAATGACCCAGTTCGTACGCTTTGGGAAAATCGCTTTTACTATAAGCGGAAAATCAACGAATGATGCGTGATTCGCGAGGATCAGATAAGGCGGTTCCAGGTTTTCGCAGTTGACTTTTGTAATTTTGCCCCCGACCGGCATGAGAAACGCGGCGCTTCCGCCCAGTTCGACGGGGAAAAGTATCGGGCGCGGCTTTACCGGCTGTTTAAGTGTGTCAAACGGTTTGATTTCTTTGTTTTTCATAAATTAAAGCTCCTTGTTCTGTCCTGCGTTCGCCAGCATTTCCTCAGCGGACTGGATTATTTTTTCTGTTATGTTCACGCCGCCCATTATGCGCGAAAGCTCGCCTATCCTGCCTTGCCTGTCAAGCGGCGTGACGGACGTTTCCGTGCGCCCGCCGGATTCGGATTTTTTTATCAGAAAGTGCGTGTCGGCTTCAGCGGCAATCTGCGCCGAATGTGTGACGCAGATAACCTGGGTGTTTCCTGAATGAGCGAGATTTCTGAGCCGGATTCCGATCTTGTGCGAGGTTCTGCCGCTTACGCCGGTGTCGATCTCGTCGAAAATCAGCGTTTCGCCGTTCTGCCCGGCCGTCGATATTGTTCTGAGCGCAAGCATGACTCTTGAAAGCTCGCCTCCCGAGGCGACCTCGGAAAGCGGCCTGAGTTCTTCTCCGGTGTTTGCCGAGAACATGAACGAGACCTTGTCCGTTCCGTCGGGTGTCAGTTCGGGAAGGCCGTCTGAGCCGAACAGTTTTCTGACCGATACCCGGAACCGGGCGTGCGGCATTTCAAGATATGAAAGCTCCGAAAGGATCGCCGACTCGATCTTTTCGGCGGCGTCCCGCCTTGCAAGAGTCAGTTTTTCCCCGGCTGCCGCCGCGCGGCGTTCGGCCGCTGCAAGCTTTTCTGAAAGCTCGCCTATAAGAGCCTCGGATCCCTCGAGCTCGGAAAGCTTGGCTTCCGTTTCGTCACGGTAGGCGAGGATCTCGTCTACCGAGTCGCCGTATTTCTTTTTAAGCTTTTCGATCCTGTCGAGCCGTGACTGGACCGCGTCGAGCTCCTTTTCCGGGTTGTCACCTGCCTCGGCGCACAGATCCTCCGCCACAAGAGCGACCTCCTCCAGCCCGTAAGAGAGCTTTTCAAGCAGAGCGGTGTATTTCTCCGGCTCGGGGAAATATTCGCTTATCGCTTCGACAGACGCCGCGGCGCGTTTCACAAGCTCATATGCGGGCACGCCTTTTTCGCTTTTGTAAAGTGTTCTGACGATGAATCCCGCATGCTTGCTGATCTTTTCGGCGTTCTTGAGACGGGCGAGACGCTCGTCAAGAGCCTCCTCCTCGCCGCGTTTCAGGTGAGCGCCGTTTATGTCGTCGAGCTGAAGTTGAAGGAGCTCCGAAAGCCTGTTCTTTTCTTTCTCGTCCCGCGTCAGGCCGTCTATTCTGTGCCTTAGCGAAACGACTTCAGAGTATTCCGCGCGGTATTTTTCCAGCAGACCGGCGTTTCCGGCGAATCCGTCAACATAACCGAGATGTGATTCTTCCGAGAGGAGCGACAGGCTGTCGTTCTGTCCGTGTATCGAGACCGCGCGGGCAAGGCCTTCACGGTGCGCGGCAAGCGAGACGGTTCTGCCGTTTATTTTCGACTGGGAGCGTCCCTGCGCGTCGATTGAGCGGATTATGAACAGTTCCCCGTTCTCATCCGGATGAATGTCGCCGTCACCGGGCAGGAAAGCGCCGATGTCCGACATGACGGCGCTTACCGACGCTCTGTCGCTGCCGGTCCTGATTATGTCTTTCTTTGTCCTGCCGCCGAGAAGCAGGCCGATCGAGTCGACCAGAATCGATTTGCCTGCCCCGGTTTCGCCGGTTATAACGCTGAACCCGGGCGGGAAATCAACGCCGCATTCCTTTATGACGGCAATATTTTCGATATGAAGTGATTTCAGCATTTCGATTACGCCGGACCTTCGCCCCCCGAAGGGGCCATTTTTTCTGCAAACGCCGCGGCGTCTTCCGCGTTGCGGAACATAACGAAAATCGTATCGTCGCCGGCGATTGTTCCGAGGATCTCCGGAAATCTCATTCCGTCGATCGCGGCCGCGGCGGCGTTAGCCATTCCGGAATAAGTTTTCAGCACGCAGAATACTGATGAGCAGTCGGCAAAAATCACCGATTCGCGAAGGATGTTGCGGTATTTCGGGCCACTTTCCGTTTCGATTTTTGCCGGCTGAACAGTATATCTGCTGTTTTCGTCGCCGTGACGCTTGATCATTCTGAGCTCCCTGACGTCTCTCGACACCGTCGCCTGCGTGGCGTCGCAGCCCGCCTCGGCGAGCCGAGCGATGAGCTCCTCCTGGGTGCTTATCTCATATTTTCCGATGAGCTTCAGGATCAGTTCCTGACGTTCTTTTTTAGTCATTGTAAACCTCGCTCAGATGTCGGACATCTTGTCGTGAAGACGCGTGTAAAAACTTTGTCTGGCCCGCCCCCCGAGACGCACGAAACGCGCGATGTCATGAGAGAGCGAAATTTTAACCGAATCCCCGGGCTCGAGCTGTGACGTGTCGCTTCCGTCCACGGAAAGCGAGACCGTTCCGCCGTGTCCGAGGTACTTTACGGTGATCTCTCTGTCGTCGGGCACAACGACGGGACGCGCGCCGAGCGAATGAGGGCATATTGCGGTGAGGCATATCCCGCGCAGCGCCGGGTCTATGACCGGGCCGCCCGCCGAAAGCGAATAAGCCGTCGAGCCCGTCGGGGTGGATACTATATAGCCGTCCGCGCGGAATTTTCCGAGCGGGACTCCCGAACAGATGACCTCAAGATCGAGAATCTTTGCGACCCTGCCGTGGGTTATGACCGCGTCGTTAAGCGCGGAGGACGGTCTGCCGTTCATCTGCCCGTTCCTCATATGGCAGACATGCAGCATGCGTCGTTCCTCGACCGTGTAGTTGCCGGAGAAATAGTCTTCAATACAGTCTATGTCGTCCGACGGCAGCTCGGACAGAAAGCCCATGTGTCCCGTGTTGATTCCGAGAATAGGGCAGCCTGCGCGGGAGGCGAAATGAGACGCGCGCATGATCGAGCCGTCGCCTCCGAGCACGACCTCAAGGACCGGCCTGCGGCACTGCTCGCGGATTATCCATTCCGGCATTTCGTCGCCGCGGAGAAACGGTATGTAAACCTCATATCCTCGCGCGTGGAAAAGCTCGGCGGTTTTTCTCGTGTATATGAGCCCGGGATCCCGGCCGTACGCGGTCACGATCTCGACCGCGTTCTCTTTTGTCTGTTCAGGTGTCATTCGGGTCTCCTTTTTCTGCGTCAGTCTTGTCGCCGCGCATAACAAACGCGGCGAGATATTCAATGTTTCCGTCGCCGCCTTTAATCGGCGAGATCATAAAACATATAAGTTCAAATCCGTATTTTGCAGCTGCGGCGAGAGTGTTCTCAACCGCCGCGTCGCGCGCCGCAGCGTCCCTTACGACGCCGCCCCTGCCGATTTTTTCCCGCCCCGCTTCAAACTGCGGCTTGACAAGCGAGAGAAAGAGACCGCCTGCTTTCAGCATTGATTGTACCGCGGGGTAGAGCAGAGTCTGTGAAATGAACGAAACGTCCATTGTCACAATATCGGCTTTGCGCGGCAAAAACGAGTCGCTGAGGTTTCGGGCGTTTGTGCTCTCCATGACGGTCACGCGCGGGTCGTTTCTGAGAGACGGATGGAGCTGACCTTTTCCCGAATCGATCGCGAAGACACGCTCCGCTCCGCGCCTGAGAAGACAGTCTGTGAATCCTCCGGTCGACGAGCCGATGTCGCAGCAGAGACAGCCCGCGGGATTTATTCCCGCCCCGTCAAGAAGCGCTTCGAGCTTGAGCCCGCCGCGGCTCACGTATTTTCCGACGTCTCCCCGGGACACCTCTATAAGGTCGTCCGGACCGACGTCAGAAGACGCTTTTGAAACCGGAGCGCCGTTTACCGTCACCTGCCCGTTTCTTATCATCGCGGCGGCCGAAGATCTCGATCCCGCGAGTCCGCGGGAGAATATCTCGGTGTCGAGCCGGCTCATTTTTTTCTCCGTGCCAGCCCGTCGGCGAACTGTCTCAGAAGGGTCGCGTTTTCCGGGAGACGCCTTTTCGCCTCTCCGGTGAGTTTGTCAATCATCAGGACGGCTTCATCCATGTCGAAGTAGCTGAGGAACGAGCGCCCGTCTCCGCCTTCGTCGATCAGATCGTCTTCTATCTGGAACGCCAGCCCGACGGCTCTCCCGAATCCGTCGGCGGCCAGGTATTTCTCGCTGCCTTGGTGACATCCCGCGGAAAGCGCGCCCAGGATGCAGGCGGCGCGGATGAGACATCCGGTCTTCATCCCGTTCATTTCGATAAAATCGGCACAGGAGACGTCTTCACGTGCCGAGAACGACAGGTCTGCGCTCTGCCCTCCGGCCATGCCGTCGGACCCCGCGAGCGATGAGAGCACGTCAACGGCCTCGGCCACGGTCTTTCCGTCGCATTCCGTGCGGGCTATTATACCGAAAGCAAGCGTCAGGAGAGAATCTCCCGCGAGGAGCGCCTCGGCTTCGCCGAATTCGATATGATTTGACGGTTTCCCGCGACGCTCGGCGTCGTTGTCCATGCAGGGGAGGTCGTCGTGTATAAGCGAATAGGTGTGAACGCATTCAACCGCCGCCGCAAAGCGCACGGCGACAGACTCGTCACCGCCGTAAAGCCGGCAGAATTCGAGCGTCAGAAAAGGCCGGACGCGTTTTCCTCCAGGGAAGAGCGAATATCTCATCGCCTCGGTGAGACGCTTCTGAAGACCCCGGGACACGGGGAGTTCGTTTTCGAGCACCCTGTCGGTCAGGGCGGCGTTTTCAGTCAGCGCCGCCGAAAGGTTTCTCTTCATATTCTTCGCCGCTCGAAACAAGCAGTCTTACGCGGTTTTCGGCCGCGTCAAGTTTCTTTTCGCAAAGTTTGAGAAGCCCGACCCCGCGCTCGAACGCGTCGAGCGATCTGTCGAGCGGGAGATCTCCGCCCTCGAGCGATTTGACGATTTGTGTGAGCTCGTCAAGCGCCTCTTCAAACGTTATTTCGCTGTTTGCCGTGTTTTCTGCCATCATTTCTTATCCTTTATCCGTGCCGCGCAGGCCGATACTTTCGGCAAGCGCCGTTATTTCCCCGTCGGAGAATATCATTTTAACGCGGTCTCCCGGCGTGACTCCGGCGGCCGATCTGACCGGGTTTCCCTCGTAATCGAAAACCGCCGCGTATCCTTTGGAGAGAGTTCCGAGCGGGCTGAGCGCGTGAAGCACTCCCGCGTCTGCCTCGAGCCGGCGCCTGAGGTCTCCGATCACATCCGTGACGGCGTCCGTCGCCCGGGCCCACATTTCAAGCACGTCCTGACGCCTGTCGGCAATGTAGTTTTCCGGGGTCGAAAGCTGTCTCGAACCTGCCGGAACGGCAAGCCGTTCGCGTCGTGAGGCAATTGCCGAGCGCATTCCGGAAATCATGCGACGCTTTGTTTCGGAGAGATAGCCGAGCAGACCGGCCGAATCCGGGACGGCGAGCTCCGCCGCGGCGGAAGGGGTTGCCGCGCGCATGTCTGCGGCAAAATCGCATATCGTGAAGTCCGTTTCGTGTCCGACGGCCGAAATGACCGGCACGGGGCATTCTCTGACCGCTCTCGCGAGCTTTTCACCGTTGAAGGGCCAGAGATCCTCGACGGAGCCTCCGCCTCTGCCTATAATAACGAGATCCGGGCGATGTTCCGAAAAGAATTCTATGCCCGAAACGAGCGAATCCTCCGCCCCGTCGCCCTGGACAAGGGCCGGGAATATCTTGATGATCGCCGACGGGCAGCGCCGTCCCGTCACGCTGATAATGTCTCTCACCGCCGCTCCGGAAGGCGACGTCACGACGCCGATAGAGCGCGGAAACGGCGGAAGCGGTCTTTTTTTTGCCTGGTCGAACAGACCTTCGGCGGAAAGTTTTTCCCTGAGTTTTTCAAAGGCCGCGTAGAGTGCGCCCTTGCCGTACGGCTCGAGGGAAGTTACGTTCAGCTGATACCTTCCCGTCGGGACGTATAGAGTCGCCGACGCCGCGGCGACGACTTGCATGCCGTTTTCCGGCTCGAATCTCATGCGCTCGGCATACGAACGGAACATGATCGCCTGAACGGCCCCGCCGCGGTCTTTCAGCGAAAAATACATATGTCCGCTTTTTACCGAAAGATTCGAGATCTCGCCCGCGACGAGCAGGGAACTCAGATATTTGCTTGATTCGAGCCCGCGCTTGACGTATTCGTTCAGCGCCGTGACCGACAGTATGTTTCTTTCGTTTGTCATTTCAGTTCACCGGCGGGATCCGCACCTCGCCGCTCAGGCACAGTTCGGCAAGCCGGGCAACGCCCGCCGCGTTGTCGGACGAAAAACGCGGTTCGGCAGTGATGCATCCGAAGCGTTCCGTAAGCGCCGACCGCAGAAAGCCGTTCGACGCGACGCCTCCGACGAGCAGAACCGGCATTTTTCCGAATTTTCCGAGCGCCTCGCGGATCATTCCGGAAACGGTCTCCGTTACCGCCGCGAAGCATGTCCGACGCCCTGTTTTCAAATCCGGAGAGATTGCAGTCTCCGCCTTTGAGCACCGGCCGCACTTCCGGAAGAACCCCGGCCGAGAGCTTTTCCATTTCGGCCCCGCACGGGAACCCGAGTCCGGTGGCTACGCCGACACGGTCGATCAGCTGGCCGGCGCTTATGTCAAGGGTCTTTCCGGTTATCTTTATGTCTCCGTTGTCGCAGAGCAAAAGCTCATGGGTCCCTCCCGAGAGATGGAACGCAAGAAATCTGCCGTTCAGCAGATCTTCCCGTCCGGCCGAGTAAAGGGCCGCCGCGATGTGGCCACGCTGATGGGAAAAGCCGTATAGCGGCACCCCAAGCGCGGAGGCGGCGGATGATGCGGCCGAGACCCCCGCGAGAAAACACGGCATATACGAGCCCTCGGCGTCCCTCGGCTTTGTCGAAACTCCGACGGCGTCGGGAGTCCCGTCCGCGGAAATCCCTTCAAGTATTTCCGGGAGGCGCGTCACGTGTTGAAACAGCGCGTCGCTCTGTCTCAGGCCTCGTTCGCCGTTTCCGACGTCGAGCAGTTTTTTTCTGAAAAACGTGATTCTGCCGTCCCGGCTGACCGCCGCCGACGTCGTGTAGTTGCTTGTGTCGATCCCGAGCGCGACGCTCATTTTTTCAGCCCCAGCTCGGCGGCGACGGAGTTGAGCACTCCGTTAGCGTAGGCAGGAGATTTTTCGTCGCCGTAAAGTTTGCAGATTTCAACCGCCTCGTTTATCGCGATTTCGAAAGCGATATGATCGCCGCCGCTTTCGGTACGGAAGGCCATCTCGTATATTGCGGTCCTGATGGCCGTAAGCGTCACTTTCGGGAGGCGCTGAAGCTTTCTGCCCCGCGAAAAGCGCGAAACGAGTTCATCGATTTCGGCCGAGTGAGAGATCACGCCGTCGAAAACGTCCTTCATATACCCGTATTCCGGGCCGCTTATGCCGCGGTATTCCGTCTCTTCGGCGAGAAACAGATCCGGATCTGAGGGCTTCTGAAATTCCGCCTCGAAAAGCAGGCGGAAGGCCGTCCGCCTCGCTTCGCGGCGTGAAGTCAGGCGTATTTCTCCGGTTTCGTTTTCAAAAATGTCGTTTATTTCCTTCGGCGCTTTTTCGTCCGTCATAATCGTCTCCGATATTCTTATTCAGTATATTATACAGCAAAATCTCCCCGTTGTCAATCCTTCGGGGAGATTTTATTCACATTTTATGAATAATTTTTCGTGCCGCGATGGTGCGTCACGCTCTTGCGATAACGGCAAGGGCCTCCGTCGAGCCGGTGCGAGGGAACATGTTGTAAGGCGTGACTGATCTTATTTCAAAGCCGTTCCTGACAAGCTCCGCGGCGTCGCGCGCGAGCGTGTCGGGATTGCACGAGACGTAAACGAGCGTTTTCGCCTCCGACCGGATTATCGAGGAGATCAGGGCCGGCGAAAGTCCCTTGCGCGGCGGGTCGGTGATCACGAGCTCCGTCCCGGGCGGGACGGTATCCGCGCTTCCGCAGGTGAACGATATGTTCCCGACGACGTTGCGGCGGGCGTTTGAGACGGCGTTTGAGACGGCTGACGGTTCGATCTCCGTGCCGGTCAACGTAATGTCCGGCGCAGCCTTTGCGCAGCATATGCCGATCGTTCCGGTTCCGCAGAACAGGTCGGCGATTTTCCTGGCGCCGCTCTGCCTGACTGTATCGGCGATCCCTCCGTAAAGCAGTTCGGCAACGCCCCTGTTGACCTGATAAAACGATCTGTGCGAGATTTCAAATTCACATCCGAGGATCACGTCGCGGATCGCGTCCCTGCCGAAAAGGACTTCGGACTCATCGCCGAGTATCACGTTCGTGTCTTTCGGGTTGATATTGCATATAACCGAGCTTATCCCCGGGAACCTTTCGGCGAGCGAGACGAGCATTTTCTTCTCGCTGTCATTCGGCCGTCGGGAAAGGACCGGATACAGCATCGTCTCGCCGGTCGCCTCGCCGGTTCTGAGACATATATGCCGCGCCGGCAGTTCCAGCTCCGCGCAGGCAGATATTATTTCCTCAAAAAATTCCGGAGCTAGAACGCACCCGGAACAGTCCGCAAGCTCATGCGAATGACGGGCGTAATATCCGTATCTGCCGTTTTCGACGGGGACGCAGACCTTGTTGCGGTATCTTTCGCGCCGGCCGTCGGTGACGCATTCCCCGACGGGAAAATCGATGCGCTGTTTTCTTAACGCTGTACGCACGGTCTCGCGTTTGAGGGCAAGCTCATGTTCAAATGAAACAGATCCGTATGAGCATCCGCCGCATCTTTTTGACGGACAGAGATCCTTTATCCGGTGTTCCGACGGCCTGATGAGCCGCTCGACGCGGCCGACCGTCACGTTCCCCGTTTTTATCACGCGGATCTCGGCATCGTCGCCCGTGACGCCGCCGTGGACAAACACGACAACGCCGCTCCCGTGTCTTGCGACGCCGTAGCCCATCTCGGTCATCCCGGTGATCTCAGCTCTGAATATTTCGTTTTTCTCCGGCATCACTTTACGGTTTCCACGGTGAGCGAGGAGTAAAGGCCGCTGAATTTTATTTTCAGCCCGGCGGCTGTCTCGTCCACCATCCTGTTGAAAATATACGCAAAATATTTTGTACGGAACGTTGAAAGGTCGGAAAGCACGTATTCGGTGTCGATCGGCAGGCGTTTTATTACAAAATATCCCTGCATGGCGTCGATCACTCCGCTGATCTGTCCGATCCCGAGCTCCGCCGCCTCGTCCGCGACGGCGTCGATTATCTCGCCCTCGACATAATAGTATCCGTGTTCGAGCATCGATCTCATGTTCGGGTCATCGCAGTATTCGAGCACGACGTCGGAAAAATCGGTTCCGGATTCTGCTTTTTCGCGCGCCTCGATCGCGAGGGAGAGGGCGTTTTCCGTATCGCGGCTTATGAAAACATACGCGATGCATGTGAATTTTTCGGGCACCGCCGCTGCAAGTTCGCTGTCGCTGCATTTGATTACGCCGTTCGTCTCGTCGGTGACGTAATCGTATATCTTTCCCCAGACCGCCGTGACGTAAGACACGTAATAAGCCGAGTTTTCGGTTAGATACGCTTCTTTTAGCAGATCGTCGTAGTATTTGCCGGGCTGTCCGTCGGAGCCGGTCTCTGCCGGGATGTTTTTCCCGGCCTTTACATCCTCAGAGATCTTTCTTTTTTCCGAGGCGGAAAGCTTTACGCCGTATTTATCGGCGAGCTTTTCTATCGCCGTGTTGCGGACAAGGACCTCAAGCACCGCGTCGTTGAGTTCTGCCTGAGCGGAATAGTTGCCGTTCCAGATCGAGTGGTCTCCGCCGTCGAGGTCGTCGCGTGTGTTCAGAAAAACATATCTGTAGCAGTCGTAGTTGATCTTTTTTCCGCCGATGGTCAGCACGGTCCGCCCGTCGGCCGCTTTCGGCGCGAAATCCGAGCAGGCGACAAGCGGCAGGCACATGACTGCGGCCGTGATGAGCAGTATTGAGCGAACAAGCCAGTTTTTCATGTGATCTCCGGTTTTATGATGAATGTGTGATGAGTGACGGGAGAGGACTTTGTCCTTTAAATGTCCGGACAGATAAAGACATTGTCCGATAAGAGTAAGAATAAGATAAAGAGAAAGATAAAGATACAGATAAAGAACTTCCAAAAGAGAGAGAGAAAGAGAGAAAAGCCGCGCGGGGCGCGAACGCCCCGCTGCCCCCCGCTCTTTTTTTGGGAAAAAGATTACTGTTCTGAAAAGGATTCGTTTCAGTCTTTGTTTTCTGATATGATCTGTTCGCCGTGTAGCATGCGGTCCGTGTCTCTGATTATCTTCTCGGCTGTCGAGCGCTGAACGTAGAACTCGCCAACGCCGTTTACAGTATAGAAGCAGCGCCTCGTCGAATAGGCGTATATCCTGTATTCGAGCTTCTGCCCGTCGTCCATTTCAAAATCCAGCTCGAGAAGGAGCTTGTCGCGCTCTTCGTGCCCGGGATCGACGTAATCGACTATTTTAAGGGACAGAAAATCCTTGTAAAGCTGACGGAAATTTTTCAGATTGTCTGCGTCATACGCCTTTGTCTTCTGATTTTCGTAGACCTGGATCGTTTCGCCTTCGCCGTCAAGCGTGAAGGTGCAGTCGACGTCTATATCCTCGCCGGACGAGTTCTTTTCGCTGAGCTTTCCCTTGATGCGGATCTTTGAAACGTTGTTTATATTCTCGGAAAAGAAGTAGTTGTCGACGAATTTCAGAAGACCCCAGCCGAGGAAAGCCGCTCCGTCGCTCGACGTCGTCATGCTGCATATCGTGTTGTAAACGGAAGAATAGGCATAGAACCTTCCCGTTTCGTCGGGTTCCGAGAACACGACGATGGTCGTTATGCCGCTGACTGTGTATGAAATCTCGTAATACGGGTTTTCTATGTCTATCCCGTACGTGTCCTTCAGCGTCTCCGCGGTCATTTCTTCAAGCTCGCTGCCCGCCTTTACGCAGTAGTCGGCGCTGAACGACGAGAACGTCTCGAGCATGGAACTGTAAGTCGAAAGATTGACCTTGTATCCCTCCGGCTTAACTAGATTGTAAGACGGCAGCTCTTTGCCGGTCTCCTCCGCTGGCAGCATGTCGATATATACGTAGATTTCGCCGTTCTTTATGATGAAGAAGTCGTCGACGTTGTAGTATGACGCCGTCGATACCGGCCATCCGAGCGTGGGCGTGATAAGGTTGTGGACGTCGTTCAGAAGCGTGACGGCGAGGGTCGTGTCGAGAATGTAGACGACCGGTCTTCCGTCGCGCTCGCGTCCTTCATATGTGCAGTAATAACCGCCGCCCGTCGGGATCCTGTCCCCGATGAGGACCTTGTGCCTGACGCCGTCCATTTTGGTGACGACGTACCAGGCCGGGTCGTTTTCGGGAGCCAGGCCGTATGAGGAAAGATCCTCCGTCTCCTCGAATTCAAGGCGTCTCATGCTGAGCGTATAGCCCGAGCTGACTACGAGCGACGACAGCGCCTCGAGCGAATACGTGACGGTCTCCATGCCCTTTATATAGAAATTGTCGTCGTCTCCGCGGTAGAAGGTGTATGTTCCTGTCGGATTGTGGACCTCTATCGAATACATGTCCGCCTTTTCGACGTGTTCGAAAAGCATGATCCTGTTGTTTATGCCGAGGACCTCGCCTTCGAGCAGCTCCGGCGCCGGTTCATCGTCGGGATCGCTGTTGTCGGCGAGCAGAATTGGTTTTATGAAGGCAAAATACAGTATTCCGGCAACAAACGCAACCGACAGAATCACGATCAAAGCAATCGTTTTTTTGCCTTCGACAAATTGGCATGATTTAAAAGAGGTCGAATTAAAATCATGCTGCATTATTGCCATTGAAACAAAAGGCAAAGCCAAAATCGACAGTATCAGATATACAATTCCATTTCCGGTAGTTTGCTGACCGTCATTTTGCAGGGCTTTTTTTAAGGATTCGCCTCTTGTGTACCACCAGAATATATGATAGAACGGTACGAGAAACAGACAGGCAATTTCGCCACCTATGCCTTTATCATCTTGCCTTACAGCATGGACGTTTTTGACAAGCAGATACATCCAGTAATAGTAATAAACACCGAAGGTAATGAAGAAAAGAAGCAGAGAGACTCCGACTTTTCTTTTATAAATGGATGTCATAGCCTCTTTCTCCTGATGTAAACGTACACGCCGATGCCGGCGACTATGACCGCCGGGATCACGGTGTAAACGAACGTGTAGCGGTACGCCTGCGCCTGTTCGATGTTCAGGTTGGTGTCTTCAAACACCTTGAAATTGATTTCGGCCGGAACTGTAACACGGGAGATCGTTTTCATAAGACTGAACATGATGTCGCGGTTGGAGTAGCTCTTTGAACCGATGTATTTCGACGTGTTCATGGAGTTTCCGCCGACGGCGACAACATACGCGCGATCGGGCTCGTTGTCGATATAACGTTCATCGACCGACACAGTCATAAGGTTGTAAACGCCTTTTTCCGGATCCGACGCGTCGGAGGAGAGTTCCGTCGCGACGGCGGTCCGGTCGGGAGATGTCATAAGAACCGCAGATGCTATGCGGATCGAATAACCGGCGATCGCCGTGCCTTCAGTGTAGGTGACCGTTATCGGGCGGGCGTTGTTTATTATCGCCTTTGCCGGGTTAGATACGCTCCTTATCGTCGACGTCAGCGACGCGCCGAGACTGTTTTCGTCCGTCACGTAGGTCGCGACGAGCTCTGTTCCCTCTACGTTGAGCGATGAGCTGTAGTCCCTGATCTGTTTCGTTTCGAATTTTATGCCCCATTCGTTGAGATATTCGTCAAGATTGGCAAGCGTGCTGGTCGTCGCGTCCATAAACACCATGAGACCGCGGCCCTTGCCCTCTTCGGTGATGAAACGGTCGATTTTCTCGATTTCGTTGACCGTGTCGTCGGAGCCCCAGAAGTCGTATTTCGGGTTGACTATAACCATCACCTTGCCGTTTTCGCCGTAGTCGGCCTCCTGAAGGTTAAGCTGTTCGACGGTATAACCCGCGTCCGTGAACATCTCGGCAAGCGTGCTGTCGGTAGCGACGTCGGCGTCGGCCTCCCCGTGTCCCGTCAGGAAATACGCGACGGGGTTTTCCGCGGCGGCGAGCTGAAGGATAGCCGCGGTCGTCTTGTACTCTCCGTTGAAGGCGAAGACGTTTCCGCTGTCCGAATCGAAGGTGTAGAAGCTTTCCATCTTGTAAAGCCGCGAGGCGGTGCCGTCTGTTATGATGACGGACGTCGTCTTGACTCCCGAAAGCGAGGTGCTCATATATTTGCTCAGCGCGGACGGGTGATTGATGATGTCAACGTATCTTACGTTTACGAAATCGAATTCTTTTTCATATTCCAGCGCGAGGTTGTGGACAAGCCGCGAGGAATATTCGGCGTTGAGCGAGTCAGCGTCGTTGCAGAAAATAATGTCGATGTGAAAGTCTTCTTTTCCGCGCAGCCCGTCGAGCATATCGCGGGTCACGTCGGTGATCGAGAAGATTTTTTCCTTCGTCATGTCGATATATAGGGTGTATTTTTTCGCGAAAGCCGTGAATATAGCGTTCGCGAGCACGACGAGCGCAACGACCGCGACGGTTATCGCGACGGCGAGCGCACCGAACTTGAATCTGCGGTGTCTGCTGATCTTTTCAGAGGCGGTGCTGTTTGAAGTTCTGTTCATTTTCTGCCTCCTTCCGGTCAGGCCCAGCGGCGCTTTTCGCATATCCTGACTGTAAGGAACAGGAACACGAAAGCTATCGACGCGTAATATAGGATCGCCGTGAAATCAAAGACCCCGTTCGCGAAATTGCCGAACCGCGAGAATATCGACACCCAGCTCAGGACTTCTTTAAGCCACGGATACGGGATGACCGAGTTAAGCATGCCGATCACAAGGAAAAGCACGGAAATGCCTATCGTTCCTATCGCGGCAATCAGCTGATTTTCGGTAAGAGACGAGACAAACACACCGATCGCGATGAAAGCGGCGCCGACAAGCAGAAGCGCGATGACAGAGCCGATTATGACTGCGACGTTCGGTTCGTCCTCGGCGGCAAAGCGGCGCAGGGAGCCGAAATTGATGCAGCCAACAAGGACTGTGCCGGCGAATACCGTGAATGCGGCAAGAAATTTGCCGAACACTATTCCGCCGAGCGTCGAGGGGGAAACGAAGAGAAGCTGATCGGTTTTCATTCTGCGCTCCTCGGCGAAAAGCCTCATTGTGAGAAACGGGAGAAGCAGGGCCGCGACAAAAACGATCATCGTGAAATACCCCGAAATGTCTCCCGATTTCTCGAGCAGAGTGTTCATCGAGAATATCCCGCCGTTCGCGGCGAGATAGGCGGCGACGAAAACGTAGCCGATCGGAGTTCTAAAATATGCGAGAAGATCGCGTTTATATACTGCGAGCATAAGCCGTCATCTCCTTTCGCCGGACTGGGCGCCCCGTGTCTTTTTCTTTCTGTCCGGTGCGGTCTTTTCGGTGAGGGACAGGAAAACGTCCTCTATGTTCGCGCCGGTGGACGTGAGACCGATGAGATACCAGCCGTTTTTCGCAATAAGAGAGAAGAGCGGCTTGCGTATGTCGACTCCGGCGTCGGCCTCGATTATGTAGGACGTGCTGTCCATATCGAGCGCGCCGTCGGTATCGACCTTCTTTACTCCGCTGAGCGAGCGCAGCGCCGATGTGACTTCCTTTTCCGGTCCGCAGATCTTCGCGGCGAGAAGGCGCGTTCCTTCCATGGCGGCCCCGAGTTCGTTTGTTTTGCGGTCGGCGACAATCTTTCCCCGGTTAATGATTATCACTCTGTCGCATACCGCCTGGACTTCCGAAAGGATGTGTGTGCTCAGGATGACCGTGTGGCTGAGGCCGAGGGTTCGGATGAGGTTTCTTATTTCAACGACCTGCCGCGGGTCGAGACCGACCGTCGGCTCGTCGAGTATGATGACCGGAGGGTTGCCGACAAGCGCCTGGGCGATGCCGATGCGCTGTCTGTATCCCTTTGAAAGATTTGCGATGAGTCGGTCCTTCGCTTCGGAAAGCCGCGTGACGTCAATGATCTCGGCAATGTGCTTTTTTCGGTTGAGCGTGCATTTCTTGAGATCGTAAACGAAGCTCAGATACTCTCCGACGGTCATGTCGGGGTAGACCGGCGGGACTTCAGGAAGATAGCCGATGCGTTTTTTTGCTTCATCGGGAAATTCGAGTATGTCCAGACCGTCGATGGTCACGGTGCCGTCGGTCATCGACATATAACCCGTCAGGATGTTCATCGCCGTCGATTTCCCGGCACCGTTCGGGCCGAGGAATCCGACGATTTCGTCCTTCCCGATTTCAAAGCTGACGTCGTTCAGCGCATAGCGCGGTCCGAACCGCTTTGTCAGATGCTCAATTTTTATCATTGATAACTCCGGATATGTGTTCTCAGCGGCCGTATTTCCGCAGCCGCATACAAAAATTCATTGTATTATACCACGCTTGTGTGAACAATCGGTGAACTCGGCGGCCCGCGGCGATTAAAAAACGGGCGGGGGTATTTACTTTACCGCCCGTCTGTGATATAATACAACTGAGATTTGAAATTACATTTGGGAAAAGCACATGATTGTACAGATTGATGAAGCAAAGAGAATACTAACCGCAGCGGTGGACGAGGTGTCCGAGCTCAAAAGCCAGCTCAGGATAGATGATCTGCGCCGGCAGTGCGAGGAGCTTGAATCGAAAACGCTGGCGCCGGATTTCTGGCAGAGAAACGACTCCGGCTCAGTGCTTCAGCAGATAAAGGACAAAAAGTCGACTATTGAGGAATACGAAAAGCTCCGTTCGGCGCTCGACGACGCGCTCGTGCTCTGCGAAATGGGGATCGAGGAGGACGACGAATCGGTCACTGATGAGGTCACCGCGGAGACCTCGCGCATAACCTCGCTTATAGCGCAGATGCGGCTCGAAACGCTTCTTACGGGAGAGCACGACCACAGCAACTGCATTCTTACGATCCATCCCGGCGCCGGAGGCACCGAGGCGCAGGACTGGGCGCAGATGCTCTACAGAATGTACACCCGCTGGGGCGAGGCGCACGGATACAACGTAAAGCTCCTCGACTGGCTCGACGGGGATGAGGCGGGAATAAAGAGCGCGTCGGTCATGTTCGAGGGCCCTAACGCATACGGATTCCTTAAAAGCGAAAACGGCGTGCATAGACTTGTGCGCATTTCTCCGTTCAACGCTGCCGGAAAGCGTCAGACGTCCTTTGCCTCGGTCGAAGTCGTTCCGGAGTTCGCTGATCTCGACAAGGAGATAGACATCCCGGCGGAGGATCTTGAAATAACCGCGCACCGTTCGTCGGGAGCCGGCGGACAGCACATAAACAAGACGGACTCGGCGATAAGGATTGTCCACAAGCCGACCGGCATAGTCGTTGGGTGTCAGACTCAGAGATCTCAGCTCCAGAACAAAGAGTACGCCATGAGGATGCTCAAGGCCAAGCTCCTTGAGATGAAGATCGAGGAAGCGAACAAAAAGCTCGACGATATAAAGGGCGCAAAAGCGGACATTGAATGGGGTTCTCAGATAAGATCCTACGTATTCATGCCGTATACGCTCGCAAAAGATACGCGCACGGGCTTTGAGATCACCGACATAAACGCCGTCATGGACGGAAAGATAGACGGTTTTATAAACGCCTATCTGAAATATCTGAACAAAACCGCGGAATGACCGCGAAAAAACTCACCGACCCGAAAGGAGAAAAGACATGAAACAGACGAGATTTACCATCGGAATAATCCTGCTTATCCAGGCGGCGCAATGCGTCTTCCTTGCCATAAGCTACCTTTTCAGCGACAAGAAGAGAACCGCTCTTCCGTTTACTCTCCTCGCGGTTCTCAACTCGGCGGGGGGGATGCTGTGCATAGCTGACAAGCTCAAGGAAATGTACGACGAATCCGGCATGAAAAAAGCCGTCGAGGATCTGACCGGGACCGACATTCCCGAAGTCCCCGAGATCCCCGTCGACGACCTCGCAAGCGAAGAAGAATTCAAATAAAAACAAAAACAAAGTCAGAAAGGACTTACGAAATATGAAAAAAATCATCATCTGCGCACTTGCGGTGATAATCGCCGTGTGCCTCGCGTCGTGTCAGATAATTGAGACGATAAAAAATCTCGGGAAGGATTCCGAGACTCTGGAAAACCCCGGGTCGGATCCAACGACCTCCGCGGTGCCGGGCACCTCTGGAGGCGAAAAGACCGAGCCGGTGACCGACACGCAGACAGAGTCAGACACCGAACCCGTCACTGATCCCGTCACCGAATCGGACACCGAGCCGATCGTCGATCCGGCTCCGCAGCTTGTCGAGGAGAATCTTATAAAGCCCGACACCTTTGCGCTTTACGACGATATGCTCTACATCGGCTCGTGCCTGCGCTCCGTAGGAGTCGGCTTTGACGACACGGCGTCGGAGCTCACTCCAACGCAGGCGTTTGTCGCGATCTACGGCGAGACGGAGTACGACAGCACGGTCTCCGAAGACATGGAGGAAAACGGCGAGTACCGCATGAAGACGACATACGTCTATTCTCAGGAGAAGATCGACGCCGGAACGCAGAAGCGCTTCGGATGCAAATACAATCTCTCGGAGATCGCCTATGAGAAGGTCAACGAGCTCGGCGACACGTTCACGGTCAGATACGATGCCTCAAACAACACGGTCGTCGTGACGAACATAACGTCTCCTCACGGCGGGATCTGGACGTATCAGGAGTGCGAGGAACTCAAAGACGCCAGATATTCCGACGGCGGGGTGATTTACAGCGCGAGGATCGGATACTATGAGGAATCCGACGCCGCCCCCGAGGGAGAAGAAGAATTTTACAGGCATCTTGAATACGAAGATTACGACGCGTGGTATCATCTTGTCGAGAAATACGCGATGACGTTCGTCGAGATCGACGGTTCCGTCCGCGTGATATCCTTCTGGATCGTTTCAAACGTCTGAAAGCCTTAACAAACGGATGCGGTCCCGCGGGACCGCATCCGTTTGTTTGCTTTCGCGCGGATTTTTCGCAATGTTAACCGGTTATACACACAAAAATCACTTCCGGGTGATAAAATATCAGCGCGGGCGCGGCGCGCCCGCGGGGAGGAAAACGTTTTGATAGAGGTCAGAAACCTGACAAAGGTTTACGGCGATCATATCGCGGTGAACAACCTGAGCTTCACTATCGAGCAGGGAAAGATATACGGCTTTCTCGGCCCTAACGGAGCCGGCAAGACCACGACGATGAACATGATCACCGGCTGCCTTTCTCCTACGTCCGGCGAGGTGCTGATAAACGGCACGGATATTTTCGAGGACGCGGTGAAGGCGAAAAAATACATAGGATACCTGCCGGAGATACCCCCGGTGTATCCCGATATGACGCCGTTTGAATATCTGAAATTCGTCGGCGGCGCGAAGGGGATACGCGCGGCGGACATGACTGAGGCGGTTTTTGCGGTCATGGAGGAAACCGGCATAACCGACATGAGGAACCGCCTTATAAAGCATCTTTCGAAAGGATACCGCCAGCGTGTCGGGATCGCACAGGCGATGCTCGGCGACCCCGAGATCATAATTCTTGACGAGCCCACGGTCGGCCTCGACCCGCTTCAGATAATCGAGATAAGAGAGCTTATAGCCGAGCTCGGAAAAACAAGGACGATAATCCTTTCAAGCCATATCCTCGCGGAGGTTCAGGCGGTCTGCGACCACGTAATGATCATAAATAACGGTCAGCTCGTGGCGTCCGACACGCTCGAGAACATAAGAAAGCAGAACACACCGGAAAACGCCGTTCTTCTTACCGTAAGGTCCAATCCAGAATCGATCAGAAAGACCGCCATGTCGGTCGCCGGCGTGACGGACTGTGAAATAGAAGAAACGGGCGAAAAGAACATATACGATGTCCGCGTGACGGCCGAGCCGGACGCTGACGTTTCAGAAGGCCTTTTCCGGGCGTTTTCCGAAGGCGGTTTTGCCGTCAGGAGGCTGATGCGCGAAGAACCGTCACTCGAGGAGATCTTCATCCGCCTTACCGAAACCTTCGAGCCGGAAACCGGCAATTCCGCCGACGGCGAGGAACCGGACGCGGACGACACGGAGACCGGCCCGGCGCCCGGCGCTTATGCCGAAGATGATGAAGAAGACGCGGATGACGATGAAGATGAAGAAGATGACGGCGACTACTCGCCGCTCTTCGGCGGAAGGAGGCGCTGATGATGCTGTCTGTATATAAAAGAGAGCTCAAATCGTATTTCACGACGGTCGTCGGCTACATTTCGATCGCCCTTATCGTCGCCGTGACGGGCATCTTTGTAAAGCTCGTCAGCTTTACGAACGGATATCCGAACTTTGAATATGTCCTGCCTAACTCCTCGATAGTCCTTATGCTCGCGGTCCCGCTCCTCACGATGAGGACGTTTGCCGAGGAGAGACGGCAGAAATCCGATCTGCTGCTTTACTCCCTGCCGCTCAAAACCGGGCAGATCGTCGCGGGCAAATATCTTGCCGTCGTGACAGTGCTTGCCGTTCCGTGCGGTCTTATGGCGTTTATGCCCGTTGTGCTTTCGTTCTACGGACCGGTGAACTTCGGAAGCGCATACGCGGGGCTTGCTGCTTTCTTCCTGCTTGCCTGCGCGATGGCGGCGATATGTATGTTTATGTCGGTTTTGACAGAATCGCAGGTGATCGCCGCCGTGCTGGGCGTCGGTTCTCTGTTCCTTATATATATCTCGTCCGTCATTTCGGAATCGGTGCCGACGACGGCGGTCGCGTCGTTTATCGCGATAACCGTGTTCGTGCTTCTGCTCGGCGTCGTGATCTATCTTTTCACAAAGGATTACTGGATCGCCTTCACCGTGGCCGTTGTGCTCGAGGCGGCGCTTGTAATCGTGTACATAACGAAAGGCGACGTTTTCGCGGGGCTTTTCCAGAAGATTGTAAGCTGGTTCTCGCTTTTTGACAGACTGAGCGATTTTATAGGAAATCAGCTCTTTGACATGACGACGGTCGTTTATTACGGCTCCGTCGCGTTCCTGTTCTGCTATCTTACCGCCGCGGTGTTTGAAAAACGCCGCTTCAACTGAAAGGTGGCTCCGAAATGAACGAAAACGCAAATAAGATTAAAAACAAAAGAGCCGCGAAGCTCGGCTCTGTGAGCCTCATCGCCGCGGCTGTCGTGCTTGCCGTCGTCATTCTTGTGAACGTCGCGGTAAACGTCCTGCCCTCGCGGTTCACGAAATACAGTCTCGCTCAGAACGGGATGTATGACATAAGCGACGCGACAAAAACGCTCGTTTCCGGCGTAAAGGACAAAGTCAGTCTTTATGTCGTTTCGAAAACCGCTTCGGTGGACGACGTCACGCTTGAATATACGAAACGCGTTGCCGATCTCAACCCGAACATAGTCTGCGAGCAGATCGATCCCGACCTGAAACCCGGATTCATCGGGCAGTACACAACGGACACGCTTGATTCCGAGAAGACGAACATAATAGTCGTCAACCCGGACAACGGACGCGTCAAGGTTATAAACGAGTCGGAGATATACTACCAGCAGTACACGTATGAGCAGATCACGTATTATTATATGTATTATGGTCAGGAACTCGACAACCCGACTTATTTCGACATTGAAAACTGCCTCGCGACGGCCATCGACTACGTGACGACCGAAAAGCTCCCGACGGTGTACTACACATCGGGGCATGGCGAGACGGCGATAGACTCGACTGTTTCGCAACTTATAGCGGCGGAAAATATAAAGATTGGTTCGCTTGATGCTCTCGGTTCTGGTAGCGTTCCGGACGATGCCGACGCGGTCATAATCAACTCTCCCACGTATGATTTTACGGAGAACGAGACCGCGGCGCTGTCCGCATATGTTGAGGGCGGAGGGAAGGTGATACTTATCACAAACCTCGGCAGCAATCTGTCGTCGATTGATCTTCCAAATATTTACGCTTTTACGAGGACGCTCGGCCTCGATTACGGTTATTCGCTTGTCTGCGAAGGAAGCGCCAGCCATTATGAACAGAGACAACCTTTAGTTTACGCTCAGGTAGCGGAAAATGATTACACGTCGGGATTACAGTCTAATGTCCGTATTATTATGCCGGCAGCCCATGAAATACTTATAGCAGATGAGATGCCGGACGGAGTTACGGCATCCGAGCTTCTCACCACGTCCGTTCAGGGATATTCAAAAGATCTGTCAAAATATCAGATCGGCGGGAATGCGGCGACAAACGACGGTGAGAGCGATAAAATTCCGATAGCCGAGATCAAATACGAAAAAGAATCAGGCGATTCCGAAGGAAAAAAGATTTTTGGAGCCATGTCTCAGAAGGGTGAAGGAGCTTTGCTCTGGTTCTCATCTGCCGAGATGCTCGACGGTTATTACGCGAATTATTATGCAAACGTTGCCTATATGATGTCCATCATCACCAAACTTTCCGGCAAGACCACGACGGCGACCGCCGCGGCGAAGGCGCTTCAGGTTCAGGCGCTCAACGTATCCGAGGGCTCCGGAAACACCTGGGGAATAATACTTATAGGCGTTGTTCCCGTCGCTTTGCTGATTATCGGCATTGTCGTCTGGTACCGCAGGAAAGTGAGATAATCACAGATGAAAAGCTTAAAAAAGCTTATTGTCCCCCTCGCGCTGCTTGTCGTCGCGCTTGTCGCTTTTCTGATTGCAAGAGGCATCGCTAAAAACGACGAGAAAAACTACCCGCCCGAGACAGAGGCGGCGGACACGAAAATTTCTCTCATCGAATTTTCCGCCGATCTCGTGTCGCGCGTGAGCTATGTGTCGGATCTCGGCGAGGTTTCCGTCGACAAGGACGGCGAGAAATATTCTCTCACGTCGGACAACGGTTTCCCGCTCGATCAGACAAAGGCGGAAACGCTTGTCAGCGACGCGCTCGGGCTTTCCGCGTCCGGCAAGATCTCCCCGACGGGCACAGATGACGAATACGGGCTGGAAAACCCCGCAAAAAAGGTCGTAATAACGCTTAAAAACGGTGGAAAGACAACCGTCGAGATAGGCGACTACAATCCTTATTCCGACATATGGTACGCGCGCATTGACGGCGGAGGCGGGATATACCTGCTTTCGACGGACGTCACGGAGGATTTTGAGCTTTCGCTCGACGATCTCATCGCCCATGAAAAGTTTACCGTTCCCCCGTCCGGCAGGACATCGGTTAAGACCGTCACGCTTGATTTCACGTCCAGCGACGGCACGGTGTTCACATATGTTCCGGCGGTCCCGGAGGTCACGGACGATGACGGAAACGTAACGTCCGAAGCTGTTCCCGATGGATTCACGATTAAGACCGGTGAGGGTGAAACGCTGTCCGGCGACGAAGCTACCGAAAAGGGCAACGCGGTTTACGCCGAGCTGACCGGAATCGATCTCACGAGCTGGTACGCATATAACGTGACCGACGCCGGGGAGCTTTCGAAATACGGCCTGAGCGACGACGCGCCGTTCTGCCGTGCGACGATAGTTTACACCGAGACCGTCACAGTCGCAGCGGACGATTCGTCATCGAGCGTCACGCGCGAGGTAGAGAAGAGCACAGGGCTTCTTATCGGGTCTGTTGTCACCGAAAACGCGGGCGAGGACGATCCCGAAACCGAAGGCGAGGCCGACCGCTTTGTGCGTATAGCCGGCGGCAAAATAGTCTACGCCGTTCCCGAAAGCGAGCTTGAAGCTATACTTTCGCTGTCATAAAATCAAGATGAATTGTCAAGTGAAGTGCAACAAATTTTGAATTGAAGCATAGAACAAATCAACTGGTTTTTGAAAATTAAGAACTTTTTTAGGCCTGGCGTTGATCAACGCCAGGTTCTTTTTAAGTGTTTGCGGATTAACGCGGGA
>JAEEGL017224075.1_pt1 | contig 54818 bp, 46 predicted proteins | sample 9134231 | NCBI WGS metagenome assembly JAEEGL01 (sample SAMN16246548, study PRJNA631951) | gut metagenome | biome: gut microbiome; feature: rumen; material: fiber-attached | host: Bos | place: Iran: Karaj | collected 2018-10
GGACTGCGCAAGGGTATTGAAAGCGAAGTATTGTATGAACAAGCACAAACTGGATTGTATCAAAATTCAAATATCGGTAAAACGGGTGGCGCATACACTTCACTTGCACGTGCGATGACAGATAAAGAGGGTGAAGATGCCGCGGCATGGGCCGAACAGAAGCAAGACAGCAAAACCAAGTTATGGGAAGGTGTGGCGGCCGCCGGTGTTGGTGTTGTTGGCGGTGCCGTTGGAAATTATTTGATTAACGGCGATGAAAGTGCAAGTTTTGACGGCCTGAGGTTTGGCGGTAACCGTAATAAAAACGGAACAAATAATAACAATAACAACAACAGTAATAACAATAAGAACGAAAATGATGACGAAACAGCTCAACTACTGAGTAGTGCGAGCACCGTTTCCGATGCAAGTGGCCAACACGGTTCAAAGGTCAGCCCCAGTAACCAAGTTTCTGCAGTTTTGGTTTGTCCATGGAATTGGTTGTTCAATTCGACAGACTCAACGACTTTTGATGGTGCGACCAGAACAGTAAAAGGCAAATCAGTTACCGCTGAAGAAACAATGGCATACGATGTTCAACATATAAAAGACTTTTTGAATTTGGATAAAACAAATGCCCAAACCCAATGCGTAACCGTTGATGCCCGCCCGGTTGATATGGCACAACGTGTGTTAGATCACTATATAAATGGACTGAAAGATTTTAAACCGGAAATTACAATTGAATATCAACTGAATCAACGCGGTATTTATAACTGTTCCAAAGATGCCACGGTATGTGATGATATTTTTGTCCATGTTTATAACAGACCATGCGGTGGAAAACTGGCCGGAAAAAGAAAGGCAAAATAATACAAGACAGTTTCTAAGACCGCGTATCAAATCCAGCAATAAAAAATCATATTGGAAATTATGGCACCGTGGCATGTAATTGCATTGAATTGGATTGTCCATAATTACCTATAAAAATTTTATTTATTGCCATTGGTGATTTTTGGTGTTATGCTGAATCCACATAACTAAAAGGAAAGTATTATGTTATTAAAAGGTAAAAAGATTTTAATCACAGGTGTCGCAAATGATTGGTCTATGGCATGGGCCATCGCAAAGCGCGCACACGAAAACGGTGCAGAAATTGCTATGCCGTATGCTATGCCGGCATTGGAAAAGCGCGTGCGGCCGCTCGCGGAATCGATTGGCGCAAAGTTTGTCCAAGAATGCAATGTGCAAAACGATGAACAAATGGATTCTTTGTTCGCAAATATTGAACGCGAATGGGGACATATTGACGGTATGCTGCACGCGATTGCGTTTTCAGATAAGAACGAATTGATGGGACGCTATGTTGATACAACACGCGAAAATTTCAAGAACACAATGGATATTTCTGTTTATTCTTTGGTTGATTTAACACGTCGCGCGTCAAAACTTATGACAAATGGCGGCTCTATTGTTACCCTGACCTATTTTGGTGGGGAAAAGTCCGTTCCGAATTACAATGTTATGGGTGTGGCAAAGTCCGCATTAGATTCTTCGGTGCGGTATTTGGCATCTGATTTGGGTCGCGATAAAATTCGCATCAACGCAATTAGTGCCGGCCCGATTTTGACCCTGGCATCCAGTGGTGTCGGCGGAATTAAAACTATGTTGCGGCTGAACGCTGGACAAACACCGTTGCGCCGTAATATGACATTGGATGATGTTTCGGGTGCCGCGCTGTATTTGTTCAGTGATTTGTCTTCGGCCGTAACTGGTGAAGTTCATCATGTCGATTGTGGTTATTCAACAACTGGTATGATACCGAACGAACTAAAAGATATATTGTTAAAGGCAATGGACGAACAATAAAAAAGAACCCGCAAAATGCGGGTTTTTTTATTTCTATTTCTTATTTACAAAAATCTTCTCGGGATGTTTTATGTTGAGAACCCCAACAATTAAGTCAACCAATGCCCAAATACAAACGGCAAAGAACGGAACTATCAAAAATATTCCAACGGTGCCCATTAACAACATCGCAATACCTTGACCTGATTTTCCGGCATAAAATTTATGTACGCCTAATACCCCAAAAAACCAAACCAACACTAAGTATATTATCATCGATTTAGACGCATCAAATTCTACATACCCACATTTTGGGCATGCGGTGGCCCGGTCACTGTGTCGTGCACCACATTCACGACAATAAATCATCGCCATATTTTATCCTTTTGAATCTTATGAACATATACCTATTCTATCATATTTTTAGTGTTTTTTCAATTGTGTTTGTTTTGGGGATTTTCTATAATATCGGTATGACAAAAACAGCAGATCTTTTTATTCGCGCAGAACACGCGGATTTGATTAAAAAACTGAACGCGTGGGATATTGCGTATCATCAAAAAGATGCGCCTGTTGTTGACGATGCAACATACGATGCCGCTAAACGCCGCGCATTGGAAATCGAAGAAGAATATCCAGAATTGGGGCAAAACGGCGCGTCAACACATGTCGGGGCGGCACCGTCATCAAAGTTTAAAACATATCCGCATTCGGTGCCGATGTTGTCTATTTCCGATGTGTTTAACGAGGCAGAGGTTGCAGATTGGTTTAATAAATTATCAAACAAAGATTTGTTCATTGAATTAAAGGTTGATGGTGTGTCCTATGCCGCACGGTACGAACACGGCGAACTTGTGCGTGCGTTGACGCGTGGCAGTGGTGTCGCCGGCGAAGACATAACCGAAAACATAAAAACTATTTCGGATATTCCGCAAAAATTGGCGGGCAAATTTCCCGATGTGATAGAGGTGCGTGGCGAAGTATATATGATGCGCGATGACTTTATCGCACTGAACGCGGTGGCAGAACAATCTGGCGATAAAGTATTCGCAAATCCGCGCAATGCCGCGGCGGGGTCTTTGCGGCAATTAAACCCAAAAATCACCGCGTCACGAAAGTTGTCTGCGTTTGGATACACTTATGGCGCGGTGTCCGAGAAAATGTGGCGGACACAATCGGAATATTTTGATTGCTTGGAATCTTGGGGTTTCAAAACAACACGGACATGGGCGCGGCACGCATCATCTATGGATGAAATTCAGGCGATGTATAATGATATAATTCTGTCGCGCGCCGATATTCCGTTTGATATTGACGGACTTGTTATCAAAGTGAACGATGTCGCAACCCAAGAACGCATGGGTGCACGCGCCAACAGCCCCCGTTGGGAGGTTGCATATAAATTCCCTGCGGCACGGGCGATAACCACATTGCGCGGCATCACAATTCAGGTCGGGCGCACAGGCGTCTTGACACCGGTTGCCGAATTAGAACCTATAAATATTGGGGGCGTGGTTGTATCACGCGCAACACTGCATAATGCGGACGAAATTGCGCGCCTTAATGTGCGGGTTGGAGACAAGGTTACCGTTCAACGCGCCGGCGACGTTATACCACAAATTGTGGGCGTTGCAGAAAGCGCGCCGAATGCCACGGCTTTTGAATTTCCGACCAAATGCCCGGTATGTGGCGGTGATGTTGTGCGTGCGGATGGCGCGGTTGCAAATCGCTGTGTGAACACGTTGGGCTGTCCGGCGCAAAGAATTGGTGAATTGGAACACTTTGTATCGCGCCCAGGTTTTGACATTGATGGCATCGGCACAAAACAATTGGAATTATTTGTCGAACGCGGTTGGATTGAAAGTCCGGCAGATATTTTCACACTGATTGAAAAGCACGGCGATGAAATCAAAAGATTAGATGGGTTCGGTGAAAAATCTGTGGCAAATTTGAACAGTGCCATTGACGGCGCACGAACAATAGATTTTGCGCGATTCTTGACCGCGATTGGAATTCCTGATGTTGGTAAAACAACCGCAAAACTGTTGGCAAAACATTTTAGAAATTTGGATGATTTGCGCGCGGCAACCCCGGAAGATTTGATTGCAATTGACGGCATTGGCGAAGTGATGGCCCGTGAAATTATTTCGTTTTTCAAAAATGCGCGCAATGTGGCGGTGATTGAAAATCTATTAAAATATGTTATGATAAAATATGCGGTTAAAAATACCAAGACCACCGAATTAACTGACAAGAAAATCGTCCTTACGGGAACGTTGTCCAAATACAGCCGCGACGAAGCACGCGAGATTTTGGAAAATATGGGGGCGCGGGTCCAAGGTTCTGTTTCCGCGAAAACAGATATTGTTTTGGCGGGTGCTGATGCGGGTTCAAAGTTAAAACGCGCAAATGAATTGAACATCACAATTTGGTCCGAAAATGACTTTGAACGCGCAATCAAAAAATGCGGAGGGATAAATGGCACGCGATAAAAAGGCAACCGATGATAAAAAACCAGTATCATGGAAATGGCGGTTGTTTGTGTGGTGCTTTAATCTGTGTTTAATTGTGGCATTGGGGGTTGTATTCTATGTTGCGGTGATATACTTTCAAATGCCGTCTTTGGATGCAATTTTGAACGAAACGCGCGCACCGGCAATCGTATTTATGGACCGTGATGGAAACGAAATTCGTTCCGACAATAAGATAATGGGAACACCGGTATCGGTTGAAACTTTGCCGCCCCATGTATGGCAGGCGATTGTTGCCATTGAAGACAAACGATTCTTTAATCACGGGCCGTTTGATACGCGTTCTATGATTCGCGCGGTTGTATTGAATATATTCCGTGGACGGTTCGCGGTTGGCGGTTCGTCTATTACTCAACAGACCGCCAAGAATATTTTCCTTTCGCGCGATAAAAAAATTTCACGCAAGGTGCAAGAGTTGATTTTGTCTTATTGGTTGGAAAATCGGTTTAATAAAAATCAAATTCTGGATTTATATATGAACCGCGTGTCTTTGGTTGGTGGTATGCGCGGAATCGATGCGGCGGCACGCACACTGTTTCGTCGGTCTGCATCAGAATTGTCTGTGGCCCAGGCGGCGCAAATTGCCGCAATGTTAAAGGCACCAACAACATACAGCCCGTACAAGCACCCGAATAAAAACTTTGAACGCGCACGCACAATTTTACAAGAAATGGTGCGCCAAAATTATATAGATATAAATACCGCACGCGCGGCGGCGGCGGAATTGGCACCGGCACCGGGCGCACCAGATACGAACCTGTATCGGTATTGGACGGACTTTGTTACGGATGAATTAAAATCTCAGATCGGAATTATGGAATCGGATGTTTATGTTTACACAACACTGGATCCGAAATTACAGAACAAAATCACACGCGTTATGCCAGAACATTTGGGGGCGTACCAAGGGGCGGCGGTGGCATTGACGCGTGATGGTGCAATTCGCGCAATGGTTGGTGGCGCCGATTATCAGACTAGTCAATTTAACCGCGCCACCGCCCGGCGTCAGCCCGGCAGTGCTTTCAAACCGGTTGTATATTTGGTTGCATTGGAAAACGGTATGACCCCCGAAAGTTTCGTGAACGATTCACCGTTCACAATCGGCGATTATAATCCGAAAAACTATAATGAAAAATATTACGGCGATATAAATTTAGCCACCGCATTTGCAAAAAGTGTAAATTCTGTGCCGTTAAAACTGACCGCGCAATATGGTGTTGATTCAGTGTTGGCAATGGCATCGCGTTTGGGGGTTGGCAATAAATTGCGCCGCGAATATTCAACCGTATTGGGGGCATCAGAAATGAATCTGTTGGATTTAACAACCATGTATGCGGTGATATGGAACGATGGAAATTCGGTTCGGCCCTATTCTATTACACGCGTTGTAAACGCACGTGGCGAAACGCTATACGAACGCGACCCATCAGATACGATTCAAATTCTATCGCCAGACACGGTAATGTTTATGACGGAATTATTGGCCGATGTTATTAAACCGGCCGGCACCGGACATCGCGCTGCCGCGCCCGGGGTTATCGGCGGGAAAACCGGAACCAGTAACGAAAACCGCGACGCGTGGTTTGTTGGCGCAAACGATAAATTTATTTTAGGTGTGTGGGTTGGCAACGATGATTTTACACCGATGTCATCCAAAATAACCGGTGGCACAATCCCCGCCGAAATATTCCACGATGTTTTGAAATAAGGCAGATAATTTTATACTGTATGCGCTTCGCTTTTTTTGTATTTCAATCTAGATATTTTTTGTCTTAATTTTTCCATACCTTTTATGACAGACAATCGCAAATTATCTTTTGATTTTAACCCATATACTTTTCCCTTTGGATTAAATTTTATACTATGCACTTTTGATAAATCGGCACCGGTTAAATCTAATTTCTTTATATTGCTAAAATCTAAATCACCATGCAGGCCAACCGCATTACTCATTACACACTCTTCGACATTGCCAGATATGGTTATTCCTTGGGATTTGGAAAAATCGGCATGCCCAAATCCAAGAAATTTTATATCCGCCGAAATATTTATTTTAGATACCGGCATATTAGATTCGTTAAAATATACAACCCCTGTTTGTCTTGGCAATTGTAAATTATTAACCCTGGACAAATCGGTCCCAGTAAAATCAACTTGGCATTTAACGTTTCTTAAAATCAGATTACCATGTAATCCGGTTGCTCCTTTCATAATACAATTTTCAACATTACCCGATATATCCAGTTTATGCGTTTTTGAAAAATCCGCATTATCACAATACAACCAATTTATACTCGAAGAAATACACATATCATGCATCGGCATAACCGCCTGTTTTAAACACAGAGACGAAAGATGTTCAGGCAATCGTAAATCCGTAACACGTGATATGTCCGCATGAGTAAAATCCAATATGGAGTAACCATTAAATACCATTTTTGACACATCAAATACCCCACTTGGTGCCACAATGTTTTTAAAAGTTCCGTCAATTGATTGCGGCAATTTTAAACTTGTTGCGTGTGAAAAATCTGTACCTGTTATTACAACTTGCCCGCTTTCACTTAAATCTATATTTCCATTTAAATTTTTACAATCTGTCATGCGAACAAAACTATTTCTTCCAAACTTGATACTGGTCACTTTGGACAAATCCAATTCTTCTAAAAAGATATTTTTTATATTGCTAAAATCAAAATTGCCGGACAACCCCTTAGTTTTAATAAGTTCCAGATCATGCGCCGACGGATTGATTTTTAAATTGGTAACATGCGATAAATCCGAATGCCGAATATAAATATTTGTTGTCTTTTCCAAACTCAATTTATCGTGCAAACCCGTAAGCCTATCAAAAACAATTGTATGGACATTTGAATTGAACAATAAATTTGCATGTGATAAATTACTGTCCTGTATATTGATCGTTTGAACAGAACCAAAATTCAAATCACCGTTTATTTTATCGGCGTTTATTATTGAAAACTCATTTCTACTATCAGCAAATGTATCTGGCAATTTAAAACTGGTCACATTTGACAAATCCACGGGAACTTCTCTATCAGAAGACTTATAATATAATTTTTTGATATTACTAAAATCTACATTTCCACTTAAAATCGTATTGGTGTTGATAACGACAGAATTAGCATCTGGATTATATTTCACACTTGTACACCTGCTTAAATCTGCATCAGATAAATTCAAATGCTTAACACCACTAAAATCCAGATTACCGAATAATTTTGTTCCACAAAGAACTATATCTGGCGCATTCGGATTAAATTTTATATTCGTTACATTTGTTAAATCGGCTTTGTCTAAATTTAAAACTTCTACACCACTAAAATCTAAGTTGCCGGATAATTTTGTTCCTTCAAGATTTATCTCACGTGCATTTAGATTAAATTTTACGCTGGTGACATTGGTAAAGTCGGCACGACTCAGTAACAAAGTGCATACACCGCTAAAATCCAAATCACCCGATAGTTTAGCATCAGTGAGTGTTATTAAAGAATTTGTCTTAGCATCTGGATTAAATTTAACACTGGTTACATTGGTAAAATCGGCACCGTTCATCCTCAATTCTTGCACACCACTGAAATCAAAAGCCCCCGATAATTTTAAACCAGGTTGCATCCATATTTTATGGGCATTTGGATTGAATTTTACGCTTGTTACATTGGTAAAATCGCTATCATAGCAACATAATTCCTTAACGCCGCTAAAATCTAAATCACCAAACAATTTTAAACCATGACCAACCTTTATTGTATCGGCGTTCGGATTAAATTTTATACTGGTAACATCGCTTAAATCCACCCCATATAAATCAAGTTTTTTCACACCGCTAAAATCTAAATTACCAGATAATTTTACACCGTCATTTACAAGAGAAACTTCATCAAATGTCGGGGCATTTATAAATGTTATCTTGCCATCAGTGATATCCATAAATCGTTCACCATTCAACAATATAGTTTTGGTTGAACCTTTAGCACCGGTTACCTTTATCTTTTTACCATGGATGTATTCGTTCAAAGCATCGCAAAACGCCATATGATGTCCAGCAATAGATATTATACGGCTGTTATCGTGGGACATATCCAACATAAATCCACGATAGAATAACAATTGACTACCATTATCTTTTAGTTTTGTAATCGTACTGCCACTGAAATAATAATCGGGGCCGAAATAGATATTATCTATTTCATAATCAAACCGAACCGCCTGATCCAACACCATTTGAAAATTATTTGGCAATCTGGCATGTGTTGTTGTGAAATCAACGTTAAAATATTTTCTTAATGAATCGCTTAAGCCCTGAATAATGTTATCTGGGTTATTGTTAAATGTAAAATCCGGATGTTCTGTTTTTAGTGTATGGTTATAACGATTTTTAATAGATATAACACCACCAGTTTTTAAAATCTGGATTGATATAACCGATGTACCATATTCATCTTCACGCCGTGGTGTTTTAGACGGCTTAATGTGCCATTCACTTTCAGGTAATTTATCATCACCAAGTACTTCTTTTTTGATGGCATGTATCATATAATAATTTATATGGCGACGCGGGTCCCGCAATGTACATATTTGTTCGTTTGGACGATAATAACCTTGAATTGAATTTTTTTGTTCTTCTGTTTTAACAACAAAGGCGTGATATCCCGCCATATCCAATAATGTTAATGGATCTAAATCTGAATTATGGGTTATTTGTTCGCGTGGTTTGTATATCTCCAAAAGCACTTTTATAACCTGTTCAATTTCATTTAAATTTCTGCCGGCAAATTCCATAATGAGCACTATATTTGGCACAGTCCACAATCCCGCATTACAAACGGCCTGGGCACACTTTTCACCGATTTTCTTTTTAAGTTCTTTTAAAACACTATCTCTGGTTATTTCCGGCATTTCTTTTCCCCTTTCGAGGTTATTATATCACAAAAGGCAAAAATGTGTTAATAAAAATAACCGCCGGGGGCCCGGCGGGAAATGATTTAAATCGTTTTTTTATCCTAGCGCATTGGACGGTCAATGAACATCAATATTAACCACACAACCGCGGCAACGCCGATAATTGCATAGACGATATTTGATACCATCGTTGCGGGCCCAAACAGCCATGCGACCAAATCAAAGCCGAATATGCCGACCAGCCCCCAATTGATTGCGCCAATAAATGTTAACGGTGCAAGAACGTAATCTGTCAATCCTTTCATTTTTTTCTCCCATATTGTTGGTTTTGTCATAATTGACGATATTATTATACCCCGCATAGGGGCACGCATACAATACGAACAAATACCTAATAAAAAAACCGCCGATTGGCGGTTTTTTATTTAGAATCCGAAAACCATTCTTTGTTTTGATTGACGTTTCTTTTCGTTACGAACGGCTTCTTCTTTCAAACGTTTGCGTTTTGTTGTTGGTTTTTCATAACGCTGGCGTTCTTTCATTTCACGATACAGTCCTTCTTTTTGGGACTTGCGTTTTGCAACGCGCAATGCCTGTTCAACGTTGTTATCACGTACAAGAACCTTGACCATAAACTATTCACCCCCTTTGGCGACTTTATGTAATTATACTCTGTGTTATCTGTTTCGCCCGTTCCGTCCCCGCATTGCGGGGCCGCGACCGCGGCACTAAATTTTCATTCCTCGCTACGCTTCGGTGAAAATTTGTGGTGGAGCTGATGGGACTCAAACCCACGACCTCCTGAATGCAAATCAGGCGCTCTAATCAACTGAGCTACAACCCCAGAACTCTGCGACGCGTATTTTATGCGGTTTTTGTTCAAAAGTCAATAAAAAAATAAATCTTTACACGCGTGATGGGAATTTCTATAATTCGGTTATTATGAAGAAAATTATGAATAAAATTAAAAATTTTTTCAAGGGCGACGAGTCGAACGCACGCATCAAATGGTCTATGTATGGACGCATCTGGCGCGAGATTGGTAAACCCCAATGGAAATGGTTGGCGGCCGGTATCATCGCAACAATTTGTGCCGCCGGGGCAGAAGGTTACACCATTACATTGGTTCAACGTGTAGTAGACCAGGCTTTTATCGAAAAAAATATGGATTCCACTTATATAGTCGGGTTGCTGATTATATTGGCATTCGGGCTTAAAGGCGCATTTGGATACGCACGTTCATTGCTTATGGCCAAGGCGGGACTTACTGCATCTGCGCATCTGCAGAAACGAATTTATTCACATATGATACACATGGACATTGCCGGTTTCTATGGCAACGGAATTGGCAAATATCTGAACTATTTCGGTGTCCAGGCGGGTGCGGTATTAAACCTGGTTACGGGAACAATTGTTAGCACGATTCAGCAAATCGCGACACTAACGATTACACTGGGGTTGATGATATATTATGCCCCGCAATTGTGTGCGATATTGGTATTCTTGGTGCCGGCATTATTGGTGCCGATGGTTCTTATTATGCGCAAACGCAGAAAACTGTCGCGACAATCATTTGGTATTGCCAACAATGTTTCCCAACATTTAAACCAATCACTGCGTGGAATAAAAACAATCCAGGCATTTTCAAATCAAAATATAGAAATCAAACATTTCGAGAATGTTTTAAATGACTCTGTGGTAAACGCGTATAAAAGCACCCAGGCAAATGGCCTGCGTTCACCGTTGATGGAATTGGTAATTTCAATTGGCCTTTGTTTGGCAATGATTTTAGGTGGCCATTTTATTGTAAGTGGCGCGATTACAACCGGTGATTTTACCGCATTTCTGTTGGCATTGACCGCGGCATATAAACCGGCCAAGGCCATTACTGGGGTTGGCGACACCGTTCAGCACGGTTTGTTAGCAGCCGAGGTATTATTTAAATTTCTGGATACCAAACCAACTATTCGTGATACACGTGGTGCTATTGAATTACACGCGGTTCAACCATCTGTTGAGTTTCGTGATGTAAATTTCTCGTATGTTCCTGACGAACCAATATTACACGACATTAACCTGCGCGTTCCCGCGGGTCAAGTTTGCGCGCTGGTCGGCCCCAGTGGTGGCGGAAAAACGACCATGTTTAATTTGCTGGAACGTTTTTATGAACCACAATCTGGTTTGGTTGCAATAAATGGTCGTGATATAAAAAAGTATACTTTGGATTCATTGCGGCGCAATATTTCCGAAGTTTCCCAAGACGTGTTCTTGTTCAATGATACGATTGAAGCGAACATTAAATACGGGGCACCAAAAGCAACACATGAAGAGGTTATTGCCGCCGCACGTGCCGCAAATGCGCATGATTTCATTATGGAATTTCCCAAAGGTTATGAAGCAAATGTCGGCGAAGGTGGCGCGTTGCTGTCTGGGGGACAGAAACAACGTATTGCTATTGCGCGCGCAATATTGAAAAATGCCCCTATTCTGTTATTGGACGAGGCGACATCCGCGTTGGACACCGAAAGCGAAAAATTGATTCAATCGGCATTAAAGGATTTGATGCGCGGACGCACGACCTTTGTTATTGCGCACCGGCTGTCTACGATATTGGATGCCGATATAATTTGTGTTATCAAAGACGGGCATATAATTGAACAAGGAACCGATGCCGAATTGGTCGCAATGGGTGGCGAATATAAAAAACTGCGCGATATTCAGTTCAGAAGCAAGAAGTGATTAGCGTTAGTGATTAGTGTTAGTGGTTAGTCCGCCTTCGCCGATAAAAACAAATTTTGCGGCCCGGTTACAAATAATGCTACGGCGAGATGCTGAAATTTTTTAGGCCTGCGCAAAACGCGCAGGCCAACAAAATTTCGTGGTGGGGCCACAGGGACTCGAACCCTGGACCCAATGATTAAAAGTCATTTGCTCTACCAACTGAGCTATAGCCCCAGAACTTCTTTTTCCAGCAGTTCGGGGCAAATTATGACACAGTTTTATAAAAAATCAAGAAAATTATTTAGATTGGGCATTTTTTGTTTCAACCGGTGTTTCTGGGGTGGTCGCCGCGGTTAAAAGTGTATTAAAATTCTTAGAGACATCTGAATCAGAATCCAACCAATCATTGATTTCATCGATAATATTTCGAATATGTCGCGCCACCACGCGCCGGTTTCCTCCAAGCCGATGCATCGCAACCAGGCGTGACATATCGCGTGCCAACGCAGACAGCAAACGCACCTGTTCCGGCGACATGGCGTTTTCTTTGCCAAAACCCAATATCAAGTTTTCCAATTCTTCATAATATTGACGCAGCAAGTCGATATATTCTGCGCGAATTTGCATTTGGCGCGCAATACGGGCATCGGTCCAATTTCGCATAGATAATATCCCCACGTGTGTCAATCGCCCCCGCATTTTCAGCATCTTTCGCAAGATTAAAATGACATGCAACATTATCGTGTTGATTTTATCGTTCATACCCGCAACCAAAGTCTCTTTTAGCCCTTTCGACACACGTGTTGTTGTATAATCGTACAGCAAAAACACCAACGGTATGGCCAACAATGATGCGGAAATATTACTAATAAGGCCTTCCACGGCGGGATCCCGAACATTATCCAAAGACACCGTAAACAGGACTATTCCGCCAATAATGGATATAATATAAGGCAACGAACGAAGCAAAAAATTACGAATTTTTTCTTTCATTTGCGGAAAGTGTATCATGCCCCGCCCCACCCCGCCATGGGATTTAATACTTTATTGACAAAAAATTTGATTTGCCTACTTGAAATTATGTCAATTTTGTACTATAATGATAGATGTGGGTGTGATAGGAAACCAAAGGAGTCGGACATGGCAAGCATAAAATCAGTTTTGACTAATTATTTTAAGCAGTTACATTTTAACTCTATGAGCCCGGCCGTTCGTGCCCGTTGGGAAGAGTATTTGGATTTGAGTGATTTGAACAGTTCCATGAAAGACTGGCGCAAACAGTTGATGGAAAAGGAAAAGGATGAACACGGTAACGACCTTAAAAACAAATATGGCAATGATGTTTATAAAAATAAAGAATTGCCAGATATCGCCACCGAACTAAGCAACGACCAACTAATAGAGCTGTATAAAGGTATGAACAATGCCATCAGTGGTATGGCCGAAGATAAAAAAATTGAATACGATGAGTTTTCAACCGCCAAAACATTTGTAAAAGATTTCTATGGCGAAGATAATGTATTTCATATTATAAAAGTTTCAGACAAAAGTAAACTAGAAAATTTGGTTAAGGGCGATTTGTTGGACAAATTAAAACAGCCCATTGAAGATGCCATTAGATATATTGGGGGCGATAAAAAACCATCGTTTAAAGATATTGTTGATGGTATAAAATCCGGCAAATATGATAAGGACAGCACTTTTAGAAGTCAGTTAATCGGTATTTTTGAACGTATTGAATCGGGTGCCACATGGGCATGGATGCAAAACCCTGTAAACGCATCTGCGTTAAAAGAATTTACAAATGTGCGTGATAGTATTATCCAAGGATTGGATCCAGAACCGACATCCGCCGATGTTGAACGTTTTAAACGAAACCTAGAGCGGGAAGACGAAGGTAATGTCTTGGTGCGTCTGTATAAAAAGTCCAAGGCCAAAGAATTGTTTGTTAAACATGATGACGACAGAATTCTGGATGCTCTGGATACCGCACGCGACGAAGTAAATTATGATAAAAAGGATTCTGATAATTTCCTTGAACCGAAAACCGAAGAAAAACAGTTGAATTTCCCACAAACCGTAAAAGACAAATGGGAAAAATTCCGTGAAAATCGGTTGGATAAATGGCACAATTTGGGTGGTGATCGTATGTTTCAATCACGCGCCGCCGAAGATGTTGTCAAGGCATTGAAAAAAGAAGGAATTAAGCCAACCGATGGGTTAGAGGCAATATTAACACCGGGTAATGTAGATAAATTAAAGACGACCATGGGGCATACCAGTGTTCAAACTGGCAAACACTTTAAGTGGTTTATAGACGAATTAAACGATATTAAAAATGACAAGAATCTTAAAGATGCCTTCGGGGCTTGTTTGTTCAGTGGAGTCTCTTTGCGCGCGGTCGTAGACCGCGTCTGTCGCGATGGGGCAAAAAGCGGTAAAATTGCCGAAGCAAAAAGTGCTTTGGAAATTTTGTCCGTTATAAAATATGAAAACACAACCAGCAAGACATTGGATGCATTGAAAAAATATTACAAAGATAACCCAGAAGGAATATTGAACAATAAAGATTTGTCTTGGAATAAAAATCCGGCGGCACAATTTGTAACAAACGCATTGACGAAAACAATCCGTATTGGCGGAATCGCGATTGCCACTATGGCCACGGTTGCCGTAAACACTATCCGTAAAATGGGCAGCAAAATTAAAAAGGAAAGTAAAGATCTGGCCGCGGCACATAATGAGTGGAGATCGGAAACCGCCTCACAAAGGGCCGCGTTAGACAGTTCAATTGAAAATTCCAAAAACATCATGAACGAATCAACCCAAAAACGCGATGCCATCATCGCTGAACACGGTTCAGAAAAAGACATTGATAAAGAAATGTCAGATCGCGAAAAAGACAGAGATGAAATATTGACATCAAAGATTCTTGTTGAAAATTTAAAACAAATAAAGAATTTTGTTGATATGGAAATGGGAACCGAAGAAGAAATAAATGCCGCCAATATGTTCTTGGCCAATTATCAAGAATATATTGATGGTAAAACACCAAGTCTGGATGTACCAAAAGAATTGCCATCAGAAATCAAAAAAATGGCCCAGGATGTAAGACAACACCTGTGGGGACATTCATTTAAATCTGCCGATACAAAGTGGAGAAACGCGAAACAGGTAAAAACTGATTTTGTAAACGCAACAAATCAATTAACCGCGGCCACCCATGAATTGGAAGCAAGCGAGAAGGAACGGAAAGACTGGGATGAAAATCATATGGACAGATATGATGAACTTGTCAAGTATTGGAATAAATTGGAATTTGGACGCGATATGCACCTGGGGCGGATATTTGGTGGTAATTACAGTCGTTGGGGCAGCAAGAAAAAACAACAGGCTAAATTCTATGGCCAAACGGATGACGAAGGTAACCTAATTTATAATAATGGTTATCCACGAAAAGATCCTTATCAACGTGCCGCATAAAAATTTCCCCGCGTATTGCGGGGATTTTTTGTGTTGAAATTCATGGGGGCGGGTGCTAAACTGGCCCCCGTAATAATTTAACCAAAAGGAAAGAATATGTATATTATGGCATTGAACTGTGGTTCATCCAGTTTGAAATATCAAGTCTTTGATGCAGATTCTAAAAAACAAATCGTCGGCGGAAATGTCGAAAAAATCGGTTCGCCGGATTCTTTTATAACACAAAAATATCCTGATGGAACAAAACAGAAAAAAGAAATTGAAATGAACAATCATAACGAGGCATTGGGCGTTGTTATGAATATGCTGCGTGAGGCATCGGTTGACATGAACGAAATTCGTGGCGTTGGTCATCGTGTCGTTATGGGCGGTTCTAAATTCGCTTCTTCTGTGGAAATTACAGATGATGTTATGCGCGAAATTCAGAACTGGCGCGATTTGATGCCGTTGCATATTCCGGCATCGTTGATGGGTATTGAAAGCGCACGCCAAATGTTACCAAATGCGACCCAGGTTGCTGTGTTTGATACCGCATTTTTACAAACTATGCCGGAATGCGCATATCGTTATGCCGTGCCGGATGCATGGTATCGCGAATTGGGCGTACGGCGCTATGGTTTCCACGGAACAAGCCACCTGTATGTTTCTAAACGCGCGGCGGCAATGTTGGGAAAACCGGCATCCGAATGCAACCTTATTACTATGCATATCGGTTCGGGCGCATCGGGCGTTGCAATCAAAAAAGGTATCGCGGTTGATACAACATTGGGTATGACACCGACCGCAGGTTTAATGATGGGAACACGTCCAGGCGATGTTGATGCGGGTGCGTTGCTGTATGTTATGGAAAAACTGAAATTGACACCGGAACAAATGACAAAACATTTGAACAAAGATTCGGGCCATTTGGGTATTACAAAATGCTTTGCCGACCGGCGCGATGTCGAAGCAAACCGTGAAACCAATCCAGATTGCAAATTGGCGTTGGAAATGGAAGTTCATACCGTTAAAAAATACATCGGTGCATTTATGGCGGAATTGGGCCACACTGATGCTTTGGTCTTTACGGCGGGTGTTGGTGAAAATGATGCCGAATTACGTGGTGAATTCTGTTCTGGTTTGGAAGAATTGGGTATCAAGTTGGATGTTGCAAAAAACGCAAAGGCGTTGGCGCGCCTGGATGCCGGCGAATGCGAAATCAGTACACCTGATTCCCGCGTTAAAATATTCATGATTCCGACAAACGAAGAGATTGTTATTGTGGAAGACACATTGGGCATTATGAATAAAACATATGATGCGAATCACCTTAAGATGAACTACTCTTTTGCAAAACAACATTAGTGATTAGTGGATAGTGTTAGTAATTAGTGAAAACGGCGCGTTGCGCCGTTTCTTTTGAAAAAAATAAAATTCCAGAAAATACTAACCACTAGCCACTTGCACTAACCACTGACACTATTTTCCTTGTATTTTAAATAAAAATTCTGTATTATTTAATGTGCGGTGCGATTGTTATGTACCGCGCAGCCCCGCAATCACAGATTCACTACTAATACGGCAACCTGCCCTATTTGCAATGGATTCGCGTGATTGCGGAAATGTTAAACTGTAAAAAAGGATTATAAATGGTTAGATTACATAAACACGTCGAACCAGAAGTGGTGGTCGACGATACAGATACAGATATGGACGAAGATTTGTCTGTACATGTATCTGCGGAAAAAACAAATAAAAAACATGTCAATCCGGAATCAGACGAAAACGATGATAAAGTATATTTTATGGCACTGGGCGGATTGGAACACGTGGGCCAAAATATGTACTTGTATAAATACAAGGGCAAATTCTTGGTCGTCGATTGCGGTATGGGATTTTTGGAAGAAGAAATCGGTGCCGGTGATGTACAATACTGTGATACAACTTGGTTGGAAAAACGCAAAAAAGATGTTATCGCATTTGTTGTTACACACGGACACGAAGACCATATCGGCGCATTGAAATATATTTGGCCAAAGTTTAAAAAACCAATTTATTGCACTCGGTTTCCGGCGGAAATTCTGCGCCGCACATTTCGCGGAATTGAATTGGATTTTGACCCCAAGAAAGACATCATTGAATTTGATGCGGCTGGGGCAACATTGGATTTGAAACCGTTTACGGTTGAAACATTTCATGTAAGCCATTCTGTACCCGAAGCACAAATGCTGATTATCAAAACCGGCGCCGGAAAGATTCTGCACACCGGCGATTGGACATTTAATGACGATAATCCTATTGAACCAGGAACTGATTATGAACGGTTACGCGAAATTGGGTCTGACCCGAAATTGTTGGCGTGCACATGTGATTCAACATCGTCTTCACGGCAAACGGTTCAAACAACGGAAATTCAGGTTCGCGATACATTGACCGACATTATGCAAAAGGCCCCTGGACGCGTTATCGTTACCGGATATTCACGCAGTTTGGCCCGTATGAAAATGTTCGCCGATGCTGCACATGCCGCGGGGCGCGTTGCCGCAATCAAAGAACGCAGCAACCCAAGTCCGGTCCCCTATGTCGGTTTGCCGGAATTCCGTGAAATGGGAATTGAATTTAAATATCTGGATGAAAATGATGTTTACCTTTATTCCGAAGTCAAAGATTTGCCGGCCGAAAAACAAGCAATCTTCTTGACCGGGTCCCAGGGTGAAAAATTCGCAATGTTAACTCGTCTGTGTCGTGGTCAGGTTAAAGAATTAAAACTTATGCCGACCGATACGGTTGTGTTCAGTTCTATTATTATTCCGGGCCGCGAACAAGATGTATCATTCCTGTATAACAAACTGGCGCGTATGGGTATTCGCACGCATACAATTTATGATACTGACCATGTCCATGCCAGTGGCCATGCCGGACGACCAGAATTCGAACGGTTCTATGATATGGTTCATCCCCAGGTATCTATTCCAATGCACGGCGATTATATAAACGAAATGCTGAACGGAAAAATGGCGATGGAACGCGGTGGCGCAAAGCACATGATGTTGGTGCGCAACGGCGAAATGGTGGCTTTATCGGACGGCGAAGAACCGTATGTTTGCGAAACAATCGAAACAGGATTCGTTGTTATGGAAGGCGAAACAGAACGCAGCGCCAACGATCAGGTTTATAAGAATCGCAAGAAAATCGCATCAAACGGCGCGATATTTGTAACATTACCGGTCGATAAACGCGGTTTTTTGAAAGGCACGCCTGAGGTTTCCAGTGCCGGTATATTTGAATCTGATACAACCGGATTTATGAAACGGCAAATTCAGATTGAAATTACCAAGGCGATAGATGGTTTAAGCAAGGCCGAAAGGAAATCTCAAGACAACCTTACCCGCGCGGTTCAAACCGCCGCAAACAAGGTTGTGCGGGCATCACTGGGGGCGGATAAAAAGCCGCAATACAGTGTGCATTTTGTTCAGAAATAAAACGAATGCCCCAAGTGGGGCATTTGTCTTATTAAAAAATCCTGGACATTAAAAATTAAATTTTATAAAATAAACTCGTCAAAACCAAAGGAAGGAAATATGCCAAGAACAACAAAAACAACTAAACGCGTAGCTACTAGACGCGTTGTTAAACCGGTTGCTGCACCGGCTCCGGAATTACATGAATGCCATTGTGGTTGCAAATGCACACCTTTAAAAAAGGCATTTTATTTGGGTGGAATGTTTATACTGGGATTTTTGGTGGCGTTCTTTTTTGCCTGCCCGTGCCATAAACATGGTCCAAAAATGCCACGCATGCATCCAGTTTTTGTAAACGGTTGTTTGGATATGCAATCTGTTAAATGCCCAAAGATGCAGGAAATGTTGGCGGTTGCCGATGTTGATGCAAACGGTTGCGTATCGGAAGAAGAATATCGCATGGCCAAACGCGCGATGCGTCGTGAAATGCGCGAACAAAAAATGGAAGAATAAGGTTTTTATTGTAAATTGAAACACCCGCAAGCGCGGGTGTTTTTTTATTTAATGTTGATGACCATATTTTTTCATAAGTTCTTCGGGCACACCACCGCGGAACGCATCCAATACTTTTTGAAAGTCGGTTGGATGTGATTCCAAATGTCCCGCCAATATTGCCACAGCCATCGCGCGATAAGTTTCATTATCTTTTATCTTGAATGTATAATTCATTAACATTTCGAAATATTTGGCATCGTCTTTGGACATACGCGATATAACTTCTGGGACAACGTGCACCAATCTTTTAACCGTTGCCGTGTCCAAATTATATTGTTTTTCCAATTCATGCAGGTCATACATCATTTCGACTGCTTTCTTTTCATTTTTTATATTTCTGTTAAATTTATGATTTTGAATTCTTTGTTTTGGATTTCCGATAATTCCAAGAACTCCCAACATCAAGAAAGCCATATTAAGATACCAAGTTTGATTTGGATGTATTTTTCCCACATATTCCGGGTTATGTTCCGGACTGGCATACCATACATAGCCATCTGACCTTGGGATATAGGCATCAGAAATAATTCTGTAATCTCTTACAGGTTTCCCTGTTTCACCATCAATTGTGCCAAAAACCATTGATAACAAAACGATATTAAAAGTTCCCCACAAAGCAAAGGGACCGGCAATTGCAAATTCGCCAAATTTTGAACGGCAATATTCTTTTTTCTGGCTGCAATATTTTCTGAATAATTCCCGCAAATCTTTTTTACGTTTTTCTTCACGCGCCTTTTGTTTTTCGGCAGCAGCGCGTTGTTCAGCGGCGACACGTTGTTTTTCAAGTTCCGTAGCAATACGTTCTTGTTCTTGCTGTTTAGCGGCTTCTTGTTGTTTTATATCTTCTTCAGACACACCAAAAAATAAAGGTTTATTTTGTTCCATAGTTTCATCCTTTTAGTATGTGCCAGCAAACAGTAATACAAAAAATACAAACTGTCAAGTTTTTTTATATAAAAAATACCGCCCACGACGGGGCGGAAATTTAAACAGAAAATTATTTAAAACTTAACCTTGGGTGCCACACGTTCAGATTCGTCCATTTCGAATAATTTTTCCTTGGTAACACCGAACATACGGGCAATGATACTGGATGGGAATTGCTCGATTTGTGTATTCAACGCCATAACGACAGTATTGTAAAACTGACGCGCAGATTGAATTTTTGTTTCCGTGTCTGTCAATTCGCGTTGTAATTCCAAGAAATTTTCGTTTGCACGCAAGGCCGGATACGCTTCGCCCAACGCGAACAACTTATTCAATGCCCCGGTTAACCCTTTTTCAGCGGATGCGCTGTCCAATGGATTGGCGGTCATCGCCGCATTACGCGCTTTAACAACAGCGGAAAGCGTGTCTTTTTCGTGTGCTGCGGCTCCTTTGACTGTTTCAATTAAATTAGGAATCAAATCATAACGACGTTTCAGTTGTGTGTCTATTGTTGACCATGCCTCGCGTGCCTGGTTCCGGCGGGCAACAAGCCCATTATAAACCGCGATAACATATAAAACCAAAATGACGACTATACCAAGTGCTGTCCACATAATACATCCTTTTTGTTTATTTTTGATTGCTTTTATATTCTATACCAAATTGAAATAAAATCAAACAATAAAAATACGACAAAAAAATCCCGGATTACCCCGGGATGACGATTTTGTCGTTAAAATTTATTTTTTCCAAAATGCGAAGCCAGATTTTTTTTCTTTGTGTTCTTCGCGATTTTTTCTTTCTTCGCGGGCCCGTCTGCGTTCGGCGCGACGTTCTTGAAATCTTTTTGCAGATTCTTCATCACGTTGAATCAGTTTGATTGTCGTTACAGACAATTTGCCATTACGAACTTCTTCTTCAAATTCTACAATATCGCCTTCATTAAGAAATCGCAAATCTGCATTTTTTAAAGAACTGGAATGAACAAAAACATCATCTGTATTACCATCTTCATTCGGCGTGTCCGGCGCAATAAAACCGAAACATTTTTTGCCGTTATACCATTTTACTTTACCTTGGCGCATCTTTTTTTCCTTTGCTACCTTGTTTATGATTCAACCAGGTTCGGTTGTATCTGATTGAATCTTGTCATAAAAAAAACTCAAAATCAAGAAAATATTATACAGAAATCAAAGGAAATTTATCCAAAAAATTACTCTACTTTTTATAGTAACGATATACTTCGTTCATAACAAAATTGAATAAACGAGTTGCCAATCCATCGCCAGGAATATTTTTACCGGCACTGGCGCGGGGTAACGCCGAAACCATTATAAAACGCGCCATAAAACGGAAAATCGCGATTTGCTGAGTCAAATCCAATTTAGACGAAGAGTTCGTAACATGAAATATTTCGTTTTTTACTGATACATCCAACTTGTTCAATATTGTGTCTAACATATTTGATGGGTAATACAATTTGCATTCACGCGGAAAACCTTCAAACAAAGTAACATCACCGGCGCGACTGTATAAAATATTCCACCCCACTCTGTCGAACAAATCGTCCAAGCAACGACATATCATAAGGTTATATTCGCGTATACCGTTCTCCATAAATTCCGCCAATTCTTTTTCAATCTTGGCATTTTCCATATTTGGATTTTCACGAATCAGCGCATAATAATCGTGCGTTTTGCGTTCAAATTCAAAGAATGTCCGAACTTGGCATATAATTTCCATAGGAATAACACGATCCGGTGTTCCAATGTTAACAATAACCTTGGAATCACGGTAATTACGCGGATTACCAATATCATAAAATTTATCACGCACGGTCAACACGCGTTCCGGCATCATAATATTTAATCGTTCAATAAATGTGCGCGCCTGGGGTATTAAATCAAACAGACATTTCACGCGCCATACATCGTTAAGGTAAAGGTACGGTTTTTTAACTTTGTCCAATTCACGAACAATACGAACAACCAAACAATCATCATTTTGTCCCAAAATAGACAACACTTCTTCGGCGGCATCAGTTACATATTTTTCTGCAAAACGCGTACGAATTTTTTTCTCGATTCCTTTGATATGTTGATATAGGTCCGATTCCAGTATTACGCGCGAAACAGCGGAAATAACATCTTCTATAAAGAAATTATAGTATTTACCAGTAACCTTGTCCAATGCGCGTTCAACATCTTTTTGTGCAGCGACAATAACTGTTACAATTGACGAAACCGACAAATCAATTTTATGCGATGCGCCCGATGTAAAGAACTGATTTCGCATTGGGTCGGCATCCAAACGATGATTAACCAAATATGATGATAACGGGTTGATATCAGAAATCTTAATCGGCTTATTAACCGAAGAATCAGTTACCGGGTCATATTCTGTAACCGCCGTTTTAGGTGCCCCGAAACATTTGCCCAAGACATGAAAAACCTCACGATACGAACGCATACCATCGGCATAAATACGTTTTAAATATGCCGCCGTTTCATCGTTTATGCGTCCCATGGCACACGCCTTGTCAATATATGCAAGGTTATGCCTGTCATGATCCGCGGTCAAAAGGTTTACATCTACTTCTTTCATTTTATGTTATAACACCTTATATATCATATCGCGTGTTTTTTCGATACCATATATCATTATAAAATTTGGCAATCTTGGACCACTTTCCTGACCCAGCAAGACATTATAGAACATTGCAAAGAAATCGCGCAATTTGTCTTGGGCATAGTATTTTTTACCAATGTCATAGCAATATGTTTCCAAATCTTTTTCTATACCCGCCTTACCGATAAATTGTGCCAGGCCATCTGCCAAATCTCGCAACACCACTTTTTCTTCATCTGTTGGCAAACGATATTTTTTGTTTGGTTTGACAAAATCATGATAATACCGAACCGCAGATTCAGCCATCTTGTTTAATTCAGGACTGTTTTGCGAATTTAATTCAGGATTATACGCTGTTATATATCCCCACATATCAGATACATGTTCGGTGTTTGCGGCACTGGCCAAATTCAATAGCAAATTATATGATATTGGCATACGTCCCGATGGCACACCATGTTCACGGTGAATATATACAACAGGGTTAGACATTCTGGCCAAATCATCCTGTTTATCATACGCATTCAAATGTTGGTAATATTCATCAACATTTCGTGGTATAACATCAAAATACAATTTCTTAATCGTCGTTGGTTTATTATACATAAACAGTGCCAAACTTTCTGGATTTGCATATTTTAACCACTGTTCAATACTGATACCGTTACCTTTGGTTTTGGATATTTTTTGACTTTGTTCATCAACAAATAATTGATAGGTTAAATTTTCTGGGGCATGTCCACCAATTATACGGACAATTTGTCCGGATAATTTATAAGAATCTGTCAAATCGGAACCGCACATTTCATAATCTACGTCCAATGCCAACCAACGCATTGCCCAATCGGCCTTCCACTGTAATTTTGCCATACCGTTTAATACAGATTGCTCAACACGTGTTCCGTCTTCATCTTCGAATACAACAGTGCCTTTTTCTGGATTAACAGATATCATTGGAACCTGTAATACGCGACCGGTTTTGGGCGAAATTGGCATAATTGGACTGTATGTTTTTTGTCTTTCTTCACGCAGTGTCGGCAACATAACTTTCATTATTTTATCATAATTTGCCAAAACCCGCATCAATGCGTCATTAAAAGTCCCAGATTTATACATTTCTGTGGAACTTCTGAATTCATATTCAAATCCGTAACTGTCCAAAAATTCGCGTAACATCGCGTTATTATGGTCAGCAAAACTGTTGTATTTGCCAAATGGATCAGGCACAGAAGTTAACGGCAGTCCAATATATTTTGCTGTTTCTTCTTGGTTTGGAATATTTGTTGGCACCTTGCGCAGGCCATCCATATCATCAGAAAATGCAATCAATCGCGTTGGGATGTCAGAAATCTTAGAAAACGCCCAACGAACCATACTGGTGCGCGCGACTTCGCCAAATGTCCCTATATGTGGCAATCCCGAAGGCCCATAACCAGTTTCAAATAAAACATAACCTTTGGCCGGAACTTTATTACCAATATGTGCCAATATTTTGCGCGCTTCCTGGAAAGGCCATGTGTTTACTTGACTGTAATCTATATTTTCTGACATACATTTTCCTTTTTGTTTTTAAAAAAACGGGGCACCACAAAGGTGCGCCCGCAAATTCTGTTGTGGTCGCACCATTATAGCAAAGATTTCTTGCACATTAGACGCATTTATTTTCCTGTACTATTTCAAAGCACAAACGCATTATGGACATTTTTATTTCAATTGTCAAAGTAATTATTTAAAAAAACACTAAAAATTCACTGGCGGTGGGAACGCACACAATTTATAATGCCGCAACATAAAGGTTTTAAATATGGCAATACGCATTTCAGTAGATTTAGATAACACTGTTTTCAATATGGCCGAAAAGTACCGTGCCGTCATAGAATCTTTTCACGAAAAGTATGTTCCACCGGTTTCTTATGATGTATATAAAAATGGGTATTCGGTGGCGGTTGCCGATGCATTGCATGAATTACTGAATTCTGACCAGATATATAAAACCCGGGTTTTTGATAACCGTATTCCAAAGGTGCTAAATTCCATATACAATAATCCGAAGTACGATTTATTTTATGTAACTGAACGATTGATAAAAAATCATCTTGATACATTGGGGCAATTGGAACATTCGGGCATAATATGCGAAGATAACCATTTGGTGCATCGAATACCAAAGTTGGATGCGTTAAAAGAATATGAAATACAATTATGCTTTGACGATGCCCCGCATGTTGTGTCTGATTGTTTGGAAAATAATATTGATGTGGTAATGATTTCAAATCCAGATACGGCATACAATCATCATCTGTGCGAACATGTGGAACATTATCCAGATTTAATGACGGCACTAATAAAACGTGGCATAATAATGGAATAAAAAGACAAGGAAAGGGGAAAAAGAAATGGTCAAAAAGATATATCCAATAAAATGGGATAAAGAAACCGGTCAATGGTTATTACAATATGTAACCGTGGCCGGTGGCGTTCAGAATGTGTTATCACCTGCCAAGGTGGCATTGGAAAATTATTTGGCTGAATTAAAAGAATTTCGACAAAACACAACGAAACGTTCACATTAAAAACGTTGGCGCATCGTAAATTCAATCGACATTTTATCGTATCCGCGATTTTTAATATTGGATTCGCGTTTTGTATATCCAAATGTTACGGTCGGAACAAAACCCCATATATCAAATTTATTATTAGATAATGACACAGTATACCTTTGCAGAAAATCGTGTTCTGTTATTTGGACAAAATGGTTATCTTTGACCGTCCAACGCGCACCGTCATAATTTGTCCAAGACACAGACGGTTCAAGGTAAATATGAAACCCCCAAGGTAATTCCGCCCCAAATCCCAATGCCGCCGTATACCGCCAATTCTTGTATATATCGCTTTTTGTGTTTTCGCGTGCAATACCGCCACGCAGAATCAAATATTTCGATGCGTCAAATGAATATGATATTCTTTGATTTGCAGAATATGTTTGGCCGTTCATATAATCCCCATATTCATCATAAATATTATTGGTAAAACTAAGGTTTAATCCCGTGGCCCAACGGCGCGACAAATCATAATTAAAATCCATCTTGCCACCATACGACCAATTGTATCCATCCCACCCATACAACCGCCGCGAAGCAATCGCCGCGGCCCATATATCGCCATTATTCCATACATATCGCGGTCCCGAAGACACACCAAAATAAACATCATCATAATCGTGTTGTTTGTAAATATTGGTATATAAATTGGCATCGTTTTTCCAACGCCAATGTTCACCTAATTTGAATTCATAATCACCACCCAACATTAGGTTATATCCAACCGCAGAAATCGGTTCTGGTAATTGCCGACAGAAAGTTCCGAAAGCATTTGTAACACATTCTTCGCCACCGGCAACCTGGTTTATATTATTATCAGGGGCGGCACCAAAATTGAACCATACATTCCAATTTTTATTTTGGCGCACGATATAACGGTAATACATCATATTGCGTTTAACGCCGTCGGGTATGTCGCTTCCCGCCATAGCAAGGCGTAAATGATAATCCGCACGATACCATTGCTGTTTATTCATATAGCATAGTGCCAATTCATAACGAACTTTGACTAAATCGGGGTATTCATCTAAAAGTTTACGATAAATTTTTATTGCGGAATCATAATCACCCTGCTTTTGTGCGATTTGAGCCCTAAGATATTCTCGTTCAATACCTAATGCGGCATTATCAGGTTCGGGCAACACATCCAAAATTTTTTCTGCGGCCGGCAAATCACCCGCATCTATCGCCTTACCCGCAAGGTGTAATGTATCAAGATAGTTTAAAACAACCTCTTGCCCGAACACAGGGGCAAACAGAAATACGGTTAAAATAACAAATAATATTTTTTTCATTTCTACTAAAACCCACCGGTTGTCCGGTGGGTTTTATCAACGCATTAACATACAATTCTTATTGTTTTTTACCACCGAATGCGCCATACATTTCGACAACACGATGTTCTTCTTCGGAACGATTTTCAACCCAATGATGATCTTCACTAAAGTTGAATGTCGCGGTGGCTTCGGTTGCATTGTCGGATGTCGGTCCGTAAAAATCGACATTCATATTTCCGGCATGACGATATTCGTCCGGGTTTTGAACATATTCGCCATCATGAGCATCAAAGTCATCAGATGTGAACTGTTTATGCAAAGTCCCCGGATTACCGTCAAATTGGTAATTTGAATCTATGTTTTTACCGGCCTTGTTAAATGTGAAATCAAGGTAACCATCCGCACCTTCTTTACTCGCAATGGTTACATTGTACCATTTTTTGCCCGCATTTTCCTCGATACCGGTCAGGTTGTTCATTACCAATGTTGATACACCCGATGTATTAAAGGTTAATTTTGCAGTTGCATCTTTGACCAACATACCATTACTGTCATTTGCATTTTCATATTGAAGACCGACAACCGCAGTTCCTTTGAATGCCATATTCGTTTCTGGATCAACTTTGCGTTCTTCATAACCACCGGCGTATGTAACATAATTATGCTCTATATTGCCATTTGAACGCGGAATCGCCAATTCTGCATAACCAAAATCGGAATATTTCAGATGCAAATCTTTACCGACACCGGTCATGGTAACCGTGGCATTTATATCCTCATCTTCTTCCCCAAATCCAACCAGCAAATCATGGCCCGTTGCCCAATTTTCGCCCAGTGCATCAAATGCTGCGTTGATTGCCTCTTCATAATTTGCAAGTGCTTCGTCTATATCACCATCATGTGTATGGTCCGGCTGACTGGCCTTGAAATCGGCAAATTCGGCACGTAACTTAGCCAACATCTCGGCCTTTTTACCTTGATTGTTCAAATCAACCTGGTTGATAAATGAAAGATGTATAATATCATTTATACCTGTGATACCATCGAACCAGGTATTACCAGATTGCCCTAAATTGAAAGTATATTGATATAATTGTTTGGTAAATTCTGTGCCGTTGGAATTACGCGCAAATTCGCCATATTCATTTGGCACATAATCATCACCATCTCGTTCCATCAATGTTATACCGGTAATTTTGCCATCACCATCCAGTGTAAATTTAAAATACGAATCTTCACCAGAGCCACGCAATTTCACATCATTATCCAATGTTGTATATTCGTATGCCATATCATAACCCGGTGTATTTTTATACATATATTTAATCTTGGTCTGGACATTATCGGCATTAATTCCCGTATCGCCAAATATTGTTACCAAATCTGCCACATTCAGATTTTCTAAATCAACATCTGCGCCATACAACTTTAATGCCTCACCAACAGCGTATGTATGATTTGTAATATATTGTTCCAAATCTGTTGCCGATGCCATTTCACCCAATGTATTTTCCATTGCGGTCAATTTTGCATTGGCAATAAAGAATTTCTGTTCATCGGTCAAACCACTCCGAGAACCGCCATTTGTCGCGCCACGCGTTGGTAACGAGTGTAATGTTTCACTGGAATAAATACCATCCAATTGATCGCCGACATAATCTACACGGGCACTGCGAGCTTCTGATTCATTTGTAATTGTTTGCGATGCCATATTTGTGATACCGGTATTATTTGCATTGGCCTGCAAAGATTCATTTGCACTGGGAACCACGTAACTTGGGCTGTGTGGAACACCGGAACCGCTACCTATATTGCCGCCACCGTCGCCGGTGCTGCATGCGGCCAACGCTACAATTGAAGTTAAAATTGCTAATTTTTTCATTGTATTTCCCTTTCGTTTGTCGTGTTTACAAAAAGATACCCTTCCGCGAGAATTTTACCATATTGCCCACCCCCCATACAAGCAGAAAAATGTATGAATATATTAGTTAGTTGATTAGCGTTTAAATATGGGCATCGGCCTTGTTTTGTCTGGCCAGATTTTGATTTAATTCAATGCGTTTGATTGCCTTTGAAACCAATTGGGATTTATTTCCGTTTTCAATCGCACGGTTATAGTTTATCAATGCCTTGGAATATTCACCCAAACCTTCACGCGAAACACCGGCATTATAATATGCCGCCGCAAATGCTGATTTATCTTTTATATTTTTAATAATGTGGTTGATAACAAATAACGCCTCGTCATATTTACCAAGATTGTTATATGTTGCGGCCAAATCGTTAAAGATTTGCGCGTTGTTCGGATTTTTTGTGGCCAATGTTTCAAACTTTTCTGCGGCCGAGGCATAATCACCCGCCAAGAAATCCGCATTTGCCAAGAAATACAAAGAATCTGAAATTGTTTTGGTGTTGGGGCGCCGGTAAAGGTGGTTTATGTCGCCCAATTCGTATTTACCGTTATCAAAATCGGCCAACACAGTTGGGTTTATTCGCATCAACAAATGCCTGATTGTTTCGCCAGAAAATTTTGTTTTGCCATCGTGTGTAACTGGGTTTTGCAACCATTCCCGGAATGCGGGTAATGTTTTCATATTTATTTTGGAGTCTTGGTCTTTACCAGTCCAAAACACGTCGCGTTTTTCGCCCATTAAACGAAAGAATTCATAAGTACTCTGTATTGGTAAATTCAAGAAATCTTCGGGTGTAATATTTCCCATCAAAATTTGGCCTTCTAACCAACGGCGCAACCACAATCCCCTGCCACCAACATCATATATTCCCAATATATTTGCAATATCTTGATCTGATGCGCCGGAAATTGCACGCGCACCAAACGAACGTGGCACAACAATTGGATATTTTGCAAAACATTCACGCACCATATCTGCGGTAATATTATCACCATATTTTTTATACAAATTGCGCAATGTTTCATTTCTTTCACGATGATTTCTGTCTTTTGGATCTTCCATAAGATTTGTGCCGGAATTATAAAACACCGACGCAAATGCGCATGCGCGTGCTGCATTATCCATATGCAAATTTTCACAACCTACATCATAACAATACATTAAGAAATACGTTTCACGCGTTTCCAAAAAATGTACAGATTCATCCCACGCGCGTTCAATTGGAATCGGCTTCGTTTTTTTGCTGACTTTTTTACCATCACTGGTCGTGGTGATACCAAACGCAATTGTCCAAACACCACGGGAATCTTTATACGGCACACAATATTTACCAGTTTTATCTAATTCTACGCCTTCGTTCAGAATTATTTCCAACATAATATATGGCGTGATGGGCGCCAACATTTCTTTGTATTCGCCAAAGGTTAAATTTTTTTGAATTTGATTGCGTGAAATTGTATTGTTCAATTCGGTCCCAGATTCTTGCCGGTCGTGCGATTTTTCTTTGTTGCCACGCATTGCGACACTGCCCGCTATAATTCCCGCCGTTGCAATTCCCAATGCAGATTTCGTAAGTTTCGTTTTCTTTGCTCGTTTCATAATATGCCCAATTTGTTTATCGGCCATATTATATCATAAAAATATAAAGTTAACAATTATAAATACCGTGATTTATCACACAGAATATTTTTCAAACACGCGATTTAACTGATTGTGAACCCGGATTATTGTTGCGCACTTTGCCATGTGTTTAACCGTTGTTGCCCCAATGTATGTGCAACATGATGCGATACCACCGTTAATGTCTTGTAAAATTTTATCTATTGGGCCGGTGTACGGTATTAACAATTCGCGACCTTCAGATGTTTTATAGTCCGCCATACCGCCCGCGAATCTGTTGTTTGCATATTCAGAAGACATTCCATAATATGCTTTGAAATGCTTGGTTTGGATAACGCGCGCGCCGTCTTTGATTTCATTTGTTTCAAATTGTTTTTCAATTATGTCGCCGGCGGCTTCGTCTGTGCCAGCAAATATTCCGCCCGCCATAACAAAATCCGCATTTAAGCATAACGCCTTGCATATATCGCCAACATCAACAATTCCGCCGTCCGCACAGATATGACCACCAACCGAGTGCGCAATATCGGCACATTCTAAAATAAGCGACACCATAGGCGTTCCACAACCCGTCTGTTTGCGTGTAAGGCATGCAGAACCACTGCCTATGCCACATTTGATTATATCGGCATAGTCCAATAATTTGAGGCACACATCGCCACTGGCGATATTTCCCGCCATAATCACGGCATCCGGGAATTCATGACGCACCCGCATAAGGACCCCAAGCGCGTTCGGAATATAAAAGTTCGGCGCATCAATACAAATATTACGCGAATTTACCCATCTATATTTCAATTCCAATTCTTTTAATTTCTGAATTTCGGCATCTGCATTTTTAAGACCGATTGTTATAAATAAATTATCCAAAGACACATTCTCGCCACGGCAAGATTCTAAAAAAGCCCCGATTTCATCAACACTGTAATGTTTATGAATTGTCGCGAACATCCCGCGTACCAATAACTTTTTGGCCACAACAAAGTTTCCGACCGTTGCCATATTGGCATTGAAAACGCCAAGTCCCGTGCGCGTTTGCCCGTGTTTGAACTTGAAAGTGCGGTCCAGGTTTACTTCCCGTCGCGAATTCAGGTTTATGCCCATTTTTGGACGAATTAAAATATCACTGTAATCCAAGTTAACTTCCGATAATATCTGCGTCATAACATACCCCTTTCACGGCATTATATTCAAATAATTTGCCGGATTTCAAGGACTTTATTGGTTTATTTTCGCGCCCGTTAATGGGTTGCGTTCCCCGTATACCAAACCGTCATCGTATGCTGTATATTTTTGCCCTGAGTATGAAACGTGCAATTTCGATAAAGTGTGGTCATTGGGACTAAGCCCGACATAGGACGTATCGCTTTGATTTATCTTTAAATTGATTGCCGGGGTTGTTGGTTTGGTCGTCTTTGAATAAACCAAGTAATCCCCAAAATGCAATTCATGCCCACAATCAGATTCTTCATCTGCACCATGGCCATAGCCAACGGTGGTAAGGCCCGCCGGACACGCCGTGCGTGTGTTATTACCGTCCGCGGAATAAAATCCCGCGCCAACCTCGCTGCATGATGTGTCGTCCGTGCTGTAATACCCCCCATCGCATGACCACGGACAATTGTTTGCCGCCGCGGAACCACTATATGAACTGTTTGACGGTTTAGTATTTGTACATGCCGTGCAAGCCGTTGCACCGGTATCTGCGGTATAGGTTCCAATTTCGCACACACTGCATTCCATATTACCAATTGATGCTTTATATGTTCCGGCGGCACATGGTTCACATGAAACCTTGCCGTTCCAGGTCGTTCCGTTTGTTGAACCTTCATAGCCTGTGATATACTGTGTCGTTCCAGCCGGACACATTGTCACCAAATTTGTTCCAACGAACGTATTGCCCCACATATTTGTGTTTTTCGTGCTGTCGTTCGTAATTAACCCTGCAAATGTGGTCGGCGGTATATAACCCGCCATATTCGTACAACCATTAAATGTGCCATAGAACAAATTCTCTGCAGCTGTGGTTATACCACTAAACAATCCAGCCGGCATCGCGGTTAACCCTGTACATCCGTTAAATGTATCCTTGAACCAGCCAGTTTTGTCGGTTCCACTGGCCGCGCCACTAATAACATCTGCAAACAAATCCGACGGTATTGTGGTCAATGATGTGCAACCCTCAAATGTGTATTCAAACATATTGGGCGCCATTCCAGATGTCGTGATATCATCAAATAAATCGGATGGTATTGATGCCAATGACGAACAATTTTTAAATGTGTTGGCGAACATATTGGGTATGCCATTAATAGTCATTCCGCTAAATAGCCCCGCCGGGACAGAGGCTAGCGACGTACAGTTACTAAATGTATCCCTAAACACACCGCCAGTACTGGTACTAGAAAGCCTGCTCCAATTTGATGAACTGGCGATAATATCATCAAACAATCCACTGGGAATAGTGGTCAAAGATGAGCAACCAGTGAATGTTCCCTCAAACATATTGTCAGCCGCGCCACTGGCGCTCATATCATCAAACAACCCACCGGGAATCGCGGTCAGCGAAGCACAGTTAGCAAATGTATATTCAAACATACCAATACCCAAAGAATCGACATCATCAAATAAATCAGATGGAATCGCGGTCAGTCCCGAACCGTCAAATGTATGATAAAACATGTGCCCCTGGGTCCTGGTTATGCCATCAAACAATGTATTGGGGACCGCGGTCAGGTTTGTCGCCCCCTTGAATGTTTCACGGAAAAACGGCAAAGCACTATTATTTGGGGTTGGGAACAACGCGGCCAATGATCCCGAAACAGATGCGATTTTATCCTGGGTTCCGCCGGTTTGCCCGTAAAAACTTATTGCGGTATGCGACCAATTTCCATCATATCCCGTGGCAACACCACCAAATTTAATTGTATATGAACCGGTTGTTGTATATGTGTGGGAATACGTGTTTCCGGTTGAACTGGCACGCGTAATTGTATCAACGGTGCCATCACCCCAATCTACATAGAATTTTCCGGTTGGTTCCCACATGAAAAATTTAAATTCACTTGTGTTGTTTGTGGTTGTGATGGCAAATTTTGCGGTCTCGCAAACACCGTCGGCCAAAAATTCATTAGCGGTGCATGCACGACATGTGCCATTATCACTGCCATAGCCCGTGTCACATTTCCAAGGACAATTATCAATTATCGCAGAACCTGTATAATGGCTGTTTGCCGGCTTATTGGTGCATGCCGTTTGCGTATTGTCGCCATCAGCGGAATAATATCCTGTTTCAACCGCGGTGCACGATGTATTGTCCGCACTGTAATACCCCGCATCGCACAGCCATACGCACGCGTCGTCAATAACGGACCATTTACTGTTTGCCGGTGGATTGTCAGGGCATGCAACATAACATGATACACGATTACTCCATTCGGTTTCATAGCCAGTGTTATAATCATCCAATCCCGTCGGACAGGATGTGGCAACCTTTGTGCCATAAAACGTTTCGGTCCACATATCAGTATCTGTCGGTGAATTGTTCGCAATCAGCCCCGCAAAAGTTGTTGGCGGAATATAACCAGACAGATTCGTTGCATTCTTGAATGTCGCCCGAAACAGACCAGATGCCGCGTTGGCAATGTTGCTGAACAAATCATCTGGAATTGCTGTTAATGATTTACAATTACTAAATGTCTCGCGGAACATTTCGGTTGCACCGGTTGTCACGCCCGAAAACAATCCCGTCGGAATCGTATTTAACGCGTTACAACCATAAAATGTCTGATAAAACATGTTCGATGCGTTTACGTTACCGGTTATCCCAGTGAACAAGCCCGCCGGTATACTGGTCAGGTTGGTTGCCCCTTTGAATGTCTGATAAAAACGCGGGTATTGCCCATTTGATGCACTCTTTTGCGGGAAAATTGCAGATAACGAACCGGTCATTGATGCAATTTTACTGGCCGTAGGTGCAAAACTTATCGCGGGTGTAGTGGCAGCGGTATTATACGATGTTGTTGTCCCGGCAAACTTTACCGTGTGCACACCTGCGGTCGGCCAAGCACATGAATAGGTCTGTTTCGTAGTATTGGTGCGTGTGATGACCGTTCCTGCTGCGTTGTTGTCTCCACTATACGTGGTCTGGGTCAACACACCATCGGTGCCACAATCAACATAGAACGTGCCAATCGCAGATATGTCAAATCGCAGTTCCGTCGTATCTGATGTTGTAGTTACGGTAAATTTGTCCTGAAATTCGCATACACCGTTTTCCATAACATAATTATTATCACACGCATATGGGCACGAATTAGATGTGGCGGACGCGGTATAGTGCGTGTGTATCGGGCCATTTGTACACATAATGCGACTACTGGTAGAACCATAATTGGTCATTGACGCATTGGAATAGTACCCGATACCCACATCCGAACACTTGCCCGCATCGGGGCCCGCCCTAAATGTGCCGCTTCCGGTCAAAAACGTATCGGTTACTGTATCATACATACCGATTTTGTTATCGCTGTTGCTACGGGCGGCGACAAAATTATGGACCAACACACCATCTTCGTACACTTGCAAGTCATAAATACGCCCTTTGAACGAACGCGCAGCTTGATTATTACCAGCATCAAAAAGGTGAATGGTGGTGGCGGGGTCCACGATTTTACCGGTCTTAAAAGTGTCGGATTTGCTTCGCCCATCGTCATACACTAACGAACGAGTGCTATTTGTTAATTCGTATTCAATTTCATGAACAGTTCCCGCCGTCATCGGATATGCCGGACCTTCTAATCGGCTGCTTGATGACTGGGTCCACAATTTGAAATAAGCATTCCAACCAACCGCATAACCGCCGTTGGATGCCTGGTTCCCGATGAAATTAACATTTGAACTGTTTGGCAAGTCAGTTGATACGCCAACACGTAATACACCGCGAATAGTGGTCGCGGTTTTGCTATGCTCAAATCCGGTGTTGATAAGCTTACCGTTTGGGTTCTCAATATATTCCAATCGGGTATAGGCACTTGAACCCACGGATGCGGGTGTTGCAACAAATGTTCCGGCAGCGCAACTTCTTTTACAATCACCCGCACTGGTTTTGATGTCGTTTGGATTGTCCGTGTATCCGGAGGGGCATTCAATACAGCTATCGCTGGAGGCATCATAGTAGGACGCGCCGGTACACACTGTATCAGCGTAAGCCGTACCGATAAACAAAGTGATTATCGGTATCAAAAGTGCCCTAAAAATGCCTTTCATACTTTCTTATAATTTCTTGTCACCCGCAGAATTCAGGCAAAAATTCCCCTTTCCCCGAAAAAACGGATGATAATTTACCTCCTTTATCTTCTAAGATGCTACTAAAACTCTAGATATCTAGGCAACCCCTTTTACAAAATATTTACTTAAAAAATTTAAAAAAACACTTGCGCTAGTTTGCTAAATTTGCCATTATTCCGACGAGTGCCAAGATTGTTATTTTTTTTGCCATTTATCCAGCAAAATTCTTAAGTTTTTACACGAAGCATTGATGTTGTGTTGATAAATTTTTTGAAACTGATATTCACTAACTTTTAATATGCTGTATCGTAATCCGCCTGCGTCTGGCTACGGCGCGCCCCTTTGCCCAGGCATTATAGACAATCAAAAACCCCGGTTTCAAGGAATTATTACTATCGAAAATAATTTGACAATATTATTTTTTGTGTTATATTGATTCAAAAGGACACCGTATGACATTAAAGAACAAATGGAAATCCATGATAAGAAAATTCCCGACAATTGCAAAAATCGCCGGGGTGAAACCATATCCAGAATACGAGATTCCTGAACCCAGGGCAGAAGACAAGGCGCTTTTACACCAATATATTACAGATGTTAATACCGCAACAGCCAAATACAATGCTCTTAACGATAAATACATTGCGGATATGGGGCCAGACGATATGAATCCAGATTTGATTGATGCGTACGAACTGCAGTCCCAAGCAACCCAAAAATTACAAGATTTTTGTATACAGCATCCAGAATTATGGACACCGGGTAGCGATGTTGCGTGGTTTTATGATACCGACACATTACAACTCCGCATGACTTCCATTCTATCTATGGAATCCAATTATTTAAATAAATTAATACAACGCAGTCATGAACTAGTCAAAAATAAAACGTCCCCAGACAACGTCAGCCGGTTAAATGAATTATCATTCGTATATGAATTAATTCTGGATACTGAACGGACAATTGGGGATAAATGCAATGAAATTTGGTGGCACGCAATTCCAGATATCATCAAACATAAATATGCAAAAATTATGGACGATTCAATGGTCAAATTATTAGCCGAAAGTGATGAATTGACCGATTATGTCGTGAATTTCTGGGACAAGGCCAACGACATCAACAAATGCAGAAAGTTCCTGAAGCTGTTGGAACAACAAATGAACAAACGTTTGGTCGTAACCGACAAACCGGTCCGATGCTTACTGGCTGCAAAAGACAACTTCAAAAGTGATGGTATATATAATCCAGAAGAAATCAAAGTTGTTGTTGGATACAATTGTTTCAGATGCGGTATAGACGATGTGATTAACACGGTTAAACACGAATATTTCGGCCACCATATTGATAATGTGGCACCGAACTTGGGGCTTCAAGGTGAAACCATGGCCAAATTCATTAGTCAACAATTTGGAACACTGCAATCACATGGCGGGGAACAGAAGTGGCATTTAATTGCGCAATCGCCGTTGTTGAAAAATCATTACGAAATTGATGATATTTCACCAGAATCATTGAATATATTAAAATCCCAAGGTTGGAAAGTTCGCAAGGTTACCGATAAATTTGAATACGAAAAATATCGTAAACGTTTTGACGAGCAGACCGCATTCTTGGTTGGTGAGACACATGATACAGTAAATAAAGTATTAGAATATCGTCGCACCCATGGGATAACCCGTACGGAGAAAACAAAATAAAAAAAACACCCCTCTGGGTGTTTTTTTATTGTGGTTTTCGCCCATCTCGGCCAATACTTTTGACCAATTTTTTTCGCTCTAATTTACGTGTTATTTTACTGAATAAATTTTCTTGTAATTTCTTTTTGGCGACAATAAAAGGATTTTGTTTTATTATTTTAATTCTGTGCCTTGGCAAATCAGCTATGGCGACATCTATACCATGTATTTTGCATTTTTGTCCTTTGATTTGTTTATAAATTGGCCAACTTAATTTTATACTTTTTACATTGGTAAAATCGGCATTATGCAGTTTCAATTCGGCAACATCGCTGAAATCTAAATCACCCGATAGTTTGGCCCAGGACAAATTTACATATCCATCCTTTAAATTGAAAATTGGGTTCAAATTTGCATTTCTTAAATCGGCCCCCGTTAAAGACACAAAACATGGATAATCCGCATCATCAATATCACCCATAAACATCGCATTGGGATTAAACTTTATACCGGTAACACCGGTCAAATCGGCATAACTTAGGCGAACCACCCCTATATCACTAAAATCCCAATCACCCGCCAACACGGCCCCTTTTAGGCTCACAAACTCTTTGTCTGGGAATATTATTTCTGTGACCTGGGTTAAATCAGCGTGCATCAAATTAAATTTTTTGACATTGCTGAAATCCCACTTACCCCCCAATTTGGCATATTCTAAATCTATATTTTCTGAATCCGGAAATTTGATACTAGTGACCCGGGTTAAATCGGCCCCGGCCAATCTTACCTGTTCGCAATTGCTAAAATCCCAATTGCCCGCCAACACGACACCATATAAATCCACAAATCCAGTATCTGGAAACTTTATGCTGTTAACCCTCGTTAAATCTGCATTTTGTAAATCTATATTATCCATATCAATATTGCTGAAATCCAAATCTCCGGATAATTTCGCATAAGACAAATCTATCATATTAGATCGTCGGTTAAATTTTATATCTGTGACATCGGTTAAATCGGCACCACACAGAGTCAATAATTTTACATTGCTGAAATCTAAACCGCCCGATAATCTTGTTCTCGTAAGGTTTACTATATAACCATATGGATTAAATTTTATACTGGATACACCGGTTAGATCTACCCCCCTTATATTTAAACTGTCTACATCACTAAAATCCGGATTGCCCAACAGTTTAATTTTCGTTTCATCAAGTGTTATTGCATCGGCATTCGGATTAAATTTTATATCTGTGACATCGGTTAAGTCGGCCTCACTCAAATCCAATGTTTTAACATTGCTGAAATCTAAACTGCCCGATAACTTTATGGTTTTGTTTAATATGATTGACGCGGCGTTCGGATTAAACTTTATACCTGTGATATTGCGCAAATCCAATTTTTTCAAAATAAGGTGTTTGACACCGCTGAAATCCAATTCACCCGATAATTTTACACCCCGCATAGAATCAAATTGCACCTTGCGCCATGTCGACATATTTACAAATGTTATCGCCCCATCGGTAACATCCATAAATCGTTCACCATCCAATAATATGGTTTTTGTTGTCCCTTTGGCGCCGATTACCTTTATCTTTTTACCATGGATATGTTTATTCAAAGCATAACACATTTCGGAGTCAGCACCCGCAACAGATATTATTTGACTGTTATCATGCGCCATATTCAAAATAAAACCATCGTAAAACAATAACTGGCTGCCATCGTCTTTAAGTTTTGTAATCGTACTGCCACTGAAATAATAATCGGGCCCAAAATAGATATTGTTTGTTTCATAATTGAATCGCACCAATTGGTCATTTACCATACGGAAATTGTCCAGCAATTGACTTTTGGTCGTATTAAATTCAACATGAAAATATTTTTTAAGCGCATCACTTAATCCCGGAATAATATTGTCCGGGTTGTTACCAAATGTTGCATCTGGATTGGCAATCGTGTGATTATAGCGATTTTTAATTGATATAAATCCGCCACTTTTTGCAATTTGAATCGATATAACCGATGTTCCATATTCATCCTGGCGTTCAGGTTTGTCTGATGGTTGAATATGCCATTTTTTTTGTGGCAATTTATCATCGCCCAACACTTCTTTTTTGATGGCGTGTATCATATAATAGTTTATGTGCCGCTCTGGGTCACCAAAAGTGCACAATCTCTCATTTGAACGATAATACTTTTCAATAGAATTTTTTTGTTGTTCGGTTTTAACAACGAACGCCTCATAGCCCGCATCGCTTAATAATTGCAACGGATTTTTGGTTGTTCGGGACACAGAGCTTTCTTTGGATAAATAAATTTCTTGGATGACCTTGCGTAATTGTCTTGCTTCATCTGGATTTCGACCCGCAAATTCTAATATGTGCAAAATATTTGGAATGGCACATAAATCCCCATTGTGATCTTCGTCCCCACGCATAATTTTGGCAAAAGTTTCCCCATGTTGCTTTTTTAATTTTTTAAAAACTTCTTCTGTATTTATTTCGACCATTTCTTTTTCCCTTTTTGGACTATTGTATCACAAAGAGCAAAAAAAGTGTTAATAAAAAACTCGCCTCGCAACTCGCCCCTTTGCCGACAAAATTAAAAACCGCCCTTTCGGACGGTTTTAAAATTTTGGTGCGAGCAAAGGGGCTCGAACCCTCGACCTCAACCTTGGCAAGGTTGCGCTCTAGCCAACTGAGCTACGCTCGCATTTGCCCGCATATTCTTACACACAAAAAATCATTTTGCAAGTAAAAAATAAAGCCATAAAAAACGCCCCGAACGGGGCGTTTAGTTAGAACCATTTCCATGGTTGGATAAGTTTCAGCATGCTCATCGCCGTGCGTTTGTCCGCAAATGCGTGACCACAACGCGGACATACAATGAATGGTGCGATTGTGGCCTTGTATTTTCCATATATCATGGACCAGATATACAGGCCCGCAATCCATGCGGCAAGGACCAATCCCCACGCGACATAGTCAAAATACTTGTTCACGGTTTTGATAATTGTTTGGACAAAACCCAAATCAGACTTCACCAATTCCGCATAAATCTTGCGCGCCGTTGGCCAAGATGATGGTTCCCACGGATACACGTGTTTAATATCATATTTTGTGAACAACATCGCAACCGCAGAATCCATTTGGCTTTTAATTGCGGCATCGATAACCTTGTCCACCTCGGTTTGGGCGAGCTTGGTCAATTCTTTTTCCACGCCGTCCAATTTTTGATTGACCAATTTTGCGACATTATCGACCTTGTCCACCGCGGCATTTGCTTTACCTATCGCGGAATCCGCTTTGTCGACCACATTGTCAACCGCATCGGTCTTTATGCCAAATTTATTGACAAGCCCCGTAAGGCCTTTGACCCCGGCGGTTGTCTCGGACGCCTTGGCAGTTGTTTCTTTGGCTTTGGCCGTGGTATCGGTTACCTTTTCAACCTTGGACTCTACCATTTTTACTTTTTCTATTGCGATGCCCACAGGTTTTTCCAAATTGATTGCTTTCTTGATTCCCAACAACATCTTTTCGTATTGTTCCGCGACATTGCGTTGTAAATCATAGAATATTGCCACAACCGTAGATTGTTTTATCGAATTTGAATATTTATGCTTCACATACAGCGGAAACATAAACACAAACACCAACCATACGACCGTGACCAATAAAAATATGCGTTTTGCATGCGTCACAATTGATGTCTTTTTTGCGACAGTTTTCGCCCCGCCGCGGTCAATTACTTCGATTTCTTTCTTTGCCATGATTTTTCCTTTTTTATTTAGTTACTTTTTTATCCAAGCCTATTAATTAGAATCGCTATGATTATAACAGCATAAATTACTAAAACACACAATGGTATTAATTTAATTAACTTAGAATATTTAAATTTTGGTAACAGACATACAAAACCACATAAACCCAACACAAACGATATTAACCATTCAATCGGATTAAAAAAACACCTATTGTAAAGCGACACTGTACCACAGTCACATGAGCACTCCAAACACATTGGGCATAAACAGCGCCACCCATAAACAAAATCATAACACCGATATGCATTTATTGACACTGTGATACAGAATACAACCAAAGCACCAATCAACGCGAAAAGAATACTTTTCCTGGTTATCTTGGTTTCTTTCTTTGCCATGTTGAATCCTTTCTTTTTACGAAAGAATATTTCAACATTTGAAAAATAAAATCAACAGTTAGTTTTCTTGCCTGTAATTTTTTATAAATTCTTTTTTAAATTCCGCAAAACGCCCCTGCTCTATGCTTTCGCGGATGCCACGCATAAGGTCTTGATAAAACCAAAGGTTATGCTGAGTAAGTAATGTCGCACCCAATATCTCGTTGCATTTAATCAGGTGATGAATATATGCGCGCGAAAGTTTGCACGCCGGGCAACCACACCCGTCATCCAACGGGGACGCATCTTCGCGATATTTTGCATTGCGCATATTCATTGTTCCATGACGAGTAAACGCCATAGCGGTGCGACCCGCGCGCGTTGGCATAACACAATCAAACATATCTACACCACGTTCGACCGCACCCAAAATATCCAGTGGGGTTCCAACACCCATCAAATAACGTGGCTTGTCCGCCGGCAACATCGGTGCAACCGTTTCAATCATTTTGAACATAACATCTTGGGGTTCGCCCACGGCAAGTCCGCCTATCGCGTATCCGTCAAAGCCAATTTCGGTTAATGCGCGTGCCGATTTTTCGCGCAGGTCGGGAAAATCTGCACCTTGGACAATTCCGAAAATTCCGTATCCATCGCGGTCAACAAACGCGGCCCGACTGCGTGCCGCCCAACGCGTAACCATATCTACATTTTTTTCGGCGCGGCGCCGGTCGGTCGGCAAATGCAAACATTCATCCAAAACCATTGTGATATTTGCATCCAATTGGTATTGAATATGCACAGAATCTTCGGGTCGCAGAAAGTGTTTAATTCCGCCGTCAATATGTGAAGTAAATTCCACGCCTTCTTCGCGCATTTTGACAAGGTTGGAAAGCGACATAACCTGGAACCCGCCGCTGTCGGTCAAAATCGGACCGCGCCATCCCCCGAATTTATGCAGACCGCCCATGCGTTCGACCAAATCGCCACCCGGGCGCATCATTAAATGATATGTGTTGCCCAAAATAACTTCGGTTCCGGTCGCGGCGACTTGGTCCATAGTTAATGCCTTGACGGTCGCCGCCGTGCCCACCGCCATAAACGCCGGGGTTTGAAATGTTCCGTGCGCGGTTTCCACCGCGCCCCGACGCGCATTTCCATCGGTTGCAATTAAATTAAATTTTAACGACATTTTTCCATCCATTTTTGTGCCAAAAATCTTTCTGCAACGCTGATATTATCATATCTCCAACTTTGCCTTACCATCTGTTCATGGCCAACAAAATAATATATAAATGCCCGAACGCCAATCGGCAATTCCGGGTCATCCATAAAACCCAATAACCATTCGCGTTGGAATTTGAACAATGTGTTCGCCGAAAAATCCCGCCAATCCAACCCGGCGGATTTACCAGATACAAATCTGTATAATTTATGGCACATCATTTTTGTTTCAATGTATTTTATATCTGCACTATCGAACCAGATTCCTAAATGCATCGCCATACCGAATATTGTATCGGCAAAACGATTTTTCAAATCAACCATTTGCGATTTTGTGACATTGTTCGGTTTTATCATTTCTATATAACCCCTTACTTAAAATTATCCACCCAAATCTGTTTCAGGTCGCCATCGAATTTTGGGCCGTGGGTTATTATTGACATTGGACCATCATATATTCCGCGGGTGTATTTCATAACATCTTGGACGGTTACAGAATCGGCCAATTCACAATCACGATAGAAATCATGCGCGATGTTAAAATACCCCCAATCCCACACATTTCTGCGACAACGTTCGGCATTGTTTTCCAAAAAGTTTGCGCGACTTAATTTGCTAAGGTTTTTATCCTTGGTCAAAAAATCGGCATCCACACCGGATACATATACATCATGTGCGGTTTTCGCAATCAGCCCGACAACGCGCGCAACATTTTCCGGTGCCGTTTCGGTATATGGGCCACATACGGGTGAAAGTATATCACCACGATTCGAAAAACCGCAACCATATACCAAACCATTTTCGCTGCGCAGGACATCAAACATTTTTTCACGCAACAGATGTTCAAATTTAGAAACACATATGTCTTGATATTTGTATTCAATTGTTGCCGGCCATAAACACGGAAACAAAATTTCAATAACATCGTTCTTTAATTCAGGCATCAAATTGTGCGCCGTGCGTGCCGTGTATTGCCAATGGCGTTTTTTTTCTACATCATGCGTGGGCAGGAAATTGAAACGGTCTTGCAATTTTTTTAGCAATTCATTTTTGTCTTCTATTTTGCCAGAAACACATATCAAACAATTTTTGGACGACATACGCCGCGATGCAAATTCCAACATTTGTTCGCGCGTAAAAGATTTAATATTTTCCGGATTGCCAAGTGTCATTTCGCCATTTGGAACTTCTATGTTATACAAGTTTTTTTCCACAAAAATGGTTTGTTTAACACCATTTTTAGATAAAGAACGCCGCAATTCGTCCAAAATAACGCCGCGCTCATTTTCAATTGTGTCGGCATCAAATAAAGAATTCTGTATACGGTCCGCCAAAAAATCCAACAATATCCAAAGGTTTTCAGATACTATTCGTCCAACAAACCTTAAATAATCAAGACTTGTTGCGGCGTTTACATTACCGCCATTATTGGCAATATAATCTTTACCGGAACGCGATGTTGGAAAACGTGGTGTACCCTTGCAAAACATATGTTCACAAAAATGTGTAATGCCGTATTCATGTGGTTCTTCATCGCCGGCACCGGTACGAAAACAAATGCATACTTCATCAGTTGCAACATCCATCGGATCCAATATCACCGTTACACCATTTGATAATTTATGTAATGTTGCCTCAAACTTCATCCGTATTCTCCTTTCTAAACAATAAACAGCAATCGCCATAACTGAAAAAGCGATACCGTTCCGCAACAGCATGCGCATACGCAGTTTTCATTTCGTCCAGGCCCGAAAACGCCGACACCAACATAAAGAGTGTGCTTTTCGGCAAATGAAAGTTCGTAAGCAACACATCAACCACACGAAATTTATAACCCGGTGTAATAAAAATATCTGTGGTTTGGCAAATTGGTGCAACCCGCGCATTGGGCGTTGCATTTCGCGCGGCACTTTCAAGGGTGCGCAATGATGTTGTTCCAACGGCAATCACGCGTTTCGCTTTATTTATAGTATCCGCCTGTTCCGGTGTGATACAGCACCATTCACTGTGCATCTTATGTTCGTTTAAATTTTCCGTTTTCACCGGCATCCATGTTCCCGCGCCAACGTGCAATGTAATTTTTACTATTTTTGCACCGCGATTTTCAATTTCCGCCAACAATTCATCGGTGAAATGCAAACCCGCGGTTGGTGCCGCCATTGAACCCAATGGGTCGGCATAGACCGTTTGATAACGCGTTTGGTCCGCAATTTCGGCTTCGCGCTTCATATATGGTGGCAACGGCATTTTGCCGATACGATTCAAAACATCAAACACATTTTCGCAATTAAAGCGCAACAACAGTCCACTTTCGTCATCTTTATCAACAACAGTAATTGTTGTGCCATCCGTCATTGTCAATGTGTCGCCGATATTGATTTTGTTAAATTTCTTGCACAGCCCCCACCAATTTTTATCATCAACCGCGGTATGCAGTGTGATTTCGTGTCCGTCTGCATCAAAACGTGCCGGAATAACACGCGAATTGTTAAACACCACTACATCGCCGGGGCGCAGGTAATCCAAAAAATCCCGAATATGTTTATCGGTTACACCTTTATTATCAACAACCAACATACGCGAAGCATCGCGCCGTTCCAATGGATGCGACGCAATTAGTTCCGTTGGCAATTCAAAATCAAAATCTGATGTATGCAGCATTTATTTGCTTTTTTCATCCCGTTCACGGCAAAGCTTTTGCCATTCGTATTCAAATTGTTTTGCCCATAACGTGTCTTCATAACGTTTGGTTAGGGTTTTCCGGTCGAAATACAAATCGGCATTCGTTGGGGTTAAAACCGCATGTTTATCATACGCAGGCGAAGCAAAACGCACGGTATCACCAACCATGAAATAAGGCATAATATTGTTCCGTATCCGTACCGCATGCAAGTCATTTGACATGCCTGTGGTATAAATTCTTTCAACACCAGTTTTTATGTCTTTGACACGCATACCGGTTGAGCCCTTTTCCAAAATAACATTTTCATGCCGGCATGAAACAAACAACATGCCAAAAAACAAAGCAAGTGTTTTATAACCCGGACGAATTTTTAAATTTTTCATTTTATGACCCTTTTGATATTATTTCTGTTTTGAAAATTTTGCTTGGACTTCATATTTCAATTTTGCGTTTTCGAATTCAGTTTTACGCCGTTGCAATTCAACATAATCACACGAAAGATGCGAATTTTCCGGCGTAAACATCGTGGTGCGTGCATAATCATTTGATTTTAATGTGACCGTATCACCCGGAACCAGCCAGATTAAAACAGATTTCATCGCATCACTTTTTGACGCATCATAGATACGTGTGCGACCGGTTTTAATATCGCGTAAAACCGCGCGATTTATGTTCACATCGGTTACAATATTTTTATTGTTTGCGCAACCCATCAACGCCAACAGCGATAAAAAGGTCAAGTTTCTTGCATTTTTTTTCATTTTTTATTCCTTTATTTTTTAAATTCCAGACCTTGGTCGGTGTAATTTTCCGCCATATTTTCCCAATTCGCCTCGACCCGCACGAATAAATGTAATCGCGCGTTCACCCCCCATTGGTCTTGTATATCATGACGGGCGGCCGTTCCAATTTTCTTTAATTGCGCGCCGCCACGCCCGACAACAATCTTTTTGTGTGCATCATTTGCCACCACTATTTTTTGATATATTTCCAGCACACCTTCATCGTCAACATCGACACGTTCCGTTACAACATTTATGTGATAAGGCAATTCTTGGTGAATAAACCTGTACACCTTTTCACGCGTCAATTCCGCCAAGTAAAGGTTATCCGGCACATCGATACCATCTGTCGCCGCGAATAAATATGGGGATTCCGGCATAACGGCCGCCAATGCGTCTAACATTTCCGAAACACCATCGTTCTTTAATGCCGAAATCATAAATATTTCACGAAAGTTCGCCAAATTATTTAATTCTGCAGCAATCGGCAATAAATCCGGTTTTTTTACGGAATCTGTCTTGTTCAATGCGACAAACAGGTTTTTATGTTCGCGAATTCGCTCAATTAAACCACGCACAGTATCGGTAATACCATGCGTTGCGTCTATAATAAGCAGCACCGCATCAGCATCTGACAACGCATCCATCGCCGCGCCAACCATTGCGCGGTCCAGACGGCGTGATGGGCGAAATATGCCCGGTGTATCCACAAATATTAACTGTCGCGCCCCGACCATTTTAATGGCGCGCAGGTTTGTTCGCGTGGTTTGAACCTTGTGCGAAACGATTGACACCTTGCGCCCCATGATTTGGTTAATCAGGGTGCTTTTGCCGGCATTTGTGGGTCCCACAATTGCAATAAATCCAGAATATGTCTTTGTCATAGCCAAAAGAATAACACACAAATTTCAAAAGTGAACAAAAAACTTGAAAATTCGCAGAGTTATTGTAAGTTGTTCAATCAGAGAGGGCGTAACATAAAAAGGATTTATTATGGATTTTACGTTCAATGATAAATGGAATTACAGATTTATGCAAATGGCGCAACTTATTGCAACATGGTCCAAAGACAACAGTACCAAGGTCGGCTGTGTGATTGTTAGCCCCAACAAAGCAATCTTATCTATGGGGTATAACGGATTCCCGCGCGGCATAAATGATAACATCGTTGAAAGGTGGAAACGACCCATTAAATACGAATTTGTTGTGCACGCCGAAGAAAATGCCATTTTAAATGCGGGCCGAAATGGAACCAGGCTGGATGGCGGAATTTTATACGCAACAATGGCGCCATGTACGCGTTGTGCGGGGTCCATAATTCAAAGTGGCATACGTGAAATAATCTATTTGGATCCCGACCTTGATAGGCAAATTCCGGGTTGGCGTGATTCACTTGGCATATCATTTCAGATGTTTGACGAAGCCGGTGTAAAACACAAATCATTGGGCACCGCCCAGGATATGATGCAAAACATCGCAAAATTACAGCAAAAATCATACTAAGAAAAACCCCGCCAATTGACGGGGTTTTGAATAACCAAAATTGTTAATTTTTAAATGCTGTCCGCATTTATCCAGCGGCCGTTCTTTAACAGACCCGGTGCCATACCTTCGTTGCTGCGCAATGTGTCGATAACACGACGTGCAGATGGCGCGTCCAAATTCACAATACGAACCTTGAACATATCGCCTTCTTTGACGACAGTTGCATCGCCGTATGCGCGCATTTTCTGAACCAATGCGTTGGCACTGTCTTCGGCATAGAATGCCGCGACTTGGACACTGTAATCACCCGCAGATGTTGTGGCCGCCGATGCCGGTTGTGTGGCAACGGTTGTTTCTTCTTCCACGACAGTCGTTGTTTTTTCGCCAATTGTCGCGTTCTTGACCGCAATAGATTGTTCTGGCAAAACCTGAACTTGGACCTTGGACTGATTAGTCAAACCAATCTTGGCCGCCGCCGCCGGAGATAAATCCATAATACGCGTATTCACAAATGGCCCGCGATTATTCACGCGAACGGTTACAGCCTGGCCATTTTCAAGGTTTGTTACCTTGGCAATTGTTGGCAATGGCAAAGTCTTACTTGTGGCAACCATTTGTGCCATATCATATGTTTCACCATTACTGGTCTTTGTTCCGTTTAATTCAGTCGGAATTATGCCCGCCATACCGGTTTGATTATATGTCAAATCTTCGGTTGGAATGTATTGAACATCTTCAACTTTGTACGCATTACCGATATAATAGCGCGGTGCCGCCGCCATCAAATATGTGTCATTTAATGTTTCTGTGGCAAGTGTTTCTTCGCCAAAACCATCAGAACCATATTCAGATGTTTTCGTTGTTTCGGCACATGCCGCAAGCAAAGCGGTTAAGACCGCCAATGATACCAATTTTTTCATTATGGGACTCCTTACATTCTTATGAGTGTATTTTATCACATAAAAAAGGTGGTTTCAACTTTATTTTATTATATTTTTTTATTCAGTAAAAATGCGATTGGCAAATACACTATTCCAAATCCCGCAATTGCCAATCCCAATGATATGATACCGGTTACAGGCACAAACCATAATGCCAAACCCAATGCCGCCGATAAAAATCCAAATAATGCCATCGCACGAATTGTTCGTCCATCTATTTTAACAAGGCCTTTGCGCCGACACGCACGACCCAACAAATAATTTTTGACATAGCCACTTATTACAACACCAATTGGTATCGCCAAATATCCCACAAACCAAAACAGCGCAACATAAATCACAGATGCCACGGCCAATGATGTAACACTGGTCTTGACCGGTGTTTTAACATCTTGGGATGCATAAAGTGTTTTGCTGTAAATCTGGCTTATCAACATGGCGGGCAACACGAAAACCTGAATCATAATTGCAATGGCAACCGCATGCGTAGATTCCGGAGTCCATGCGCCATATTCAAACAAGTATTTTATAATTGGTTCCGCCAATACAAACAGACCCGCCACACACGGCATTATCAACATCATAGATTGGCGCATAGACGAATTTTGCTGAATATAAACACTGCGCATATTTTTATCCGCCAACGCATTTGATATAGATGACATCAAAACCGTTCCAACCGCCAAACCAATCATCGCAAATGGTAATTGAACAATACGGTCTGAATAATAAAGCCACGATACCGCGCCACTTTCAAAACTTGCCACCAATGTCCCAAGGATAATTGTTATTTGGTAAAAACCGTTACCAATAATACTTACCCCGAAGCGTTTGAACATTGTTTTGATTCCCGGTGTCCAACGCGGCACAATAAGATGCAAACCAAAATGTTTATGCCGTATACGCGCCCACAAAACCAAACACTGGATTATACCAGACAACACAACCGTACCCGCCATGATATACAGCACCGTATCTGATGCGCCAATATACATAGATGCCAATAATGCGCCAATTAACATTATATTCAAAAGTACCGGCATAAATGCCGCCAACATAAACCGCGAAAACGCGTTCAGAACCGCCGATAAAAATGCCGCACTGCATATAAATATCACATAGAAAAACATTATGCGCGATATAACAACCGTCAATTCCATCTTACCGGGAACATCGGCGAACCCAGGTGCCAAAATCCACACAACTATTGGCATAAATATTTCAAATATTATTGTTATGCCCAACAATACAACCGCCAACCAAGAAAACACATTTTTTGCAAACGATTCGTCGCGTTTAGAGTCGGCATACATAGGAATAAATATCGCCGATAACGCACCTTCGCCAAGCAAATCACGAAATAGATTTGGTAACTTAAATGCCGCCAAGAAAATATCAGAAAGCCGCCCCGCGCCTAATACACGCGCAATAAGCATATCACGGATGAATCCGAATATGCGGCTTATACCAGTCATAAGGCCGACCCCGAAAATATGTTTGCCAAGTTTCATAGTTTGGATTATACTGCCCAATGTAGAATAAAATCAAGACAGGAATAAAAAGACATGAAAAAAATATTTTTTGCGACTTTAATCAGTGTGATACTTGCCGGATGCGCCGGGGATTCCCAGAAAATTGTTCCCCAAGAACCGTTGGCCGACCTTTATGATGCCGCGTACGCGGAATTTGAAGATCGTGATTATGACGATGCGGCCGAAAAATTCTTGACCGCGGAAACCCAATACCCGGCCAGTCCATGGGCCGCCGATGCATTGATTATGGCGGCATATTCGCAATATCTGGATGATGATTTTGCCGGCGCATTGCTTACCACCGACCGTTTTATGCGGTTTCACCCGGGGCACAAAGATGTTGCCTATGTCTTGTATTTGCGTGGTATGTGCTATTATCGCCAGGTCAGTGATGTTCGCCGCGAACCAGGGATGTCGGTCTATGCGTTACAGGCGTTTCAACAATTGGTTGACCGGTTCCCGCGATCGCCGTATGCCCAAAATGCAAAAAATAAAATTAATATCTTAAAAAATTATATCGCCGGTAAAGTGATGTATTCTGCCCGAAACGATATGAAGAAAGAAAATTGGGCCAGTGCAATTACTAAATTTCAATCTATTGTTACCGATGCCCAAGAAACTGTTATGCCCGCCGAAGCGATGTATCGTTTGACCGAGGCTTATACCGCAATCGGGTTACAGGAACAAGCAGATGGATACGCACAAATGTTAAAATTGAATTTTCCAGAAAGCGATTGGGCGAAAAAGTTAGATAAATAATATGCGAAAATTATCCGACCAAGATATTGCCGATATGATTGGCGCGCCATTTGCGCCTGATGATAATAACACACGAAAACAGGTTCGCAGTGAATTAAAATTATCAAAACGAATTCCAAAACCCGTACATGTGCCATCGCATGTAACATTGGATTTGCATAGGCACACAATCGAACAGGCATGGGCCGAAATAATGGAAATCGCGCGGTCTGGGGCAAAAACCGCAACGATTATTACTGGGGCCAGTGGAATATTAAAAATTAAATTTCAAGATTGGGTTCGCGAAAGCGTGCTTAGCCCATATATCGTTTCGTGTGTTCCGTTGAACAACGGCAGTTTTGCGGTTAAATTTCGTAAAGTGTCTTAACGTTGGCCGCACAATTTATGTTCTCGTTCAATATAATCAGGATACGGGTTCACAGATTTTCCATTTTTTAACACCGCATAATGCAGATGCGGGCCCGTGACGCCATGACCGGTGGCACCAACCCTGCCAATTAAACATCCCGCAGATAATTTTTCACCTTGTTGAACGGACACCGCGGAAAAATGACAAAAACGCGTGGCATAACCATCCGAGTGTTTTATTTGTACACCCTTGCCACAATCATAACTGTTAAGGACGACCCATTCTACAACACCGTTTGCCGGCGCATAAACAGGTGTTCCGGTTGTTGCCCGCAAATCGATTCCACCGTGGAAATGTTTATTATTCATTTCACGCGGCCCATACGGAGATGTTATACACGCCACATGTCCCAATGGGCTGCGGTACGGAATACCACGATTTTCAAATGTTGCATCTTTGACCGCACAGTTCTGGAAATTCGGGTCGGGTGTCGCCACAGGCGATTGAACCGTGGCGGACGAATACAAAGTTGGAAAAGTCGCAATTGATATTTCTGGTTCTTCGACTAGTGGCGGGGTCAACGAACCATCTTCATTTTCTGTATATCCGTGTTCTTCTATCAATTCTTCATGAACAAGACTGTTCCACCGTTCATCGGCCGCCAATTGGTCTTCCCATTTTGGCATAACGTATGCGCATCCGGAAACGCAATTTCCATCTTTATCGTATACGCTTTCAACAATGGCATCATAATCCGCACTTTTGAAAGCCATGCGTTCTATAAATGACAAATCGTCTATGGTTTTTGGGAATTCGGTCGGAGACAAAAATCCCGCATGCGCCAACGCGGCACAGAAAATTGCAAACGAACACAATGCCATAATTTGTAATCGCATACTTCATTTTACCATATTCTGGAATAAAAATAAATCTGTTGATTGAAATTATTTTTTTTAATACCATGCGCAGTATGAAAAGAATCAAAACTGTTTATGACCATATTCACTCTAATAATGTCAAGACCACTATCTTGGTGATTTTGTTTCCGATTATATTTGTTGCGTTGGTATTTTTGTTTACTTGGATTGTTATGCCAATGAATGATGCGATGAATACTGCCGTTCGCGTCGCGGTGCCGACATTTGTCGTGTGCATAATATGGACACTTATATCGTGGGCGTTTGGTGATTCTATGATGCTGAATATGGCGGGGGCGAAACAGATAAACGAATCCGATCCCGATTATAAATATATCTATAAATCGGTGGAAAATGTTGCACTGGCCGCCGGTTTGCCAACGCCACGCGTGTATGTGATAAATGATTCCGGACTGAACGCGTTTGCAACAGGGCGCAGCCCGCGCGACGCAACGGTTGCATTAACACGTGGAATTATTCAAAAATTGGACCGCATTGAACTTGAGGGCGTAATTGCCCACGAAATGGCGCATATTGGCAATCGTGATATAAGGTTGGATATGTTTATTATTACCGGAATTGGTGTTACGGTGTTTATTGCGGACATCTTATTGCGTGGCATGCGTTATTCCAACACGCGCAGTAATGATAAAAACAATGGCGCGGCGGTTATTTTGATGGTTTGGTTGGCGTTCACGGTGTTTAATGTGATTATTACACCGTTATTGCGTATGGCGATTTCGCGCCGGCGTGAATATGCGGCGGATGCGACGGGTGCCAAGATAACCCGCAACCCGATTGCGTTGGCAAATGCGTTGCGAAAAATATCGGGAAATTCAAATGTCAAATCTTTATCAAACCAAAGTGCAATGGCATCTGTATGTATTGCGAACCCGTTGGGCCAGCGGGCATTTTTGGGTGAATTATTGGCGACCCATCCGCCGGTGAAAAAAAGAATTCAAAGATTGGAATCTATGGGTAGTTAATGTCTAAGGAGAAAAAGAAATGGCAAACCTGCACTTTCATTACGGTGTAATGGGCAGTTCTAAATCAGCAAAACTGATTATCGAAGCATATAATTTCCGTCAAAAGAAGACCCAGATAGAAATTATAAAACCTGCGTTTGACAATCGATTTGGCGCGACTCAGGTAAAATCGCGTGCCGGCGATTTGGCGGTTGATGCGGTCGCGTTGCCTGATTTAAGCAATTACAATATAAATCCGGACACGGCTGTTTTGTTGGTGGACGAAGTGCAATTCTTTTCGCCGGCCGATATTGATAAACTGGTTGAAATTGCAGACATGCACGGCAAAATTGTTATGTGCTATGGTTTAATGGTGGACAGCAACGAACAATTATTCCCCGCATCCAAAAGGTTAATAGAAGTTGGCGCAAAATTGCATCGTTTGGAATCCAGTTGCCAAATTCCGGGCTGTATGCGATTGGCCACCCATCATTTGCGTTTTGACGCATCTGGCCGCGTTATCCGCGCCGGCGAACAATTTGCATTGGGCGATTCAAACTATAAATCCGTATGCCGAGGGCATTTTAATCAAATGTATCGAAATATTCGCGTCAATCAAAAATAAATACTTTTTTCTTGCAATCGGAATATTTTGGTATAGAATAATGTGCGTTGCACCCATAGCTCAACTGGATAAAGCGTCTGACTACGGATCAGAAGACTGAGGGTTCGAATCCTTCTGGGTGCGCCAGAAATTCAAAACCGACCATTTGGTCGGTTTTTAATTTCTGGAACAGCGCATCCAGAAGGATGGGTGCGAGCATAAGCGCAGCACCAATACGAAGATACACAATTAGAAAAATCATAAAAACGGAGTTTTTGTCCCAACGAGTTTTTATAGATTTTTCTTGTTGTGTATCAAGGGGAATGAATGGGTGCGCCAGAAATTCAAGACCGACCATTTGGTCGGTTTTTAATTTATTTTATCTTATTTTTATGATATAATTATGCACAATAATAAAAAGGAGTCATACCAATGAATGCACAAGAAAAAATGGGAAAAGTTATTATCGGAACCGTTCGTGCCGTTATGCGCGGACGCAACTTTGATGTTGATATTCAACCGGTTGAAACAAATAAACTTGAAACAATTACGGGCAAATCGGACAAAGGCACTTTCAAAATTGTATATGACCACAGTAAAATATCTGTGAATGTGAACGGTCAAAAAATGACATTTGATAATCAATGGGACGAAAGTTTTATAACACTTAACAGCACAATAAAACATCAATGCTATGGATATCGCAATAATCACTATTATCGCGACGATAAAGGCAATTGGATAAAAATGCCAACAAAGCCTGGGCTGTTCGCACGGATTTTTGGCAAACGCGCAAAATAAAAAAATGGCCGTTTGGTCATTTTTTTTTATTTTTAACCATTATGGTTTTATGATATAATATCTATCAAAAGGCAAGGGAGAAAATTTATGTTGGAACCGAAGCAAAACCAGTCAAAATATATGAATCTTAATGAATTTTTGGATCTGTATTATCGTATGCAATCTGATTCAAAATTTAATAATGATATATATTATGTGAAGCAACTTGTTAATCTGCCGA
>JAEEGL013956114.1_pt1 | contig 54803 bp, 53 predicted proteins | sample 9134231 | NCBI WGS metagenome assembly JAEEGL01 (sample SAMN16246548, study PRJNA631951) | gut metagenome | biome: gut microbiome; feature: rumen; material: fiber-attached | host: Bos | place: Iran: Karaj | collected 2018-10
GCGTCTCCGCCTCGGCCAGCGGAGGGGTCCACTCGTACTTCTGTTCCCGTGGATCTTCACCTTCCCCGGAATTTTCTTCGCCGCCCGACAGCGCCTGGAGTATTGAATTGAAGAATTCCTCGTCGGCCGGATCCGGTTCCTCCGGACGCCCTATGAGCTTATCCGCAAATTTTTTCAGTTTTTCCCGAGGGAATTTTGCCATTCGCCAGCCTCTTTTGCCCTTTCGGTCCAGCATGAGCAGCGCTCATCGTTCCTGTCGGTGCCCGTATCCCTGCACCGAGGGCACATGTATTCGGGATCCGTGTATCCCGCTCCGTATCCGCGCTCCTCAAGAAGCGCCGCGCGCTCTGCCGCGAGACGCGATGAGCGTTTCTTAAGTTCTTCAGCGCGTTCGTGTCTGTCCGCGCCGCCCGAGATCATCAGTCTCGTCCTCTGCCTGTCGGCGTCAGCGATCTGTTCGTCGATCTGCTTTATCCGCGGCACCGCCGCGTACACCTCCGCGAGGCGTTCTTCCGCGGCGTCTTCGGCGCGCTTTCTTATATAGTCGTAGTAGCGGAGGACGGTCGCCGGCGGGATCTTTCCGGATCCGCCCGCTTCAGCCTTTGCCTTGCCTCCGTGATTGCTCATTATTATCGCGTGAACGTACTTGATGCTCGGTCTGGACGCGGCTGTGGTCTTTCCGCACGCGTCGAGTATCTCGGGCATGGTGCAGCCGAGCTCGTCGAACCAGTAGTTCATGCAGCTCTCTTCGGCCTCTGTAGGCGGCCGCGACGAAAAGCCGAGCGCCCTGAATATCCGCCTGTACTCGGCGTGACGTTTGTCGCGCTCGTTGAGGTAGCCGTCGATGAGTTCGTTCGTGGTGAGCCCCTTGGAGACCCATTCGCGCACGAGCGCCGCGACGTACCGCACGTTGTCCTTGCCGCGTATGTCGATGCAGTAGTTGTACGCCCTGAGCGCGCACTCCGGCGTCGCCCCTTCGTCTATCCACGAGAGTATCTCCCTGACCTCGCTTCCGGTGAGCGGTCTCGAGAGCTTTCTCTGTATCTCGTCGAACATGTCGCGGATGTCCTCGTCGGCAGGCTCGTCCTCAGCTCCCGCTTCCTCGCGCGGTTCGTCCTCCCCGAACGCATCCGCGTCGTCCGCGCTGCCGTACAGCCGCTTCTTCAGCGAAAGCATCTCCACGCTGCAGACGGAGCGGTCGGTCTTGTCCGGCCAATGCCTTCGCACGACTCCCATGCTCTCCCAGTACGCCCACGCCTTTTCGACCTCTCCGGGCGCGAGCCCGAGAAGCCTCGCGATCTCGGCGTCGTCGGCCGATTTGCCGGCCTCGGCGTACATGAGCGCGCAGAGATATACCTTTACGTAATCACCCGGCGCGGAGACCATGTATTCGCTTATAAAGAGGTTCTCGACGGAAGTGTTCTCCAGAAAATATTCTGTTGTCCTCTCTTTTTTTATCGTCATTTTCCTGTCCGCGATATGTCAACGAACCTGGTGTACTTCTCCTGCCACGTCAGCTCGATGCTGCCGATCTGACCGGCTCTGTGCTTCGCGATTATGACCTCGCAGATGCCCGGCCGCTCGGCTTGCTTGTTGTAGACCTCCTCCCTGTAGAGGAAGAGTACGATGTCCGCGTCCTGCTCGATCGAGCCGGATTCCCTGAGGTCGGAGAGCTGCGGCCTGTGCTCGGTACGCTGCTCCGGAGCTCTCGAGAGCTGCGAAAGCACGATAACCGGGCAGTCGATCTCGCGCGCGAGCATCTTGAGCTGTCTTGTGAGGGTCGAGATCTCCTGCTGCCTCGATTCGACGCGTCCCTGCGCCGTCATCAGCTGCAGATAGTCGATAATAATGAGGTCGAGACCCTTTTCGGCCTTCAGCCTGCGGCATTTGTTGCGTATTTCCATTACGCTCACGCCCGGCGTGTCGTCTATGAATATCTTCGCTCCGGACAGGTTGTCCAGCGCGATGTTGATGTCGTCCCAGTCGGCGCGCGAAAGCTTGCCGGTCCTGAGCTTCGTCGCGTCGATCTTCGATTCCATCGCGAGGAGACGCTGACCGAGCTGCTCGGCAGCCATTTCCAGGCTGAAAACGATGACCGAAGCGCCGCCCTTGAGAGCCGCCTTCTGTGCGACGTTGAGCGCGAAGGCGGTCTTGCCCATTGCCGGTCTCGCGGCCAGTATTATCAGGTCGGATTTCTGGAATCCGAACAGAATGTTGTCGAGATCCTTGAATCCGGACGTCACGCCCGTGACCGTTCCGTCTATGCGCTCCGCCTTCTCGATCAGGGCGATGTCCTCGAGCAGGACCTCCTTGATCGGCGAGTAATCGCGCGACTGCTTCGTCTGCGACAGGCGGAATATGCTGCCTTCGGCCTCGTTGAGCACCTCTTCAGCCGGAAGAGACGCGCTGTAGCTCTGTTCGAGAATGTCGTTGCCGACGCCGATCAGATTCCTGAGAAGCGCTTTCTCCGCCACGATGTTCGCGTACTGCGCCACGTTGGAAACGGAAGGGACCGCCATCGAAAGGTCCGATACGTAAAGCCTTCCGCCCACGGTTTCGAGCGTTCCGCGCTTTTTCAGCTCCTCGGACACCGTAAGCGTGTCGACCGGAACGTTTTTCGCGTTCAGATCGCTGATCGCTTCGAATATCTCTCTGTGCGCCTTATTGTAAAAATCATCCGCCCGCACGAGCTGGAGCGCCTCGAGAAGCGCGTCCTGACTGAGCATCGCCGCGCCGAGCACGGATCTTTCAGCCTCCTGATTATGCGGTGGTATTCTTTCTGCCATTTCTGCTCCTTAAAGTTCCGCCGCCGTTCCCGCCCCGCGCGGGCCGGCCGCATCATACGCCGCGGACTATTCCGCGACTACCTTTACGTTGAGATGAGCCGTCACCTCGGAAAACAGCTTGATGTCGACCTTGTGGTCGCCCGCCTGCTTGATCGGCGCGCCGAGCTCGATCTTTTTCTTGTCGATGTCGATCTTATACTGATCCTTGAGCGCGTCCGCGATATCCTTCGACGTGATCGAGCCGAAGAGCCTTCCGCCCTCGCCGCCCTTTGTCTTTATCTCCACGCCCATAGTCGCGAGCTTCGCCGCGAGCTCCTCGGCCGCGGCCTTGTCAGCCGCTCTCTTCTCCGCCTGGAGCGCCTTCTGCTTTTCCAGACTTCTGATATTGCCCTCGGTGGCCTCCTTGGCCATCTTCTTAGGTATAAGCATATTGCGCGCGTAGCCGTCGCTTACCTTTACGACGTCGCCCGCCTTGCCGGTTCCCTGCACGTCTTTGAGCAAAATTACTATCATTCCCGTTCCTCCTTATTGCGGAGCTTCTCGATCCACTCCTTTATGAAATCCATGACCTCTTCGGGGCTCATCTCCACCTGCGCGCCGGCCGCGTTCATATGGCCGCCGCCGCCGAGAGCCTCCATCATAGTCTGCACGTTTATCTTTCCGACAGAGCGCGCGCTTACAGCCGTGATCTTTTCGGACTCGCGGCTCGCCACGAAGCTCGATTCCACGCCCTTCATCGTCAGGAGGTCGTCGGCCACCTGCGAATTGATTATCTGCGCGTCCTGGTGTATGCCGTCGCCGACCGCGAGCTCTATGCCGTCGCCGTACGGCTTGGCGTGAGCCACCATCTCCGCGCGGAGCTTGAACGTGTCGACTTCGGTCTGGAAATACTTCTTTACCGCCGTTGTGTCTGCGCCGCAGCGCCTGAGCCACGATGCCGCCTCGAAAGTGCGGACGCCCGTCTTTATCGAGAATCTGTTCGTGTCGAGCGTGATTCCCGCGAGCAGAGCGTCGGCCTCGAACTTCGGCAGGCTCTTCTTCTCGCTCACCGTCTGGAGCATCTCCGTTATGAGCTCGCACGCCGAAGACGCGTACGATTCGATGTACGAGAGCGGCGACTCGATCGCGTCCGCGCTCTTCCTGTGGTGATCTATTACCGCGATGAGCTCCGTCTTCGTGAGCAGCTCAGGGCACTCCGTCATCTGAGGTCTTCCGGTGTCCACCACTACCACGAGCGTCTCTTCGTCGACCTCCTCGAGCGCCTTTTCGTTGTTGATCAGGTTATACGTGCCGATCTCGAGCGCCTGGTTGTACATTACCTCGAGCGCCTCGTTGTACTTGTCGACGACGATAAACGTTTCCTTGCCGAACTTCTGCGCGAACCTGTATATGCCGAGCGCCGCGCCGAAGGAGTCGAGGTCCGGGTTCTTGTGGCCCATGACCATGACCTTGGACGCGTTGTCCACGAACTGCTTGAGCGCGTGAGCGACTATGCGGGACTTGCCCTTGTTGCTCTTTTCGACCGTCTGGGTGGTGCCGCCGTAGTAATCGATCTTCGAACCGCTCTTTATTACGACCTGGTCGCCGCCGCGGCCAAGCGCGAGCTCCAGCGCGTCAGCGGAATACTGGTCCGTCTGCGCCGTAGTCTTTCCGTCCATGCCGATGCCGATGCTCAGAGTAACGGGGAAGTCGACTTCCGTCTCGATCTTCCTTATGTCGTCGAGGATCTGGAAGCGGCCCTCGATCAGGCGGGCGCACGCGGCGGCGTCCGTCACGACTATATACTGGTACTCCTTGTATCTTGTAATCGAGGCGTTCAGCTTCGCCGCCCACTGGCGTATCGTTCTGTCGATCTCCGCGGTCACCTCGTAGCGCTTGTCTTCTCCGGTGGTCGCGATCAGCTCGTCGAAATTGTCGACGTTGACCTGCATCAGGCAGAGCTTTTCGTCGTTATACAGTTCTTTCAGGGCTTCGTACCCCGTTACGTCGAGGAAGAACACCGCCATAAGGCCGGTGGTGCTGTTCTCGAGCGATTTCGCCCTTATGCGGAACACCTTGTCGTTTCGTGAAAGAGTCAGCACCTTCTCGCCGCGTTCCTCGCTGTCGAGGTCTGCGCGGCTGAAGCCGGTCAGCGCTATTATGTCGGAATCCCTGATACCCTCGTAGATGAACACTTCGTTAATTGAAGCGCTCGCGCGTGTTACCTTTCCGCTGTTGTTGATTATGCACATCGGAAACGGATTCGCGCCCGCGAGGAGCTTTTCCATTCTTTCAGACATACTATTTCAGCTTCCTTCCCTTTATGTCGAACACAAAATCGAACACACCTACTATAAACAGCAGCGTACGCCCTATCGTGAAGCACACCACCGCAACGCACAGTATCGTTACAAGCGCCGGGCTGACCTTTCTCAGCTCACCGAGCCTGAAGAACACCGACGCGCCCTGAACCACGAACATGAAGCTGATCACAGCCTCGACGTTGTTCATGACGAGTCCCGCCTTAAGCGTCGGCGAGGAGGCGAGGATCCAGGTGATGATCAGGATCGCGACGCACAGTATCATGAAATTGAACGGCAGCCTGAACTCCGAAAACTTCGGCATCTTACGCATATTCTGAGCGTATTCCGGAGGATCGTCCCTGAGGAGAAGCTTTCCGTCGCGGACCCGCTCAGGCTCCAGACGCGACACGGTCGCTATGCTCTTGTCAACGGCGCGCTCAAACAGCACGTACTCGACGTAAGACGTCACGAACGACGATATCAGCAGCACGCTCGGGATCATGTTTATCGTTACGTCGTACATCTCGAGGACAAAGTCTTCCAGTTCCTCCGGCGGTACGCCCTGCACTCCGAAAAGCGCGGCTGTCTGCCCGTTCGCCGTAAGCATGCTTATCGTCTGCGCCACAGCGTGTTTCAGCATCGGAGCGATGGCTCCGGACGTCGCCGCCATGACCGCCATCGACGCCGCGCATACCGCGAGAGTGCATATAACGGCGATCACCACGCACTCGTACGGAGACTTTCCCCGCGCGCCCGCCGTGAATATCGCGGGTATCGGGCAAAGCAGTATTACAGATGCGAACAGAATGAACAGCATCGGGCCTTATCCTTTCGGCTTATCCTTTCGGTTTTTTCAACCGCTGCGGTCGTATCGGCGGCGGCTGAAAACCGCCGGCACTTACCTGAAAATGCACATACCGATAGATAGTATATTATAGCACAACCCCTCGGATTTGTCTTGTACTACATGTTGTGCGCCGGGCGGTTTTCCGACACTAAGGCACTCCGGCGGCGGCCGGGCCGGAGGCCCCGGCGCCGGCTCCGCCGGCGCCGTCTGCCCGCGGAGATCCGCCCTTTTCCGGCCGCGGGCAGGCCGCCGCGCACGCTGCCCGGGCTGAGCCCGGGCAATAAAAAACCGCGGCCCGAAGGCCGCGGTTTGCCGCTCGTTTTACTAGTCAGCGATGTAAGGCAGAAGAGCAACGATTCTTGCTCTCTTGATCGCCGTAGTGAGTTCTCTCTGATGCATAGCGCAGGTGCCGGTGATTCTCTTAGGAAGGATCTTACCTCTCTCGGTAACGTACTTCTTGAGCTTTTCAACGTCCTTGTAATCTATAGCCTCAGTCTTGTCTGCGCAGAACTGGCATACTTTCTTTCTTCTCATGCCGCCGCGTCTCTTGTCAGGCATCATAATGCATTATCTCCTCTCTTTAGAATGGAACATCCATATCGATGTCGCCCTCGATAGGTGTGAAGCCTTCAGGGAAATCTCCCGAGCCGCCCGACTGGCGTCCGCCGGCTCCGTTTCCGCCGCCCGTGCTTCCCGCACGGTCTCCCGGAACGAATTCGATCCTTTCCGCCACGACATCGGTCGTGTAGACCGTGGTGCCGTCCTGCTTGGTGTAGCTGCCGGTCTGGATCCTGCCCTGCAGGAAGATCGGCTTGCCCTTGGAGAAGTACTTCTCCATGAATTCGCCCTGTTTGCCGAAGGCTACGCAGCTGATGAAATCAGCACTCTTATCGTTCTGATCTCTGTCGCGCGAAAACTGTCTGTCAACCGCCACCGTAAATCTGGCAACCGCCATCTGGCTCGCGGTATATCTGACTTCAGGGTCTCTGGCGAGTCTGCCGGAAAGAACTACGTTATTCATGGTTCCCTCCTATCTCTCTTCCTTGTTGACGATCAGATGTCTGATAACGGCATCCGAAATCCTGAGTCTTCTGTCCAGTTCCTTCGGAAGCTGAGGGTTCGCTTCGAATTCAACTACTACGTAGTATCCTTCGCTCTTCTTCTGGATCGGATAAGCGAGTTTCCTCAGTCCCCAGACGTCTACATTTCCGACTTCGCCGTCAGCAGCGATGATACCCTTTACGGTCTCGATCACTGTTTCTTTAGCGTCGTCTTCTAAAGCAGGGTCGATAATGAACATTACTTCATACTTCGTCATACTTTTCACCTCCCTGTGGACTAAATGGCGACAGTTCTCCTGTCGCAGAGATTCGGTGTTTTCCGCACCGGCGCGCGTGCTTTCCCGGTTGTCCGGGCGGTCGCGTGCTTTTATATTATAACCACACGCGCCGCGGTATGCAAGCGCTTTTTTCGGCGGTTTTTCGGCTTTTCAGCTATGCGTTTTTACGGCTTCTCGGCTCCGCATTTCTGCCGCTTTTCAGCTCCGTGTTTTTCGGCTTTCAGCCGCCGCGTTTCTCCGGAATCCGCCCGCCTTATCCGAGCTTTTTAAGCATGTCTTCGACGACCGTCCGGCCGATCTCGTTGAACTCCTCGTTGCGCAGGAACATCTGGATGACCATCAGGTTGATCTTTCCGTAGCGGCTCTTCAGGTATTCCTTGCCCTCCTCAGGGCTCATATCCTTTCTCGCCTCCGTATCCTGCTCGTTTATTCCGCGCATCATCCTGAGCAGCATCTCGGACCAGTTGTCGCAGCCCTTCGCGAATCTTTCGTTGAATTCGGCGATCGCCGCCGCGTCTCCCGCTTCCACGCGGGCAAGAAGCTCGCTCCTCTCGCGGAAATCCGAAAGATCCTGATCGCTGTCGTACTCGCATCCGACCTCGGTCCTCTTTATTTTATGTATCTTTACGCTGAAACCGTCCGCAACGTCGATCTCCATCAGGAGCCCTTCGTTCAGCAGCGGATTGGGATCCCTGAAGTGGAACAGGAAGTTGCCCTGCCCGAACAGGAAATACGATCCGTTATACCACTCTTCCTCGCCGACCGCGTGCGTGTGCTGCGACACGATCACGTCTGCCCCGCTGTCCGCCATGCGGCGGAATTTTCCGCGTATTGCGTTGCCGCAATAGTGGTTGCCCTCGATGCCGCCGTGATACAGCACGAGCACGAAATCGCACTTGTTTTTCAGTTCCTTTATCTCGCCGCATACGCGGTACTCGTCGTACATGTTCGCGCCCGGGAAATCGACGCCCGGCGCGTTCTCGAACTGCTCCGTTACGTTGTAAACGCCGATCTTCTTTCCGTTCTTCTCGAAAACACACGAGTTCACAAGCGTCGACGCGCTGTCGCCGACGCCGCAGTACGCTATGCCGAGATCGCTCATCGTGCGGCACGCTTCCTCATACCCGGTCCTTCCGAAGTCCATGATATGCGTGTTGCCCAGCGACACGCAGTCTATACCGAGCGCCTTGAATCCCGCCGCGGTCTTTGTCGGCGCCTTGATATTCGGCCCCGCCTTAACGATAGGCGTACCGTTGTCGTTGAAGCAGCCCTCAGGGTTGCAAACTCTCAGATCCGCCGATCTGAACAATTCCAGAAGCTTATCACCCAAAAGAGCTTTTACGTCGCCTTTCTCAAACAGGTCGTAATTGCAAGGCATCGGGAACATATCGCCCGCCACTATAAGTTTTACGGAATCTCCCATTCTGCTCACCTCCGTTTAACCGCGGTCCGCACGTCTCAAGCCAAAACAAAGCCGCACGGTACATTCTTCTGATTATAGTGTACCATGCGGCCGTTTTTTCTTTATGTCTTTATAACCGGATTAATTATGCCAAAATTGCATACAATCCGCGCGATTGTCCGCAATCGCTAAACGTACAGCGTTTCCTCCGAAGCGTCCGTAAGGATCGTTTCGATCTCTTCGCCGTCCGCGGTCTTCATCTCCGCGACCAGAGAGTATCTGCCGTATCCATCCGGCATCGAAAGCCCCGTGATCTCAAGGTCTCTGTAGGTGAACGGCTCGAATTCGATTATCCGCTCTTCCGAATTCGGGTCGGCCGTGTAATCGACGCGCTGCTTTTCGCGTCCGTTCACTCTGAGGATGAGCTCGCCGCCTTCGAACGAGATCGCGGCGTCGGCATAGATGCCGACACCCTCGAACGGGTCGCCGCCGAGGCTGTCTGTCCAGAAGAACGGCATCTCTTTGTCGACGAGAAGTCCTTCTTCATCGCCGCCGCCCGCGTTCTGCGCGCCCGGGGCCTGTCCGCCGCCCGCCGCCGTGCCCGTAATTCCCGCCGCTTTCAGGTTCTTCGCCCACTCGTCGGCCGCGTAAACGGCTCCCGCCGGGATCCTGACCGCGCACGCTTCAGGGAAGCTCGGGTCCTCTTCCTCTTCGGTGTAATAATCAGGTATCCGCCCCGCGAACTCAGCCGTTCTGAGCGATTCGCACTTCGCGAACGCGTCCGGTCCGACGCTCGCGATATTCGCGCCGAACGATACCGAGCTCAGGCCTTTGCAGCCGTAGAACGCGTCCTCGCCGAGGACGTAAAGCCCGTCCGGAAGCGCCAGCCTTCCGTTCAGACCTTCGCAGCACGAGAATGCGCCGCGCTTGATATTCTCAACATTCTCAGGAAGCGAAAGCTTTCCCGAAAAGCCCTTGCAGTACGAAAACGCGTCGCGCCCTATCGACAGAAGCCCCTCCGGGAACACAGGCGTCCCGGTCAGTCCGCCGCAGTTCGCGAAAGCCCTGTCGCCGATGATAACGACGCTTTCCGGAAGCTCGAGAACTCCCGAGAGAGACGAGCAGCCCTCAAAGCTCCCCGCCTGTATGTATTCGGTATCCGCCGGCAGCCTGAGCGATTCAAGCGAAGCGCATCCGCTGAACGCGTGGTCGCCGACATACCCGACGCTGTCCGGTATGTACAGTTCTCCGCCCAGCTGCTTATTGTGCGCGAACGCGTATCTGTCTATTCTCTCGATCCCGCTGCCGAAAACGAGCCTGCCGTCGAAGCCGCAGCCCCTGAACGCGCTGTCCAGTACGCTCTTTACGGAATCCGGGATCACCAGATCGCCCTTAAGCGATTCGCAGTAATTGAACGCGCTCTGGCTGATCTCCTCAAGGTTCTCCGACAGTTTCAGTCGTCCGTCGAAGCCGCAGCAGTTGAACGCGAAGCTTCCGATGGAAACGACGCTGTCCGGGATCAGAAGATCGCCGCGCAGCCCCGCGCAGTCGGAAAACGCGACGCGGCCGATCGTCTCAAGCCCTTCCGGCAGAACGAGTTCGCCGCCGAGATTATCGCATTTCCCGAAGCATTCGTCGCCTATGTATTTCAGATTCCGCGAAAGCCTGAGCGAAGTGATCCCCGTGCAGCCGCGGAACGCGTAGTCCCCGGCGATCTCCACCGAATCCGGCAGCACAAGCTCGCCCGTGATCCCCGTGCAGCCGTAAAACGCGAACGGGCCGATCGTTTTCAGCGTGGACGGAAGCTCCAGAGTGCCTGAAATCGAGCTGTTCGCGTAGAACGCGTCGTCGCTGATCGAAGTGAGTCCCTCCGGCAGAACGAGCTTCTTTATCGGATAGTCGCTGAAGATGAACTTGTCCGCGGTCATGTCGCCGCTCCCGCTTATCGTAAGCGTCTTCGTCTTCGAGTCATATTCCCAGCTCAGGTCTTTTCCGCAAACACCGCTCTTTTCCAACGAATTCACGCCTCCCCCGCCGCCGCATCCGGCCATGGCGAAGCACAGCGCCGCGGCCAGTATCACAGCCAGGACTATTCTTAAAGTCATCATTTCCCTCTCCGCGGCAAAGCCGCACCTCTATTTCCAGAGCTTGTCGGGATAGAGCCCCTTGTCCTTCATCGACTGGAGCGCCGCCATAACGGACTCCTTGTCTTCCTTGTAAGTAACGCCGTACCATTTGTCGCGCGAAGGCAGCACCTTTACCGTTGCCTTGCCCTCCTTGAGGACGCGCTCAACCGCCAGCGGCAGCAGGTATTCGCCCTTCATCGGATTCTCGCTGATCGCCTTATCGAGGAATTCCGGGAAGTTCGCTATCATCTCGTCCATCATGAGCCTCGAGAATCCCCAGAAGTTCATGGATACGGTGGTTCCCGGCGCGACTTTCGTCCAGGTCTCGCCGTCGTCCTCGGTGAACGCGATGCCGTCAGGCCTGTGCATGATCTTCAGGCGCTCCACGATCTTGTCGAGATAGCCGTCGGCCGTGGTCTCGCAGACTCCGCGCGCCACATGGCCGCTCTCTGAAAGCGTGTTTTCAACGAGATAGCCCGCCATGCAGAACTCGTTGTCCTTTCTCGCCGGGTCCGTAAGGAAGTCGTAGACCGAAGCGAACGCGCCCGGACCGTAGTAATCGTCGGCGTTGATCGCTACGAACGGACCGTCGATCATATCCCTGCAAGCCATTACCGCGTGGCAGGTGCCCCACGGCTTCTCTCTGCCCTCGGGCACCTTGAACGGCGCCGGAATGTCGTCGAGGCGCTGGAACGCGTACTCCACGTCGATGTATTTCGACGCGTTGCCGTCGATTATCTTCCTGAAATCCTCCTCGATCGATTCCTTTATTACGAAAATGACCTTTTTAAAGCCCGCCATCACCGCGTCGTAGAGCGAAAAGTCGAGGATTATCTCGCCCTTGTCCGTCATCGGGTCCATCTGCTTGAGCCCGCCGTAGCGGCTGCCCATGCCCGCCGCCATGATAACGAGTACCGGTTCCTTTATACTATTCTGTGCCATCGGTTCCTCCCCGCGGCCGCGCCCTCCGCGCTCCCGGCGCGTTTCCGCGTGCCGGCGCGTGAGCCCTTCTGCCGCCGTTTTCAATTGTTGGTTTTTCATCCGGAATATATTATAATTTACGTGACTTTATTTTAGCAAATAACCGCGCCCGTTTAAAGATGCAAATGGCGGCGCGGCGGGAGGCAGCTTTGAAATTAACGAATATCCTTAGAAGTATCGTTCCGGGGATCAGGCTTTATCTGACGCTCGCGAACAAGGGTCATTATAAAAGAGACATACTGCGCGCAAGAGCCGTCGGCGACGTCGAGGCGGAACGCGCCGCGATACGCGGAGCGCTCACCGAGTGGGGCGAGGACGTCGTGCGCGTGCTCAAGATAGATCTGCACGTTACAGGTCAGGAGAATCTTCCGAAGGAAGGCCCTGTCGTAGTCGTCGGCAACCACCAGGGCTACGCGGACATCTTCGTTTCGATGCTCGCGCTGAACACCTTTCCGTACGGCTTCGTGGCGAAGGAGCCTCTCCGCAAACTGCCGCTCTACGGGTACTGGATGGAGCTGATCCGCAGCGTCTTTATCGCGCGCAATGACCCGCGGTCGAGTTTAAGGACCATAGAATCGGGTATAGATAACATCAAACAGGGCTTCTCGATGTTCATATTCCCGGAGGGCAAGCGCAGCAAGGGCGGTCCGATGGATCACTTCAAGCACGGAGCCTTGAGGCTGGCGACAAAGCCGGGCGTGCCGATCGTGCCGGTCACGATCTCGGGCACCAACGGGATTTTCGAGGACAACGGATATATAAAGAGCGGCGTGCGCGTCGAATACTATATCCATCCGGTCGTTGAAACGGCGGGGCTCGACCGCAAGGAGGCGGCGGCTCTGTCGGATAAGATAGAAGATATGATCAGGGCGAAACTCGTCGAGTTCGAAGGCGAAAAGGCGCTGCTGCCGGAGATCGCAAATGAAAAGGAGGAAGAATAATGTCATTAGTAATAACGAGCGAAAACTTTGAGCAGGAAGTGCTCAAATCCGAAACGCCTGTACTGGTTGATTTCTGGGCGACCTGGTGCGGTCCCTGCCGCATGGTAGGTCCCGTTGTCGAGGAGCTCGCGGAAGAGCTGGCAGGAACGGTTAAGGTCGGCAAGATCAACGTCGACGAGCAGGGCCCTCTCGCCATGAAATACGGCGTAATGAGCATCCCGACGCTCATCCTCTTCAAGAACGGCGAAGTCGCCGCGAAGACAGTAGGCGCGATGCCGAAGGACATGCTGAAAAAGCAGCTGGGACTGTAAGGACAGACCGAACGCAGCGAAAACCGCGGCCGGCGGAACCCGCCGGCCGTTTTAATGTGAATATGTAAACGCGGCACCCTCGCGGGCGCCGCGCTATTTTATTCAATATTTTATTTCCCCAGTCCGAACTTGTCCTTTACGCGCTTCATCGTCTTTTCGGCGATGGCGTTCGCGCGCTCGGCGCCGTCCGTCAGCGCGTCGATGAGCTCCTGCGATTCGCGGATCTCGGTGAATCTCTCGCGGATCGGTCTCAGGCTGTCCACGGTGATCTCGACGAGGTCCTTCTTGAACGCGCCGTAGCCCATGCCCTCGTATTTCTTCTCGATGTCCGCGATCGGCATGCCGCTGAACGCGCTGTAGATCGTGAGCAGGTTGCTTACGCCCGGCTTGTTCTCGACGTCGAAGCGGATCGTGCCGTCGGAGTCTGTCGTGGCCTTCATTATCGACTTCTTTATCTTCGATTCATCGTCTAAAAGCGATATACGACTTAACGGATTTTCAGCGCTTTTGCTCATCTTGCTCGTCGGATCGTCGAGCGCCATGATCCTCGCGCCTTCCTTCAGGAAGCGGCCGTCCGGAACCACGAAAGTGCCCTCGAATCTGTTGTTCACGCGCATCGCGATGTCGCGGCAGAGCTCGATGTGCTGCTTCTGGTCGTTGCCGACCGGAACTATGTCGGTGTCGTAGAGCAGGATGTCGGCGGCCATGAGTATCGGATAAGTGAACAGGCCCGTCGGAGCCGATTCCTTGCCGCGGCTCTTGTCCTTGAACTGCGTCATTCTCGAGAGCTCGCCGGTGTACGAGCTGCAGGTCAGTATCCACGAGAGTTCGGCGTGTCCCGGTACGTCCGACTGGATGAAGATTATCGACTTCTTAGGGTCGATGCCCTCCGCCATGTAGAGCGCCGCAACGTCGAGCGTGTGCTTTCTGAGCTCGGCGGGATCCTGCGGCACCGTAATCGAGTGCATGTCGACGATGCAGTAGATGCAGTCGTTGTCTTCCTGGAGCTCAACGAACTGGCGCAGCGCGCCGAGATAGTTGCCTATGTGGATGTTGCCTGTAGGCTGTACGCCTGAAAAAACTCTTTTCACTTTGTCCTCCTTGGATGCCGGTTCGCCGCATGCGCCCCGCGTTTTTCTGTCCGTTTTCCGGGGCGAAATCCCCGCGTTTTATTGCCTGAGCGCTTCCCTGAAACGCTCTTTCATTTTCTTTTCCGCGCGCGATACCGTCATCTGCGATATCCCGAGTATCTCCGCCGTTTCGGCCTGAGTCTTGTCCTGCGTGTAGCGCAGATCGATTATCCTGCGCTCGGTATCGGAAAGCGTCGCGAAAAGCCCGCTCAGAAGCTCCGCGAACTCGACGCGCTCGTAGCCCTCTTCCTCACCGGAAGCGTATTTTTCGAGTGGGTCGTACGTATCGCCGTTCGCGGCGTCGTACGCCATGTCGAGCGACTGCGCCTCGTACGCGCGGCCCGACTCCATGGCGCTCAGAACGTCCTTCCGGCTCTCGCCCAGCTCTTCGGCGATCTCGTCTATCGAAGGGCTCCTGCCGAGACTTTCCGTAAGCTTCTCCATCGCCTGCGGAAGCTTCGCCGAAAGCTCCTTGAGCCTGCGCGGCACGCTCACCGACCACATCTTGTCGCGGAAATACTTCTTTATCTCGCCCAGTATCGTAGGCGTAGCAAAGCTCGGGAACTCGAAGCCCTTCGACGGGTCGAACCTTTCGACCGCCATTATGAGCGCCATAGCTCCCACCTGATACAGGTCGTCGTAGTCGACGCCCTTGTTCAGATATTTTCTTATGAGTATATCGACCATGTACAGGTACTTTTCAACGATCTCGTTGCGCAAGGCCACATCGCGCGTCCTTGCGTACCGGTCGAAAAGCTCACCGTTTGTCATTTGCGCTTTACCATTCTGATAACTCTGCTGCCTTTTTCGTCCTTGTCAACGCTGACTTCGGACATGAGCGATTCCATGACGAAAAACGCCAGGTCGCCCTCCTGAGGGCAGAGCTTGCACTGTTCTATGCCGTTCTTCGCTATGCCGTGGCTGCCCTGAGGGTCGCGGATCACTATCTCCATCTCGTCGTCCGTAAGGTTGCACTCGACGTCGACACAATCGCTCCAGCCCTCGAAGCCGTGGCATGTCACGCGGCGCCACGCTTCGTGGAGCGAAACGTTGATGTCATCCGCCGCCTCGTCCGCGAATCCGTGCTCGCGCGCCAGCTGCATAATGGCTTTGGCAACGCCTTTGACTTCGTCCGGTGTCCCCGGTACCTGATATCTGACGGAATACATGTTTATTTCTCCTGATCTGTAGGGATACTCAGCTGCTGGCCGTCGTCAGCGCCGTCCTCTTCATCCTCGCGGATCACCTTCGCCATCGACACGATATTCGCGTCTTCGGCTACCTTCATGATCTTTACGCCCTGCGTCGCGCGGCTGAGCTTTGAAACGTCGGAAGCCGCGATCCTGATGATAATGCCGTCCGAATTGATGAGGAGCACCTCGTCGTCGTCCTTGACTACCATAGCGCCGATGAGATCGCCGGTCTTCTTGAACTTGCTCTTGTCGTAAGTCAGAAGGCCCTTGCCTCCGCGCGCCTGGATCTTGTAATCCTTAACAGGAGTGCGCTTTCCGAAACCGTTTCTGGTTACTACGAGCAGCTCCTCTTCAGGCTGCGTAAGCTCCATCGATACGACTTCGTCGTCTCCCTCGAGCGCGATCGCGCGGACGCCTCCGGCGGATCTGCCCATAGGGCGCACGTCCTCCTCGGAGAAGCTGATGCACTTGCCGTTCTTGGTAACGATTATGATGTTGTCGTTTCCGGACGACTGTCTTACGTCGATCAGCTCGTCGCCTTCCCTGAGGTTGATCGCGATTATGCCTGCCTTGCGGTTTGTGTCGAATTCGGAGAGCGCAGTCTTCTTGATCTGGCCCTTTCTCGTAACGGCGATCAGATAGCTGTTCTCGTCGAAGCTCTTGAGCGGAATAACCGCCGTGACCCTCTCGCGCGACATCAGGCTCAGGAAGTTTACGATAGGCGTTCCCTTCGCCGTCCTGTTCGCCTCAGGTATCTCGAAAGCCTTGATCCTGTGCGCTTTTCCGGTGTTTGTAAAGAACATGAGGTAATCGTGGGTCGACGTCATAATCAGGTTCTTTACGAAGTCGTTTTCGCGCGTGGTGAGACCCGTTATGCCGCGGCCGCCGCGCTTCTGCGTCTTGTACGTGTCGGCAGCGATCCTCTTTACGTATCCGAGATGCGTAAGCGTTATCGCCACGTTTTCTTCGGCAACGAGATCCTCGTCGTCGAATTCCGAAGCGTCAGCCGCCACGATCTTGGTCCTTCTCTTGTCGTTGTATTTATCCTTGATCTCAGTCAGCTCGTCCTTGATAACTCCGAGAAGCAGCTTTTCGTCCGCGAGGATGCTCTTGTAGTAAGCGATCTTCTTCAGAAGCTCGGCGTATTCCGCCTCGATCTTCTCGCGTTCGAGTCCCTGCAGTCTGGCGAGTCTCATGTCGAGTATCGCCTGAGCCTGGATCTCGCTGAGTCCGAACGCCTTCATCAGTTTTTCCTTGGCGTCGTTGTAGCTCGATCTGATTATGCGGATGATCTCGTCGATGTTGTCGAGCGCGATCCTGTAGCCTTCCAGTATGTGCGCCCTCGCCTCCGCCTTGTGGAGGTCGAACTGCGTTCTGCGGGTAACGACGTCCTTCTGGTGGTTGATATAAACCTCGAGGAGCTCCGCGAGATTGCAGACCTTCGGCTGGCCGTCCACGAGCGCCAGCATGATCATGCTGATGTTCTCCTGGAGCTGCGAGTGCTTGAAGAGCCTGTTCAGGGTAACCTGAGCGTTCGCGTCGCGCTTGAGCTCGATGACGATACGCATGCCCTTTCTCGAGGACTCGTCGCGGATGGCCGTGATGCCGTCCACCTTCTTGTCCTTAACGAGTTCGGCGATCTTTTCGATCAGCTTGGCCTTGTTGACCTGGTACGGGATCTCGGTAACTACGATCTGCTGCTTTCCGTGCGAAGTCTCCTCGATCGTGGTGTTCGAGCGCACTACGGCCTTGCCGGTACCGGTCCTGTAAGCCTCCCTGAGGCCGCTCTTTCCGAGGATAGTCGCGCCCGTCGGGAAATCCGGTCCCTTTATTATCTTGCAGAGCGCGTCTATCGAAATGTCGCTGTCGTCTATCTTCGCGATGGTCGCGTCGATGACCTCGCCGAGGTTGTGCGGCGGGATCGAAGTCGCCATGCCGACCGCGATACCGTTTGAGCCGTTTACGAGCAGCGCCGGGAATCTCGCCGGAAGTACTGTAGGTTCCTCTTCCTCGCCGTCGAAGTTAGGCATGAAATCAACGGTTTCCTTTTCGATGTCGCGGAGCATCTGCAGCGCGAACGGAGTCATTCTGGCTTCCGTGTAACGCATTGCCGCCGCGCCGTCGCCGTCGACCGAGCCGAAGTTTCCGTGGCCGTCGACCAACATGTAGCGCATCGAGAAGTCCTGCGCCATCCTGACCATGGCGTCGTATATCGACGAGTCGCCGTGCGGATGATATTTACCCATTACTTCGCCGACGATACGCGCCGACTTCTTGTGCGGTTTGTCCGGTGTAACACCGAGCTGGCTCATGCCGTACAGGATCCTTCTGTGTACCGGCTTGAGTCCGTCCCTCGCGTCCGGAAGGGCTCTTCCGACGATGACGCTCATCGCGTAGTCGATGTACGACGTCTTCATCTCGGAATATATCTCGTGCTGAATTATTCTGCCTTCTTTGATCATTGTTGCCATATCGATCTGCCCCTCCTTCCCTTAAAAGTCAAGGTTCGCGTACTTCGCGTTGTCTTCTATGAATTTCTTTCTCGGCAGCACCTTGTCGCCCATGAGAGTGGTGAATATCTCGTCCGCCGCGGTCGCGTCCTCCAGGGTTATCTGGATCAGCGTCCTGTTGTTGTAGTCCATCGTGGTCTCCCACAGCTGGTGGAAGTCCATCTCACCGAGGCCCTTGTAGCGCTGGATCGTCGGCTTAAGGTTGCCCTTCTCGTTGATCTCCGCGAGGAGCTTCTCCTGCTCGCGCTCGGAGTAGGTGTAGTATACGTCGTTCTTTCCGACCTTGGTCTGGAAGAGCGGCGGCTGAGCCGCGTATACGTATCCGCCCTCGATGAGCGGCGTCATGAATCTGTAGAAGAACGTCAGGAGCAGCGTTCTGATGTGCGCTCCGTCGACGTCGGCATCCGTCATGATTATTATCTTGTGGTATCTGAGCTTTTCGATGTTGAACTCCGAACCGATGCCGCAGCCGAACGCGGTTATCATGTTCTTGATCTCTTCGGAGTTGAGCATCTTCTCGAGACGCGCCTTTTCAACGTTCAGGATCTTGCCTCTGAGCGGCAGTATCGCCTGGCGCATCCTGTCTCTGCCCTGCTTAGCCGAGCCGCCCGCGGAGTCGCCCTCGACGAGGAAGATCTCCGACTTTGCCGGATCCTTTTCTGTGCAGTCGGCGAGCTTGCCCGGAAGCGAGAAGCTGTCCAGAGCGTTCTTTCTTCTCGAAAGGTCTCTCGCCTTTCTCGCGGCTTCCCTCGCGCGCGCCGCGCGCACGCACTTGTCGATTATTATTCTGGCCTGCTGAGGATTCTCCTCCATGAAGGCCATGAGGTTGTCGTTGGTCGCGGCCTCGACGAAGCCTCTCATCTCGCTGTTTCCGAGCTTGGTCTTGGTCTGGCCCTCGAACTGCGGTTCGGTCAGCTTTACGGAGATTACAGCCGTAAGGCCTTCTCTGGTATCCTCGCTCGAAAGCGGATCGTCGCTTTCCTTGAGCAGCTTCGACTTCTTGCCGTAGTTGTTGAACACGCGCGTAAGCGCCGAACGGAATCCGACGAGATGCGTGCCGCCCTCGGTCGTGTTGATGTTGTTCGCGTACGCCTGAACGAGCTCGTTGTAGTTGTCCGTGTACTGCATCGCGATCTCGACTTCCATGTCGTTCTTTACGACCTCGAAGTAGATCACGTCCTCGTGCAGCGCGTCCTTGTTCTTGTTCATGAACAGGACGAATTCCTTTATGCCGCCCTCGTAGCAGAAACTCTCGTGCTTTTTGCGTCCCTGGCGCTCGTCCTTCAGCGTGATCTTTACGCCCTTGTTCAGGAACGCCATCTCGCGGAGACGGTGCTGGAGCGTCTCATAGTTGAAATCGACCTCTTCGAAGATCTCCGGATCAGGCCAGAATGTGCTCTTGGAGCCCGTTCTGCGCGACTCGCCGATCTCGGTGAGCGGCGAAACTGTCTTGCCGCGGGCATACTCCTGTCTGTAGATCTTGCCGTTTCTCTTGATCTCGACCTCCATCTTTTCGGAAAGCGCGTTTACGACCGACGCGCCTACGCCGTGGAGACCTCCCGAGACCTTGTATCCTCCGCCGCCGAATTTTCCGCCGGCGTGGAGCACGGTGTGTATTACCTCGACCGCCGGGATCCCGAGCTTCGGATGCTTGTCAACCGGCATTCCGCGCCCGTCGTCCTCGACGGTCACCGAGTTGTCCGGATTTATGGTAACGTTTATCGTCTTGCAGTATCCCGCCAGCGCTTCATCGACTGAGTTGTCGACCACTTCGTATACGAGGTGGTGAAGTCCGCGGGCGTCGGTGCTTCCGATATACATTCCCGGTCTTTTTCTTACAGGCTCAAGTCCTTCGAGGACTTGGATCTGTTCCGCGTTGTACTGTTGCTGTTCGATATTAGCCATATAGCCGCTCCGTTTCTGTAGTTTGCCGCGATCTAGCGCGCGTTCTTGATTTTGGTCGGTCTGACGCGAAGCGCCTCGCCGTCCTTGATGTATATAGTTCTGCCTTCCGGCAGTTTTTCAGCCACCTCTTCGGATATGTCAGCCGCCGTAATGAACAGCTGATTACCCTCAAACGTATTTATAAGATAGTTCTGCCTGTCGCCGTCGAGCTCCGAAAGCACGTCGTCCAGGAGAAGTATGGCGTTGTCGCCTGTCTCCTCTTTCAGGATCTCGAGCTCGGCTAGCTTCAGCGAGAGCGCCGCCGTTCGCTGCTGTCCCTGAGATCCGTAGACTCTGATGTCTATGCCGTTCACTTCAAGCTTCAGGTCGTCCCTGTGCGGCCCGCGCCCCGTCGTCCTGTTGTATACGTCAGATCTTCTCGCTTTTTTAAGGATCTCCGCGAAATCGTCGCCTTCGCCTATGTTCGCTTCGTACGACGTTTCGAGCGATTCCCTGCCGCTCGTGATGCTTTCATGTATGCCGCGGGATATCTCGTTGAGCTTTTCAACGAAGCCGGCGCGCTCTTTTATTATCCGCCCGCCGTATTCGGCAAGCTGAGCGTCCCAGACGTCGAGCGCGTTTTCATCGATACGCTCTTCCTTGAGATACGCGTTCCGCTGCTTCAGCGCTTTTTTATATTTCGCCAGCGCGTCGTAGTAAGGCACGCGCATCTGGCAGAGCTCCCTGTCTATGAATCTGCGCCGCTTTTCCGGCTCGTCCTTTACTATTTTCAGATCCTCCGGCGAGAACACCACCATATGGATGTTGTCGAGAAGCTCCGACGTTCTGCGGGCTTTTACGCCGTCGATCTTTATCGCCTTGCCGCCGTCACGGCTCAGCATTATCTCGACCGTTGTCTCGTCCTCTTCATCTCTCGCCGCTGTTACCGATACCTTCGCGAACTCGCTGCCGAAGCGGACCATTTCCGAATCCTTCGGCGTTCTGAACGATTTTCCTATCGACGTTATGTACAGCGCCTCGAGAAGATTCGTTTTTCCGTGACCGTTGTTTCCGAGTATTAAATTTACTTTATCGTGAAAACTGAGATCGAGCGTCTCGTAGTTCCGGAAGCCCGTCAGTTTTACGCTTTTTATACGCATATCGTTTTCCGCGTTTTATTATTTATACCCTCTAAACGGTTATTCTTACAGGAAGAACGAGATACTCGAAATGATTTCCTTCCGCAGGCTTTATAACGCAAGGAGAAACGCTGGTGTTGAATTCCATCTTTATCTCCTCTTCGTCGACCGCCTTGAGGACGTCCATTATGTATTTCGAGTTGAAACCGATTTCGAGCGAATCGCCTGCCTTGTTCGCGCTGAGTCTTTCGAATACGTTTCCTTCCTCGGAACGCGAAGTTATTATCATCTCGCCGTCTTCTATCTTCATGCGGATGAGGTTGTTTCTTCCCTCTCTCGCGAGGAGCGAAGCTCTTTCGATGCTCGCCTGGAGTTCCTGTCTGTTTACTACAGCTGTGCATTTGCACGTTTTAGGAAGTATATCCTTATACTTGAGGAATTCTCCCTCGAGCAGCCTGAATATGATATGAGCGTCCTTAAGAGTTATCATCGCCTTCTTTTTGCTCAGAAGCAGGCTGATGTTTTCATCCTCGTCGTCGCTTTCAGAGAGAACCTTTACTATTTCATTCAGGATGCGCGCTTCTGCGACGATCTTTTTCTTTTCTGCGTTCTTTATATTCTCGCGGTTGACGGCCATTCTGAATCCGTCTATAGCAACCATGTTCAGGGACTCTTCCTCGAGTTCGATGAGTACGCCTATTATTATTCCCTTCGATTCGTCGATGCTCGCAGCGAAAGAAGTCTTTCTTATCATATCTATGAACATCTTTTTGTCGAAGCTGAGTTCTTTAGCGTCTTCGTCTGGATCGCCGCTTCCCGGAAATTCTTCGGAAGAAAATCCTACTATGGTAAATTCGGATCCGGCTTCGCTTACGGTTACGGTTTTGTTTTCCTTTTCCTCAACGTATACGGTTCCGGAAGGAAGCTTTCTTATAATGTCGCTGAAGAGCTTTGCCTGAACTACTATCTCACCCTCTTCTGAAACGTCTGCGCTGATAGTCTTGTCAATAAAGAGATCGAGATCGGAAGCGGATAAAACTATACTTCCCTTTTTTGCAGATATCTTTATTCCTTTGAGAACCGGAATAGTTGTTCTCGAAGAAACAGCCTTTGAAACAGTGTTCAGGGCTTTCGATAATTCATTCTGAGTGCAGCTGAATTTCATTTTTAGCCTCCTTAGGAAACCGCGGGGACGACGTTATTATTTATATTACTTTGCATAGTATTATTAATAGTATGCGCTGTTGATAATGTGGATAACTTCCGGAAGTATTGTTTTTAAACGATCCGGAGGCGTTTTTCCTTATTGATAAGCCTGTTTGTTTTTATGTTGAAACCGTTTTATAAACTCTGGATAATTACTGTTTGGCAGTAATGAGTTCTTCTATGTTTTCTACGGTTTCTTTTACAGAAGGATTCTTTTCTATCTCTTCCGCGATTTTTTCGTACGCGTATAAAACAGTAGTGTGATCTCTTCCGAACGCTTCTCCTATTTTAGGATAAGAGCAGTCCGCCAGAGTCTTGCAGAGATACATGGCTATCTGTCTCGGATAAGCTATATCTCTCGATCTCTTTTTTGAATCGAGATCCTGCTGCTTAATATTGAAGTATTTGCATACGTGACGCTTTATCGTATCAGGCGTTATTGAAACACCCGAATCTTCAAGAACGTCTTTGAGTATCGAACGCGCGAAGTTGACGTCGACTTTCTTTCCCAGAAGATTAGAGAAAGATATTACTCTTATGAAAGCTCCTTCGAGTTCGCGTATATTGTTCTTCTCTTTTGAAGAAATCAGAGCTATTACTTCGTTCAGGTCGTCGGTGAGCTCGATATTCTCCTGCTCTGCTTTTTTGCGGAGTATCGCGACTCTCGTTTCGTAATCAGGCTTCGAGATGTCCGCTATTACGTTCATCTGGAAGCGCGATCTCAGACGTTCCTCGATATTTACGAGTTTCGAAGGAGGTCTGTCGCTCGTTATTACGAGCTGCTTGTTTGAATCGTACAGAGTATTGAAGGTATGGAAAAACTCATCCTGGGTCTTCTCTTTGCCTTCGAAGAACTGGATGTCGTCTATAAGAAGCACGTCTATATGTCTGTACTTTTCGCGGAACGCCGGCATCTTGTTTTCGCCGAGAGCCTTTATAAGCTCGTTTGTGAACATTTCGGACGAAACGTAAAGAACGCTGAGCTTAGGATGGTTCTCGAGAATATAATGACCTATCGCGTGCATCAGATGAGTTTTGCCGAGTCCGGATCCGCCGTATATAAAGAGCGGATTGTAGGCTCTCGCCGGCTCTTCGGCCACGGCAAAGGCAGCGGCGTGCGCGTATCTGTTGCTGTCTGATATTACGAACGACGAAAAATTATACTTCGGATTGAGATAGAATTCCTGCGTCAGTCTGCCGTCGTCGGTTTTAACAAATGCGGGCTTATGAGCCTTTTTCTTCTTTGCCTGGTCTTTATCCTCGCATTCGATCACAACGCGGTAGCTCTTTCCGAGAGCTTCGGACGTCTTTTCTTCCAGGAGAGGAAGATATCTCGCGCTTACTCTTTCATATACGAGCGGGATCTGAGTGGACAGGCAGAACGTGCCGGTATCTTCGTCCGTATATTTAGGCGTTAGCGATTTGAACCACGTGTTGTAAGCTGTTTCGGTAACCGTCGGCGGAGCGAGCAGTTTCAGTACTTTATTCCATTTTTCAGCTATCTTCGGATCTTTCATTTCTGTTCCTTTCGGGTACGTGCGCAAAGCACGGCAAAAATATATTAACAGAAAAAATATCCACAATCAAGAAGCCTTTTCCGTTTTTCTTATCCACGAGTATATCCACAAAAATGTATAAGTGTTATCCACAGGAGAACTCACATACGGCCCCGGGGGTTATTCACAGAGTGCGGCCGGTTATAAACAGCAGTATTTATCCACCACCTGTGGGTAAAAATGTGCATAAGTATATTTCGCAGCACCAAGATGTTGTGGCGGAAAAAGCGTTTTGAACAGAATAGTCCACACCTTGTGGAAACGTTGTAAATACTGAGGTTTGGGATAATATTCGGTGTTGACACGGTACAGCCTCATGGCTATAATGTAATGGCATATGTGCGGGTTGAAATTCAGATCCGCGCTTGAGCGCAGGATGCACATTTTGAAATTCAGAAAAGTATCAGGAGGACATAGGAAATGAAACAGACTTACCAGCCTAAGAAAAGGCAGAGAGCAAAGGAACACGGATTCAGAAAGAGAATGAGCACAAAGAACGGCAGAAACGTTCTGAAGAGAAGAAGAGCAAGAGGCAGAAAGCAGCTTACGGCTTAGTATAAAAGCTGTTCGCGATACCCGTGATACCGTTATGCTGAGACCGGATGTTTTGCGCAGGGAAGACGACTTCTCCGCGATATACAAGAAAGGAAGGTCCGTCGGTGAGCGCTATGTGGTGCTCTTTTTCAGGAAGAACGGACTTCCATATAACAGGACGGCATTTCTGGCGAGCAAGAAAGTGGGCAACAGCGTCGAGAGAAACAGGGCGCGCAGGCTCATGAAAGAGGGTTACCGGCAGTTGCGCGGCTCGGTCGCGGTCGGATACGACATGATCTTTATCGCGAGAAACACTATCGCGGGCAGAAAGATGCCCGAAGTGTCGCTTTCGATGGATCATGCCGCGAGAAAGGCAGGGATCAAAGAATGAAAAGGGTAATGATTTTGCTGATACGCGGATATCAGAAATTCATATCGCCGATGTTCCCTCCTACGTGCCGGTTTTATCCGACATGCTCCACGTATTTTATTCAGGCGCTCGAAAAATACGGATTTTTCAAGGGGAGCTGGCTCGGCATAAAGCGGATATTAAGATGCAACCAGTTCAATCCGGGGGGATATGATCCGGTTCCGTAAATACGGGTCAGGCGAATCTAAGGAGTAAAAATGTATTATAAAATAATGGGAGTCGTAGCCGAGCCTATGGGCTGGGTGCTGAACCTTCTCTACGACTTTATCCAGAACTACGGCATTACACTCGTAGTGCTGACGCTTATCGTAAAGTTCTGCCTGTATCCGCTCTACGCGATGCAGATCAAATCGACCGCGCGCATGAGCGAGATCCAGCCGAAAATGCAGGAGCTGCAGAGAAAATACGGCAACGACAGGGAGATGCTCAATCAGAAGACGATGGAGCTCTATCAGGCGGAGAACTACAACCCGATGTCGGGCTGCCTTCCGATGATAATCCAGATGCCGATAATACTCGGACTGTTCGTGCTTCTCAGGAACCCGCTGTACTATATCGACGCGCCTCAGATGCTGATGGCCGTACACGAATCGTTCCTGTGGATCAACGACCTGAGCCAGCCGGACCCGTGGATCCTTCCGATCGCGGCGGGTATAGCTACGTTCATCTCGTACGCGCAGACGACGAGCAACACGATGCCTAACACCAGCGGCGTCGACATGAGCGGCATGACAAAGGGCATGAAGTACATCTTCCCGATAATGATTCTTCTCATGGGAAGATCGTTCCCGGCAGGTCTTACGATTTACTGGTGCCTCGGCCAGGTGATCCAGATCTTCTTCAACATCCGCATTATGAAGATGAGAAAAGCAATCATGGAAGGCACTTACGTAGACAAGAAAAGGAAAACTACAGCGGCTTAAACAGCCCGCTTCAGGAGGATACTGATCATGGATTATTCCGAAAAGTGGGGAACCAGCGTAGATGAGGCGGTGCGCCTCGCGCTGGCCGATCTTGACCTCACTATCGACGAAGTAACGGTAACCGTTCTCGAAGAACCGTCCAAGGGATTTCTCGGGATCATCGGTTCCAAACTGGCGAAAGTCAGAGTAGAAAAGAAATTCAAGGAGCCTGAGCCGGCTGAAACGATCGAAACGCGCCCGGCAGGCAGACAGAACACTCAGCAGCGCGAGGAGAGATCCGCGAGAAGTCAGTCGGATCAGAGACAGCGCAGAGACAGACACCGCGACAAGCCTCGCAGGGAAAACCGCCCGGCGCAGGACCGCGCGGAAAAGGCGCAGAACGTTTCGGGCGCCGACGCGGCAGAGACCAAAGCGGCTGAAAGCAGACAGCCGAAGCGCGAAAAGACATACGAGAAGATATCGCACGAGAGACCGGCGGACGTCGTTGAAGTAACGGATCACGCGGCGCTCACGTTCCTCAGGCAGGTTACCGAGCAGATGGGTCTCGACGTCAACCTCAAAGCCGAAGCGAACAGCGACGTCATCTATATCGACATAGACGGCAAGGATACCGGAACCGTTATCGGCAAGCGCGGACAGACGCTCGATTCGATACAGTATCTCACGAGCCTCGTTGTGAACAGGGAGTCCGAGAAGTACGTGAGAGTGGTTCTCGACGCCGAGAATTACAGGCGCAAGAGAGAGAAGACGCTGGAGAATCTGGCGAACAGGCTCGGCGACAAGGTCGTAAGGTCGAGAAGGAGCATCCGTCTCGAGCCGATGAACCCGTATGAGAGAAAGGTTATACACGCTACGCTCCAGAGCAACCCTAAGGTGACTACCAGGAGCGAAGGCGAGGAGCCGTACAGAAGGGTCATCATTGAATTGAAGTAACAGAGTCGATTAAGACCCGCCGGCAGTTTGCCGCGGGTCTTTTTGCAGGCACGAGGCGCATGTTCTGTAATGATATCGCAGGCGCGCGGCGCATGTTCTGTAATGATATCGCAGGCACGCGGCGCCTGCCGTGGAGAAGATATGTACGACGATACTATAGCTGCAATATCGACCGCGTACGGAGAGGGCGGAATAGGGATCGTCCGGATGTCCGGGCCGGATTCTTTCGACGTGCTGAAGAGGATCTTTGTACCGGGACCGTCCGGGAGGACCGCGGGAGAAGCCGCGCCGGAATCCGATTCCGATGCCGGCTGCCGCGCGGACGGCGCGGAATGCTTCGCGAAAGGATCTGACGATTTCGGCGGCAGGCTCGCCGGACGCAGGCTCACGTACGGATACATAAGGGATCCGGAAACGGGAGCGGACGTGGACGAGGTGCTCTGCGTGTTCATGCGCGCGCCGCGTACTTATACGGCCGAGGACGTCGTGGAAATCGACTGCCACGGCAGCGTGGTTTCGCTCAGAAAGATTCTCGCGCTGACGCTCAGATACGGCGCGCGGCTCGCCGAACCGGGCGAGTTCACGAGGCGCGCTTTTATGAACGGCAGGCTCGATCTTTCGCAGGCCGAGGCGGTCATCGACCTCATAAAGGCGAAGACCGATACCGGCTTCGACGTAGCTATGACGCAGCTCGAAGGCGGGCTTTCCGACGAGGTCGGAAGGATCCGCGCGGCGCTCACGGACGTGCTCGTGGAGGTCGCCGTAAACATCGATTATCCGGACGAGGATATCGAGGAGCTTACGTACGAAAAGCTGACAGATAGCCTATTGCGAATAGGCGATATGATTGAAAAACTGCGGGCTACAGCCGACACCGGGCGCATCGTCCGCGACGGCCTTAAGGTGGCGATAGTCGGCAAGCCGAACGTCGGAAAGTCGTCTCTGATGAACGCTCTTCTGCGCGAATCGAGGGCGATCGTGACCGAGATCCCGGGGACCACCCGCGACACCATCGAGGAGCAGCTCAGCGTGCGCGGCATCCCTGTGGTGCTCACCGACACGGCCGGGATCAGGAGGACAGAAGACACGATCGAGCGCATCGGAATCGAGCGGAGCAAGGAGTCGTTCAACAGGGCGGACCTGATCGTTTTCATGCTCGACGCGAGCGCGCCTCTCACCGACGAGGACCGGGAGATCGCGTCGCGGATCGGCGGCAGACAATGCCTCGCCATACTGAACAAAACCGATATCGGAAGCGCTGTTTCGCCGGACGACGTCCTGGCGATCGCGCCGGGCGGAAACGTTTCGGTAATACGCGCGTCGGTCAGGACGGGCGAAGGCGTGGATCTTATAGAAAAGCACATCGAGGATCTCGTGTACGGCGGAAAGGCGCGGCAGTCGGAAAGCCTGCTGGTTACCAACGCGCGGCACGCGGATCTTCTCGAGAAGGCGGCAAAATCCGTCGGCGACGCCGTGCGGATGGCGGACGCGCGCGAGGCGCTGGATTTCATTCAGCTCGACGTGAACGACGCGTACACGTATCTCGGCGAAATAAGCGGCGAGACCGCTGCCGACGACATCATAGACGAGGTGTTCAGGCGCTTCTGCCTCGGGAAATAGGCGGTGAGCGCTGTCAGCGGGCCGACGTGCCCCGAAATCGGCCGTCTGAGGCGTTTTTTGAGTGCAGACAAGGGATTTGACTATAACCGAACTTTTATAATATAAACGACGAAATTGGACATTAATTATCTTAACGACGAAAACTGCAGATATTTCGTGCTCGACCGGTATGACGTAGTCGTCATCGGAGCGGGCCACGCGGGCTGTGAAGCGGCCCTTGCCGCGGCAAGGCTCGGAAAGCGCACCCTGCTGCTTTCCACGAACCTCGAGGCTGTGGCGATGATGCCGTGCAATCCTTCGATCGGCGGCACCGGAAAAGGCCATCTGGTTCGCGAGATCGACGCGCTCGGCGGCGAAATGGGCATAAACATCGACAAGACGTTCCTTCAGAGCAGGATGCTCAACACCGCGAAGGGCCCCGCTGTCCACTCGCTTCGCGCGCAGGCGGACAAGCACCGCTATCACACCGAGATGAAGCACACGATTGAGAAGCAGCCCGGACTCGACCTGAAGCAGGGAGAGGCCGTAGACCTTGTGATTTCAACGGCTTCGGACGGTTCGCGCGCCGTAAAGGGAGTGCTGATGAGGACGAATTCCGTGTTCCTCGCGGACGCGGTCGTTATCGCGACGGGCACATTTCTTCGCGGGAAAGTGTTCATGGGAGAGGCCGCGTACGAGAGCGGTCCTTCGGGACTCGCCGCGGCGACCGAGCTGGGGCTCAACCTGAGAAAGCTCGGCCTTCCGATGAGGCGCTTCAAGACGGGTACGCCTGCCAGGGCGCTCGCTGATTCGCTCGATTATTCGAAAATGACCGAGCAGAAGGGCGACAGCGTGGTCGTTCCGTTTTCGTTCATGAACGACGAACTGGAGCGGCCGCAGCTTTCCTGCTGGCTCACGTATACCAACGAGACGACTCATGACATCATAAGGCGGAATTTCTCGCGTTCGGCGCTTTTCGGCGGCCAGATAGAGGGCGTCGGACCGCGCTACTGCCCGTCTATCGAGGACAAGATCAACCGCTTCGCCGACAGGGAGCGCCATCAGCTGTTCATCGAGCCTGAGGGCGAGAACACAGAGGAAGTATACATCCAGGGCATGTCAACAAGCCTGCCCGAAGACGTTCAGATCGCTTTCTACAGAACGATTCCGGGCCTTGAAAATATAAGGATCACGCGCTCCGCGTACGCCATCGAGTACGACTGCATAGACCCGCTTGACCTGAAGCTTTCGCTTGAAAACAGGGAGATCGAGAACCTCTTCTGCGCGGGGCAGTTCAACGGCAGCTCGGGCTACGAGGAAGCCGCGGCGCAGGGGCTTATGGCCGGCATCAACGCGGCGCTGAAGCTCGACGGCAGGGAACCTTTCGTTCTCGACAGGAGCGAGGCGTATATCGGCGTGCTCATAGACGATCTCGTTACGAAAGGCACGAACGAGCCGTACAGGATCATGACCTCGCGCGCGGAGTACAGGCTTGTGCTCAGGCAGGACAACGCTGACGAGCGCCTCACCGAGAAATCGTACAGGATAGGGCTCGCGACAAAAGAGCGCTACGACAGGTATCTGGAGAAGCGCAGGGCCGTCGACGAAGAGCGCAGACGCCTTGAAAATACAACGATTCCGGCCGAAACGCTGAACCCGCTGCTCGAAAGGCTCGGGACTGCTCCGGTGGAGGGCAGAACGCCTCTGGCGGAGCTGATGAGGCGTCCGGAGGTGGGGTACGCCGACCTCGCGGAGGTCGATCCGGACAGGCCGGCGCTTTCGCGTCAGCAGGCGGCCCAGCTCGAGGTGCAGATAAAATATGAGGGATACATAACGAAGCAGATCGCGCAGATCGAACGCTTCAAAAAACTCGAGAACCGCAGGCTGCCGGAGGACCTGGATTACAGTGAAATCAAGGGACTCCGCATTGAGGCGATGCAGAAGCTCGACAAGCTCAGACCGACGTCCGTCGGCCAGGCGTCGCGCGTTTCGGGCGTGTCGCCGGCTGATATAAACGTGCTGCTTATATGGCTGGAGAAGAGCCGCCGCTCACGCGCGTAGCCGCGGACGAACAAAAGGACGGAAAACGCCGTTATCGCACGCAGCCGCGGCAAATAAGAGGCGAAATACTGCCCCGGCAGGCGGATAATAAGCCGGACAGCCGCAAAAGGCCGCCCGAACCCACAGACGCATACAAAAAATGAAAAATCTGGAAACAACGCTTGAGCGGCTCGGAATCGCTTACACGCCGGAGATGATCCGGCAGTACGGGATGTACATGGAGCTGGTGCTCGAGCGCAACAAATTCATAAACCTTACGGCGATAACAGACCCGGAAGCCTTTGAAATCAAGCATTTCGCGGATTCCGTGGTTATAGGCGCGGAGCCTGAAGTAGCTGCCGCGGAGAGCGTTGTCGACGTCGGAACGGGCGCCGGTTTTCCGGGGATACCGCTCGCGATTCTTTTCCCGGAGAAGCGTTTTCTCCTTATGGATTCGCTCAGGAAGCGCATCGCGGTCATAAGCGAGTTCGCTGACGCGGTCGGTCTGAAGAACGTAGAGGTGATGCACGCGCGGGCGGAGGAGGCTGCCAGAGACCCGAAGCTGAGGGAATCGTTTTCGCTGTGTGTGTCGAGAGCCGTGGCGAATCTTTCGACGCTCTCGGAATATTGTCTGCCGTTTGTAAAACCGGGCGGGTATTTCTTCGCGTACAAGGGCCCGGGCTCGGAGTCCGAGCTCGATTACGCCGGAAGAGCGATAAAGATTCTCGGCGGAAAGGTCGCGGGAGTGCGTGATCCGCTGCCGTCCGAATTCGGCCTGTCGCATAACATTATAGTAATAGAAAAGGTTACAAAAACTCCTGAAAAGTATCCGCGAAAGGCCGGAATGCCTTCCAAAGAGCCGCTTTAGGAGATCGCGCGTCCGACATGTTTCACGTGAAACATGCCGGACGTTTTGTTTTCTCTCAGATGTTTCACGTGAAACATGCCAGGCGTTTTGTTTTCTCTCAGATGTTTCACGTGAAACATGCCAGGCGTTTTGTTTTCTCTCAGATGTTTCACGTGAAACATGCCAGGCGTTTTGTTTTCCCTCAGATGTTTCACGTGAAACGATTCCGCGATCAGAACGACGGCGCGCCCCGGCGGTTTCCCTGCGCGGGAGCTGCGGAGCGGCTCGAATTGAAATGTTTCACGTGAAACACCGAGGAGATATCGAGGCATTAAAGAAGTTTCACGTGAAATACCCGGCAGAATTAGAAGTTTCACGTGAAACAGCAACGGGAACCTGCGCGGGGAGCGAACAATATGTATGTTTTGCCGGCGCGGCCACAAAATGTTGTGGCGCGCAAGGCGCGAAGGTAGTATAATCTAACCGTAAGTGTGGGAGAATCTCCGCGCGACAAAGGAGGACTGACATTGGGAAAAGCAATAGCGATTTTTAATCAGAAGGGCGGCGTCGGCAAAACGACTACAAATATCAATCTTGCCGCGTGCCTGGCGCTTCAGGGGAAAAAGATACTGATACTGGACATAGACCCGCAGGGCAACACCACAAGTGGTGTCGGAGTGCCTAAAAAGGGTCTTGAATACACCACATATGACGTGCTCATAGACGACAAGCTTGAGCCTTCAAAGGCGATACAGCACACGGGAGTCGCCGGGCTGGACATAATTCCGGCAAGCGTTGAGCTCGCGGGCGCCGAAATCGAGCTTGTACAGCTGGAAGGACGCGAAAAGCGGCTGAAGAAGGCGCTGGAGAAGATAAAGAAGGACTACGATTACATCTTTATCGACTGCCCGCCGTCGCTCGGCCTGCTCACGATCAACTCGCTTACGGCAGTCGACAGCGTTCTGATACCGATCCAGTGCGAATTCTACGCTCTTGAAGGCGTAAGCCAGCTCATGAGCACCATTTCGCTCGTAAAGAAGAACCTGAACCCTGATCTTGAGATCCAGGGCGTAATTCTGAGCATGTTCGACGGCAGAACCAACCTTTCGATCCAGGTCGTCGAAGAAGTAAAGAAATATTTCCGCGAGAAGGTCTACACGACCGTTATCCCGCGCAACGTAAGGCTTGCGGAAGCGCCGAGCTACGGGCTTCCTATTGTCGAATACGATCCGAAATCCACCGGCGCGCAGGCGTACAGGGAGTTTGCTGAGGAGTTCCTTGAACTTGAGGAAGGAGAGTTCTGATGGCGAAAAGGAAAGCGGGCGGGCTCGGAAGAGGGCTGAACGCGCTCTTTGACGATCTCGGTATCAGCGAAGAGGACCTGCGTCCGATTTCCGTATCGGAACCGCAGAAGCCTTCCGAAACCCCGGCAGCGGATGCCGAAAAGCCTGAAAAATCAACGGTTTTGGGTAAATCCGCCGCAAAATCCAAAGGCGGGAAAACGGCGTCTGAAAGCGAAAAAACCAGGAGCGGAAGCGTAAGGCAGGCCAAACAGACCTCGAAGAACGCCGCGGGCAAATCCGCGGGAAAGGGTGCTTCGGGCAAAGGCGCTGCCGGCAGTGCTGCCGCCAGGAAAGCGGGAAGCGATGCAAAGCAGTCCGCGGCTCCGAAAGACGCCGGCAGATCCGATAATACGCCGGCGGCGAGCGGCGAAGGCGTCGTTTATATCGACATCAACGACATAAAGCCGAACTCGAGCCAGCCGAGAAAGAACTTCAACGAGGAGAAAATAGACGAGCTCGCTGCTTCCATAAAGGAGCACGGGATCATCCAGCCGCTCATCGTTCGCAAGGCGGCGAAAGGCTTTGAACTCGTTGCGGGAGAACGGCGCTGGCGCGCGGCGAGGAAGGCCGGCCTCAAAACGGTTCCTTGCCTCGTAAGAGAGCTGACCGAGGAGCAGAACGCGCTGTTCGCGATCATCGAGAACATGCAGCGCGAGGATCTGAACGCCATCGAAGAAGCGCAGGCGATAGAACGGCTCATCGGCACTTTCGGATTCACCCACGACGACGTTTCGAAGAGCGTCGGAAAGAGCAGATCTTATATCACGAATTCCGTGCGCCTCTTAAAGCTTCCTGAGGAGATCAGGGAGATGGTGCGGGAGGACAGGCTGTCTTCCGGCCACGCGAGGGCGCTCATAACGATAACGGACCCGGCCAAACAGCTTGAAATTGCAAGGAAAGCGGCCGACGGCGGCCTTTCGGTGCGCGAGACGGAAACTATCGCGTCTGGCGTTACGCCGACTAAAAAACGCAGGCAGGCGCCTGAGAAGGACGCCGATATACTGCGGCTCGAGGACGAGCTCAAGGCGGTGCTCGGCACGCGCGTAGTGCTCAACGGCAAGGGTAAAAAGGGCCGGATCGAGATAGAGTATTACAGCCGCGGCGAACTCGAGAGACTCATAGAACTGTTGAAATCACTGGGTTAGAGGCTGATACTGAATGGCGATCACAATTGTAAAAATTTTCCTTTTGGTGCTGGCCGCGTGGAACGCGGTCACATTTATAATGATGGGAGCGGACAAGCTGTTCGCGAAGAAGGACATGTGGCGCGTCCGGGAGAGCACTCTCATCATATCCGCCTTCGCGATGGGCGGCATCGGCGCGTTCCTGGGATCGCGCGTGTTCCGGCACAAGACGAGAAAGACAAAATTCGTAGTGCTGCTGCCCGTTGCTGCCGCTGTAACCGTTGCGGTTACTGCGTTTGTGCTCTATAAGCTGATCGCGTAAAACGTATCGGCAAAGTGCTCGCTGCAAGCTGATCGCGTAAAACGAAACGATCGATCATATAAACCGACAGGGTGAGGCTGAAATGCTTAGAAACGAGATAACCGTGTTGTTTGACACGGACATAGAGACGCTCTATGAAGCGATCTCAAATTATGAAAAATATATGGAATGGCGTACCGACCTCAAGCAGATCGTGCCGGGCGAGGAGCCGGGGACATTCCGTGAGGATCTGGTCAGCAAGCTCAGGATAAAGTCCGAATGCGTTGTAATGGAAGACATCCGGCCGCGCCAGTTCCGCGTAAGCTTTGAAAACAACAGGTATCGCGGCGACCGCTCGTTCATTCTGCGCAGGCAGGAAAACGGCGGCACCAAGATGCATTTTACCGAAACTATAGTTATCCAGAATCCTGTCAGCGACGTGCTGTCGTTCCTGTATCTGCATATCGAGAAGCGGCAGATGCAGTACATTCGCGATCTGAAGAAGTATCTTCGCGAAAAAGACCAGGACGGCGGGCAGATCAAACGCGCCGAGGAGACCAACCTCGCGCACGTGAGAGGTGTCGGCAGATAAGCAGAGGCGCGCGGTGCGGCGCCGGAAAGGAAACTGACATGAAGATATCGTCATTATTCGGACAAGGGCGGACGGTTTTCTCGTTTGAGGTGTTTCCGCCGAGAAAGAGCAGCGGCGTCGAGACGGTATATAAGACGCTCGACGAACTCCGCGGGCTTAATCCTGACTTTATAAGCGTTACGTACGGCGCGGGCGGAAATCTCGCGGACTCGTCCACGAGAGACATCGCGTCGCTCATTAAAAACGACCACGGCGTCGAGACGGTGGCGCACTTTACCTGCGTGAATTCGACGAGGGACGATATCAGGACGCTTCTCGGCCAGCTCCGCGAGAGCAACGTGAACAACATCCTGGCGCTGCGCGGCGACATCAATCCGGCGCATCCGCCTAAGGACGAATTCCACTACGCGAGCGAGCTGATCGAGTTCATCCGTTCGGACAGCGCGTACGATGATTTCGGGATCTCCGCGGCGTGCTATCCGGAAGGTCATCCGGAGAGCGAATCGCCTGAGGCGGACCTCCGCAACCTGAAGACGAAGGTCGACGCCGGCGCGGAGCATCTCGTGTCGCAGCTGTTCTTCGAGAACCACGTCTTCTATGACTTCCTCGACAAGGCGCGCGGCATGGGCATCAACGTGCCGATCGAGGCAGGCGTTATGCCGTTCACTTCGGTGTCGCAGATAACGCGTATGGTTACGATGTGCGGCGTAAGTCTCCCGGCAAAATTTTCCAAGATGGCGCAGCGCTACGAGCACGATCCGGACGCTCTGAGAGACGCCGGCATAGCGTACGCGATCGACCAGATAGTGGATCTCGTGATCAACGGCGTGGACGGAATACACCTCTACACGATGAACAATCCGTTCATCGCGCACAGGATCTCAGAGAGCGTAGCGTCGATGTTCAAGCGGCCGTAGGACCGGAAAATACCGGCGGAGGAGGCACAAATCGCGTATCGTTAATAGGCGATCTGACGAGCTCCCCGGCGGACGGAACGCGTACTGCCGACAGGCGATCCAGGCGCCCGGCGGCGGCACGGAACGCTTATCGTTAATAGGCGATGCGTTCCGCGGAGAAGGTCATATCGTGCATTGCCAATAGGCGATGAACGTTGCAAATAAACGCTTTTCAGCCCGCGTCAGGCGGGACACTAAAATGATAATACCTAAGGTAAACAGACGTGATACCCTCAGATACCTCAGGTCGAAGGCCGGTCAGCCGGAAGCTGACGCGGCGCTCGAGAAGCTTCTCGACGAGTGCGAGGAGCGCCTGAACAAGGCGATCGTTCCGAGGTACACGTACAGACAATTCAGGATCATATCGGGAGAGGACGGCGGCGTGGCACTTGACGGCTGCCGCCTTGTTTTAGAGGGCGAAGATATCCGGAGGCATCTGGCCGGATGCGACAGCGCGATACTTCTGGTCGCGACTCTTTCGGACGGCGTCGACAGACTGATCCGTCTGGCGCAGGTCGGAGACATGGAGCGTGCGGTCGTCTACGACGCGATGGCCTCGACGGCTGTCGAGGACCTTCTCGACAAGATCGAGCTCGAGATCGCGGAGCGCGAAAAAGGCCGTTATATGACGTGGCGGTTCAGTCCGGGCTACGGCGATCTTCCGATAGACTGCCAGGGAGAATTTCTCGAGGCGCTCGATGCGGACAGACGCGTCGGGGTCAGGCTGACGCCGGGCATGCTGCTCGTGCCGACGAAATCGGTCACGGCGATAATCGGGTTGTCGGACGCGCCGACGGAAAAGAAGACCGGCTCCTGCGCGACGTGCAACATGCGCGAAACGTGCGCGTTCAGAAAAACGGGCGAAAGGTGCGGAGGCTGATCCGCGCGGAGCGGAAACCGACAGAGTAAACGGAATAAAGAAAGCGTAAACGGGATGGACAGAAAACAGACATTTAAAAAACTGCTCGAAGACAACGAGTTCGTATTCCTCGACGGCGGCACCGGCACCATGCTCCAGAATATGGGCATGAAGCTCGGCGAGATTCCGGACCTTCTGAACATAAAGGATCCGGAAATGCTCATCGGCCTGCAGAGGAGTTATATCGACGCGGGCGCGATGATAATCAACGCGTCGACGTTCAGCTCGAACAGATACAAGCTCGGACGCACCGGATATACGACGGAGGAAGTCATAAGCGCGGCGATAGCCGTAAGCAGAAAGGCGGCGGAGGGGCGCGCTCTTGTCGCGCTCGACATAGGGCCGCTCGGACTGATGGTTGAGCCGACCGGCAATCTGTCCATGGAAGAGGCATACGACGCGTTCCGCGAGGCGGCCGTCGCGGGCGAAAAGGCCGGCGCGGATCTCGTTTTCATCGAAACCATGACCGACCTCGCGGAGCTCAAAGCGGCCGTGCTCGCGGTCAGGGAAAACACGGAGCTTCCGGTAATGGCGTCGATGTCGTTCGACGCGAACCTGCGCACGTTCACGGGCTGCAGCGTCGAGGCGATGGCGATGACGATAGGCGGACTCGGAGTGGACGCACTGGGCATAAACTGCTCGCTCGGACCGCGCGAGATGTATCCGATAGTCGAAAAGCTGTCGGAGTGGACGCGCGTACCTATGCTGGTAAAGCCGAACGCCGGGCTGCCTGACCCGAAGACCGGCGAGTATTCGATAACCGCGGAGGAATTCGCGGACTGCATGGAGCAGATGATACCGCTCGGGCTGAAGCTTCCGGGAGGATGCTGCGGCACCACGCCGGAGTTCATAAAGACGCTCCGCGAACGATTCTCGAAGCACAGGTTTACGGCGCCGGCGGCGGGGGCGGCGCGTTCCGCCGTATGCTCCGCGAACAGGACTGTGGTGATCGATCAGCCGAGGATAATCGGCGAAAGGATCAATCCGACCGGCAAGAAGCTCTTTAAAGAAGCGCTGAAAAAGCGCGACATGGGATATATCCTGTCGCAGGCGATAAGCCAGGCGGAGGCGGGCGCCGACATACTCGATATAAACGTCGGGCTCCCGGAAATCGACGAGCCGGAGATGATGCGCGGCGTGGTAAAGGCGGTGCAGGCTGTGACCGACGTGCCGCTCCAGATAGACTCGTCCGATCCGGCGGCGGTCGAGGCGGGCCTCCGCGCGTGCTCGGGCAAGGCGATAGTGAACTCGGTAAACGGCGAGGAGAAATCGCTCGCGGCGGTGCTTCCGATAGTGAAGAAGTACGGCGCGGCCGTAGTGGGACTCACGCTCGACGAAAACGGCATACCGAAGACGGCGCAGGCCAGGATAGATATCGCGAAGCGGATAATGGACCGCGCTGTCGCGATCGGGATCCCGAAGGAGGACATATACATCGACTGCCTTACGCTTACCGCTTCGGCGGAGCAGGAGAACGTGCTCGAGACAGTGCGCGCTCTCAGGCGCGTAAAGGAAGAGCTCGGTCTGAAGACGGTGCTCGGCGTTTCGAACATTTCGTTCGGACTGCCGAACAGAGGCCTGATCAACAGGAACTTCCTCGCGATGGCGCTTTCGTACGGACTCGATCTCCCGATCATCAATCCGAACGACGAGGAGATGACGGGCGCGGTCAGGGCGTACAAGGTGCTCGCGGCGATAGACAGAAATTCCACGGAATACATAGAGGCGTATAAGGATTACGTCGCTCCGGCGCCGGCGGGCGCGGGCGGACAATCATCCGGAAGCGCGGGCGGACAGGCATCCGCAGCGGGAACGTCCGGCGCTGAAGGAGCGTCCGGAGCGTCGGGACCGCTCGGCAGCGCGATACTCCACGGTCTTAAGGACGACTGCGCGCGGATAACCGCGGAGATGCTCGAGACGACCGATTCCCTCGACATAGTGAACGAACACCTCATCCCGGCGCTCGACAAGGCGGGCGAGGATTTCGAAAAGGGCAGGAGCTTTCTGCCTCAGCTCATAATGTCGGCCACGGCGGCGCAGGCTTCGTTCGACGAGATAAAGAAGCGCCTGGCGCGCACCGGAGGCGGCGACGTCAGCAAGGGGAAGATCGTGCTCGCGACCGTAAAGGGCGACATCCACGACATCGGAAAGAACATCGTAAAAGTTCTCCTCGAGAACTACGGCTACGAAATAATCGACCTCGGCCGCGACGTCGACAAGGAGCGGGTGCTCGAGGCGGTGGTTGAAAACGACGTTCACCTCGTAGGGCTTTCGGCGCTGATGACTACGACGCTCGGAAGCATGGCAGATACGATATCGCTTATCGCCGATAAACGATGTGATTGCAAAGTCATGGTCGGCGGCGCCGTTCTGACTCCCGAATACGCGGCGAATATCGGCGCGGATTTCTATGCCAGAGACGCGAAAGAGGCGGTAGACATAGCGAAGAAGGTGTTCGGTTAGACTCGCCACGCCTGAATTTTCTGAAATTAAAATAACCTTCAGAACTTGAATTTTCAGACAAGACAAATTCAGAATGATGTGGTAATATATACGCTGTGCGCTCTGTGCGCCGCTTTCGCGGAGCACCGGCGCCGGCGTATTTTATTGCGCGCGAATAAGAACTATTGAAAGGTTTCCATCCGAAAATGAGCAGACTGCTTATTAAAAACATAGGAATACTGCAGACGCCCGTAGGCGCCGTGCCGAGGTGCGGAGAGAAGCAGGGCAAGAACGTGAAGCTGCAGAAGGCGGCCATACTGATTGAAGACGGCATAATCAACGACATCACCTTCGGCGGCAAGATGCCGAAAGGCCTCGAGATAATCACCGACACCAGGGGCGCGGAGTCGCTCGCCGACGGCAGCCCGATAATCAACGCCGGGGGACGCCTTGTGACGCCGGGACTCATCGATTCGCATACCCACGCGGTATTCGGCGGCGATCTCCAGTCAACCAGCGGCGGCAAGCTCGACACCGTAAGGGCGACGCGCGAGACCTCGTTCTTCGATCTCTACGACAAGAGCGTCGAGTATCTCGACGAGATGCTGCGGCTCGGCGTTACCACCTGCGAGGTAAAGAGCGGCTACGGCCTCGACATAAAGAATGAAGGCAAGCAGCTCAAGGTAATAAAGAAGCTCAGCGAAGACCACCCGATAGACATCATACCGACGTTTATGGGCGCGCACGACGTCCCCGAGGAGTGGAACGGCGACGCGGACAGATATATCGACGAGCTTGTAAACGATATAATCCCGAGGATCGACGAATACGGGCTCGCGGAGTACGCCGACGCGTTCTGCGACAACAACGTGTTCAACACCGATCAGATAAGGCGCTATTTCCGGTGCGCAAAGGAGCACGGCTTCAAGCTGAAGCTGCACGCGGACCAGAAGGCGGACGTCGGAGGCGCGAAGCTCGCGGCCGAGATGGGCGCCGTATCGGCGGAGCACCTGGTAATGACCGGCGACGAGGGTCTCGAGGCGATGAAGAAGAGCGGGACCATAGCGGTACTGCTTCCGGCGGCGTCGTTCTCGAAGGGCGAGATCTACGCCAGGGCGAGAACGATGATCGACATGGGTATACCCGTGGCGATAGCGACGAACTTCAACCCGAACTCGTGCCCGTCGCTGAATCTTCAGTTCGCGATGACGCTCGGATATCTCAAGTACGGCATGACTCCGGATGAACTGCTTACCGCGACTACTATAAACGCGGCGTGCGCGGTCGGACGCGGAAGCACGATCGGATCCATCGAGGTCGGCAAGAAGGCGGACATAGTCGTATGGGACGTTCCGGACATGACGATGCTCTGCCACAGGTTCGGCACCAACATGGCGTACGTGACCATTAAAAACGGCGAGATAATGTACACGAAAGAGAGCAGCAGCCGCAGACCTCTGCGGCAGACGCTGTAATTTATATAGAACAGAACAGGAGTGAACGAAATGTTTAATTCAGAAGTCATTATTTTCATAGTCTACCTCGTGGCGATGATCGCCATCGGGCTGTACTTCTTCATCCGTTCGCGGGGAAGCGGAGAAAAATCGTACTTCCTCGGCGGGCGTCAGATGGGACCTTGGGTAACGGCGCTTTCCGCCGGAGCTTCCGACATGAGCGCGTGGGTGCTCATGGGACTGCCTACGTCGATATACGCGCTCGGCCTCGGCCAGGTGTGGATCGCGATAGGACTCGCGCTCGGCTATTCGCTCAGCTGGATATTCGAGGCGCCGAGACTCCGTAAGTTCTCGATCGTGGCGAACGACTCGATCACCATCCCGCAGTACCTGACGAACCGCTTCCTGTCGAAGTCGAAGACGCTCCAGATCGTATGCGCGATCGTATTCCTCGTAGCGTACACCATCTACGCGGCGTCCAGCATCAAGGCGTGCGGCACGCTGTTCAATACGGTAATCGGAATCAACCCGGTCTACGCGAGCTACATCGCGGCGATAATCATAGTAGGCTACACGTTCCTCGGCGGATTCTCGGCGGTATGCTGGACAGACTTCTTCCAGGGACTGCTCGTACTGGGCGCGATGCTGGTAGCTCCGCTGTTCGCCGTTGCGATGCTCGACGCATCCATGGTACAGGCGCCTTCGCCTGAATACTGGTCGTTCTTCTCCAGCCCGCAGGACATCATCTCGGGTCTCGCGTGGGGGCTCGGATACTTCGGAATGCCGCACATAATCATCAGGTTCATGTCGCTCAGATCGCAGCACGAGCTCAAGAAGTCGGCGGCTATCGGCATTTCCTGGACGATAATCATTCTGGTATTCGCGGCGATCATCGGTATCATCGGCCGCACGTTCATCGGTTACGAAGCGGAGATCGAAGCGAATTCGCTCGTATTCATAGTAATGGTCGAGAAGATCTTCCCGGGCGTTATCGCGGGCATTCTTCTCTCGGCGGTCCTCGCGGCTTCCATGAGTACCGCGGACAGTCAGCTGCTGTCGGCGGCATCGGCGTTCGCGAGCGACGTTTACAAGCCGGTCATCAGAAAGGGCAAGGCCACGGACGAAGAGATGTTCTGGTTCGGCAGAGTCGTTGTGCTCCTGATCGCGGTCGTAGCTGTGATCGTTGCGGTAAACCCGAACGCGGGCTCGATAATGTCGCTGGTATCCAACGCGTGGGGCGTATTCGGCGCGGCGTTCGGACCGGCTATTCTCCTCAGCCTCTTCTGGAAGCGCTTCAACTATAAGGGCGCCGTTGCGGGAATCGTAGTCGGCGCGGTAGTCGACATCCTCTGGTACAACCTGCTGTCCGGCACGGGCATCTACGAGCTGTTCCCGGGATTCGTCTGCGGCATGATCGCGGGCGTGGTTGTCGCAAAGGCGACGGAAGCTCCTTCGAAAGAAGTCGAGGAACTGTTCGACAAGGCTATGTCCTATACGGACTAGTCCGGCGAAAAGACTGAAATACGGATATCTTTGAAAATCAACGGCCCCCGCTCAGGCGGGGGCCGTTTTTCATGCGGATGATTCCGCGCGTTCGGTAATTGTTATTACGGTTTTTCCGGGCTTGCCGCACGAGGCGTTATTCGTACAGCCCGATGTTTTCGGCCATCAGGTCGATCAGATAGTAGTGCTCGGCGATGGCTTCCAGTCCCGCGGCCATGTCTCTGTCCGCAAGGCTCAGGTAGATCTTGAAGTGGGCGTCGTGAAGCTTCTTGATCCCCTTCTCAGTCATGGAGTTGATGACGCGCTGCACCCATTTGCGGTAGATGTCCTCGATGGAACGCATGACCATAACAAGAAGCGGATTGCCGGCCATCCGGACGAGCAGAAAATGGAATTCGTTGTCCAGACGGATCTGCTCCTCGGGCGTCGCGCCGCGGAATGCATCGAGCACGCTCCTCATCTGCCGCAGAAGATCGTCTTTGTCCTTGTTCCGGAAAGCCAGCTCATAGATGGCCATGTCGATGCTCTTCCGGAAGTCGTTGACGTCAGTCATGGTGGCGATTCCGAGAAGTTGCATAACGTTGAAGGTCTGCGTGAAGCTGTTGCGCACCGTTCCGAAGGTGTAATCCTGAGAATCGAGCGCCTTTTCCGCCAGCCCCATCTGGCAGAGCGTCTGAATACCGGTCTCGGCATCCTTCAGCGGCACCGAAAGAGTAGCGGCAAGCTCTTCGGCGCCGGGGATCACGTCCCCGACAGAAATGGAGCCTCCGCGCACTTCGTTCATTATATAGTCGATTACTTTTTCAGTATTATCCATATCGCGCCCCGCAGAGTGTCAGCTATTCCTCAACAAGGCTGTTCTGCCCTGCTTCAGGCGCCTTCTCGAGCATATCCAGTGCCTTGGACAGGTGCTCCTCGCGGAACTTGAATTCCTTATCAGGAGGCAGCGCCGGGTTGCCGAATACGTGCAGGACACTGTTGCCGCGCAGGATCCGGTGTGAGCCGATGCCCTTGGATATTTCGGTCAGATTGGTTACGTGAACTACCGGGATTCCGGCACGTTCGATTTCTTTCGTCATTACTGCACCGCAGCGTGAGGAAGTTCCTCAGGTGCTGGTCAGGATGACGGCGTCCACGTTGTGGTCGCGAAGCTCCTTAGCTATCCCTTCTCCGAATTTCTTGCCCATCTCCATCGGAGTCATAACTCCGGCGGTGGTGTAGTAGAAGTTCAGCAGATTGCCGATCTTGCCCTTCTTCTTGAGATCCAGCGCCGCGTCTACAGGAACCAGACGGTTCGGGTCTTCGTTTACGAACGCGTTGTTGTAGCCCTGGTGGCTGACCTCGAAATCCTCCGGGTTCAGGCGGTCGCCGTCGCCGATGGAATAGTGGTTGAAGGTCTTGGAGTTTGTCGGCACCATGTTGTCCGGATTTCCCTTAGGTACGAGACCGCCGTCTGTTACGAGAGCGATCGTCGCCTCGCTCAGCGGACGATGCAGTACAGGAAGCGGAATATCCTCGTGGTTAGGCATCATGACTTCGGTGCGGAACGGCTTGCCGTAGTACTTGGCAAGAAGCATATCGATACCGCGCTTCGAAGCCGGGATCGAGTAGTCGATCTCGATCGCCGGGCCGGAGCCGTGGTAGAGCTCCTTGCTGCCGCTTCCGATCGCGTCGCCTTCGACAAGTCTCTTGGCGAACTGCGCCACGAACGGCAGAGCCTTTCTCATGCCGGCCGCGTTGTTTACGGTCTGCAGGATGTAGCAGCGGTCCTTGTACAGATCGGTGCCCGGGTTCTCGCTGTAGAGCGCCGTTACAGCCGGGATCTTGATCTGTTCTGTAACATATGCGGTAGCGGCGCCGCAGCCGATGCCGTAGCGTCCCGCGTTGAATCCCGGGCCGGCAATGAAGAGCTGCGCGTCGTATTTGCGTATTATCTTGTCGAATTCGGCAAGTATGGCGTCCGTCTGCTCGGCGATGGTATTGTCGCCGCAGATGATGGTCGCCACGATCTCATAGTCGTCTCCGAGCTCTTTGATGAGTCCGAGTCCCGGGCCGACCGGTTTTTCTTCGACCGAAACACCAACGTTCGCGGTATCCTCGCCGCCCATGCCGGCGAAGAACTGGTTGATGTAATGGACGACTCTGATCTTATCAGCCATGTTTTCCTCCTCGTATAATAGTATCTAACGCGCAAACGGCAGATCCGCGTCCGTGGTAACAGGGCAGTTGCCCAGCTGCGACCAGATGCCCTGCAGCGCGTAGTTTGTTGTGTGATCGAACGCTCCTTTAGGGTCGATGCCCATCAGGGAAGGAACGTTTGCGTCCTCGCCGATCAGGCGGTCAACCGCCGGATGATGCAGGTCGTAGTTGCGGCCGCTGTTGATAACGGCGTCGATCTTCGGGTCGGAGATGACCAGCATGTCGCCCGGCTTGTCGTTGGATACTGCGGCGAGGTTCATGACGCACGTCATGCCCATCTGCTGCTCCCAGTTGAAGGCAAGCGCGAGATCCAGCTGGCAGTGACCCATGGCGGATTTGTTCACCAGAACGCAGTCCGCGCCGAGAGTCTCCTTCAGCAGCGTGGAAGCGATCATGCCCATGGTGTTCTTGCCGTCGATCTTCATTACGTTGTTGGAGAATACCACGCCGACAAATTCCAGATCCTTGCCGTGGCGTTCCATCAGCTCCCTGATGTACAGCTCCTCCTGGAGGTAATAGTTAGGCTCCCAGTAACGCCATACCATGGCGCCGTCCAGGATCTCCGTCGGCTGCACGATCATAGGCAGGAAGTTCAGCGCGCTCTGGCCGTAGTAAAGGAAGTTCCAAGTGTCGTGCGATGCCAGGTGAACTACGTGGTAGGCTACCTTCGGCAGCGGCTTGCCGTCCGGGCCCGGGCCGACAGGCGTGCCGAATTCGTAGGTCTTGGTTTCGTCCGGGGTCTTGTCGATGCCCAGCTTGGCCAGATGTACGTTGATGGCCAGGGACGCGTATTTCAGAGCCTCGCAGTAGCTCGCGTCGCTTACTCCGTCGCCCTGCTTCGCGTCCAGGATCACGTGGAAGTGGCGCGAGAAGTTGGAATACTTCGCGGCTTCCCCGCCCATGTCCAGATAGTATTTGATGTTGCACTTGGCGTAGTAGATGTCGGACACCAGCACGCCCTTCAGGGCTACCGTGCGGCCCTCGCCCATAGGGGCCAGTTTGCCGTAGATGCCCGGATATGTGGTCTCCGGCGCGTCCGCCTTGCACCTCGGCTGCATGCAGTCGTGGATGCCGAGGATGCGGCAGCTTTCGCCCGGAGAAGCGATCTTGATATCGGTCTCGCCGAACATTTCGCTTTTCGCCAGTTCCAGAAGCTCTTCCTTGTTAATGGTCAGAACACCGTCGTTCAAGGCGGTGGTGTCGCCGAATTTCACCTCCTTAATATGAACATAGTCGATCTGAAGTTTTTTGCTCATATCAGAGAAATCCTCCTTTCTTATGAAAACCTCTGTTTGTTGCCTATAGTTTCGCCGAAGCGATATTTGACAGTATGCTGCCCTTGTCCGGCCGCGGCTCCATCATGATCCTGCAGAGTTCGCTCTGAACGCTTATTATTCTGTTTACCTGATCGAGATAGGCGGAATAATTATTCTGCATGCCGCGATGCACCCAGTCGCGCATGACGCCGACCAGGGCGTGCGCGTTCATCCTCGCGTACACGCTGATCTCGTATTCGCCGAGTCCGGCCAGCTCCGTGCTGAGAGCGGCGGCAATGTTTTCTTTCCAGAGGTTATAGTAGAATTCCGTGAAGAAATCGTACAGGGAGTCCTGCCCCTCGTACTGGAGGCACGGGTAATAAAAGGCCTTGCGTTCGAGCATCATGCGGCAGACGGAAATAAAGGTTTCCGCGAGACGTGTCGGGTCTTCATATGATTCAACGTTTGCGTCCAGGTCGCCGCGCACGATCCAGAACAACAATTCGTATTTGTCCCTGAAATGGTAATAGAAAGTATTCCGGCTGATACCGCATGTGCCGGCTATATCCTTGACCGAAATCTGAGAGAACGAATGCTCTGTCAGAAGCTGTGAAAAGGCGCTGCGTATGGCCCCTTTGGTGATTTGATTACTAGACATATTGCGTTCTGCCGTTATCCGGCGCACGTTTGTCCGTCTGCAAAGGTTGCATAAAAAACGGGTCGTGGACAAAAGTTAAAAAGCAACCGCGATATAATTTCTTAACACATTTAAATTATGACATACTTCGAAGGATTGTCAACGGAGACGAGCATTCCAGTTTTATTGAACATTTTTATAATGTGTACAGAAAAAGACCGCGCCCGCTTGCCGTGAAGCGGGTGGATTTGCTATCCTTAAACCGGATTCAAAGGAGGAAGAAAATGAGTCGGGAACCTGTCCGAATAGATATGTTTCTGGATCTGATCTGCGAGTGGTGCTATCTGGGAAAGACGATCCTGGATTCTCTTCGCGGCCGGTATCCGATACAGATGGTCTACCACTTTGTGGAGATCCACCCGGACACGCCGCAGGGCGGTATGCCTATGACGTGGCACGCGGAGGATCCCGCCAGGTTTTTCGCCACGATCCGGGCGGCGGGCGAGCCCTACGGGCTGACTATCTGCGACCGGCATATCTTTCCGAATACCCACGACGCTCTGCGGGTGGCCGAGTACGCCAATGACCGCGGGCTGGCGGAGCCGTTTATCCGCGCGGCCTGGCAGGCGCTTATGGTGCAGGGAAAAAATCTCAGCGACCACGCGGTGATCGAGGAGGCCGCTCTGGCGGCGGGTCTGACGGCGGAGGACGTACAGCGGGCTCTGCACGTTCCGATGTACGAAAAGCGGCTGGAGGAGAACGCCGCGTACGCTTTCGGCAGCGGCACCGGCGGGAGCGTGCCGGCGTATATCATTCAGGGGAAATACCTGATGACCGGAGTCGAGGACGATGAGTCCTGGGCGGAGATCTTTGAAAAGCTGACACACGCGAATTAGCAAAAAACGGGGACATCAATATCGATGTCCTATTTTTGTGCACAAACCAAAAGTGTAATGCGCCCAAAGATTGAGAAACACAGGTTGCCATGATAAAATCCGCCTATAATAAATATAGGATAGGTTAAGTGTATCAACAGGATCCTGCGCGAACAGGAAGCCCTTACGCTTAAGGCAAGGAGATTCATCATGAGCAAAGTGTACGATACGATCATTTTGGGTGCCGGCCCCGGCGGTCTGGCGGCGGGCCTCTACGCGGGGCGTGCCAGACTCTCCACTCTGATTATCGAAAAGGGTCAGGACGGCGGACAGATCGCCCTCACCAACGAGATCGAGAACTATCCCGGCCAGTCGCTGGGAGAGGAGAGCGGTCCGAGCCTTATTGCCCGCATGACAGAGCAGTGCGAGAGATTCGGCTGCGAGCGCGTAAAGGATACCATTAAGAGCCTGGAACTTTCCGGACCGGTCAAGAAGCTGGTCGGAACAAAGGGCGAATACGAGGGCAAAACCGTTATCATCGCAACAGGCGCGTATCCGAGACCGATCGGCTGCAAGGGTGAAATGGAATTCGTCGGCCACGGCGTTTCCTACTGCGCGACCTGCGACGCCAACATCTTTGAGGATCTGGAGGTATTCGTGGTAGGCGGCGGCGACGCGGCCGTCGAGGAAGCCATGTACCTCACCAAGTTTGCCCGCAAGGTTACCATCATCCACCGCAGAGACGCGCTTCGCGCGGCGAAGTCCATCCAGGAGAAGGCGTTTAAGAACGAGAAGCTGTTCTTCATGTGGGACTCCGTAGTGGAGGAGCTGGACGGCGACGAGATCGTTCAGAAGATGAAGGTAAAGAATATAAAGACCGGCGAGGAGACTACCATAGAGGCCGACGAGGACGACGGACTTTTCGGCGTGTTCGGATTTATCGGCCGCGTGCCTAACTCCGAGATTCTGAAGGACACCGGACTGGTCATGGACGAAAAGGGCTATATCCCTACAGACGATGACATGCGCACCAACATCCCGGGCGTATTCGCCGCCGGAGATATCCGCGTAAAGAGTCTGCGTCAGGTCGTTACCGCGGCCGCGGACGGCGCCATCGCCGCCACCCAGGCCGAGAAGTATATAAACGAATAAGCTCCCCGAAGAGGGATAAAGCCGGCTCCGTTCACGCGTGTACGACGCCGGATCGTAAGAACTGCAACGGTATAAAGGAGGAACGATCATGCTGGAAGTTGATAAGACTAATTTTGAGGAAGAAGTGCTGAAAGCAGAGGGCACCGTATTTGTTGATTTCTACGGAGACACCTGTGAGCCTTGTCAGGCGCTGATGCCTTTCGTACACGAAATGGCTGACAAGAACGAGGGCGGCAAGGTTAAGTTCTGCGCGCTGAACATCGCGAAGGCACGCCGCGTGGCGATCGGACAGAAGGTCCTCGGCCTGCCTGTTATGGCGATCTACCAGAACGGCGAGAAGGTGGAAGAGCTCGTTAAGGACGACGCTACCGAAGAAAACATCGCGAAGATGGTGGAGAAGTATCTGTAATCATCAGAACGTACCGGCGCAAGCCGCTGCGATAAACCCACTACAAATATGCAGAAAGGAGACTGGTTATGGCAATCTTAAAAGGCAAAAAAGTTGTCATCATCGGAGACCGCGACGGTATACCGGGCGAAGCCATTAAGGCATGCGTAGATACCGCCGGCGGCGAAACCGTCTTTGCATCGACCGAATGCTTCGTCTGAACGAGCGCCGGTGCAATGGACCTGGAGAATCAGAGGCGCGTAAAGGAATTTGCGGAACTGTACGGCCCCGAGAACGTAGTAGTCGTTGTCGGTGCTGCTGAGGGAGAGGCTGCAGGCCTCGCCGCAGAAACCGTAACCGCCGGAGATCCTACATACGCAGGTCCGTTGACAGGGGTCCAGCTTGGACTCACGGTGTTCCACGTATGCGAGCCGGAAATGAAGGAAGAATTCGACCCGGCAGTATATGAAGAGCAGATAAGCATGATGGAGATGGTGCTGGATGTGGATGACATTATCAATGAGATGTCCGCAATCCGTGGTGATTACTGCAAGTATCTGTAACGGTTCAGCATCTTATAACCATGAACGTAAAGCAGAGCCGCGCGCGTGAGCAATGATCCGCGTTCGGCCGAGCGCACAGTACAGATTCATTGTCAGGAGAGCGCGGAGCGGTCAGCTCTGTGTCTCTCCTGCTTTTTTTGCGCCATACGGTTTAAAAGTTATTATACGGAACGATCGCGGCGGGCGATCGGTTTTAAGGAGATCTGAAGAAATGAACAGTGTAATCAAGGGAGCCAGCTACATTCTGGCGCATACTCCTGAAATGGTGATCCACAACGGTACCACTCAGACGACGGAACGTATAGTCAATCCGGACGGAGATTATCTCAAGGCTCTGCCTTCGCACCTCCGCTCATACGATGACTGTGTCAGCTACTGGCCGAACCAGGTTTATATCGGAAACGCGACGCCGTACGAGCTGGCAGAGGTGGAGTTCCCTTATTATGACAAGGCAAAGGAAGGCGCTTCCCGCTACGGAAAGTTCGGAGAAATAATGCCTGAAGAGGAGTTCCTGCTGCTGGCGCAGTGCTGCGACGTATTCGAGGTGCTGCTGCTGGAAAAGGGCTTTGTGGCCGAGCATAAGGCCGCGCTGGCCGCGGATCCCGTCATCACCGACGAGATCATGGCACGCGTTCAGGAAGGCGTCGAGCTTTCCGACATCGAACACTTCGTAAACGACGAGCACGCCGAAGGTCTCTACCACGCCGGCAGGCTGGTGGGATGCGTTAAGCGCGCTCACGATATAGACGTAAACCTCTCGGCCGAGGTAATGCACGAAAATATCATGACCAAGGCCACGAGCGTACTGGCGATGCTGTACGCGGTCCGCAACGCGGGCATCGGCAAGGACGACGTAGAGTACGTAATAGACTGCTGCGAGGAGGCCTGCGGCGATATGAACCAGCGCGGCGGCGGCAACTTCGCGAAGGCCGCGGCGGAGATCGCGGGCCTTAATAACGCCACCGGCTCGGACGCGCGCGGCTTCTGCGCGGGACCGTCCCACGCCATGGTGGAGGCGGCGGCTCTGGTCAAGTCCGGCGCGTATAAGTGCGTGCTGGTGACCGGCGGCGGATGCACCGCAAAGCTGGGCATGAACGGCAAGAACCACGTCGAGAGCGGAATGCCGGCTCTGGAGGACTGCCTGGGCGGCTTCTGCGTAGTGCTGACAGAAAACGACGGCGTAAGCCCGGAAATCAATCTGGACATCCTGGGACGCCACACGGTAGGAACAGGCTCCGCGCCGCAGAACGTGATCGGCTCGCTGGTCGCGGATCCGCTTGAGAGAGCGGGCCTGACCATAACAGACATCGACCGCTACTCGCCTGAGATGCAGAACCCGGATATCACAAAGCCTGCGGGCGCGGGCGACGTGCCTCTCGCAAACTACAAGATGATCGCGGCGCTGGCCGTTAAAAAGGGCTGGCTTACGCGCGACGCGATCGCGGCGTTCGCCAAGGACCACGGCCTGACCGGCTTCGCTCCGACGCAGGGCCACATCCCTTCGGGCGTTCCTTACATCGGTTTCGCGCGCGAGGAGATAATGGCGGGAGATATCAGACGGGCTATGATCATCGGCAAGGGATCTCTCTTCCTCGGCCGCATGACCAACCTTTTCGACGGAATCTCCTTCGTGATCCAGGCAAACACCTCGGCGGACGAGCAGAAGTCTTCCGGCGTTTCAGAGGAAGAAGTACGGAGCCTGATCGCGAAATCCATGAAGGAGTTCGCGGCCTCCCTGCTGGCTGAGTAAGAGGGGTGAGACAATGGCAAACGCGATAGAAAAGATTATAGCCGAGACCTTCGCGCAGATGGCGGAGGGCCTGGAGACGGGCAGCTTCGGAAAGAAGCCGAAGATCGCCCTGACGGGAATGGGCAGCGAACACGGCGAGGAGAACGCCATGCTTGCCGCGAAGACGGCGGCTGCTGACGGCATCGACGTGTATTATATCGGAAGCCTCGAGGATCCGGCCGTTACCACGGTAAAGGTGGCGGACGACGAGGAAGGCCATAAGAAGATGGAAGAAATGCTGGCGTCCGGCGAGATCGACGGCGCTGTTACGATGCACTTCCCGTTCCCGATCGGCGTATCGACCGTGGGACGCGGCGTGGCGCCCGCGAACGGCAAAGAAATATTCCTGGCCAACACCACCGGTACATCCAGCACTGACCGCGTCGAAGGCATGATCAGAAACGCGATCTGCGGCATTATAACGGCGAAGGCCTGCGGTACGCAGCGTCCGACGGTGGGCATCCTGAACCTCGACGGCGCAAGACAGACAGAGAAGGCGCTTAAGAAACTGGCGGAAGGCGGATACGACATAACCTTTGCGGAGTCATCCCGCGCGGACGGCGGCTGCGTTATGCGCGGCAACGACGTGCTGCAGGGATCGGCGGACGTTATGGTCATGGATTCGCTGACCGGCAACGTAATGAGTAAAATGCTTTCGTCGTTCAATACGGGCGGCAGCTTCGAGGCTGTCGGCTACGGCTACGGCCCGGGCATCGGCGAAAACTACGAGCAGCTGGTGATGATCGTATCCCGCGCTTCCGGCGCGCCGGTTATCGCCAACGCGATACGCTTTGCGGGACAGCTTGTGAGAAACAAGGTCTTCGACATAGCAAAAGACGAGTTTGCCGCGGCGAAGAAGGCCGGCCTGGATCAGATCCTCGCGGGGCTGAAGGCAGACCAGAAACCGGCGGCAGCGGGCGAAGCGGTAAAGGCGCCGCCTAAGGAGATCGTTACCGCCGCCATTCCGGGCATCGAGGTAATGGATCTCGAGGACGCGGTAAGCGTGCTCTGGAAGAGCAATATTTACGCTGAAAGCGGCATGGGCTGCACCGGCCCGATAGTGCTGGTTTCGGAAGCAAACCACGAGAAGGCAGTAGGCGAACTGCAGAAGGCAGGATATGTGGGTTAATCGCTATGAACTTGAAGCAGATCGAAGCGTTTGTGAAAATCGCAAATAACAACAGTTTTTCATTGACGGCGCAGGAGATGTACCTGACGCAGCCTACGATCAGTTCAGCCATAAAGTCGCTGGAAGACGAGCTCGGTATGACTTTGTTTATCCGCAATCCGAAGGGCGTCGAGCTGACGGAAGACGGAAAGCAGATCTATCTTTACGCGAAACAGATGTACGAATCGTCGAAGGCGATCCTGAAGATCAGCCGGACCGGTTCCGAAAAGAGCTCCGTCAGCAACGAGCTGATCATATCGGCGTCTTCCATCCCCGCGCAGTTCCTGCTTCCGGAGATCATGGCCGATTTCAACGAAACGTATCCCGAAACCCGCTTCAGAGTCAACATATCCGACAGCGAGCAGGTGTTCTACGATATCGAAAACCACCTGGCCGATATCGGCTTCTGCGGGACCGAGCCGAAGGGAAAGAGCTTTGTAAGCGTTCCGTTCTGCCGGGACGAGCTGGTGGTTATAACGCCGAACAACAGCAAATACAGCGCGTTGAAGGGAACGCCGGCGATAGAGTGGGCCGTAAAGGAGCCGCTGATCCTGAGAGAGGACGGGTCCGGGACAAAGACGGAGGCCCTGATGTATCTGATAAGCAAGGGGATCAGCCCTTCGGGCCTGAACACGGCGATAAAGATGGGCAGCTCAAACGCGATAATAAGGGCTGTCCGCAAAGGACTCGGAATATCGTTCATATCGAAGCTGGCGGCCGCCGACGAAGTGAACGCGGGGCATATTCTCCAGTTCCCGCTCGACGAAAACGGCGTTTTCCGGAAGATCTACATAGTTTATAACGCCGCTTTTCCGAGGACGGAGACGGTCAGACGGTTCTTCCGCATGGTAAAAGACAAATACAGTGAAAACTGACGACTCTTTATATTGATGATTCTGTTTTCAGAATATATAATCAATATATAGATTTGTGTGGGGGCGGAAAGGTAACTGGTGTGCCTCCTGGTCTTCAAAACCAGTGTGGGGCGTGAGAGCGTCCCGGGTGGGTTCGATTCCCACACGCCTTCGCCAGAAACCCCGGGTCGTACCCGTTGAATGCTGCCACATTATGCGGCAGCATTTTTTAAAATACACAGATCACGGGTATAAAACGGCTCTGCTATTATTGCGGGGCCGCAAACCGACGGAAAGGAGGAGGTTTCATGGCAGAAGAAAAAATCAGGCTTACACAGTATGCGACGACTTCGGGGTGAGCGGCCAAATTAGGTCCTGAGACCCTTGCCCAGGTTCTGGGCAAGCTGCCGAAGTTTTCGGACGCCGATCTTCTGGTCGGTGTCGACACCTCCGATGACGCGGCGGTTTACCGCATAACGGACGAGGTCGCCATGATCCAGACGGTGGATTTCTTCACACCTGTCGTGGACGACCCGTATCTGTTCGGTCAGATCGCGGCGGCGAATTCCCTGAGCGACGTTTACGCGATGGGCGGTGTGCCGAAAGTGGCGCTGAATATCGTCGGTTTCCCGAATTGCCTTGCCCCTGCCATTCTGGAGGAGATCCTCCGCGGCGGAGCGGAAAAGGTGAAAGAAGCCGGAGCCGTTCTCGCGGGCGGACATTCCGTACAGAACGATGAACCCCTGTACGGCCTGTGCGTGTCCGGTTTTGTAAATCCGGCCCGTATCTGGAAGAACTACGGCGCGGTGCCCGGCGACGTGCTGATCCTGACAAAGCCGATCGGAAACGGACTCGTCAATACCGCGGCCAAGGCCGAAATGGTATCGGAACAGTCGCTGGAGGAAGCGATAAACGCGATGAAATCGCTGAACCGGACCGCGGCCGAAGTGTTCAAACGCTATGAAGTGCACGCGTGCACCGATATAACCGGATTCGGTCTGCTCGGACACGGCCTCGAAATGGCCGACGGCGGCAACGTGACGCTCGAGATCGCTTCCGGAGCGGTACCGTTCATTGCGGGCGCAGCCGATTACGCGAAGATGGGTCTGGTGCCGGCCGGTTCGTACAGGAACCGCAATTACGCCGGAGAGCGCGTAAAGAATACCGGAGCCGAGGAATTCACCATGGATCTTCTGTACGATCCGCAGACGTCCGGCGGGCTGCTGGCGAGCGTTCGCGAGGATCAGGCGCGGGATATCATGCGCGACCTGAAGAACGCGGGGCTGGAGACCCGCGCGGCTGTCATCGGTAATGTGCGCCCAAGGGGCGAGCACAGCATAATCGTTACGTGAGGGATGAGCGATCATCCCTCATTGTAAAAGGAGAGTTCAATGGACAAATCAGCGTTATACAGAAGCATTCCAAAGGTAGACGCTCTGCTGGAGCAGGATGCCGTACGCGGGGCGCTGGACAGATACGGCCGGGAAACGGTCATGGACATGATACACGCAAGGACCGACGAGCTGAGAGACCTTATAGGCGCCGCGCAGACAGAATCGGATTATGAGGGTTGCCTCGAGAGGATCCGCGGGCTCGCGGAGGACGTGGAAAAGTCCGCCGCCGAGCTTCATACGCCGAACGTAAGGAAGGTCATCAACGCGACGGGCATCATCGTACATACAAATCTCGGGCGGGCGCCGCTCGGAAGAGAGCAGGCGCTGAAGCTTGCCGATATCGTGACCGGGTATTCAAATCTCGAATACGACCTTAAGAAGGGCGCGCGAGGCGAGAGATACGCGCATTTCGAGGAACTGATCTGCCGTCTGACCGGAGCCGAGGCCGCGATGGTCGTCAACAACAACGCGGCGGCGGTGCTTCTCGTTCTGAGCACGCTGGCAAAGGGCGGCGAAGCGATAGTATCCCGCGGCGAGCTCGTCGAGATAGGCGGGAAATTCAGGATCCCGGACGTCATGGAAGCCAGCGGAGCGCGGCTCGTGGAGGTCGGAACGACCAACAAGACGCATTTCTCCGATTACGAAAACGCGCTGACGGAGGAGACGAAGGCGATCCTGAAGGTTCATACCAGCAACTACAGGATCGTGGGATTCACCGAATCGGTCACCGTGGAAGAGCTGAAGCCGCTGGCGGAAAAGGCCGGAATCCCGGTTATAGAGGATCTGGGAAGCGGAGTTCTGATCGACCTGGAAAAATACGGGCTTGCGCATGAGCCAACGGTGAGCGAAGCCGTAAAGGCCGGCGCCGACGTGGTCTGCTTCGCCGGCGACAAGCTTCTCTGAGGACCGCAGGCGGGCGTTATCATCGGCAGAAAGAAATACAGTCAGGAGATGA
>JAEEGL016990246.1_pt1 | contig 54802 bp, 45 predicted proteins | sample 9134231 | NCBI WGS metagenome assembly JAEEGL01 (sample SAMN16246548, study PRJNA631951) | gut metagenome | biome: gut microbiome; feature: rumen; material: fiber-attached | host: Bos | place: Iran: Karaj | collected 2018-10
ACATTTGTTTGCATTAGACAAAGGAGACCTATGGACAACTACAAAAGAAACCGGCACTCAGTTTACCTGCTTACATATCATATCATCTTTGTTACAAAGTAAAGGAAAATGGTCATTACGGATGAGATTGGTGATTTCATCAACACGCTAAAAACCCAGTTATCCAGAGAAGTCCATATCTACTACAAAGAGCATATAGAAAAATATCTCTAGGGAGATACCCCATTCTGGAGTGCCAGTTATTTCTGTGCGACAACAGGCTCAGTTTCCATGGAAACAGTGAAAAAAATATAGAAGAACAGCGTACAGATGACCATCGCAGGAAATATGTTAAGTCCGGAAAATATATCGGAGCAAAACGCTGAAGGCTGGCGATTCATCCCCGACCGACATCGTCGGAAGGGGTTTTCTCGCTATGTAATTCATAATACTGATTCCTTTATGCAGGAATAAATTCAATATCAGAAGCATCCATTATACCGGCATCAAACTTTACTGTGCATTTCCAGATTCCGTTACTCATATAGACATTCTTTACTACACCAACTCCGAATTCCGGATAAACGATCAGTGTTACCTTATCGTTAACATTAAATCTGGGTGCTGATGCATATCCATTTGCTCCGCCTGCAACTTCTTCTAACTCAACTTCATTAAGTCTGTTCTTCTCTTCCATTTTAATTTCCTCCAACTTTCTATGTGATATTTTTACTTTTTATTTTTCATAGATGATCCTCTGATTGTTTTTTCTTGACCATCTTATGTATTTTTATACGAAAAAGAAATTATTGTGGCAGGAAAATTTCTAGATATATTTTCAGCTGTCAATTGACTTGTTGGAATATGAAAAACTCAAAATGAGCAAACGAATATCTAGTGATTTTTGAATGCATAGGATGTACAATAATATAGCAGGTAAAAAAGCAAATGTTGGAGGGAAACTATCATGGAAGCAAAAAGAAAAGTACTAACAGTAATCCGTAAAACCATCGCGTTAACATTGGCGGCAGCAATAGTCTTTACGCTGGCAAACCCGCTTCAGGTTCAGGCCAAGACTAAGACCATCAATGTTAAAAGCCACAGTGAGGAAACCTTTGCATCCCGGGCAAACAAGTATGCCACAACTGTTAAGAAGGGTACGTATAATCTCAAGTTCAAAAAAATGGGAGGATCTTATTACCGTGGATATTTAAAATTTAAAGCCCCCAAAAAAGGTACCTACTCTTTCACTTTAAGTAATTTAAAGACCAATAATAAAAAGCAGGTTTCAGGTTGGATGGTTTGCTGCAAATCAGAGTCAGGTGCTCTGTATTACGCAAACCTTAAAACCAAGGGTGGTATCAGCGATCAGCTGAAGGTCAATTCAAAGAAAATTGATATTATGCCTGACTATCTCAAGAGCAGAACCGGCAAACTTACTCTTCAGAAAAACGAAACAGTTTATCTGTACTTCCAGTTCATCGGAAGTACCGGATGCGGCAAGAATATGACAGCTAAATTTGTTGTCAAATAAACTCTTCATCGCTAAATCAATTCACTAGTAATTGATTCTCCTGACAAACAAAAAACAAGACGATTCTTTAGCTTAACAGGCAAAGAGAATCGTCTTTTTTGTCGGTGATTATCGCGCGATGCTAACAGCACTATTATTCACAGAAAACTATAACTCATACTTGGATTTCTTTCTCGTAATCTCATTCATATATGCGGCTGTAATGATACCTGTCGGAAGTGCGATCACAGCCATTCCCATAAGTGCAGAGATCATGGTTATCAAACGCCCGACGGTAGTTACCGGCGATATGTCACCATAGCCGATGGTGGTGATAGAGATGGTTGCCCAGTAGAGAGCGTCAAAGAAAGAATTAAACAAGTCGGGCTCCAACTGGAACACCAACATCGCTGATACAAAGATGTAGACAACGATCAATATCAATACCGCTAGTAGCTGGTCTCTCACCTTTCGGATAACATTGGCAATGATTATCATGGTCTTGGAATAGCGGATCAGCTTGAACACTCTGAAGAAACGGAACAGCTTAAGCAACTTGATAAAGGCAGAAACCGGCACAAAGAGTGCTACTACCGGTACGATTGAAAGCAGGTCAAAGATGGCCAACGGAGTCAGTATATAGGCAATATAAGCCTTAATGCTCTTATAGCCCATCTTGTAATCCGCGGTGTATACTCTTACACAGTAATCTGTTAAAAAGATGATACTGGTCAGGATCTCAATGATCCTTGTGTATGGGTTATCAGCCTTTAGCGTCATTGGCAGAAGACCTACTATAACCGCAGTTCCGATCATCACATCATAGGCGCGACTCGACTCATCTCCTATATTTGAGGCTTCTATTACTTCGAAAATACGTCTTTTCTTATCGTTCATTATTTGTCACCTTACATGTTTCCTACTATCAGTGCAACTATTCCCAAGAATATCATGACAAAGGTGAGGATTCTGCAGAAAGTAACAAAGAAAGCGGTATGCTTTTCTTTGTTGCTGACATATACTCCCTGGTCGTCTATAAAATGGTTTGTTGGATCTTTTTTTATGCCCATGTATTTTACCTCTATATCAAATGGTAGCATACACATTGCACGCGGGCAATCATATGTCTTGGTTGATGTCATCCGCTTTTTGCATATAAATTCATTAAATATAGAACAGATAATATGAAAAGGAGTGGATTCGGCGACAGATGCGTGGTCCACTCCGTTTTTTTATTTTCTCCTGTCAATGCCGTTCTCCCTGTAATACCTCCCCTTTTCGGCATACATGTCGGCATCAGCGATATGTTCCAGGTCATCGATAGTGGCATCGGGATTATCTCTGTGAGTCGCATAGCCCACTGACATAGTGATCTTATCAGAATAAATGCCACGCCAATCTGCGGACTTGTCACTGATCTCTTTTCTGATAGCCTCAGGGTTTCCAATGTGGACAATGGCTATGAACTCATCACCGCCGGTTCTGTATACCTTTCCACGGTTTCCCACAGCCAGCGAAAGACAATCTGCCGCACCTTTTATGAGCTCGTCTCCTGCAGCATGCCCCTTCGTGTCGTTGACCGTCTTTAGCCCGTTTACATCCACTGAGAACAGCACAAGATCTTCATGCATTCCTTTTTCCCTGTGCTCCATCAGGTCTTCTTCATAGCATCTGCGGTTGTATAGCCTTGTCATCTCATCTGTCATTGATATCCTGATGAGATTTTCCTCCCTTCTCTTTTCTTCATCGACATTTCTCGTAACGTAAATCACGACAATTGGAATTCCGTCTTTAGAGGCTTCGACAGTAATATACTGGGCACGAAACCACCCTGAAACCACATCAAGAAAATCCGCACTTATGATCTTTTTATTGGCAAGCCTTGATCTCAATGTCTGTATATTGGTGAAGGTCTTAAATGCTTCCTGTTGGTCAGGCACCACACGTTTCATTATTCTCTGGTTCATAACAGTGTGAGTCTGAGTGGCTATATCTATACCGACCTTATTCTGCTGTGGATCCCGCAGCGACATTTCTGTATTGTCCACAAAACTGATCAGGTTTACATTCTCATAGATCTCCACCATGGAATCCAGGAGATCAATCTCCTCCTGCATCTGCACTTCCTGTTCCATTATTACTGTGTACTGCCTGAAGAGTTCCTTGTAATAATCGACGGTCAGCTTTCCTATCATGTAAGCTGAAGCCCCCATTATACACGTCTCTATCGTGAATCCACCTATTACATCTGTAAAATATGCGAAAGCTGATGGATAATCAGGTCTGAAAGCAGCATAATACGGCGCGGTGATCCAGGTCGTGGCAAACATCAAAATATAATTGAGGATAAGTGCGTAAAAGAATATGAACCTGTCGCAAAAGAGCAGGCTCAACATCGGGACGAGAAACCAAGTCAGATGAATGCTGACATGGGAATAAGACATGTAGACAATCAGAGCGTTAAGTGCAGTAAGGGCAAATATACTGGTGGCTCTTGAATTAGGCATCTTTTTCAAGAGAAACAGATGCATACCAGACAGTAACACCACCACCAGAGAAATACTAAAGCATGTCACATAAGTTATATCACGGAAAATTCCGCCCTTAACTCCGGCTGCAATAGCAGGGCCTGTTATCACAAAAAACCACAGCACCCTGTTAAGATAGCCGTTTACCTTGACACGATTCTCAACTATAAATTCCTCATATTTTCTGATAGTTGTATTATTCATCGCAGATTCCCATTAATCTGAAACAAAACTCATAGGCATCATCATTATGCGCTGTGTCCGACCTTACGCATATCCCTTTCAAATAGATTCTTTTTCCACCTCGATAAGTGACATGGCAGAATTGATCTTTAACATGTCTGAATATTGAGTATTAGCCCAGGCGGTGAGCACCCTGTCCACCACCTTTGGAGAGTCTTCCTTTGATAGCAACGGTAGTACTATAAAGAACTGGTTGGGGCGATTTTGGAAAATAATATCACTGCTGCGGAGGTTCTTCTGGAGTATATTTGTGAACTCTTCAATGCACTCCGGAGTTGGAACGCCCCTGGCTCCGAAGGACAGTGAAAGCAACATTTTTGTGGCAACTGCACTGTAACGATCTATGAAGCGGATGATGAATCGGTAGTTCCAGGAGAAAGCCTCTTTTCCCAGGATCATTGCTCCCTTTCTGTCTCCGCGCTCCCCAAGAATTTGGGATACCCTTATAAGCTCATGCTCCAGATTCTCCTCATCACTGGCGACAAAGTCCTGTGTCTCATAGATGGCATAGCCGTGCTTGCCGTTCTGCTTTGCCCTGTAGAGCGCAGTGTCGGCATAGTGAAAAAGAGAATTGTACTCTTTTGCATGAAATGGCGCGAAGGCCACACCAATGGAGATTCCCAGCGGGATTCCGTGATTCTCTCCCATCAGATTAGCTGCTTCACGAGCCAGTCTTGAATTAAGACGCTCTGTCAGGGAAGCAACTGCAGTCTCTACCACCAGCTTGGGCAGAAACGCCATGAACTCGTCTCCGCCTATTCTGCTGACAACGTCATCTGACCTGACATAGTGCCTAACAACGTTGGAAAAAGCCACAAGTACCCTGTCACCCATGTCGTGGCCGAACAGGTCGTTGACCAGCTTAAAGTTGTCCAGGTCAAGGAGCAACAGCGCACCTTCCTGGATTTCACACATATCAGAAATTTTTTCTGTACCTGCTGCCTTATTGAGGAAACCCGTGAGCTTATCCAGCGTTGCCTCTTCAGTCAGGCTCTCAATCTTTCTGTTGCTGTCTACGGTATTGGCAATACGCTTGACGAGAATGTCCTTATCCAGAGGCTTTCTTATGAAATCTGAAGCTCCTTCCTTAAGGCCTCTTCTCTCCACCTCACTATTGTTCTCTCCTGTCAGGAAGATTATGGGTGTCGGAGCTTTCTTCTCCTTTTCCTCCAGATCCCTGACAGCCCGATAAGTCTCAAAGCCATCCATATCCGGCATGAGAATATCGAGAAGTATTATGTCCGGTGTGTTCTTTTCCAGGTACTTAAGAAGGTCTTTCCCGGAGCGCAGGCAACTCACCAGCATATCCTGGTCATCCAGCAGCGCTTTTGCACTTTTAAGGCTCAAAAGGTCGTCGTCAACCACTACTATTCTGTAACTCATCTGCTATCAACTCCACTATCCCACTATAATCAAAGTTTTCTGCTGCATCTCTGATCTTGCCAAACAGTTCTTCATCCTTTTCAGGAATCCGGTATTCGTTCATTTTGGCAAAGATCTCATCCAGACGGATGGTATCCATATCATCGGCTGCAATTTGCAAATTTCTGTAAACCGTTGTCATCATATCTGCATCTGCCAACGGTTTCTCTTTTCCATCGTCAGAATTCTTTTCTCCAGAGCCTTTCACCTTGGAAAGGATCTTCTTAAATTCCAGATACTCATCAATGAACTTAGAATGATGAGCATGTATATAATCAGTATCCTGAGCTTTTCCGGCGTTCTCCAGCTTTTGTGCCTCTTCACCAAGGTCCATGGCTCCTATCATCCTGGCAGAGCTCTTTAATGCATGAATCTTGATCGTGTAGTTACTGAGGTCATCTGACTGATAGAAGTCCTCAAGGTCTGTAGAAATCTCATCGATGTGCTCGTAGAACATCTTAAGTATCGACAGATATGCCTTGGATGATCCGTTGTTTTTGAGCCCTTTTTCAACATCGATGTCATCAATTTCCTTAAGCCTTTCGATGATCTTCTCATCATCATCTTCACCAGAATTGTCACTTGCCGCAGCTATGGCACGTATATCGTCAGTCATGGTTACCATCTCTGCCGGCAGATAGTGTATGATCATCTCCTCCAACACTATGGGATCGATGGGCTTGGTAAGGTAGGCATCAAAACCATTTTCAAGATAATAAGTTTCTGCTCCGTCGATGGCATTGGCTGTAAGGCATACTACAGGAGTATTTTTATTAGGGCCGTCCTCCTGCTGCCTCATTTCAGTCAGCGTCTCAATGCCGTCTTTTTCAGGCATCATATGATCAAGGAATATCACATCATATCTTTCAGCGGCCATAAGCTCAAGAGCCTTGTCAGGACCATCAGCCAGATCAAGCTGCACCTGGGTGTGCTTGATCAGATTCTTGAGAACCAGTAAGTTGATTTCATTGTCATCCACCGCCAGTACTCTGGCATCAGGTGCAATAAAGCTCTCTCTGCGTCTTCTATGCTTTCTTTTTTTATCAGTAGAAGCATCTTCATAAGCCCCCATGGGCTCCCAGTTGAGCACCTTCTGTTCAAGGCGGAAGGAAAAGACAGATCCTTTTCCATACTCACTCTCCACCTTCAGCGATGAGTCCATAAGCTCCAAAAGGCTCTGGGTAATGCTAAGACCCAGTCCAGTACCTTCGATATTGCGGTTTTTCTTTACATCAAATCTCTCAAATTTTATAAAAAGCCTGTCAAGATCTTCGCTGCGAATTCCTATACCGGTGTCAGACACCGACACCTTAAGGATAATGCTGCCGGGATTATCAATGATCTTTTCATATCCTACATTGAAGGTAATACTTCCCTCTTCAGTAAACTTCACGGCATTTGACAGAAGATTCGAGATAATCTGTCTTATCCTTGCCTCATCACCAAACAGGATCTTTGGCATACCACTGTCAAAAGAGGTATTGATTGCAATGACCTTTTCGCTGGCCCTGTTCTTTATCATGTCTACCAGATCGCCCAGCATATTGGGCAGGTTGTACTCTACGGGTGTGATATCGGTCTTTCCGGCCTCGATCTTTGAGAAATCCAGGATATCATTTATCAGACTGAGAAGATGTTTTCCTGCATTTTTTATGTTATCGGAATATGTCAGGATGTCCTCGTCGTCAGCTTCCCTTAAGATCATCTCATTCATGCCAAGAACAGTATTGATAGGCGTTCTTATCTCATGAGACATGTTGGCCAGGAAAATACTCTTGGCTTCATTTGCAGCCTCTGCAGTGTTGATCTGCTCCTCCAGCGAACTGGCCATTATCTGCAGAGTATGAGAAAGCACTCCAATCTCATCACGGCTGTTAGTCTCAATATTTTCACTGAAGTCACCCTTACTGTAGCGCACTGCCACTTCTGTCATATACTTAAGAGGATCTGTAATGGATCTGATCCAGTAGAAGCACAGAAGCCAAGTAAAGGCTATAGTTATGGCCAGAATGACGATATATATAACTATGAACTGCTGGGTCTGGCGGTTAAGCTGTCCCTCAAACCAGTCCACGCTGAAATCCACGCCGATGATTCCCACAACGTTGCCATGGGAGTCCAGGACCGGGCTGTAAGCACTGTAGAAGGTTCCCCACTCATCAGTGAAACGAAAATCGTCAACCGAGGGAATGCCCTGACTGGCATTGTACGCTCCCTCTGTGTATTCCAGCTTGTCACCAAACTCTTCAGGGTTATCAAAGGAAGGGTCCACTGTGTATATGAAACTTCCATCAGCCTCCAGCCTTGCTCCATATACATATTCCAGTTCCACGTTGTCACGGTAAACAGCAAGAGCATCATATACCTGCTGGTATTCCTTGCTGCCCACGTCCTCTGCTTCCAGGCCTCCCAGTATATCCCCGTCGACTGAACCTGCAGCGCAGTTGGCAATATCTATCATTCTCTGACATAGCGAAGACCTGACGGCCGATCTTGATTGAATTATTGAAGCTACACAGAGAAGGCTCTCTGATACCAAAAGAACAGTGAAGACCAGCCACATGATTTTCGTGCTCAGGTGGACCATTTTCTGATCATCAAAGTTGATATTATCTGATGCTTTGCGGGGCTGATAATCTTGTGTGTTCCGAACAGCCTTCTCCCTGAGCTTTACCTTTTGAGACAGATACATAAACCTGTTAGACCGGTTCATCATCAGAATTATTATGGCCATGGTAAGGATGATCAGAACAATAGTTACTACAAGCATCCATCTGAGAGGTTTAAATGCAGTGGTTGCATTTTTTACCGAGATACAGCGCATGCCGCTTGGAATATCTGCCACATAGACTATGTAATTTGACCCCTCGAACTTAAATTCAAAGGAATCATTGTCTTCACCCTTCAGGTTCTTTATTATCATGGACCCCAGAGAGTCTAATTCCACATCATAGTCCCTGCCTATTTCAGACAAGTCAGTGTGGGCAATTACAATATTATCCCTTTTACATATTACCATACACTGATCGGCATCACCTCTCGCCACAGCCTCACTGACTATCTTCTGGATCTCTGTCGTAGGCAGATCCATGGAAATAACACTAACGCCGTCGCATAAGACCTTCCCCAGCGCCAGCTTGCGTGTATTTGTCTCCATGTCCAGATATGGATCAAGAACTGTTACATTCTCCGGGTCATCGAAGGGGCGGATGTACCACGGACGGGCCGTGGCATCAAAATCTGCCGGTGGCACCCATTTATTACCGCTGAAAAACCTGCCGTTAATATAGCCATATAGCCCTGTGAAATACGGATCCACAGCACTTTTAAGAGCTACAGACTGCCTTTCAAGAAAGTCCTGTATCTCCTCATTGCTTCTGTTAGTGGTTATCATCTCATCCAGGGTGTATGCAGCCAGCTTTACCGAATCCGCATTGGTGGACAGATAGCTCTCAACACGGTCCGCAGACTCTCTGGCAGCCACCTCACCGCTACGTATGATGTTGGCCTTCTTCTCTGCGTATATCATTACATAATACGTCAGGATGATGCCCACGAAGAATACCATGGCCAAAATAGCCAGCGCCAGATTTCTCTTATAGAACTTCCTGGGTGTATTTACATTCAGAGTGTCCTTTTCCATGATCACACTGCTCCGTAATTTAATCATACTTCTGACAATTATTATAACAGTTTTTCGTATACAACATTTGAAAGAAAAACTAAAATTTGCATAAAAATAGAGTTGCCACAATGTGACAACTTTTTGAGTTCCAGTACGTTCACTTTGTAAGTCTAACTTCCACCTTATAAGTGTAAATTCCACAGGGTGGATTTACTTATTCTGAAAATAGTTGATTTAATCCACACTTAAGGTATAATAGCACAAAGTCAGAAATCTATAATTGTTATAAAGTGTTTAGTTGTCTTATAATAACAAAACTATAAAATCATGGGTTATGTTTGCTATTGTGGGCAAATCTTTACATAGTTTAAAAAAGAGGTAAACAATGATAAAAAGAGCGAAAAATGTTATATTCTATGTACTGCCTATAATTTTACTTTTAATTAGTTTTTCAACTATTTTCAGTAATGACATTTGGGGCGATGAGAACTATTCATTACAACTTATTAAGCTTTCATATGTAGATGGAATAAATCGTACATCATGGGATGTGCATCCTCCACTTTACTATATTATTTTGAAGTCACTGGTGGATTTTTTTAGTGATATAGTTCCTAATCCAATCTGGACGGCCAAGTTTGCATCTCTAATTCCGCACATTATTCTACTGGTTCTGGGATTTACAATCATTAAAAAAAAGTATGGTATCGTGACAGCTTTCCTTTTTAATATGTTCTCCCTAGGCATGCCTGCGCTTATGGGGTCTTCCACTGAAATACGTATGTATAGCTGGGGAATGCTCTTTGTGACACTTGCCTTTTTGAGTTCACTTGAAATATACAAAACTGAAAGCGAGAAAAAGTATTACATTCTCTTAACCCTTTTTAGCGCTTTTGCCTCATATTGTCATTATTTTGCATGCGCTGCATCAATAGTTATTTATATTGAGATATTTATATACTTTATCATTAAAAAGGACAAAAAAAGAGTTATAAGAACCTTTATTTCCGGTCTAGGCGTTGCCATTATTTATTTACCGTGGATTTTTGTATTTATTAGACAATTATTGGTAGTATCTGCTGATTATTGGATAGATCCAATAACTCCATATACTGTAATGAAAAATTTAATATTTCTATTTGATTCTACCAACAAAATCGTCAGAACGGGCTGTTTCCTGTTGTTTGTAGTAGCATTTATTGGTATCCTCTTAGAAATAAAAAGCAGGAAGAATATTGAATCAATATGTGGATTCGGTGTCTGGTTTGGAACAATCTTCTTGGGAGTAGTCTTATCATTGATTATAAGACCGATTTTTGTGTCACGTTATGTTATAGTAACGGCAATGTGTTTTTGGTTTGCAGTAGCCTTTTCAATAAATAATCTTAAAGTAGATTGGCTAAAAACGTGCTCTGTATTAGCAACAGTTGCGCTTTCTATTGTCGTTACAAAAGAATTTTTGGACTTGGAAGCATACTATCAAAACGGAACCAATAATGTATTGGCATTTTTAGACGAGAATATTGATAGTGCACGATATGTTATAACGAATTCCATTCCAGGGAAGGATGCATTATCTTATTTCTACTCGGATACAAAATTTATCGTTGTTGATGAAGAAAATAGTGAGGAAGTATTGGCTATAATTAATGAGGACCCGGACAATAACTATATATTAATGGATACAGATGGAACTCTTAATTCCTTATTGCCTGGCATACTAGATGAAGCAGAGCATGTAGGAAACTATAACATTCATTGGGACGTATTAGATACATATATTTTAAGTAACTAAAGATACAAAGTCCATAAGTATTAAGACCTATTTTTCCCAGGATCTGATCTCTTTTATCACCTTTGCCGGAGCACCACCAATTATACAATTTGAATCATTAAATCTCTTTGTGATCAGACTATTATATGCAACCACACAATTATCTGAAATGCCGCTTCCTTTCAAAAATTTCGACAGCGCCCCAATCCATACCTTGTTACCTATAATTATTGGAGACGGCGCGTTTGTTTCTCCATCTAAATAATGAATTGTATGATTATCTGCATCCAACATATTTACATTCCAGCCAATCAATACATCATTCCCAATATCAATCCGGGATCGACACGATATTCTGAAATTATTATTTGCACACACATGGTCACCAATTACAACTGTACCACCAATAGTAAAAGCAACTCCTTCCGCAAAAATCGAATGCCCTTTCAGTATCAGTACTCCATCGTCCAGCATTGAAAAGTATTGTTTTTTATTCTCATTTAAACTCTCAATTCCATCAAATCCAAATTTAAACAGCCCTCGTTCTAAAGGACACTCAACTTTAACTCTGGCCCTGGGTGAAAGTTTGCCGATTCTTGTGTTAAAACTTATCAGCAAAGGAAGTTTTATCGCATCTTTCAGAGGAAAATAATGGCAATTCACCCATAATGACTTTGGAATTGACATAATAAGTTTAAGTTTGTAATTCATTATCTATTGACCTCATTCCAGGATTGTTGTACAACGATATTTATAATGCATGATAATTGTCATGTGGGAAAGTACAATGTTATACTAGCTATGTCAGAGTTATTGTTGTATCGAAATTTATCTATAAGTTTTATGGCTGTTTTGGGGCAACGACATAAAACCGGAGATGCGAATCTATGAGTAAGCCTGATATATCTGTTATTATAACAGTTTATAACAGAATGAGTTTTATCGACAATTGCATTATGAGTGTCCTTGACCTGACTGACGTTAACTGCGAAGTTATTCTGATAGATGATGGCAGTACTGACAGGTCTTTGGAAATATGTCGATCTTATGAAGCCAGGTATTGCAATGTCAAGGTTATAAGCCTGAAAAACAGCGGAATCTCAGTGGCCAGAAATGCAGGTCTTGATAGTGCAAGAGGAGATTATATCTGTTTCCTTGACGATGATGATGTCATGACTCCGGGAGGCCTGAAAGTCATGCTTGAGGCCATGAAGAACTACGACGTTGATATTGTAGTCGGAAATTATGAAAAAGTAAATGAAGACGGCAGTTTCTCAGGTGGCAGCAATATGCCGGAATATGTTAAAAACAAGGTTTTAAACCCTGACGAATACTGGGCTGCATCATTCGATCCCAACAGAACCTGGGTTTTTACCGTGAACTGGGCAAAGCTTTACAAAAAAGAGATTTGGGAAGGACTTCGTTTCCCTCCGGAATTCAGGAAATCTGAAGATGAATATGTATTAGCGGATATTCTGGAAAAAACCAATAAGGTTTTTGTAGCAGATTATATTGTAGTAAAACAGACCATAACTAAAAACAGTATCTCCAGGGCACCGTTTTGCCTTAATACTCTTCGTTCTCCTGAAACAAAACTTGTAACCACTTCCAAACTTATCAACCAAAAGAAGTATCAGTTTGCGATAATAAAATGGAGCTACGCCTGCGGTGAAATTATGTCCTACACAAAAAGAGCAAAAACCACTGAGATATCAACTGAATTAAAAAGACTTTATGATATTTCAGTAGTTCAGGGTAAAAAATTATTCAAATACTTTAACCCGGAAAAAAAGGTGAAGTTTATCGCCTATAGATTTATGTATCCATGCTTTAAATATTTGCCATAAGTTTTAAAATAACTGACATTATATAACAGGGTTATTCTAGTTTTTTATTCTGTTCCCGCAGCATCTGTGCTGAAAAATACTGGGTGTACTGACCTTCCCACTTATAAAAACTCTTATTGCTCTTATCACAGTATTTGCACATGCTTATAGGAGAGTTCATTTTTTCGATCAGTTTTTCCGATGTCAGATCCGGATCATAAATATCCACCACGTCTCCCGCTGATACTGTTCCTTTATACCGGGCCTTTTCATGCATCACATCCACCAGGATCGGCAGTCCGCAAACAGCCAGTTTCCCATTGTAGAGGAAATGAAATAATTTCGATTCGCAATCATCCCAGTTATCTTTGGCATCACTTATTTCCGATCCGTCAGAGCTGGCAAAAAACTCAGTTACCGGCTCGGATACCAATAATTCCACTTCAAATCTGCTGCACCTGTCTTTAATCCTGTCCAATATTTTGGCTGTGGGCGGATAGCAGGTGACATCAAAACGAACTTCCAGTTTGTTCATAAGAACCAGCAATGAATCTTCGCATGTTGGTATCAGTAATCCGTTGGAAGCAACTGCAATGCAGGCAAAAGGAAATTCCCTGCGGGTGATCTCAATGAACTTATCCAGATCCGGATTCAGTAAAGGTTCCCCTCCCATCAGCCTTATATAACTGATGTTGCGAACGAACTTATGCAGCTGCTTAAGATCTCTCTCATACTGATCCGGATCTGAAAACATGGGAGTTGACTGCAGATTACTATAATGTCCGCACCCTTTGCACTTGAGATTACAGTGCCATGCCACATGATACTCTATGTAGTTCAGTTCAGGTTTTGATTGATCCAGTCTTATAAATCCGTTTTCACCGGTGTATACATAAAATTGACTTATTTTCTTTTCTATAGCTTCGCCCAGGATAATATTACGCTCTCCAGCGTCTGAGTAATCGCAGATAAATTTATCTTCATTCCCGATCTGAACTTTGTCCAGCATCACAAAACCAGGCATAAGGCAAAGTACCTGCCTCAAAATATGCATTATCAGGTATTTCGCATTACTTAATCCTCTATCATCAGTGTTTTTCTGTTTACAAAAAGCGATCATTACCTTCTGAGAAAATCCACTCTTACAGGCATGAAGCATTTCTTTCGATATATTATTGTGAGGATTAATCTTTAAAATATAAATCATCTACCTAATCCAGTCCTATGCTTATAACCTGTCGTCCCCATAAAAAAACAGCCTTTTGATGTCAAAGACCAATGCTCATCCCTACGGATTATAAATCCTGATGAATAAATCCGGAAAAACTGTAAAAACAACATACTTTACTCGCTGTTTGAAGTTCAAAAGTCCTTTAAACCGATTAAACAACTCTTTATATTTTGCCATCGAAGCCAGTATCATCTTATCAGCTCCAAGCTCTTTTGCATCCTTATAGAATCTGGCGCATTTGTACAACGCGTTTTTGAAGGTGACAAGTGCAAATTCCTCATCCTTCTCATCGATAGCCTGAGATATTCTCATAGCAAACGCATCTACTCCATCTAAATGCTTTATATTCATTCTGTTGGCATCGGCAGTAAATCCCGACAGATTATCCCTATAAACATAGAGCTTCTCTGATATATAAGAGATCATCCTGCATCTGCCAAGCAGCGGCCCGATTATGAAATCGTCTTCATGATCTTTTCCGACAGGAAATCTTAGCCCCTTAAAAAGATCTGCCGAAAAGAGTTTGTTGCAGGGTGAAACCATTAACACATATTCTCTGGAACGCAGATCATAAAGCCACCTTTTCGCCTGCCTGGAGGTCATTGTTATATGCGCTTTCCCAGCCATATCAGCCTCTGCCAGTCTGGGGTCCTCAATATCGCATAATACCATATCTGCCTTGTCAGCAGTCAAAACGTTGTATAACTTTTCCAGGAAATCTATTCTGACAGAATCGTCGGAATCAATAAAACAAATATACTTGCCTCTTGCTTTTTCCAGGCCTTCGTTTCTCGCCGATGAAGGGCCTTCGTTCTTTTTATGGATCACCCTGACTCTGGGATCCTTTTGCCGGTATTCATCGCATATTCCTGCGCTGTCGTCACTTGAACCGTCATCTATAAGGATGAGTTCAAAATCATTGACTGTCTGCGCAAGTATAGATTCAATGCATTCCGCTATGAAGTCCCCGGCATTGTATACAGGTACAATAACAGATATGAGTAATGTATCCATATCATCTCCCAATGCGCTTCTTGAAAACATCCTTTGTGTGCATTATCCTTCCGAATATCTTTCTGCCTCGTTTCACACCAAAAATCCGGTTTAATGTATGCCGGATCTTCACGAGTCCCGGTGTGTTTCCCTCATGCCAGCTGGAATCAAAGTGATGTATGCTATATGTATTCCCGGTGATTTTCAGTCGTCCGGTGTCATAGTCCAACGGACAGAAATAATCCGAAGGAAAAATCTCTATGCCTGCCACGGACTGTCTTTTCCCATTCTGAACAAGCCCATGCCTCAGTAGAACCTTTGTACACCGCCTTGGGCTTTCTATGAAATTCATAACCCCATTCACGTTTTCATAGGGCTCATCTCCGTCGTAGCACTCCATCATTTCATGAAGAATTGCCATTTGCGATACGCATCCAAATCCCAGGCCATCAGCTACCGTAGCATCATCTTCAAACCCCATATATGCCCTTAGTTCGCACAGAGGAGATAAATCCCTGATGATCTCTACATCTGTATCCATGTATATTCCGCCATACCGATATAGAACATCAAGGCGGCCATAATCAGTGACAAACGCCCATTTTTTCTCACTATAGGCTTTATCCATATAAGGATGCTTATGAACATCATAGTTCTCTTCATTCCATTCCTTTATTTCAAAGCCGGGGCAGTTCTTTTTCCAGCTATCTATGCACTTAATGACAGACTCAGGTTTTGGTTTGCCACCCAACCAGAAATAATGTATTATCCTGGGGATTAAATACCGAGTATTGTCTTCCATCCGATCCATCCTCAAATAATTAGTTCATATCCTCTATACTCGTGTATGAAACCCAGTCATAATACGCATCCAAAGGAGAGGTCCCGTCATATACTCCGACCCAGTCCGTATTGCCTCCGGGCCATGCATTCATATGCATTTTGGCTTCAAGCTGCGGAATAGAAGCAGTTGCCTCATAAGCCTGTACTCCGTCCACATACCAGATGATCCTGTCGCTTGTCCAGTAAAATGAATAAGTATGAAAATCTTCCGAAGCGTCAAAACCCAGATCATACAGATATTCATGACCTCCCACGCCATCAGTATAATAATTAAACTGAACCTTGGTAGTGTCATATCCCAAAAACTCTATGTCGATCTCAGTTCCTTTTCCGTTTTCATTATAATAATTAAAGAAGGCCGAAACAACTCCGCTGTTTTTTATCGGTTTCATGCTGGCCTGATACAGTCCAAACCCCAATCTCTTTGAAGTATACACCTCTCCTCCCGTCAAGCCTTTATCACTGCTCTTAACAGTAAGGACCAGTTCATCATCTTCAAGGCGAACATTAGCGGGTCTAAGGCCGAAGCTTGTTTCTTTTTCACTAGTAGCCAGTCTTTCCCAATAGGCCTTTTGAAAGCCCGACAAATCGTTGAAATCACTATAAAGGATACCCTTTTCTTTTTGGTATGCTGCGTCTGAAACAAAAGGTCTCATCCCCAAAATAGTGAGCGACATCACAACAGCCATGCCTGCTAAAAGTCTGATCCCTGCTTTCATCTTAACCTCCCTGCAAGTATTAAAAATCCTGCCACTTCTGCTCAAAAAACATTTTGTCATTAAAGTTTTGTCATAAATATAAAATTACTATTGTATTTCTACTGTTTTTCTTATAGACTATTTTAGTTCATAAAAGAAAGGTTTTATTATCCATGGGTTTTCTATTTTATTCTACTGCATTTCATCACATATATCCACACCGGGAACAGCAAACAGCAGCATCTGTGTAAACATTCCTTTGATAGTTAAAATCGATCTCATAAGTAAAAAAGGTAACCGTATATGGAAAACAACAAATTTACAATAAAAAACACTCTGGGAATGTTTGATCTTCTAAAAGGAATCATTATGATCCTGGTGATGGTCTGTCATACCTACGGCCTTATGGATATAGTGGCAAAATATGCTTATATAGATGAGTTGCAGACTCAGATCAATATTCTTGTTTTTATTCTGATACTTGTCCTTAAAACCTTTACCGAGACAATTATTCCTGCATTATTTATCGTAAGCGGATATGGTTTCAGGAAGACCACTTTCAAAAAATGCTTTTCCAAACAATGGCATACACTGTTGATCCCGTATACCATAACGATGATCTTAGCAACAATAATAAATTTTGTCAGCTGCAGGCTTCTTTATGGCGGATTCCAATATCCCCTCAAACAGACTGTAAGTGTATTCTTTGGTGGACTTTTGGGGCTTCCAAGAGACATTTACATCCATGGTTTCAGGCTGGTCACTTGCGGACCTGTCTGGTTTTTGCTGTCCCTGGCTATTGCAAACATAATTTTCAATCTTCTGGCAAATCATTTTGAAGATGATAAACTCATCGTGGCAGCTCTGCCAGTTTCCTGTATCGGATGGGTGATGAGTCTTGCCGGTCCCCTGCCATGGTCTGTTTCTCAGGGCTTTGTATCCGTTTTCTTCCTGGCCCTGGGACACTATGCGAAAAAACATAAAATATTTGTTTCATCAATAAAAAGAAGCCCGGTCATCGACATTATCGTTTTTTCAGTTCTCGTTCTCTATATGATCTTTATCGGCACCGGATTGACTTTTAATATTGCAAACGACGAGTATCCATTGGGTCCTGTATCAATAATACAGTATGGATTTCTCGGAATGTGTACCACTGCACTGTTTTTACATCTAAACCGGTTTGAAGGATCTCTCTCCAAATTTATCAGAAAAGTCGGCTGCTTTTCTCTTTATGTCCTGTGCATTCATACGATAGAAATGGTCACATTTGGTGGCCAGCTCCAATATATGTTTGTTAACGACCTGTGGAAAGGGAACCTCCTTTTAAGGAATGCGATCATTATCGGAATAAGAATTCCCTTTGTTATTATATGTACATTTTTATTTATCAGGATAAAAAATGCTTTGAAAAAACATCAGAGATAGGTTTCTCAAGATACAGCAGGCGGAGCATCACCTCCTGATCTTACCGCTTGCTGTTTTTTCAAGTTCTTCATCCTGAAATTCAATTCCGTAGATTCTTTTATAAATCGGCATTGTCTTATTGAGACCTGATATATACTCTCTTATTGCTTCACGGTCTTCCCCTTTGCAGTAAATTGCTGCATGTATCCTGTCTTCTTTTTCAAACACCCTGCAATCCATTATCAAAGAGCAATCATACAGGCGCTTCTCAATTTCCTCAGGGCTGACATTTTCGCCGCCGGAAAGAATAATCAGATTCTTTTTCCTGCCTGTAATGTAGAGATAGCCGTCTTCATCCAGACGCCCCAGGTCCCCTGTGTATATCATTCCGTCTTTGAGGCAAGCCTTGGTCTCTTCTTCATTATCATAATAGCCAAGCATATTGCCCCAGTACCTGATACAGATCTCTCCATCAATGATCATGATCTCTGCATTATCATAAGAACGCCCCACTGATGTAATATGGTGTACCATATCATAATTTAATGTTATGATACCTCCGGTTTCTGTCATTCCGTAATACTGCCCGAATGTTATTCCCTGAGACTGTATTTCCTGAACATCCTCAATACTTACCGGAGCTCCTGCCGTGAGTATCAGTTCCACTCCTCCCAGTCTGTCGGTATGCCCCTTGCGGATGGATTTAAGCCAAAGTTTTACTGTCGCCGGTATCACGAATGCAGCATATATCTTTTCATTTACAAGATCAGTAAGGAGATTCTGTGGTTTAGCACTCTGAACCAGGGTGTAGCCATGCTCGTTCACAGAGATCAAAGCAATGATTCCCCCGACATGATAAAAAGGAAAATTAGTATAAACCATGATTCCCGGAACAATATTGTTTCCTTCTGCATATATGTCCGGAACAACGATTTTTTTCCCTTTAAACATATTTCCGACTGATAAGCAGACGCCCTTTGCGAGGCTTGTTGTTCCCGATGTATAGACGATCATCATCAGGTTATCAGCCTCCTGCGGAGTAAAATCCTGCAGATCTTTTTCCTGTTCATCCTCACCGCTTAGAGCTATTCCAAAATCATAACATTTAATGCCCGGAATAGCTGAAAACTTATCAGGATCACCGGAGATAAGAGTATCCAGTCTGGAATTCATTATTGCAAATCTGATGTTGTCTTCCGACTCACGATAGTTAAGCGGAACAATAACTGCTCTGCTATACATCAGAGCCACCATTATTACTGCATACTCATAGCTGTTGACTCCTATCAGTCCTACATGTCTTCCTTCCAGATTTCCCATCTCTCTCTCCAGTCTGAAAGCACATCTGCGAATATCCCTATAATATTGCTCGTAGCTGACATCAAATGTATTATCCGCATCTAAAAACCTGAAAGCACAGACATCTTTAAAGCTCTTTATCGTCTCGAGATAGTTATACACCGTTCTCCTCCTGTAATTGTATGGTGGACCAGTCCATTCCGTCTACAATTGCTCTTCTTTCCTCCGTTGGCTTCTTCCTCGGTCTTATTTCCCTGCAGGGTGTCCCAACATATACAGTCCAGGGCTTTAATTCACCCTTTACAAGAGAGTTTGCGCCTACAAATGCTCCCTCCCTTATTATTGTTCCCGGCAGTATAGTACAGTTTGCACCGATATATGCATCATCCTCTATGATCACATCCCCAAAGCTTATCTTGCCGGCATCTCCGGGCAGATGCTCTATTGAGTAATAGCCGTCAAATTCATAAGTTGATGTGAGTACCTTGGTACCCGGTCCCAGGAATACCCTGTGCCCGATATCTGTCCTGGCACCGCCTTCCACAAGGACCTGCCACGTAAGGGTTGAATACTTGCCTATCCGAAGTCCCTTTCCCGCATCAATAAATACAAAATCAAACAGCTGGCAGTGATCTTCAAGCACTGCCTTATCAGCATGTATCATCTTGCAAAGAGGATACAGTCTTGCCTTTTCTCCGCAAAACGCAACCTTGTCCCTCAGGTTTTCCCCCATGATCTCAATTCCATCAATCCTTGCTTCTTCCATCTGCTTCACCTCTTCAAATAACCCGACTGTCACAGTCTGCAAATTGTTTGGGTCATATCATCAAAATCTTCCCAGTTCGCGCTCTTTTCTCATATCTTCAAGCATATCAAGATACGAATACTTAGGTTCATATCCCAGCTCGTTTACAGCTTCCTTAATGTCCATGATATATTGGGGTGCGTTTGGTTTTTCAGGGCAGAATACAAGCTCGGACTTCTTTTTGCCTCCGAATACATCACGCATTCCTTCTATCTGTTTGAGAAGAGAGGTTCCTATACCTGTGCCCACATTGTAGAAACCGGTTTCTCTTTCTGTAAAGCAGGCCTTAAAGAACATCTGGCAAAGGTCCTTTACATACACCATATCCTTCTGTCTGGCCGGATCTCCCCAAACCTCTATAGTCTCACCGGCAGTAGCCTTATCTATGAGAATTCTGTGCATCATTTTCTGAGGCACACCCTTAACACTGTACCTGTCATTGGTATTCCACAGATAGATATGCGGAAGTCTGAATGTAAAAGTTTTTATCTTGTAGAACTCATGCACACATCTTAGGAGTTCTTTTGTAGCATTCTGGGTAACGCAGTAAACAGAGTGGTAATTGTCGTAATCAAAATACGGCTGATCATCCACATGCAGTATCAGCTGCTCTTCCCCTCTTTTTACAATGTCGATAAAGCTCTTGGCGTACAGGATCCTGTCAGCATTCACCTTAACCGCATAATCAAAAATCCTGAAGGAGCCAAGTACATTGGTCTCAACATATACCATAGGCTTGTAGCCCACCATTCTTGCAGGCATGGGGCCTATCATGTCGATCACCGCATATACATCTTTAGTGGGAAGTTTGGAGTACTCTTCCTCGTTGTTGATATCCATCGTTATTATATTTACCATCTTTTTAACGGTGGGATGTTCAACCAGATCGACACCAATGATCTCGTACTCACTGCTGCAGTTCTGAAGTAAATACTCTGCAAGATATCCGCCCATATTACCTGACACGCCAAAGATCAAAATTTTTTTCACTTTATTATTTCTCCTGACTTATACTGCCCTGATATGACCCATAAGACTCAAATCCGTCTATGAGCGTGTAACTGTTAAGGAACCTGCCGATCTCTTCCCTGCTGCAAAACATCATTACATCAATGATGGAGAGATTAGGAACAAACTCATCTGTATACTGTCTGTATTTAAGATCTTCATCAGTTTTTACAAACTTCAGATCAAGTCCGTTATCTCTGAAAAAATCCCTGAAATAAAGACCTGTTCCGCCGATCGCATTGTAATAAGCATCAGCGCCCCGGTTTTTGCAGAAGGCAACCACCAGATTCTCTCTTTTGAATTCTCCATCCAGTTTAATATCTCTGGAAGCAAGAAGTACCGGGGTATCTATACCAAGCTTTTTGGCAGTCATCCTTATAGCATGTTCCAGAAAGCAAGTAAGACTCCTCCCCTCATCGGTAAGTCCGAATTCCAGGACCGTCTTTATCAGATCCGATACTTCTTCATAATTCGGAGCTTTTGCATAAGCACTCTTTATTGTTTCAAGAAGTTTTGTAACCTCCGCCTCGTCAAGCCCGTGTTCATGCTGGGCAATGATCCTGTTTTGGGATGCTTTTCTTACCGGGATCCCAAATCTGGAAGCGCTGCCGTTTACCAGTATATTATTTCTGTTAATATATCCGTTTTTTATGTAATTGACATTATCGGCAATTATGTATTCATCCACCGCATTCATCAGTTGCCAGTATCCGATATACGGAAAAAAATACGGCTGCATTATTCCTAAAACCATTTGAAACCTCGCAGTTAGAATTTTTGTCTTATTGTTTTTTGGAAGCAATAAGCTCTTCCAGATCCTTTACTGTTGCAATTGATAATAATTCATTCTCATCTATTTTTATCGAAAATTTCTGTTCGATTTTGGCCACAATCGCCATTATCTCAAGGGATGACAGATCGAGAGTATCAATAAATTCACTTTCTTCAGTGATATCCTCTCTGGCAATATCCGCAACGTCCACGATCACATCTGCAATCGTATTAAAGATCTCGTTCATATGTGTTCCCTCCTGAAATCACCTGTGTCTTATGAATGCTGTGATAATAAACTTGAGCATATCAGCCTTATTGTTGCTGCCCAAAAAAAGTTTGTTCTTTATCTGTGATTTTTCATCTCTTGAAAATTGCGAGCGGTTTTCTCTGTACTTATCCCACTCATACTTTCTTCTGGCGTCAAAATTCACAGTCAGTCCCATGCTCTTTGCCAGTACTTCCAGGTCGCCCAGCCCGTCAAGATAATCAAGCAGGCTTTTAAAGGCATAATTATCGTTTTTTGATGACCAGGAACCCGAACCCTGGGAAAGTACATATCTGTATGCAGAAACATATTCCCCTGAATTGTACAGTTTCCCCTTTGATAACATGGCAAGGACAAGTTGCCTGTCAATAAAACGTGACATATCATAGCCCGAGCTTGCCAGATCTCTGATGATTCCCACAAAGGACTCCTGTCTGTACATAGAGGTTGCAGTCTGTCCCGGAAGGAGATAATCTTCAAATTCCCTGACGGTATAATCCCCTCCCGTTTTCATGAAACCACTCCACTTCTCCCTGTCATAAAGGCGCTCGTCGTTCTGATCGACTATCATGCACAGACCGAAGCATGCTTCATAATCCGGGTGCGAATCCAGAAAATCCGCCTGTTTCTGGAGCTTATCTGTGTCAGTCCAGTAGTCGTCACCCTCCAGAAGTGCAATGTACTCACCCCATGTGCGCATGATAAGATCCAGCGAATTTCCGGTCATACCCATGTTCTTTTCGCGAATAAACGCGGTAAAGATCTCCGGATATTTATCTGCGTATTCCCTGACAATTTCTGCCGTCTTATCCTTTGAACAATCCTCACCGATAAGCACTTCGAAACTAAAATTCACATTTTGTGACAATATACTGTCAAGGGTATGTCTCAAATATTTTTCATGATTGTACGTTGCCACAACAACGCTTACTTTGATATTCTGATCTGACATTATTATTCCTTATTCTTTAATATGTCACATATCTCCTCAACTTTATCCGGGCTTAAGTCTGCATATATAGGCAGCGTCAGAACTCTTTCAGACATAAACTCCGCCGTCTTAACATCCCCTGTAAAGCCTGAGTTTTTGTAACAGTTAAAGTTGTTCACTGTAGGATAGAAATACTTTCTTGCAAAGATATGTCTTTTTGCGAGAAGTCCATATACTTCATTTCGATTCATGCCATATTCACCGGCATCAATAAAGACAGGAAAATAGCCGTAGTTATATCTTACGTTTTCAAAGTCATACTCAAGAGTACTTATTCCCTTGATTTCCTGCAGTCTTTCTTTATAACGGACAAAGAGCTTTTCTCTCTTACTGCGTTCCTCTTCAAAATGCTTAAGGTTGCACAGCCCCATTGCTGCCTGAAACTCATTCATCTTGGCATTTGCACCCACAAAATCAACATTTTCCTTCCCCAGGATCCCGAAATTGTGAAGCTGATACATCCTGAACAGTATGTCCTTATCCTTAGCAACGACACAACCGCCTTCAATACTGTTGAAGCATTTGGTCGCATGGAAGCTGAATATGGATGCATCTCCGAAGTTTGAAATGCTCTTTCCGTCCAGGCTTTCACCAAATGCGTGTGCCGCGTCGTATATCACCTTAAGGTTATGCTTTTTTGCTATCTCTTCAATCCTTCTTACATCGCAGGGCATTCCGTACACATGGACCGGAACTATTGCACAGGTCCTGTCAGTGATAAGACTCTCGATCTTATCGGGATCCATATTACAATCACATTCTCTTATATCGCAAAAGACCGGCCTTAGGTTGTTTCTCACAATTGCATGTGTTGTAGATGCAAAGGTAAAGGGTGTAGTGATAACTTCGCCCTCAAGTTCAAAAGCCTGAAGTGCCAGCTCCAGTGCCATATGCCCGTTACACAGGGGCATAAGATAATCCGTCCCCATAAAATCCGTAAGCCTGCCGGTAAACTCCTGCCATAGCTTACCCATATTGGTAAGGCTTGAACTTTCCCATATTTCCTTAAGATACTCTACATACTCATCCAGTGGCGGAAGAGATGGCTTTGTCACATAAATATTTTCTTTCATATCCCGATTCTCATTTAAAGCAGCGTGTCATTGATATCAACCTGACACTAATCTATAATAACAACATGAATACGCAAATATCTGTAATAATCCCATTCCATAATTGTGAAGATACACTGCCGTTGCTGCTGGGCAGCATACTTCGCGGCACGATCATCCCATTTGAGATCTTACTTATCGATGATGGCTCCGATGATTCATCATGTTCAATTGCCCGTGAATATGCAGCCGGGCATTCCTGCATAAAAGTCTTATCCCAGAGTCACAGCGGCGTGTCAGTTGCCAGGAACCTTGGGCTGTCTGCTGCAAACGGCCACTGGATAAGCTTTCTGGATGCGGATGACTACATCGAGCCCGATATGTACAGCACGATGCTGGATCAACTGCGCAAATCCTGCGAAAACACCGATGAGATCGATGGGTGCATATGTGGTTATTATACCCATAAAGATGGTGTTATTACTCCCTATATACCGGACTATTCAGAGGTTCTTTCTTCTAAAGAGCTTCTGAAGTCAATGTTTACCGATGAAGCAGTCAAAGGTTTCCTCTTCACGAGGCTTTTCAAGGCAGACCTGTTAAAAGACATCTCTTTTAACAAAGATATTTCCATATGTGAGGATCAGCTTTTCCAGACGCAGCTGTTCTCCACAAAAAATGTCAGATTCACAGCGGTTTGCAAACCTCTGTACCACTATGTGCAAACCCCGGCCTCAGCCACTTCCACAAAATCTTTCTTTATAAACAACACATTTATTTATAAGCCGGCCTATGAGATGATCTCAAAATACATATCTGAGGATTATGTCATGACAAGTTACAATTCAATACTTGACTACAGTATGTATACACTGTTAAAGAGCTATCAGCAAAACAAGGATGCCAAAACTCTGCGTCAGATCCGCCTTATGCAAAAGGAGATGAAACGCTGCGCCGCTTCATCCATACCCAGGTCCAAAAGACGTCTTGCTTATGAGTTTGCTCCGATCCTGTACAGTCATGTTTTGAAATGACCGATCAGAACTCATCCATAAGTTTTCTGATGTCTTCCTGTCCTATGATATTTACCGTTTTATTGGCAATTCTATAGACTCTGTCACACATTGACAGGACAGTAGGTCTGTGGGTTGTCAGAATAATGGTCTTCTGAGGGTCTTTTTTTATAATATTGTCCAGAACCCTTCGCTCGGTAGCCACGTCCAGAGCAGATGTTGCCTCATCCAGTAAAAGGATAGGTGCATTCTTCAAAAGAGCTCTGGCTATTGAAAGTCTCTGATTCTGTCCTTCCGAAAAACCAAGACCGCTCTCTCCCAGCTTGTGATCCAGTCCCTCCGGGAGCTGTTTTACAAAGTCGTATATGCAGGCAGTCCGGAGAGCCTCGGTAACACTCTCTATGGCTGCTCCCTGATCAATGATCATCATGTTCTCCAGTATGGTTCCCTCCATCATGGTATTGCCCTGAGGAACGTAGGAAATAAGCTGTCTTGTCTGCTTGCCAAGCTGAAGGCTTTCACTTCCGCTGACAGCCAGAACGCTGCCTCTGTAAGCCGTAACAATACCCAAAAGTATTCTGAGCATTGTAGTCTTACCTTCTCCCGAAGGACCCACCAGCGCCACAATTTCACCGGGATTTGCTTCTATGGAAGCCCCCTCAAAGACGCTGTAACCATTTTTGTACTTGAAATACATGTCCTCTACTTTTACAGACACACCGTTTTCAAAGGAACTTTTTGTGAAACTTTCAATCTCTGCGGAAGGAATGATCTCTTCTTCATCATTCAGTGTCAGTATTTTTTTTACCCTTTCAGCAGAAGCCATATACTCCATCATGACCGGGATAAGATCCAAAAGAGATTTCAGAGCAGTTCCAACCTGGACCATCAAAAATGCCAGCACGGATAATGTTCCAAAAGATATAACGCCCTTATTTACTCTGTAAAACATCCATCCTATGCAGACAGACATTCCTGCAATTCCACAGAAGAACGAGATTGCCCAGGCAAAAAGAGAGTACTTATTGGATCGAAGATCAGCATTTTTCCTGTCATTCTCAAAAACTTCCATCTTGCTGTAGAAGATATCTCCGAGATTAAAAGCTTTGATCGCCTGAATATTATTGAATGTTTCCTTGTTGTATGAATTGATCCGGGACTCAATGCTCTTTATCTTCATTTGGGAAGCAAATATTTTTCCCATAAACATCCTGGAAGAAAAAAGCACTATAGGCGCCACAACAATTGCTACCAAAACCATTGAATAGTCAAGAATTATAATATAGATTCCCGCAAAAACTATAACCGTCAGTTTTAATATCATAGTCGGAACAAGTCCGCTGGTGTTTCCGGCGACAATTTTTATGTCTGAAGACAGGCGTGTTATAAGGTCTCCCGAGTGGTAATCCGTCAGTTCCTCCCAGGAAGAGTCCATGATCTTCCTGTATACCTTCAGTTCCAGTGAATTGTACATACCGTTAAAATTTCTTGCTGCCAGACGATTTCCGATCAGACTGATAGCAATATAAAGGATATAAAAACAGACCAGAATAATCCCTGACCTGAGGAGCTCATTAAAATCATCCAGGAGAGCAAGGTCAACAATATTCCCAATCCTGCTGGTCAAAAAGATCTCATAGCCGGCATGCAATATCAGTATGGTTATATGTAGATAAACCCATACTCTATACTCTTTCAGTACAACTAAAGCCCATTTCAGAGTCCTGAAAATATCAGCAAATAAATGGAGCTTCTCTTTATTAAGATGGAGATTCATTCTGTGTATTTCTCCCGGTTTCTATTTCATCCCTGATAACTTCGTTACGAAATTTAATGGGTGAATGTATAAATTTCAAGTATCTTTTCTTTAGGTAAGAATCTGTTGCAGAAAAATATCTAAAATAGACGTAAGCAGCTCTTTTTCTGAAAAATGTCTTAAGATCATTATCCTTAATGGTTTCCTCGGAGTACCTGACTATCAGCCATTTCATTTCCTCAAAATATGCGTACAGCATATATACCAGCAGGTCCCCGAAGAACATATTGCGGCATCCTTCAAGTCTGTCATACATGGCATCCACATAATCAAGATGCCTTAAATCCTGTTTTTTTTCGGCAGACATTATACTGCCTTCTCGTATACGGTAATGATAGAGAGGATCCGTTATAACAGTTATTGCATCGGTCCTGCTTATGATTCTGTGGGCAATGAATTCATCCTCATGAATCCTTCCCTCAGGAAACCTTATATTATCAAAAAGAGATTTTTTAAATAACTTATTCCATGCTATTACAAGCAGTAAGTTCTCTTTGGGATAAATATCTCCCAGCACCTTCATTGCCGCATGTGAAGAAACAATCCCCGTCCTGTCAAAGCATACATCAGTTTTTTCTTTGTCCTCCCTGGTAAATCCACATACCGCTATCTCGGTGTCCCATCTGGAAAGCGCTTTGTACAGCTTTTCAATATAGTCTTTTTCTACCCAGTCATCAGAATCAACAAAGGCGATGTACTCTCCCTTTGAAAGTTCTATTCCGGTATTTCTTGCAGCTGAAAGCCCTCCGTTCTCACGCCGGTGGTAAATTACATTTTCGTTTTCTGCGGCAAGTTTTCCTGCCATTTCCGCGGTATTGTCAGTAGAACCATCATCAATAAGCAGTATTTCCAGATCAGGATAGCTCTGTCCAACAAGAGAATCCACACACTCAGAAAGATATCTTCCAACGTTATAACATGGAACAATTATGCTTATTAGCGGATATTCTTTCTTTCTTGTCGCAGGATGAATGTGTTCTGAAAGAGCTTTTACCAGCTCGGGACTTCTATTGAAAGAAATCTTCCTTGCCCACAGCGCTTTTGTTGCCAGAAGAAGATCAAGATCCTCCGCGGAATATTCGTATGGGCATCCTCTTTTCCAATCAATCTCTCTTAGATCGTTATTTTTTACTCTGCCTGAGAACTCTGAGTTCATGGCAAGTGTCGCAACAAAAAACTCGTCCGGAGTATTGGTAAGCCAGTACTTTCTTAGAATCTCAGATTCTTTTGACAATATGTACACGGCAAAATCATGGGTTATGCTAAACCACTGCGTGCCCTTATATATGACAGTGCTCTTATCTTTTGCAGTCCGGTCAATGCCGCATCTCTCCTGGCATTTCATCAGCTTCCACTGCCACTCTCCCATCTTTCTTAAGAATTTCTGCCTCTTTCCTGCTCCGTCATGTCCTCCCCTGCCTACTGTCTTAAGCAGCGGGAAATAGTATTTTACTTTATATAAAAAGCTGTCACCCTCTTCGCCGTCGAGGTGATAGCGAAGGAACTCGCTGTTCTCATTCTCAAAATATGAATGGATCTCATCCCGGCTCTTCAAGGGAAAATCAACACCTGACAGCAGATGATAATAATGATAATTTCCTTTCACTGCAGCTCTAAGAAGATGCAGCTCACACTTTACAATACTGATATGTCCCCAGTATATGCGCATTCTTGGAATAAAGAATACAGCAGACTTTTTTACCCATGATGATATTTGAGCTTCATCCACATATCTGGTCTTTCTGTCAATGTGAATATAAATATCGTTTCTCTCATCATCAAGCTCTTCAAGGAGCTTTTTTAACATATGAAATTCATTGTGCGCCATAATGAGGTATGCGTGTCTTTTCATATCTTCAGCCTTTAGTAAGGCATCTTCCATTCTTCAATCCGCTCCCGTTTTCGGAGTATTCTGTAACAGTCATAAACAAATCTGATCACCCGGTCAGTTAATGATTCGCCGCACAAACGGCCTCTTATATACAAATGGTATCTATATTTGATCTTTGCTGTTTCTGCCGGGTAGATAGCCATGACCTCATCCTTTTTGGAGGTCAGTTTCTGATATGTCATTTTTGAAAAACCGCTGTCCCAATCTTTTTCAAAAGCATCTGTCACTTCCAGAGGTGTATGTCCGATATAAACATTCTCCATCACCTTTATGAATACAGGAAGAAATCTGTCACAGAATAACACGTTGCCTGTTTCTTTGGCATAATTCCAGATATCTTCAAGCAAAAGATTATTCTCCCTGATCTTGTCAGAGAGGTCCTTGTGAGTCCCCATGGCCGAATCATTTCGAACCGAATGTCTGATGCATCTGTCGGGGATGCATATAAGGCTGTTCACATGCATAAGATACTTGATATTGAAGGCCAGATCTTCTCCGATTCTGGTATTGTCAGGAAACAAAAGATGATTTGTTCTGATAATATCAGTGATAAAAAGCTTGTCCCAGACTTCATATCCCACCAGATAATTGAGATATTCCCTGATCAGAAAATCTATTCTGCCTTTATCTGAACGGAACTGTCTCATTCCCTCAACAAATACGAAGTCCTCAAGATGTACACCGCTCTCATCCCACCTCGAATACTGGCATGAGACCCATTCTGCACCGCTGTCTTCAAGCGCTCTTACAAGAGCCGAAACAGCATCCTTTTCCATAGTGTCATCAGCATCCAGAAACGTAGTGTACCTGCAGTCAACATACGAAAGAGCATGGTTTCTTGCAGCAGAAGCCCCTTTGTTTTCCTGACGGAGCAACAGTATTCTCTTATCTTCGGCTGCAATATTGCTGACTATATCAAATGTTCTGTCAGTAGAACCGTCATCCACAACAATAATCTGAAGATCACTGTATGTTTGACTTCGAACAGAATCAAGGCACTGTTCTATATACTCCTGCGCATTATATGCAGGAATTATTACGGACACTTTCTTTTCCATGCGCGCTGTGATCATCCCTCGTTATATGAAATCTAAAATTCGTCAAGCAGTTTTTGAATATCACTCTCAGCTAATTCCGTTATCTTTTTGTCTGCTATCCTGTATACGCGGTCACACATGGACAGAACAGTCGGCCTGTGTGTTGTAATGATTATAGTTTTATCTGAAGCCTTCTGTCTGATGTTATCAATAATTCTTCTCTCAGTGGCTACATCCAGAGCAGAAGTTGCTTCATCCATCAAAAGGATAGGCGCATTCTTAAGGAGTGCCCTGGCTATGGATAATCTCTGATTCTGTCCCTCGGATAGCCCCCGTCCGTTCTCACCGAGCTTAAACTCCAATCCTTCAGGAAGAGTTTTCACATAATCATAAATGCAGGCAGTACTGAGCGCTTCGTTTATCTGTGTTTCCGTTGCCGTTTCATTGACAATACGCATATTTTCAAAGATGCTGCCTGACATCATAGTATTTCCCTGGGGCACATAAGAAATAATAGGCCTGGTCTTAAGTCCCAATTCATATTCTCTGTCCCCGACAGATGCAAATGATCTGCCCTTATAGGCTGACACAATGCCGAGAATGATCCTAAGCATAGTAGTCTTACCTTCACCTGACGGCCCCACCAGAGCTACAAGCTCACCGGGATTAGCATCCAATGATACATCCTCAAAAATACTGTGGCCATCGCTATATTTAAAATACATATCTTTAACATGTATACCGACGCCTTTTTCATTACTTTCATTGATAAGACTATCGATTTCTTCAGAAGTCACTGCATCCGGCTCATCCGGAATAGAAAGGAGTTTCTTTACCCTCTCGGCAGATGCCATATAAGCCATTACCGTAGGCATTAGGTCCAACAGTGCCTCTGTTGCAGTGCCTATCTGAAAAGAAAGAAATGTCATAACCGATAGTGCACCAAAAGTAATATATCCATCATGTACTCTGTGAAACATCCATGTGATCAAGATTCCGGCACCGATAATTCCGGCAAAATAAGAGGTTGCATAAGAGCACATGATAAACTTATTTGTCTTCAGATCAACATTCTTTCTCTCCACCTCAATGTCATTCATTTTTTTGTAGAAATATCTACCCAGACCAAAAGCCTTTATAGCCTGTATATTGCTGAATGTTTCAACATTATATGAATTGATCTGTGACTCGATCTCTCTTATCCTGGCCTCGGATCTGTATATTTTACCCATAAATATTCTGGAGGCCACAACAACTATAGGTGCTATAACAATTGCCAGAAAAAACATACTATAATCGAGAGACACAATATATATCCCAGCACCCAAAATCAGGGTCAATTTGGCGATCATTGTCGGAACCAGACCACTGGTATTTCCTGCAACAGTTTTAATATCTGAAGAAAGACGTGTGATAAGATCTCCGGAATGGTAGTCAGTCAGTCCTTCCCAGGATGCATCCATTATCTTTTTATATGCCTTAAGCTCCAGATCATTATATATGGCATTATAATTTTTCGACCCGAAGCGATTGCAGATTATGGTAATGACAACATTCACTGCATACAGTACTGCAAAAAAAGCGGCTGTACCAATGAGTTTATCTATATTATCTCCAATGGCCAGGTCGATTATATTCCCCACCCTGCTGGTCATAAAAATCTGATAGACAGATTGAAACATGAGAAAAAACACGTAAAGATACAACCGGATTCTAAAATTCCTCAATGTACCAAGCGCCCAGCCCAGTGTTCGAAATATATCTCCAAATAAACGAAGTTTTTCTTTTCGATGCATCTTAAAGCACTCTTATCCCTTGGTTTTTTGATATATACTACGCAGCAAACTAAAAATATCAAACCTGCCGGTTCTTAATGCCAGATATCTGATCGTACTGATTTTCCTGGACTTATGTACTTCCTTTAGTATACTTTGGAATTCTTCACTGCAAATTTCACAGTCAATCTTATTTTTTGCAGCCTTAATATCTTTTGTTCCTTCAACATGGTCATACAAAGTAGTCATTCTGCTTATCCAGTCCGTTATATATATGGATTTAATAACAAGAAGACTGTCCTGTGTGACGCCTTTTTGTTCTGACTCCCAATCCAGAAAACGTCTGTATATGTTTTTTGTATCCTCTATATCACCCTCATGAAACGTAAGAGAAAGGCTGTCCTCACTTCTCTTTATGTAATGATATAAGGGCTTATTGATCATCCCTATATACCCTTCACAGCAATCTAAATAATCGAGGTTGAACTTAAGGTCTTCACCAATATTAATATCCTCATCAAATTTGAGATTACTGGCTTTTATTTTTTCATTATCATAGAATTTGTTGGTCACGAAATTAAAGATTTTGAGCCATGCAAGAGTAGATGCATAGTGCCTTTTCAAAAGATAATTCTCACCTTCTATAAATCCACGCTGGGGCTCAAGGATACTGACTTTATCATCCACATTTTTATGGAATATATTGTCATGGAACATTCCGCAGGTAATCAGGGAAACCTTTTTATTCTTCCATTCATCCAGTGCTTTAAGATAACATTCTATGATATTCTTCTCCGGACGATCATCTGAATCAAAGAAAACTATATATTTTCCCATAGAATTATCAATTCCGCAATTTCGTGATGCAGAAGCACCTGTTTTCAAAACAGAAAGAGTCCTGATACGACTATCTTTTCCAGCGTATTCCTCGCATATCGTTCTTGTGGAATCTGATGAACCGTTATCCACAAGCAATATCTCTATATTGGAATACGTCTGACTGATCGTTGCATCAAGACATCCCGAAATATATTCTTCTGAATTGTAGGTCGGAATAACAACCGAAACCAAGGTATCTTTACTCATATCAATATCTAATATACTTCCAAACAAGCAGTGCCATCTGTTTTTTAATCCCCATTACAGACGGTACATTGACCAAACTACAATTATCTTTGTAAATCCCAGCCAATTCATGCCTTATTGAATTGTCCCCTATATTTCTGTATGAATACTTTATCCACTCTAAAAGAGAGATCGTGCTATGCTGAGCCAGATCGTTTTCGCCTCTGTCTCTAAAGTACGAAATCCTGTCCTGTGCAGCCTCAAGGAAAAATCTGTATCTATCCTCCAGATTCTCATGCATTATGCTGGATTGCCTCTGAGAATACTTGTAAAATGTATCCGGCATATATGATACAGTTTTCGCCTTATACAAAAGCTTATATATCGTAGCCTCATCTTCGTTCTTAACATCAGGCGTGAATCGTATTTCATCAAATAATTCCCTGCAATAAAGCTTATTCCAGGCGACAGAGCACACATTATTACTGCGCATCATCTGTATGATACTCTCATGCCCGCTCCATCTTCCGGGGTTTGGATCAGTTAACGCCTTAGTCTTTTTTGGGGCTCCTTCCGATGATTCATAAACACCGTCAAACCCGCATGCGACAATATCAGCATGATCTCTTTTAAGCCTTATAAGCATCTTCTCAAGACAGTCATTCTGAATATAATCGTCGCTGTCGCAGAAGAACACATATCTCCCGGAAGCATGATCTATCCCATTATTCCGTGCTCTGGATAACCCCATATTCTTCTGATGTATAACTATTAACCTTTTATCTTCATTTGCTAATTCGTCACATATTGCTCCCGAATCATCAGTAGATCCATCATCTATAAGTATTATTTCCAGATTTCGATATGACTGTGAGGTTATGGATAAGAGGCATCTACTTAGATAACCTGATACATTGTAAACAGGAACAATCACTGTTATCTTATCTTCATATGTTATCTTCGGATCGATAATATTTAGAAAATTAGTATAGTAATTTGATATATCAAAGTCTTCTAATTCATGTGCACGTTTATATCCCCTATCTGCCAGTTCTTTCCTGTATATATCATTTGTTGCAATTTTTATCATAGCTTCAGAAAAAGAGGTTATTAAATTCTTATTCTTGTCAACTATACAAGCTCCATTCCCCGTAACTTCAGGTATGGCTCCTGCGTTAGTCGTGATAAGCGGGATTCCTTTCGCCATGGTTTCAAGCGCAACAAGTCCAAAAGATTCCTCCACAAGTGTAGGCATTACAACTGCATTGTAATCAGAATATCTCGCAGACATTTCTTCTGTTGATATCCAATCAATACATCGAATACGACTTCCAGCATTTTCAGAAAGTCGTATTACCTCCTTTTCATAACGTGTCTTCTTTTTATTGAATCCAATAATATCCAGTTCGGCTTTTATTTCTGAGAACTTCGGGTCGGTAGATGCCAATTTAAATGCTTTTATGACTTCTTTTACTCCCTTGTCTTCAATTACTCTACCGGAATATAGAAAACGAAAGGCATCAGATTCTTTCGAACGGTGCTTATTAACACCATTCACTTCAATTCCATTATACAAAACATGAACAATTGCATTTGATGCGTACTTATGTATATGATCTTTTATAAAATTACTTACTGCAATAAACTGAACTCCATTAGCTTCAAGTTTCCTTATATAATCAGGACTTCGATATATGTCTATATCATTATGCATGTGATAATAGATTGAAGACGAATAACGTTTGCGACATTGTTCGCTTAACATTACGGCTGTTGACATCATATTTTCAACTATAATCACATCATATTCTGTATGCTTATGAATAATCCTCTTTTCAAATGCTTCTAATATCCTATTATCAAGTACCCTCTTTGCGCTTCTGACTTTAATTGTCCTGAAAAACTTGTCAAGCAGCCTGTCAACGGTTTTTGAACATATACTCTGTTCAATTGGAACGATTGTAGTATGCTCAAATTCAAAGCTCATTGTTTTATCATCTGAGACTGTAAATAAATCTATCGAATAATCTTCGAATTCTTCATTATCTGTAACTATTCTGGTTATGAGTTCTTCTACAGCACCGCCTCTTGTTGCCGGAACAGGAAGTATACATGGCGTGATCAATGCAATATTCATTGTTTTCATCCGGATTATCTCTTCATAACATACTGAAAAGCAACATATGCAGCAGCAGCTACTCCTGCAGCAGCCAATAACACCCCAAATAGCCTAAATGATACCTGCAGTGTACCGTTATCATCTTCCTTAACTTCCTCTTCTTCAACGTTAATACTGAAAGTTCCAAGATCTGTTTCTACCTTGCCGCCATTAGAGTCTGTGTATTTTAATGTAATTCCAATTTCCTGTGCTCCCAGTTCTGTCAGAGTAATCTGGCAGTCCTCTGAATATCCCTTGCCAGCATATAATGTCCCCACCTTTATAACCTTGCTGTCCGAGGATACATTACCTTTGACAACAAGACATGCATCAGTAATATTGCTGGTGGCATGGTTCATAAGGTTTATACACAAAAGAGTTTTAGATCCTAATGTTGCATGTGGGCTCACCTCAATGGACCTTACATCAACTATACTGTTTCCCATTGTTGGAACAGATACAACTATTGTGTTTCTTATTGTTGTAGATTTGGCCAAATAACTGAACTCGCATTGTAAATCCGCATAATCACCCTCATATCCCGACATCAGTGTTATTGGCAAAGTGATTTCCACAGTTTCATCAGGTTTTATTTTATCGATATAAGCCTGGTTATTGCTCCCATATGCCGGTAAAATCGCCTTTGTTAAACTGGTAATACTAACTACCAGATTTCTTATCTCGCTGGATTTGCTTGCGTTATGTATATTGAGAATAAAAGCAGTATCTTTCCCAGCTTTTAAAACATCATCCTCCAATCTATACCCCGTAATTTCAACAACAGGAGCATCATTTTTATTGGAGTTTTCAGTTTCAGTCGGAGTTATTTCGTTTGTTTCTGTAGCAAATACCACCAAACTATTTATAGAGAAACAGCTAACAATCACAAATAAACAAATGGTTGATAGCTTTATATATAAACTTAATTGTTTCATGACATTTCCCTCTTTCTCCTTTTTACATTCTTTCTTCGTTTCACCTTTTTTTGCTTTTTTATATGAGTCGCATTAGCATACTTTTCATTCTCAAAATAATCATAGTCCTTACGATAAGAAGCATATTGCGCCATATCTGTCTTGTTAACAATGACTCCTATAAGATTTGCTTTTTCTTCAACAAGAGTATTAGCTGCATCTATCAGGCTTCTTTTTGAAGTTTCTCCTATTGTTGTAACCAGTATGACTGCATCAGCATTTACAGCTACAACTCCAGAATCCATCGCTGCATTTACTGCAGGCATGTCATAAATGACATATTCAAATAGTTCTGTAAATTCATTTTTTGCGCTATTCATTTGAGGCGAGCATAAAAGTCTTACAGGGTTATCAATCAGTTCACCACATGGAACATATGAAAGGTTTTGTGTAGTGGTTTCATATATGATCTGATCCATTTTTGCCTTCCCCATAAGATAGTCGGAAAGACCATGGGTAACATTCTCATTTAACCTCTTGTAAGAATTGTTCTTCCTCATATCTCCATCGATCAGGACTGTCTTGCATCCGGAACCGGCCAGGGCAGCAGCAAGATTTATGGCAACAGTTGTTGCGCCGGTTCCTGCCTCACATCCTACAACCAGAAAACTTTTATACCCATTCTGCTGCTTCAGAATATGCAGTTTCATAACCGACTGATCGAAAGCATCATTTAATATATAATTATCACTTTTATAGATCTCCAGCTTTTCCACGATTTATTCCTCCCTATTCTTTATAATCCGGAATAATTCCAATGACTGGCAATTTACCATTTATTGTAGCTTCGCGAACCGTTCGTACCTTGGTGTCAAATACTTCGCAGATCAAAACCATAACACAGGCCAATACAATACCGGCCGCCACAAACATAATTACTTTTTTGAGCGCGCTTCTTTTGGCACTGTAAGATTTATAATATGTATACGCAGAATCCAGGAGTTTAACCGAATCATTATTCAGAATGTTATTCATCTCTATCGAATATGACTGCGCTACTGCGTCTGCAATAGCCATTGACAACTCAGGATCAGTAGTAGTTGCATAAAAAGAAATGATCGTAGCAGAACTGTTCATGAAGTTCGTAACTGACGCCGTAGTAGATTTAGATGAAGTTCCAACACTGGTAGCCTGCTGTATTGACTGTGCATCTATATCACTTCTTCCCAATATAAGAGCTGCTCTCTGGCTGACTTTATAAGAACTGGCAACATCCAGATAAGCATTCATGGCAGTTACAGCATTTGCAGCATCACTATATGAACTGCTGGCGGCAGCATATACTGAAGCACTTGCTGTATATTTGTCTTCACCTATGTCAAGCGAAAGACCTGCTCCGATGATCCCAAAGATAAAAGCAAATGCAACAATCAGTCTGATCCTCCGAAATAAAGCTCCTATACATCTTCCAACATCAATTTCCAATTCATTTTTATACATTATTATTTCCCTTTCTATCAAACTCTACAGCCACCAGTAAAGCAAACACCATTACATACTCAAACAGCAACAGATATTTCAGGTTCGCTGTCGAAAGCATGCAACACAGATATGCCAATGCATAAATGATCAGTAAAGCACTCAGCTCACGACTCTTTTTCATTGAACGAAATGCACCTGCAAAAATAAACAAAAACAGCAGACAATATCCTATGGCTCCGAGTATTCCTTCATCCATAAAGACCTGAACATAACCCAGATCATATGTATTACTGTTCTTCCACACATCGCCGCGAAGATACTTTATTATACCCCTGTTCTGCGCTCCTGACCCAAGGCCAAATAACGGGTTTTGGCTCATTGCATACACAATTCCTGATAATTGGGCAACTCTTGAGTCAGTACCATCCGGATTTTCACCGTATCCCCCGGAACCGGCAGGGGCATTCTGATCCAGATCATATTCAGCTCCGACTTCATTAAGAACAGACTTATATGTCCCCTGATAGAAATATCTGAAGCCTGTACTGACAGAACTCACCAGAACAATTGTAGTTACCACCATCAGTCCGACCAATGCACTATTGATAAGCAGTTCCTTCCACTTTTTCCGGTCCGTAATAAGAATATACACAATGTACAGAAAGGCAGCGAAAGCAAAAAAGAAGATATCCGCCCTCGAACCGGAATGTACTATAGCCATGGCGCAAAGATACAAATGGATCAGATATACCCTGTTTCCTGTATTTCTTATCTGATAGATCAAAAGCGGCAACATCAACACACACATATTACCATATAATCCGGGTAGCCCAAATGTCGTAGTCGCCCTTAAAACATCCATCCTGTAAAAATGCTCATTAAGCATATATCTGTCTACTGTGTATAGCAGGTCAAATGGCCTTAAAGTGGTAAATGACTCAAATATTCCAATTGCAAAATGAACTGCAGCGACATTTACAAGAGTCGCAATAACTTCCTTTATATCATCTTCAGCAGGCGAAAGCATCCAAAGGCATATTATAAAAAGTAATTGTTCAAATGCAAGCTCAAAAATTGTTTTTTTTGCATAATTATTTACAGTAAAATAATAAGCATTGGAAATGACTCTGAATATATAATATCCTGCCAGCAGCCAGAGGGATCTGTGACGTTTAAAGACTTGCCATAAATCTGACAGACTGTTTTTTCTGTAGATAATGCTATATATCAGAAATACAATAAACATTATCCTTACTGCTGAGATCACCGGAATATTGTCACTGATATCAATTCCATAAAAATCAGGTAAAAACAACATGCAAGAGACAAACAGAACCAAATACTTCTTCTTTTTAAAGCAATGAACATTCAGTATGATCAATACTATTGTAAACAATAATGGTATCATCTTTTATTTCCCATACCTCTTCTTATGAGATTATATATAAAGATCGTTTGAAACGGTCTTTCCCGAACGAGTTTACCACAATTATCATAAATGCTATAATATAAATACTATTTTACAGCAGTATTCTTAATACAAATAAAGAATGGAGCCTCAATGACTAACCCGAAAGTGAAATCTGTAATTCTAAAAATCATCGTTACTATATTATTCATCACACTTTTTCTTTTTATTAAGACATCCGCTCATAAATCTCTGGCAACAAATTCCAATGACTTTGATGAATCCGCAAGACTTCATGTATCAAATTCAAATCTGCTCAACGCCAGTGGTAAACAGGTTGTTCTAAACGGCTTTGGATCAGCCGGCGGTGAGTTTATTGACAATGGCTGGGATACCTGGTATAACAACGAATCCTTTTCAACAATCAAGAATCTAGGTGCTAATGTTTTCAGATTAATGGTTGAAATCAATTACTATCACGACCAGGGTGATACCTATGCAGAAAAATACTGCACTTATGTGGATCGCTGTATCAATAACAAAATGTATATTATCGTTTCATGGATGGGCAACACAAACCTCCATGAGCGCAAGGATGATGCAATAGGCTTTTTCAAATATGTCACTAATCGATATGGTGACAATCCCTATATTATATACGAAATAGCAAATGAACCCTTTGATGTATCATGGCCATCCATAAAATCATATGCTGAAAGTGTTATTCCAGTCATCAGGGAATCAGCGCCTTCTTCACTGATAATTGTTCCGTCAGGATTAGGATACAGAGGTGTAAAATCAAATAATGAAATAATCAATAATCCGTTAGGATATTCAAATATCCTGTATCAGGAACACCTTTATGTAGGTTCAACCCTCTCAAGAGCTTTTTTGGACGACACTGCTCTTCTTATAAATGCAGGTTATCCGGTAGTCTTCACCGAATGGGGTACAACCGATCCCAACGGGCAGGATAATTACTATGAAGACTACTCTCTTACTTTCATGAAATTCTGCTCTATGTACAATATCAACTGGTGTTATTTTCAATTGTCCGATTTTATAGTCAGGACTAACGGTCCTGCATATGAGAGCTCTGTGTGTATCCATGGTAAATGGTCTAATACTCTTGCAAATGACAGTCTTTCACAAAGTGGCAAGCTCATAAAAAACTATTTCTTAAAAAAGAAAACCCTGCCCTCGTCATCCTTAATGATGAACTATGCAAAAGGATATGCATTTTGGGAAGACTCTGTCCGCACCAGGATCACTAAAATAAGCTTCGTTCCGAACAATGGTTTTAAAGGTTCCTATGATCAGGTATGGGACATCTCTATAATAGCGGGTTCCGGTGACGTCAAAGCATATTTGAAAGGAACGGAACTCTACATTGTAGCTCAAAGAGGCGATGTATTGGCACCTCCTTCAAATGAATATGTATTTAACGGTTTCTCTGCCATGACAAGCCTATCTTTATCCAATTACAATACCAGATATTGCACGTATACAAATGCTTTATTTGCGAATGACAGCGCGCTTACATCAATAAATCTGTCAAATTATGATACATCAAATCTTAAGACATTTAGTTCAGAGTTCCTTAACTGTAGCAGTTTAAAAGAAATAGATCTTCGTAACAGTGATATGTCAAAAATTACCTATTTTGAAAATGCCTTTTATAACTGTAATTCACTTGAAAAATTATATCTTCCGGATCTAAACACTGAATCAATTACGAATACCGAGCGAATGTTTAGGAATACCGGGATAAATGGGAATGGCCTTACAGTAGTATTTTCTGACCCTGCAGACCAAGCTGCGTTACAAAGTATTCTTCCCTGATTATGTCTATAATTTATCCCAATATCTTGCCAGTACCTGAGCACGCTTGAATTGATTACATTTAATTGCCTTCACAAACAATTTATGCTTATGAGGAAGTTTTGTATTGCATTTGTAGTCCATATTATTAATATATTTTTGAGCGATAACAAATGCGCATTTTTGTATTCTCTCATCTAACCTGTTTAATCTGTCAAGATTTAGCCTGAGCTGCTCAATGAACTTAAAATACAGTTCATCGTCCAGCTCTTTTTTGCTACAGATTTCTTTCCACAAAGCATCTGTGAGCCAAACTGTTTCTATCGCTCTATAGCTGTTTCTGCTTGACATTGTTATCCCTGATTCATTTCGACGATAATTATATACGACATCTGATATACGATATTTTCTTTTGCAATAAGGCAAAATCGCATACGATAATATAGTGTCTTCATAGAGGTAACCTGCGGGGAAAATAATGTTTTCCCAAAGCGTGGCACGCATTATTTTCATTAATGCAAGTCCCGAAATATTATTTGCATAATCATTATCATTCCTGCTTCCTGCTGTATTTGTCTCCTTAATAATAGTTCCATCATTTCTAAATACCCGATAATTACCTTCCACAACATCTGCATTATACTCTATTGCCTTATTCATAAGCTTCTCTAAAGCACCCTGCTCAAGATAATCATCTGAGTCAAGAAACATTATGTAATCAGCCGTAATGTTTTTAAGTGCACAATTTCTGGCTTCCGAAAGTCCGGTCAAGTCACTAATCAGAATGTGGAACGTATCTGTTTCTTTATACTTTCTTACTATTTCAAGACTCCTGTCCGTAGACCCATTCTCAACAACATATATATCTACAGAATACTTTGTCTTCTGGTTTAAGACAGAATCTATGCACTGTTCTACATATTTCTCTACGTTGTGGACAGGTATGATCACCATAAGGTCATGTCTTGCAGTAATACAGTTATGCCTCCTGATAACGACTTCCTTGGGAGGGCAGCATTTGGCAAGGTATGAAACTGCCTCATCATAAGAAGCAAGATCCTTATCTCTGATAAAGGATGCTGCCACCAATCCCTTTGCAGCTATTTTCCTTATTGAATTGCTATTCATCTTTCAAATCTCCAACATTAACAACTTTTCTATATATCCTGTCGAGATTAAGTTTCCCCCTTGTCATCCTGTCTAAGATCTCTATTGATTGATAGAATTCTATTCTTTTATTCGCGACAAGTATATAAATCACATTGGGTATTATTAAACATATGACCAGTCGAACTATCAGAGTACTGATCCTTCCCAGATTGATACAGTTACAAATGAAATATGTAATGCCTCCTGAGATCAACGCAAGTACCATATACAGAATTACGTTTTTCAAATAGCTGCTCATTGAGTCCATTTCAAACAGATTTGTAAACAGATTATAAAACAGCCAGGGTATACCAACAAACATAATAGAAAAAACTGTAGATAAAAGCACTCCATATAATCCCCAGTAATTAACCAGGATAAGATTAATACCCAGATTGACAAGTCCTGTTATAAGCGGTCTGAATCTGTCTTTATGCCAGAGGCCGGCAGCATCCTTAAAAACATTTACTATTCTGTTCAGCTCGTATATATAGTAATAAACAACAAAGCATACCACACATCCCATGCTCAGCATCAGTTCTTTCCCCACCCAGATTTCCATAAATGGCTGGAAAAGCCCCAAAAAGCAGCATGAGCAGATACATACGAGCCACATCAGCATAAAAGTCAGTTTCTGAAGGTTTTCAAAATTCTTTTCTCTGGTCTCAACCACAAAACTATTTCCCAGTCCCGCCAGAATAGATGAAAACGTAATCTCGACAAGCGCTATTATTGAAGTCAGGATATAATAATAATTCTGATATATGGCAAGCATTTCCAATCCCAAAAAAGCCGAGATGACAATAGCATCCGCTGAACCTGTTATAACTGCTCCCAACTTTGACGTAAACAGGTCCTTAATACGAGAATTGATCGCATTTTTCTTATCCGTTTCTATTTCCCCATACGGGCAATAATCCGGATACATCCTGTCAACAATTATTGCGGTCATTATATTGCTAAGTACCTGACATAAAAGAATTATTACCACATATATGTAGTAGTTTTTTAATACAATAACTGCAAATATCTGCAATGCATACTGAAGGGTATTCGTGCCAATAAGAACGAGATGCCCCACATCGGTCCTCTGATGTGCCTGCAAAAGACTGTTTTTATAAGCAAAAAGCCAATACGATAGAACCGTTGCCCCCAAATTGAGGAGATACAGGATATAAACATTCATATCCCCGGGGATAGTCTTACCTTTTATCAGGTTCGGTATAAACGGTGTCAGTATGATACCTGCTATTCCTATAACTATTCCGATAATCCTGTAATAGTGCCTGTATAATTTCATCAGTGCACATATTGTATCCCTGTCATCTTCTGCAATAGGCTTATACATAGAAAAGACCATTGCGTTGCCAACACCAAGTTCAGCCAGATTTAATACCTGGAGTATTGAAGCAAAAAGGCTGTTCAGACCAAGATACTGAACTCCCAGATAATATATCATGATCGTTCTCATGATAAATGGAAGTATCATCTGATAAATCTTAAACACAAATCCCACTGTAATATTCTTAGTGGCATTTTGGGTTCTGTTAATCTTCATTTTCTATTCCTTTATCAACTTTTAAACATCTCAGTCCATAACTGCCTGAGATATCTGATATTACCATTACGTGTTTTTCTATAGATTTTTTCAATTCCTCTGTATCCATGTTTGCGATATTCTTCCATGAGCATTTCTCTGTCCCCCGGCTTATCGCTGGGTTTATTCAGCTGACCGTTGTGAGCAGTCACCCACTCATAATTTGACGGAACCAGACGAAGAGATCCGCCAAACTGTTCCAAAAGGTATTCTCCTTTATCTGAATTAACCAATACACAAGACCAGCGATCACCCTTTGATACTATATCACCATGATAATTCTCTATTCCCCAGTAGTCGCCAATTGATAAATCTCCAACCCGCTCTTTGCATGCATATTGACAGGAATAGCAATTACTTCTGTATATTTTTCCTGACAAAAAATACTTATAATATGACAACAGCTCCGCTTCTACAAAATATGACTTCCCATTACTTTTAGTAACTTTAGCACAAAATGGTGTCTTGCTTTCACTGCTCCTGAAAACAATATTATCTATTCTACCCAGAAAACACCCTGACATCATATCCAGATATTCATTCAGCATTTTCATCGACGGTACGCCATGACATATCAGATCTATTGTAAAAAGATTATCCGGATTCCCGGTAATTCTCTTTAAGGCATCTACCTGACACGGAGTACCGCTAAATAAAACCTTTTTCCCACTATTGAGAAGCGATATTATTTCACTAAAACATTTCCAGGATGAGCTTTGGACATATTTGGAGCCCTGAATTCTTCTCACATCGCCTTCTCTGTCAGTAACTATATGACAGGTCTGCCTGATATCCTTCTGGCTGTCGAATATAGCCCCTGAAACATAACCCTGATTTATGAATGAAACTGCCAATGTACCAAAAACGCCACCGGATGCACTCTTTTTTTTCACATCCTGATCCAGAGAAATAGCAGCATAAACCTTTGACACCTTATTCTTCGTACTTATATTCAGACAAGGGCAAACTCCGAGACACTTGCCACACTCGACACATAGTTTATCCTCTATATGTGGATATTGAAATCCATACTCATCGTGATCCATACTGATGGCCTTTTTGGGACATACAGTCAAACATGCACCACATGCAGAGCAGCTGCCTTTAATTGTCTTTAAATCAATCCGTTTACCCATTGCACAAATATCTTCTCAAGTATTCTCTGGTTCTTTCTTTCTCTCTGATCAGTATTTCATCCGTTCTCGAATAATCTATATTCTTTAACAATACGTCTTCAAGCATTTCAGGTGATTCTACAACTCTGTTTCCAAGCTCAATATCACTTAACAGCCCTTTCATTTTTTCTTTGTTTGATGGCCTTATGAATACCGCAAACTGAGCCTTGTTTATTATAGAAAAAACAGTTCCGTGAAATGTATCCGTAACTATATATTTTGCATGATAAAAATAATCAAGCAGTTCAAAGGGCGCAGCATCAATAAACAGATCGCACCAGAATTGAACTCCTCCAACAGCCACTGTTTTGAGGTGATTCTTTTTTGCAAAAGAACGGATAGCTTCAATTTCATTCATATCGCGAATTCTTTCGCCATAAGCGTACACTAACAGATAGTTTTTGATCCTGACATTTTTATGGGGTCTGTCTCCCAATGGGCCTACCAGGACCGGATCAAGATGGTGCTCAATTTGTCCGTTATAAAAATTTGTTATGAGATTATATGTAGCATCATCTCTTACAGACACAGCAGAAAAATGTTTCATCGCATCCTGAACTCTCTTGATTGAGTCTTTTGGTATATCCTCATACTGCGTTGCTCCTGCTGCAGCTGCATAAGTAATTGCGTTTGAGGCCTGTTTTATATTCCCGTAAAGCTGCAGGCTAAGACCATGCTCACTATGGGTATTGTTAAAAACTTCATCACTTCCGACTACAACCAGGTCATAATGTCTGTTATTATCCTCGTCGTTAAACCTAAGCTCGTCCCTCATGAATTGTCTTATTTTTTCGTTGTTACTCAGAAGTTTTTTCCTGAACCACTTCCGCTTTAAGCCTGCAAGAATGCCATTTTTCCTGTAAGCCTTTAATCTGTTATCCTGTGGCTTCTTCCCTATTCTCGGAACCGAATCAGAATAATCGATATCTAAAAACGCAGGCTCTTCTCCTGTAATACCCCTGATTATCTCTCTCAGAGAATAAGCCTGAAGAACCGATCCGAAGTTCACTACCTTTTGCATAGACAAAATTGCTATTTTCATTTTATCAACCAACCATACTTCTTTCTGATATGATATCTTCCCAATAACACCAGGCGCCCAGAAATATAATAAAGAAAATATAAGTCAAACTGATCGTGATCTCTACTGTAGCCAGACAGTTATATGTAATGATCAAAGCAAATACCGGATAAACTTTTTTCTTAACATCCGTTTTTCCCACCAGACTTATCACATAAACAAAGAATACTATCATCGGTATTACTCCCAGTATTCCAATCTGAATGATCCATTCCATCAATCCGTTTTGAGTATTCGCATATTGAAAAAACATATAAGATATTCTTCCATTATTACCATATCCATATCCCAAAAGAGGTTTAAGAAGAATAACGTAAAATAATCTTCCATATATATCAGTACGACCTGTCAGAGTTATGTCTCGTTTCAACACGTCACTAATAAAAATCTTAACAATCGGCATCGACAGTATTATAGTGTACGATGTAATAAAAATGACTCCTGCAAAAAGTGTTATAATATAGGATATTTTACCATAGAAAAATAATCTATTCTGTGTCTGGAGAAATAACAGAAAAAGCAAAATAAGTAAACCAATTGTACCCGTATTACAGTCTACAAGTATTGTGATCATAATAGAAACCAGACTAATAAACCCAAAAAGCATTCTATTAAATTCTTTAGCTGTTGCACGTATATAGACCAAATATGTCACCAGCAATACCATGTGTGTATATGACACGGTGAATTTCGTACCAATCAGATAGATTAAACCTCCGGAAGTACCGCCAAAACTCTTTCCTGTAAGAATAAAAAAATCAATTGCGATACATATAAACGCCACATAGTACATAAGGATTGTGATAAATTCTGTAAATTTATCATTAATTGCAATATAAAGCAGTATTATATAGGTACATATAAGATACAAAAAGTCTGTTCTCACTAGCGATACCGGATTTGTTGTTGGAACAGTATACCTATTATATACAGCAGAAACAAACGTAATTAGCGCAAACATCAAGAGTAGCAAAAAAGCCGCAATCGTTTTTTTATTTAGCATCTTTGGCGCAGTATAGATCATGTAAGCAGCTAAAACGATCAATATTCTTACAATATACCTCTGTATAGAGTCAAATTTTGGAAATCCCAATACCATCTTGTCGTTAATAACATAAATAATACAAAGTAACGAAGCACTTATTCTGACAAAGTCATCAAGTTTAATATATAATCTTATCCTATCCATTACTTTCCCTGTCGCATTAGTCCTCTAATGAGCATAAACATCAAGACCGACGTCATTTTATATTTCATGAAAAGAAAATTTCTTTTATCAACACCATCTACCCTTTCAATCGGGTAATTTTTTACTGCATCGCGCAGTTCTTTTTCATTAAGTATCTCCCTGCACTTTTTATAGCCATCTATTATCGTATTTGTATCACTAAAATAACACTCATTTCTCATTCTTATGCAAAAGGTTTTATTTATATAAGAATATGCAATACTACCCTTATACTTTTCATAAATCCCATTTTCTTTTGCGTACCTGATCATTAGTTTTTGAAGATTTTTATATTGGTCACTGAGTTTGTCTCTTTTTCTATGGGACAGACTCCCTTCCCTGTAATCGTAAACATAGAGTACATCTTCTATCACAAGCAAGCTTTTCGCACAGGAGTACGCCTCAAAACTAAACAGATAATCCTCACTTCCAATTTCTCTTTCTGATATAAAGCTGAGTCCGTTTTCCTTAATGAAACCATTCCTATATACATGACTCCATATTGAAAGGATCACTCCGGCTGAATTCTCCAAAACCATTGGAGTAATTTTATCTTCAATGTCTGAACGATCATAATAACCGGGAGCCAGCTCCGATTTTATTATTTCCCCACCCGGATTATTCATAAAATTGAATTTCAAAATATCAGGTCTGGTATCCCGACATGCATTATATATCCTTTCCAGAGCACCTTCACAGATCCAGTCATCTGAATCGATCCAGAATACATACTCTCCTGTTGCCAATTTATAACCTGCGTTCCTGGCACTGGAAAGTCCTCCGTTCTCTTTGTGCACCACCTGAATAAAAGGATACTTTTTGGCATACTCATCGCATAAAGCATGACAATTGTCTGTAGAACCATCATCAACGAGTATCATTTCATAATCCCTGAACTTCTCATTAATTATTGATTCTACGCACCTGGCCAAATATTTCTCAACATTATAAATCGGTAAAATAATACTAAAAAATGCCATACACCTACATTCCAATCATTTATCCAAACAATGTTTTATTAACTCAATATACTTTTCAATTTCATCAACATTACCCTTTTCATATGGCAGCAGATTATGAATAAAGCCATCCCGTAATTCTTTATTCTCCAATACTTCTTTTATTCCATCTGCAACGCTCTGTGCATCCATATCTGTTATGAGACCTTCAACTCCGTTATTTATGGAATTTACACTTGTTGCATAATTGGTTATTACAATAGGTTTCTGAAGTATTTTTGCCTCATCTAGCGCTATTGATTTACCTTCATACAAAGAAGTCTGTACAAATACATCGCTTGCTTTTATGTAAGGGTATGGATTGGTTTTAATACCGGCAAGAAAAAAGACATCTCTTAAGCCTTTATCTGCTATTTCTTTTTCAAGTTGTTCCCGCAGTTCCCCTTCCCCAAGGTTATACCATATAAAATCCAGTCCCATGGAGCGCATCTTTGCTGCAGCTTCTATTGCAAGATGGATGTTTTTTTGTGGCATCAGCCTTCCGACAGAAACAATCTTTTTTCCGGAATAAGTAAAAAAATCATCATCTATTTTCTCATTCGCCAGACTGTTTATCACACTTCCGGATGAGATATTTTCCAAAACAAATACTTTATTTCGCAGATCAGGATAATAGCCAAGAATGCTTTCGGCACAACTGTCGGATATAGTCACAACACAGTCTGCTGCGTCAAAATATTTTCGTTCGAAATCCACATTATATCCTAATTTTTCAAACTCATTATGTATCCAAAGCATCTTCGCCTTTGCTTCGACTTTTTCGATAACGAAGTAATTTGGGAATCCATTCATGTATGATATCGCTAAATCATAACGCTTATCAATTTTGGGGAGATGTTTTCCCCATGAAATCCATTTAAACTCACCTAGAGACAACTTTCTGTTCTCGTTATAAAAACGCTTTTTCAGCTGCCAATTGAGCTGTAATAATCCATCCCTTAATCCGGCCACTGTTCTTCTTCTTGAATTCAGAGCTGACGCATAGTTTTCAAATTCATAAAGATCATTAAGCAGATTTACGTTCTTAGGTATATCTTTCATAAATACACCTGTATGGTTTCCAACAAGTAAATCTATTTCAAACAAATCCTCAGGAAATGCTTCCAATAGAGAAATAAGACTTTTCTCAGCACCGCCACAATCCAAACCATGAATAACAAATAGTAGTTTTTTCATAACTAGATATCTTCTTTCTCAGACAAATCACATTCCATCACAATCAATTAACGGGTTTTCAGTTCTTTTTTCCTTAACCTCTTTATCAAAGGAATAAATCCCCAGTTACTTTTTTATTCTTTATAGGGCATACTTGCTCACACAAGCCACAATCAACACACTGTTCCTTATTTACTTTAGGATATAAAAAGCCTTCAGTATCCGGATTCAATTCAATAGCGTTTTTAAGACATACATTATAACATGCTGTACATCCATAGCGTTCAGTGTTTTATTTTATCGATATCATCTGATTACTTTTTGGTCATTTCTCTTATTCCCGAATACAACTTTGCTACAGTATCCGCCACTGTTGTAATATCATAATTGGCTGCTCTAAGTTTTTCAATATTATCTTCACGAGGCTTTCCACATAAAGAAATAACCTCATCAGCCCATTTTTCAGGAGATGCATCTAATGACAAAAAAATAGAAGTGTTTGTTACATCTACCTCTTTTGTAATCACATCTGAAAACACACATGGTAATCCGCTTGCCTGAGCTTCAATCCCAGTAACTGGTAAGCCTTCATGAAGTGATGGCATTAATAAAACGTCAATAGCCTGCCACATTTTATGCATTTCATTTGATGCTCCATAAAAAATCACACTATCATAGATGCCCAAACTCCTGGCTTTTTCTTTCATTGCTTCCTGTAATTCGCCAACTCCAAAAAGCAATAACACACTCTCCTGCTTCTTTTTTTTGACTTCTTCGAAAATATCAAGTAAAAATGTATGGTTCTTTTGACTTACAAATCTACCAGCATGTCCAATAACAAACTTATTGTCTAGGCCTAATTCTTTCCGTTTTTCATCTCTAACAGAAAGATCAAACCTATATTTCTCTAATTCAATTCCATTAGGCAAAACATAATAAGTCTTACTCTTTATCACTTTTTGGGGGAACAAAAAGCGTGCAGCAACGTCTGAACATCCCCAAAGGGTATCGCAATATAATGGTATTAGCGGTTTTAAAAGGAAGCTCATCATTTTCACGCCAATTCCAGCTGTTCCAAATCCGGCATTATGACTGTGTATTGTAACATATTTCACTCCGCCAGCTTTAGCGGCCATAATATTCATTAAATCTGCAGCTGAATCTGCATTATAATGTAAGATTTCTATATTATTCTCTTTGCAAACCCTTTTTATCTCTTTTAATCGAGCAAAGCGTCTGATTGCGGCATTTCCTAAATTATCGACAGATGCCACCAGTTTTCTGCTTCCCATAGCTTTTACTATATCTTCAGCAGGCTCCTTTCTGTCATGAAAAACCAGATAGTCAAAATTTATTTGCTTTCTATCAAGATGCCTTTGTATATTTATCATCATACTAGTTATTCCACCAACTCCCAGTGGCGCTACTACCAAAACACGTATTTGAGAATCAACCATATCACCCATACCTTCTAATTTCATCAAGTACAATTACTTGGAGATATTTTGTTAAAATGAATAAATAAGACTTACTAATGTGCTTTTAGACGAAAAGTTGGCATATTTCTTCCATTCTTTCTTCATATAAATCTTTTACTAAATAATGATTTTTTATATTATTTCCATATGTTTCTAATTGAAATGGACTTTCAAGAACACTCCTAATAGTATCCGCAAGTTCTTGAGCTGAGTTATCTATTATTCTACCAAAACGTTCATCGAAAGCTTCTACTATCCCATCATTCTTTACTGCAATTACGGGTTTTCCAAGAATAAAAGCTTCTTGGACAGCTAAACCATAAGTTTCATTTAATGATGTGCTAATAAATAAATCCGCCTGCTTCAAATAACAGTATGGATTTTTCTTAAAGCCTAAAAAATTGACATTGTTCAAACTATTTGCATTTGCATATAATTTAAGGTTTTCTGTGTCAGGGCCATCTTTTCCCAACATCCACAACTCAAAAGAAACGACTCCCTTTAGCAGTTTCACAGCCTCTAATAAAACGCCAAAGTTCTTACCCTTTTCAAAGGTCCCAATAGTAATAATAAGTGGCTTCTTTGTATCTCTTAAGATTGGACATTTTTCTTCAGCTTTTTGTCGGATATCAATCCAATTCATTGGATTATACCTGACCAGTAGATTACTTGTATCTCCTAAAGTATCAATAAATCCCGCTTTTGCAGTTTCAGAAACACAGATCACATTATTATACTTTTTATACAGATCATGCTCTTCAGCAATTGTATAAGATGAAGCCATTTCATTGTAAATACGGAAATCGGAATGTATCCAGGCAAACTTTCTTGCTGATCTGATATGTAAAGTATCAATGGTTGATAACCCTTCCTTAAAAGCTATACTTACGTCATAGTGTTGCAAGTTCATATAGGTTATCGCAAATAATCTGTATATACCTCTGAGAGTTCTGTAAAATAAATTTATGATCTGATTATTTGCAGTTTTTTGGGGCAATCTGGATCGGATGATCTTTACTCCCCGGGAAAAAGATGTTTTTAGCTCTTTATAATCTGAATAGTAGATAACAGCAGCCGTAACATCATATCCTTTAATTGAAAGATAATTTGTCAAAGTACGAAATTCACTTTCAGCACCACCTGCGTAAATGGATGGATTACTGATTATTATCTTTATTTTTTTGTTACGAGATTCAAATCCCTTTATCATAACTGTTCCACTTCTAAGTCAAATCTTTACGTCTTACTAACTCTTCTAAGCTCTTTTAACACTTCCTGTATATATTTATCAGTTATCTTCTTCTGTTCTTCGAAGTTTACAGCAATCATCTGATAATCTATCTCGTTTTCTACAATCCCGATGATATCCCTGCCATCTCTGCATCGCCTGTCATCCAATCCAAAATTATGACATAAAGTATCAATCCTTGAATTTTTTGAGAAACTTGAGGATTCACTGTAACGATCGAATACCACGAACTGCTTTCTATTAATTATTGAAAATGCTGTACCATGGAAAGAATCTGTGCATACATACTCAGCATTTCTTAACAGATTCAGAAATCTTTTAGGAGAAACATCATATGGTGCAAGGTCTCCAAAGGATTCATCATATTCAACGTATTGATCCATATGACGAAGCGCAACTATCTTAAGCCCTTTTGATCCGGCTAACTTTTTTACAGCATCGCGATGTTCTTTATTTGCTCCAAGAAAATATGAAAAGATATACTTTTCATTTATCTCACTTTTATTCGGAATTCTTTCAAGCCACTCCTGCTCACTTAAAAAGAACACCGGATCTAATATTGTAGGAACAGTTCTCCCGGTAAGCTCTTTAACTATTTCACTCCCCCGGTTTTCACGCATACTTATAAGATCTAATCGCTTCAAAAACTGGGCTGTTCTCTTCTTCTGATACCAGGGTATTCTTTTTACTCCAAAACTGGATGCTATAGAAATCTTCAATGTATTATCCGGCACAAACATCAAATTATAGTAGTTTGTCGGTAAACCGGCAGGACTCCACAGCTGGTCACTTCCTGTTATTACAGCACTATACTTTTTGCCCCCTTCACAGAGCCTGGCAAATCCAATATATTCTTCAGAAAAATTCTTAAATGCCCATTCCTTAAACCCGGCGAATTCTTTCATTCGTATTTCATTATTCCTGGCGTAATCACGATGGATTTTCAGGCTTAGTCTTCTCTGAATTCCCTCATATCTGCTATTAAACCATACTCTGTTGAATACACGGGGTATATCTTTTATTGCTTCTGTAAAAGTCTTCTTTCGCGTATACCTTATAAGTTCATAATCTATATGCTGCTTTTCAAGATAACTGACTGTTGCATAAGACTGAAGTATTCCGCCATAGTTTTCATGCATATATTTTATGCACACTCCAACCATTCTTTATTCTCCTCTAAGTGACAAATCAAGTGCTCCTACTCATTCAATAAAGCGTTATAAATACCTTGATATTTTAAATTCTTCTCCTGCCATAAATAGTTTTGGGCATGCTTTCTGGCCGTAATTCCTCGCTGCTCTACTATTTCAGGACATGTAATGCATTCAACAATAGCATTCTTAAAGTTTTCTATGTAGTTTTCTTTTGTATCACCGTCAAAAAGCCAGCCTGAGTCATCATCAAACACAGTAGCAGCACCAAACTTATTTATAGCAATAACTGGCAATCCCTTTGACATAGCCTCCAACAAAACTGTTCCGGTCGTTTCCCGGATGCTTGGCATAATAAATGTACTTGCTTGAAGATATTCCTTTTCAATCTCCTTGTATGATATGGCACCTATAAATGCAACATGTCTCGATAAACATGGATGCTTAGCACATTTATTCCTTAATCTTTCCAGTTCCGGACCATCCCCAACTATTCTAACCTCATACTCTAATGAATCAGGTACTCTCAACAGGGCATCCAGAAGAAAATCGTAACCTTTTCTGTATATCATTCTTCCCACTGATAAAAAAACGCAGTTTTTCTTCTTTTGTCGTTCAGCCAGTTCATCCTCTCTTAAACCAATCTCAGAAAAAAGTTCGCCAGGGTATTTAAGGCTTATTCTTTCAAGAAAACTCTGTGTCTCTTTATTTGCATACATAATGTAATCGCAATTGCTCAACTTGTCAGAATTTTGCAATTTTCTTTGATAATAATGATTAATTGTGCATCTTAATAATTCAACAATTCTATGGCCTTTAGTGTAGTCCCTCAACTCTTTTGGTACAAATTCGCCTCCTCCCAAAGGCCCGCATACAAACTTGATATTCTTTATCATTCCATAGTCTCCAATTGATCTAAATTCGACTGGAGTTATTTGATGAATGATGTTAATATTCTTTTCAGTACAAATTCTATTTGCTATAGGAAAAGCTCTATTATTCCAAATATTAAGCCTTCCAGAATAGAAAAAGCCTTTAAATAATTCTTTATATATCCTTGGAATATCCACGAAATAAAACTCAAGGTTTTCAACAGGATGGTCTTTTAAGTATCGCGTTATCGGAATTCGTTGCTCCTCTTTTGTAATAACTACAACCTTATTATTCTTTGAACTCTCAAACGGAACACACCAACCTATTTTGTCTTCGCTTCCAGCATAAGGGTTGCACGAATATGCAATGTAAAGAATATTCATATCTATACTTGCCTCACTTTTCTAAAATGAACTCCTTGCTCAAATAAACGTACGTCATTGTTTGCTGTACAGTTATATTCCAAAACAAGATAGAGTAATGGAATTAAAACAACATCTTATTTATTCATCTGTTCTGCAATATCAGCATCAACAATTTCCTCACCTGTCTTATCCTTAAGTTGTTCCATAGATGCAGCGGATAAACCGTTGTTTGCTGTTGCGCACATATCACAGGTGCTGCACTTATCAAGTTCTTCCTTGGTAACCTTGCCATCTCTGAGGTCGCGAACAATCTTGTTCTCGTACATGCTGTACTTCTTCTTGGTCCAGAACTTGGCCTTGTGACGGATTACCCACCAAAGCGGTACCCAGATATATTTGTGCATTGCAGGTGAAACCGAACCAATCATCCAGCAGTCTCTGTCGCAGCAGCGAACTTTCTTACGTACCGTCTCAGCTTCAGGTGAACTCCAGAGCTCATCCCAGGACTGTGTATTGAGGTTACCCATTACCTCTTTATCCTTAGTTCCGTTACAAGGCATTACGTCGCCGTAGGGATCAATAAAGAAGGTGTCAAAAGACATATCACAGGGAAGAAGTCTCTTCTG
>JAEEGL016143630.1_pt1 | contig 54794 bp, 44 predicted proteins | sample 9134231 | NCBI WGS metagenome assembly JAEEGL01 (sample SAMN16246548, study PRJNA631951) | gut metagenome | biome: gut microbiome; feature: rumen; material: fiber-attached | host: Bos | place: Iran: Karaj | collected 2018-10
AAAAATGTTAAGAATACTACAGAAAGATTAGAATTAAATAAATATTGTTCTAGATGTCAAAAACATACATTACATAAGGAAAAGAAATAAGAGGGGATTAAATAATGATAAATGTTAATGATTTAAAAGTTGGTATGACCATAATGTATGAGAATAATATATATTCAGTTATGGATACTCAACATGTTAAGCCAGGAAAAGGTGCTGCTTTTGTACAAGCTAAACTAAAGAATTTAAGAAGTGGTTCAATTATTGAAAATCGTTTTAATTCAAGTGATAAAGTAGAACCAGCAAGAATTGAAAAGAAACCAATGCAATATTTATACTCAATGAATAATGTTTATTATTTTATGGATATGAATACTTATGAACAAGTTGAAATCAATAAATCACAAATTGGTGATGATTCAGATCTTCTTAAAGAAAATTTAGAAGTTGATATTATCTTCTTTGAAGGTGAAATGTTAGGAATGAATTTACCTGATAAGATTGCACTTAAAGTTGTTCATACAGAACCAGCTGTTAAGGGTAATACAACAAGTAGTGCTATGAAAGATGCAACACTAGAAACTGGTAAAGTAATTAAAGTACCTTTATTCATTGAAGAAGGGGAAGAACTATTAATAAGTAGTAAAGATGGAAAGTATGTATCTCGTGCATAGTTTCTTTTTTTATATAATTCTATTATTATATAGAATTATTTTTTTTTATATGATATTATTAATAATATAGAATGTGGTGATTACTTTGAGTGATATTAGAGTAGAAACAATTGAAAATGATGGTGAAAAGACTCAAACTACTTATCAATTAATAAATGGTGAAGAAGTTATTATCGAAGAAATAACTGAAAGTAGTGAAGGGATAATTACTCATAATTATACTTATGATGAATTTGGTAGAGTTAATTCTTTTATATCGTCTGAGAAATATAATAATGGTGAATTTTTAAATTTAGAAAATAATTATGAATATTATGATGATGGTAAATATTCTAAAGAATATCTTAAAATTGAAAGTAATATGCCATATGAAGATAATTGTGAAGTAATAACAGAATATAAATATGATAAAGATAATATATCTTATCAACATGAAATATATTATCAAGAAGGTGAACTTTATTATGATCAAGAAGATATAATGGAGTATAACGACAAAAATCAATTAATTAAAAAGATTAATAGTACTAAAAATAAGAGTGGAGAATTAAAAAAAGAAACAGATTTTGAGTATTATGCAAATGGAAATACTAAGAAAAAGATTGTTAAAGAGGAAGCAGGTACTAATAAAAAAACATCTGGAGTTATTGAATATGATGAAAATGGTAAAGAAAATTATAATTCTAATACTACTAGTTATGGTGATGGAAGAAAAGATATCACTACTGTAAGAAGCACTAAAGAAATAGATGAAAATGGTAATGAAGTAGAAGTATTAACTACAAATCGTGAAACAATAGGTCAAGATGGCTCTAAAACAATAGAGAATTTTAAAACATATGAAGGAATTGATAAAAAATATAGTGATAAAAAACCAATTAAAGTAATAAGACCAGATGGTACTATTGAAATATACAATAGAGACGAAGATGGTAATTTTACAGATGTTATTATTACTAAACCAGATGGAACGATTAGTAAAATAAAATATGTTTATAATGAAAACGATTTAGTTGTTGAACGAAAAATGATGTCTACTAATGATTTAATAAAACCATTTTATAAGAAAAACAATAATTATAAACATATAGAGTATGATGAAGAATCATATAAAATTATTTTATCTAGATTAAATAGTGTATCTTCATCTAGCGGTGTTATTAATGGTAGTTTATCTAGTATAGTAAGTATAGTTAATACTTTTCCAGATCAATATAGTGTAGGTGCTATTGATGACATAAAAAATAGTTTTAATAGTGATTTTAATTTAATTAATTCACTTATAGATATGACTAATTATTCATTACTTACTTATCAATCATGTGATGATAATTTACGTAACGAAGCTTATGAACTAATAGATAATATATTTGATGATAATATTGTAGCTAAATCGTTTAAAAATAGTATTAAATCATTTATAGAAAATAACGATGGTATATTAAAATATAAAGATAGTGTTAATATTCTAGATATTACTAATAATTCTATTCCAGTGTATAAACATATTGATGATGATGGTAATATATGGTACTTTAATAAAAATAAAAATTTAATAAGTGCAGTTGGTGATAATTTAAAAATTACTTATGGCAATGAAGTGTTTTCACTTTCTTTTACTGATGATAATACCTTAATACTTAAAGATTCTAATAACAATAATATTAGTATTTTTGGAGATTATAATCTTCCATCTAAACAATATGGCGGTAATCAAGAAGATTTTTATAATAATCAAAAGGAATTATTAAAAGATGAATTAATTAATAATGTGTTTGATTATTATTCCTTTAATAGTACTTATGAAGAAAGATCTAACTATTTAGAAAGAGTACGTGAAATGGGTTGTGGTAAAGTAGCTATGACAAATATTGTCTTTAATTTAATGGAAGGCAAGGAAGAAGAGTTTAAAAAAACATTTGGTTATCCAATGTATAATATTAAAATGAATGATGATGGTAGTGTAGGTGGAGTAGATTATAACTATGAACCATTAGTTTTAGAGTTATCATTAGCTAGTAAAACTGTTGATGAAACAAGAAGCCAAAATGTTAGTTATAAAATTGATGGTTTATCAGTTGGTGGACCACTTAGTAGAGTAATGGAAGTCGGTAGTGATTTAACTACAGCTAAACGTATGGTTGATTACTTAAATAGTAAATATGGGATTTTTAATAAAGAAAAAAGTGAATGTGGTATTTATTATAGTGATGAAGCATATAATTTATATGATTTTGATGGAATAATTCATCTAAAAAATGGTGGTGGTCATGCGATGACTATAACTGGATATACTCCAGATGGAAGAATAATTGTTTCTTCTTGGGGAGAAAAATTTATATGTGAACCGGGAGATCGTCCTGAAACATTTGAAATATATAATTAATGATATAAAAGAACTATTTTATAATAGTTTTTTTATTGTTTATTTACAAAAAATGTTGCAAATTATTTTTATTTATCTTATAATTTATTTGTAAGGTAGGGAGATATGAAAAATAATAAGAATATTTTACTTGCGGTTATAGGAGGAATAGTTGCTTGCGTTGTTTGTGCTGGCATAGTTTTCTTATATCCAAAAAGCGAAACAAATAATTTGAAAGGAAATAACTATGAAGAGGAAATTCTTCTAGGTGATGATCCTATAACAGCATGTGCTACAACTGCACGTTATTGTTCAGTTGGATATTTAAGTGGAACACACTGTTATTCTAATCCAAGTTCTGCTAATTATCTTGCATCAGACTGTGATGCTGATGGTGGATATTTCGTAAACGGTAAATGTTATTTTACAGAACGAAGCTCAGATATTAAATGTACTTCGTGTTCTGCCGGATCATATTTGACTAGTACTTTAGGTGGAGGTGCAAATTGTCATTACTGTCCAGCTGGATATAAATGTCCTAGTCAAACAGGTGATAAAGTAGCCTGTAATGGTGCAGGAGAATATCAAGATACTACTGGACAAACTACTTGTAAAACTTGTAACACAGTAGGTTATGCTCCAAATCTTGAACATACTGCTTGTGAGGAAGATCCAAATCAATTTATAACTTGTGATCCAGGAGAATATTCTACTGGTCGTGGAAGTTGTGATACATGTCCTAGTGGTTACTATTGCCCAGGTGGACATTACTATATTGGTGATTCATCACGTTCTGGTGTATTTGCTTGTGATAATAATTTAACAAGTGATCCAGGTGCAACTAAAGCTAGTGATTGTCATGCTGCAGCTACACCAACAGCAACAGCTACTGTTAAACCAACAGTTTATGGATGTTGTTTAAGCTTTGGTGGATCAACATGGTACTTTATAGATGATTTAGAATCTTGTAGTGATTTGGGCGCAACTGCTAATGATACAGAAGCTGCTTGCTTAGCTAAAAATGCAACTCCATCTCCATCATCATCAACAGGCCCAACTCCAACACCTAAACCATGTAGTGAACAATGTGCTAATGCAGGTAGTCAATATAATTATTGTATGACTCAATGTACGGGTAGTCCTTATCCACCAACAAGTCCTACAACAAGACCTTCAACAGGTCCTACAACAAGTCCTACAACAAGACCTTCAATTAGTCCTACACCAACAGCAACTACAACAAACCCAACAGCAACTGCTACAACACAACCAAAAGCATGTGCTAGTATTACAGGATCTACATCTTGTTTAGCTAGAGATGACTGTGAATGGGATTATACAAATGGTTGTCATAATAAACCACAATCTTGTCCAATACCAAATACATATTGGAATGGAACAGAATGTATTACATGTCCAAACGGATTTAAAGCAACAGCAACAGTTCCAACATGTCATATGGTAATTCCAGCAGGTAGTTACTATAATCCATCTCAAGGATCTACTGTAATATCAACTTGTCCTGCAGGAACTTATTCATCTGGTGGATACTATTATGCTAGTGGTAATTCAAATCCTTCTAGTTTAACACATTGTACAAGTTGTCCAAGTGGAACAACATCTCCAATGGGTTCAAAAAGTATTAAAGCTTGTACAGCTCCATCTGGTGAATGTTCACTTACTGTTACATCAACTGCAACAAGAGTATCACCAAGTCTAGAAAGTGGTTCTTGTAAACAAGATGATCGTTATCCTGATACATGGACTGTTACTGTTAAAGTAACTGGTGATGGATGTACAGGTGGTAAATTAACTATGAGTGGTTCTGGTGCTGAAAGAACTGGATCAGGTGGTACTATTACAGTAACTGATGGTCAAACAATTAACTTCTTATATCGTGCAACAACATGTTGTACATCAGCAACAGCAACAGCAACTCTTGAAAAAGATGGTAAAACAATTGCAACTGGAAGTAAAACTGTTGAAACAAGTAATGGATGGCGTTTATCAACACCTGATACTTGTGTAAGTGTTTCTGAATATAATTCAAATCCTCATTCATATAAAGAAGCTGATGATTTAGGATTAGATATATACTATATTGCTAAGAACAATACTAGAGAAGATTGTAAAGGCGATAGAGTAGTAGATATATATACTCGTGGATGTGGAAGTACTGGAAGAAGAACTTATAGCTTCTGTTGTGCTAAAGACGATGGAACAAGTTATAGTTGGAGAACTGGTCAAAGTAGTAGAACATGTCCAAGTGGATATACAATAGATACAAGTAAAAATGAAAATACATGTAAGACTGTTGCAGTTCCTGCATGTTATGTAGATGGTGATGAAGGTTACCATTGGACAAATGATCCAGAACCAAGTTGGATTAAAGTAGCAGGTGTTACTAAAGAAACAGATTGTAAGAAAGAAGAAACTCCTGCATGTTACAAAGATCCAAAAGGTGAGTATAAATGGGGTCTATATGCAAAAGTAGAGGGTTATACATTCATTACTTCAATTACTACACAAGATAAGTGTAAGAGTGAAGGTGCATGTTACAAGAACAACTTTGATATATATAAATGGTCTGAAACAAAACCTGATGAATGTATTCAAAAGAATAGTTGTTGGGTTCCTCAAACAAATCCTGAAGTAGGTAATACTTGTACATATAATGATCAAGCAAGTTGTGAAGCTACAGAAGGTTATAAAGAGGTACCTGGTGCAACTAAACCAGAAGATTGTGCTCCAGATGAGGCTCCAGCATGTTATGTACATGGACAAGAATTTGTTTGGGGTAAATATGAAAATGTTACTGGTTATATTAAACTAGATGGTATTGACGCAAAAGTATATTGTAAGCTTCCAACTGATGATGCATGTTATAAAGATCCAGATGGTGCTTATGTTTGGGGAGATTACTCAAATGATGAAGGATACAAATTAATTGCTTCAATAACAAGCATTGATAAATGTAATAAAGATGTACCAACTCCATCAACTGGACTTGATGTATCTAAAGTAGTATACATTTTCATGGCCGTATTGATGGCATTTGGTATTGGATTCATCTATTACTCAAGCGTAATGAAAAAAGAAAATCAATAATAAAATAAGGTTCTAATTAATGATTAGAGCCTTTTTTTTGTCAATATGTAAAAAAAATAAAAAAATTTTAAAAAAAGTATTGCAATTTAAAATAATATGTTATACAATAGTATTGTCTTGATGATAGTAATACATCTCGGCAGTAATTTATTTATGGATTTGCTCATTTCGAGCTAACTATATTTTATATATGATTAATTTCATATTTGATGGTTTTATCCATCTGCTACCTTTTGTTGTAGCTGTATCATTTATTTGATACTTATAATTCTTTTTTGAATTATTTATATAGTTATTTTTATTCCATATTATATGCCTTATATATTCTTGACATGTGTCAGTTTATATTTGTGCTTCGAAGTGTTTATCACTTCTATAGTCTTTATGACTATTGCTACTTTGTGTAGCTATACTAATTTATTTAGTATCGGTTTACTGCTTTAGTTTTGCTATTTAGGGTAGGAAAAGCTATTAATTTAGTCGTTATCGCCTCAAGACAGGACAATTGTTTGTGAGAAAGTAAAACTCAAATGATAAGAGGTTGTGGTTAATACTGATAATATTAATTCTATCCATATTAGGTATTAATGCTAATATGGGTGTTACAACTTTTTCTAAACTCGAAGTGATGTTCTTTATCAGAGAAGATCATTTTTTGTTTGTAAAAAAATATATTGTATTATTTTATAAATTATAGTATAATGAAATTAACTTAGATTATAGATAATTATAATTAGCAATAATAATGGACTCTCTAATTATAACTATTTATGGTAGGAACTTGCTTATCGCCATCTAAGCGCAAATAATTGTTAAGAGAGAAGTTACTCATAGGATAAGGGCTTTAATAAATACTGATAATATTTATATTAAGTTTACTTAAAATGTAAATGCAAAGCTTTTTCCTAAACTTGAATCAATATTTATTATCAGCAAATATTGATTTTTTTTATTAAAAATATTATAATTATTTATATTTGAAGTGGTGGTAGTGTGATAGTAAAAATTAAAAATAATGTCATAGATAAATCCAAGAAATATAAATCAAATATAAGTGGTATAATAAAAGAAATTGTTACATTTTTTAAAGAGAAGGGTAAAAAAGAAAAGATAAAGAAACTTCTTAAAAATTTGTGGCAATTTATTATACGTAAGGATATCTTAATACTTATTCTTATGGCTTTACCATTTGTCTTTATGGATTTATTTACTAGGATATATGGTAATTCAGTTAGTTATTATTCTTTATTTAGAATTACACCTAGATTGTTTTCAATAGCATATATTGTTTTATTTATTGGTATTTCTTTAAATATAAAGAAGAAATATAGTAAATTAGTTTATAGTTTGTTTTTCTTCTTCTTTTATATTTTCTTTATAGCTCAGAATATTTATTACTCAACAATGAATAATTTCTTTGGTTTTTCATTAATGAGTTTAGCTGGCGAAGGAAGTGATTACTTTCTTGATGCATTAAAAAACTGTAGTATTGTTGTATATTTAGCTATTATATTAGTATTTTTAAGTTATTTATATATTATGAAGAATTTCCCTAATGGAGTTCGTTATAATAAAGGTAAATTAATTCATATTGGAGTTATTTTCTTAGTATTACATATCATTAGTAAAGCTTTCTTAGGATTTGGTAATTTTGAGTTAACATGGGATACATGGAGAAATCCTAGAAATGTATATAATAACTTTAATGATAGTAATAAGTGTTTATCATTAACAGGTTTATATGAATATACAGTAAGAGATTTTTATATGACTTATATTAAACCTGAAGAAACTAAGACAGATACTGAAAGTAAATTCTTAAATGAAGTATTTGATTCATCTAATGATCATTATAATAAAAATAAATATACTGGTAAGTTTAAGAATAAAAACGTTATTTTCTTACAACTTGAAGGTATTGATGATTGGTTACTTACTAAAGACATCATGCCAAATACTTATAATTTGATGAATAACTCAATTAATTTTACAAATCATTATTCATTTTATAATGGTGGTGGTAGTACATTTAATTCTGAGTTTATGGTTAATGTTGGTTATACAACGCCTTATACATTCCCAATGAATGCATATACTTTAAATAAGAATGATTTTCCATATTCAATGGCTAATTTGATGAAACAAAAAGATTATGATGTTGAAGTATTCCATATGAATACAAGAGAATATTATAGTCGAGGAATTAACTATTATAATTGGGGTTATGATAATTATTTAGGCTTACAAGATTTGGGTACATATACTGATAAATCATATCAATTAGATCGTGAATTAATACTTAATGAGAAATTCCATAGCGAGATATTTAAAAATTCTAGTAAAACAGTTAGTTATATTATTACATATAGTAATCATTTACCATTTAATTCTAGTAAAGGTGTTTGTAATCAATTATTAAAACTTGATTATAAAGATAAGTTTGAAGATACAACTTCGATTAAATTAAATGAATATATTGAATCACTTGAAATGACTGAAGAAGATTGTATTAAAAGACAAGCTAAAGAAACTGATTATATGGTTGGTTTATTAATGCAAGAGTTAAAAGGTAGTGGTTTATATAATGATACTATTATAGTAGTGTTTGCAGATCATTATTTATATACTGTATCTGATACTGAAATACTTAAAAACAATGGTAAAACAATAGATAATAATTTAATTAATAAAACTCCATTCTTTATATGGAGTGCAGGAATGAAAAGAGAAGATATTAAAAAATTAAATAGTCAATTAGATATCTTACCAACATTCTTGAATTTAATGGGGATTAAATATAATACTAAATGGTATACAGGAAGTGATATCTTAGATAATAAATATAAGGGTATGATAGTATTCCCTGATTTATCTTGGTATGATGGAACATATTATGTAGAAGATAATATAGTTACTAATAATAAAAAGATATCAGCAAGCCAGTTAGAAGAAAAGAATAGTTATGCAGAATATATAATAAAGAAAAACGATTTAGTTCTTAAATATAACTATTTTAAAGAAATAATGAATTAGAAAATGTGTTAAACATTTTCTTTTTTTTATGATTTATGATATTATTATGAAGGAAAGGGCGTTGTATGAGTAGTTTTTTTGATTCTTTAATTAAATCTATTGGTAGTTGGTATTTAGATAGTACAACAGTATCTTGGTGGATATATCGTATACTAGCTATTTTAACTATATACAAAACTTTTTATTTAATACTAGGTACTTTTTTTACTAGAATATTTCCTAAAGCTAAAAAGAATCATAAATATGCAATAGTTATAGCTGCCCGTAATGAAGAGAAGGTTATTGGTAATTTACTAGATAGTATTAATAAACAAGATTATCCTAAAAAGCTTATTACTACTTTTGTAGTTTGTGATAATTGTACTGATAATACAAAAAAAGTAGCTAAAGCTCATGGAGCTATTTGTTATGAAAGATTTGATGATAAAAGAAAAACAAAAGGTTATGCATTACAATACTTGTTTAATCAAATAAAAGAAGACTATGGAATAGAAAGTTTTGAAGGTTATTTTATCTTTGATGCTGATAACTTACTTGAACCTGATTATGTAACTAGAATGAATGAATCATTTGATGCTGGTGAAAAGATAATTACTTCATATCGTAATACTAAAAACTTTGATGAGAATTGGATTAGTGCAAATTATGCAATCCATTGGTTAAGAAGTATTAGAACTGCTCATAGAGCTAGAAGTATATTAAGACTTGCTACTAATATTCAAGGTACTGGATTTTTATTTTCTAATGAATTAGTTAAAAATGGATGGAAATATACATCACTTACAGAAGATAGAGCTTTTACAGCAGATGCAGTAAAAGAAGGATATCGTATTTCTTACAACGATAAAGCTATGTTTTACGATGAACAACCAGTTAACCTAAGAATTGCACTAAGACAAAGATTACGTTGGTCTAAAGGGCATTTACAGGCCTTTATAGAGACAGGACCAGGCTTATTTATTAATATATTCTTTGGTAAGATGTTTAGAAAGAATAAACAAAATGTTAAAGATAACTTTTTCTTAAAAATAGTTGAATCTATTCGTCATCGTTTTGCTTCATTTGATATATTAATGTTAATGTTACCAAATGCCGTTATATATTTCTTATTATGGCTTGTATTCTCATGTATTTTATATGCTAATAATGCTTATATAGTTGGTATTAATGGAGTTAATTTATTTGGTGGAGGAACTATTCTAGCTAGATTATTCCGTAGTATCTTTGATTTATATGTTTTTGCACCTAGTGGTACTTGGGCATTTATAGCAGCTATTTATTTAACTATTTGGTTACGTATATTCTATTTAATGGGAAGATACATAGAAAATATGTGGATGGCTATTTATATCTTCTTTATTGAAAATAAAAGAATTAAAAAGATTAGTTTAAAAAATAAAATATTGTTTACTATTACATGGCCAATATTTGATATTATTGGTAAATATACAATGTATGTTGCAATATTTAAACATGTTGAATGGAAAGAAATACCCCATGAAAGTAAAGTAACTATTGATGATATCCGAGGTGATAAACATGATTAAAGAACATATTAATGATTTATTCACTGAAGGATTTGGAGATATCTTCTATATGAAGATGTATCGCTTTATAAAAAAGAATATTAAAAACAAAGTAATAAAAAAAATATTACTAGGTATACATACAGTATTCTATATAATATTTATCTTCTTAATTGTTGTTATAATGTTTATATTATCTTTCCCATTATAATATTTTATCTAATTTATTTTTTAATTTAATACTTGCTAAGTATCTATGACTTAGTAAGTTTTTTTCTTCTGGTGATAAGCTAGAGGAAACTCTTCCATCACGAAGTCTAAAAACACTATCAAATCCAAATCCATTACCTGGATATTCTTTATCAGTTATTGTACCATGCCATTTACCAGTTGATCTAATTATTCTTTTACCATCATAATATACTAAACAACATATTGCTGTTATTTTCTTGCTTTTTAACTCTTTTCCTTTTTTTATTAAGTATTCATTTCTTGTTAAATTGAGTTTTTTAGCTTCTTCTTCAATACGATGGGTATATATTCCAGGCCAATTAATTTCATTAAAGATTAAACCAGAATCATCTGCTATAACTGGTTCATGACTTATTTTATAAATAGCTTTAGCTTTTATTAAAGCATTCTCATAAAAAGTATTACCATTTTCTTCTACATCAGTATATATTTTAGCTTCTTCTAAAGATTTAATTTTGTTATTATTAAATATTTGTCTTAATTCTCTTAACTTGTTTTTGTTATTAGTTGCAAAAATCATTTTATCACCAAAATTAATTATATCATATTTACGACATTTATTTACTTTTTTATCTTATTTGTATATAATAATTATGGTGATTATATGTTTAGTAATAAAAAAGTTTTTATTTTAGGACTAGCAAGAAGTGGAGTAGCCGCTGCTAAAGTATTAATCAAGAGAAATAATATAGTTATTATTAATGATATTAAAGAAGAAAAAGAATTAAATAAAGATGAAATAAATGAATTAAAAGAACTTGGTTGTAGTATTATTTTAGGAACTCATGCAAGTGATTTACTTGATAATACCTTTGATTATGTTATTAAAAATCCTGGTATTAAAGATAATCACGAATTAATTATTAAAGCTAAAAAACTTAATATTCCAGTTATTAATGAAGTAGAGGTTGCTTATCATTTATTACCAAAAGATATTACTTTAATTGGTATTACTGGTACTAATGGTAAAACAACAACAACAACACTTACTTATGAGATAATTCATAAAGCTTATGGAGATCGTGTTCATTTAGCTGGTAATATTGGTTATCCATTATGTGGAATAATTGATAAAGTAAAGGATAATGATATAATAGTAATGGAAGTATCAGTTCAACAAAGTGTTAATTTTATACACTTTCATCCACATATAGCTTTATTAACTAACTTTAGTCCAGCTCATATAGATTTTGTTGATAGTTATGATAATTATAAAAAGATTAAAACCAAAATGTTTCGTAATCAAGAAAATAATGATATAGCTATTCTTAATAGTTTAGATGATGTAATAGAAGAAACTAAAGATATAAAAAGTATAAAGAAATATTTTTCTAGCAAAAAAGAAACTAATTGTTATTTAAAAGATAATTCAATATATTATGAAAATGAAAAAGTAATAGATACTGATATTATTAAAATACCAGGTATGCATAATATAGAAAATATTCTTGGTGCAATTAGTATTGCTAAAGAAGTTAATGTTAGTAACGATATAATTAGTAATGTAATTAGTAATTTCTATGGTGTAGAACATCGGCTTGAATTTGTTAATGAAATAAATGGTATTAGATTTTATAATGATACAGAAGCTACTAATATTAAATGTACACAGATTGCTTTAAATTCATTTAATAAACCAATAATAATTATTCTTGGTGGATTAGAACGTGGGCAAGACTTTAATGAATTAATTGATTATTCGAAAAATATTAAAGCGATTATTGGTATTGGCCAAACACGTGAAAGAGTAAGAGAATTTGGTAAAAAAATTAATGTAGAAACTTATATCCATGAACATTTAAAAGATGGATTTAAAGAAATAAAAAATATTATGAAAACAGGTGATATAGTTTTACTAAGTCCAGCTTCTGCTTCATGGGATCAATATAAGGAATGTGAAGAAAGAGGGAATGAGTTTAAAAAACTTGTTATGGAGATAGAAAATGAAAAGAGAAATTAAAATAAATAAAGTTTATCGTCATTTTAAAGGAAGTCGTGCATTAGTTCTTACATTATGTAAAAATAGTGAAACAATGGAAGATATGGTAGTTTATGCATGCTTTGATAGTAATAATTCAAATCATAAAGATGGAATATATGTGAGACCATTGGATATGTTTTTATCTGAGGTTGATCATGAAAAATATCCTGATGTAAAGCAAAAATATCGTTTTGAAGAAGAAGGAGGAGAATAAAATGAAAATTGCAGATGTCAAAGGAAGAGAAATTTTGGATTCAAGAGGAAATCCAACAGTTGAGGTTGATGTAATTCTAGAAAATGGAATTATGGGACGTGCTGCTGTACCAAGTGGTGCATCAACAGGTTCAAGAGAAGCATTAGAAATGCGTGATGGTGGAACTCGTTATATGGGTAAAGGTGTTCTAAACGCTGTTAGTCATGTTAATAACGAATTAAGAAACCTTGTAATAGGGATGGAAGTAGAAGATCAAAAAGCATTAGATCAAGCCATGATTAATGCTGATGGTACTTCTAATAAGAGTAAGTTTGGTGCTAATGCTATTTTAGGTGTATCAATGGCTAGTTTAAAAGCTGCTGCCTTAAATGCAGGTAAACCATTATATCGTTATATTGGAGAAGGAACAACATTACCAAGACCAATGATGAATATTATTAATGGTGGAGCTCATGCTGATAATTCACTTGATTTCCAAGAATATATGATTATACCAATGCAAAACAAGTTTACTGATATTATGAGAGTAGCTGCTGAAGTATTCCATACATTAAAAGGTATCCTAAAAGATCGTGGACTTGCTACATCAGTTGGTGATGAAGGTGGATTTGCTCCAAATTTAAGTTCTAATGAAGAAGGATTTAAATTAATTATGGATGCAATAACTAAAGCTGGTTATAATCCAGGAGTTGATGTTTGTTTAGCTATTGACGTTGCAGCAAGTGAATTCTATAAAGATGGTAAATATAATTTAGCAGGTGAAGGTAGAAGTTTAACTACTGATGAATTAATTGATTACTATGAAGAATTAATTACTAAATATCCAATTATTTCAATTGAAGATCCAGTTGATGAAAATGATTGGGAAGGATTTACTAAGATTACTTCAAGACTTGGTAATAAGATTCAATTAGTTGGTGATGATTTATTTGTTACTAATAAAGAATGCTTAAAGAAAGGTATTGAATTACATGCTGGTAATGCAATTTTGTTAAAAGTTAATCAAATTGGTACAATTACTGAAACACTTGAAACTATTGAATTAGCTAGAGCTTATAATTATAAAACAGTTATTTCACATCGTAGTGGTGAAACTGAAGATACAACAATTGCTCATTTAGCAGTAGGACTTAATCTAGGTCAAATTAAAACAGGTTCTATTTCTCGTACTGATAGAATTTGTAAATATAATGAATTAATACGTATTGAAGAAGAATTAGAAAATAGAAAATAGGTGAGGTTTATGGAAAAGTATCCTGTTCAATTAGGAGATGGGACAATAGCTTTTATGTCATATATAGGAGCTAATCATACAGTTGATGGAAAGGAATTAGATAATACAATATCCTCTTATAATAAAACCATTGGAAAGAAAGATGAAATAATTGTTTCTAATGATGAAGATGGATTACGTATTGCTAAGCTTGGTGATATTGATAAAGCTTATCAATTATTAAGAGATGAAATAGTATCCAAAGAACCACGTGATGCTATAACATATTTAGAATGTGTTCAAAATGCTGTAATTCAATATTTTGGTGCATATTCTAATCGTAATAAAAGAACAAAACTTTATCCAACTGAAGAAGAGGTAGCTAAAGGAAAGAAACATGGTCGTATAGCAGATTTTGGTAAAAAATCTAATCATGATATTGCAGCTTCCTTAGAAAGAGCAATATTAGCACAAAATCTTACTCTTTGGTGTTGTATTGATATTGATTCGCATTTTAAAATAAGCCCAACTATTATTAATGATAAAGTTAGAGTACACTGTTATAATTTAGTACGTGATGGACATGAAGATAAGTATTATATATGTGATTTTTCTATTCCTAGTTTTAGGGAGGGAATGATTTGTCCAATTGTATGTGAAATTCCACAAGATGTTTATGAATTAATGACTAGTCCACTTCCTAATGTTGGATGTAGTGTTGAGGTTGATTATAGAAACTTAATTAATGATAAAGACTATCTAATAACATATGATGCAGGAAGAGATAGAGTCTTTAAAGCAGAACGTGCTTTTGTTAAAAAGAAGGTATAACGTGGATAATTTTCATAAAATTATTAAAGAAATCGGAGAAGAGTTAGGCATTAAAGTAACTCTTCTTTCTGATAATTGGTTGATTGTATTAGAAAAAGATAATAAAATTCATTATATTCAAGGTTATAAATTTGATCTTAATAATCATGGTATTGGTAATATTATGGATGATAAGGGTTTATTTAATGAATTAATGAGATATAAGAAATTACCAGTTATTGATCAAATGAGTTTTTATCAAACATATGATAAAGATATTATATTAGATTATTTTAAAAAAAATAAATCTGTAATAATTAAAGGTAATCTTGGTACATGTGGTAAAAATGTTTATTTAATTAAAAATATAGATGAATTATATAAAAGAATTGATTTAATATTAAAAAAACAAGATTCTTTCTCAATAGAACCATATTATGATATTAAAAATGAATATCGTGTTATTCTTCTTAATAATGAAGTTAAAATTATTTATGGTAAAGAAAAACCAACAATAATTGGTGATGGAAAGAAAAGTGTTAGAGAATTAGCTGTTCTTTTTAATGATTATTATAATAATGTAGAATTAAATAATGCTAACTATATTCCAAAATTAAATGAGAGTGTAGAACTTGATTTCCGTTATAATTTATCACGTGGAGCACGACTATTTCTTGATATTGAACCTGATTTAAATAATAAAATAATATCTATTGCAAAAGATGTTACTAAATCACTTGATATTGCTTTTGCTAGTGTTGATATTATTCACACTAAAGATAATAAATTACTAGTTTTAGAAGCAAATAGTGGTGTTATGATGGATAATTATATTAGATTATGTAAGGATGGTTATACTAATGCTTACAATGTCTATAAAGAAGCTATTGAGTTAATGTTTAAATAAAAAAAGCAAGAAATTGCTTTTTTTTCTATTTTGTGGTATAATATAAAGCCATCAAGGGGGATTTATGAGTAATAATGATTTTTTTGAGAAAATTGGTAAATTAGCCAATGATTTCGGTAAAGATGTTATGAAATATGCAAATCAACTTGGTACAGTATTAACTGGTAGTGATGATGATAGTACAATTATATTGTATGATTTTATTGATTCATACCAAAAACTATATCAAGAATTTAAAGAAGAATATAATAATTTTGATAAATTAAACATTGGTGAAAATAATAATGTTATTGAATATATTGATAATGGTGATTTTAGATTATTATCATTACAACTTAATAATCAAGAAGCAAATAGTATTGTTCCATCTGATGAATATAATAAATTAATTATTCGTGAAATAGATGGTGTAGTAAGTGCTTATTTTTCTAACGGTGATAGTTATAATAGTAAAGTAGAACAACTTACAGGTAAAAATATTGATCCAAGAGTATTAAGAGATTACTTAGATTTATTTGGTAAATATTATCCATTATTTGAATTATATCGTGATAATCGTTTAGGTGGAGCTATTTATAAAAGTGATACTATTTCATTTAGAATAGGTGCGCATAATGAAAGTTTAATCAATGGACTTGATGATATGGAAGTATTTATTGATACTAAAAATCCATTAGGTGGTAATTATCGTATTTTAATCCATGCAGATTTAACTGATGGAGTTAAAATAAATTATGGAAGAAGTATTGTTAAAGTTGATAATACAACAATACCAATTCTTCCAAATCAAATTATTGATGCAACACTATGGACTACTAAATTAAATCGCAGTTATTTAAGAAACTACAATATTGATCATTATTTAGCAAATAATAATGCTAAAAAAAGATAAATAATTATATGTAAAGAGGTGTGTATGAAAGAAAAAAAAGAAAAAGGAAACACATTAAATGATAATGCAACTAAGTATTTTATTATGACGGAGAAAGAAGAAAAAGAAATTGGTGAAAAACTTAGATTTGCTAATTGTAGATTTCAAGATGGAGAAATAGAAGAAGATAAATTAGTAAGTTTAAAAGAATTTGCATCATCTGTTCAACATGCATATTTAAAATTCAAAGAAGAATATGATGCAATGGACAAAATTGATTTAGGTAGAATAGATTTTGTCAGTTTTTATGCAAAAGAATTTAATGGTCTTAAACATCGTGGACTAAAACTACGTATAAGAGAAAAAGGAACTGCTCTAGATGAAAAACTACCTAAAGGTGAAACTTGTTGGGTAAGTTTTACTCAAAGTAATCCATATGATTTAGAAGGTATTCGCTTTTTATCATATACTCTTGATAAAAAAGGTGATATTGATAATGTATATAAAGAATATAAAAACTATGATCCAAGAAAATTACTTGAATATTTAGATTTATTTGAAAGACATAATGCAATCTTTGGATTAAATAGTGTTTTATCAAGGAATTCTTGTATTTGTTCTAAAGGTGGAGATACATTACAAGTTCATTTCTATGATGTTGATGGTAATATCATGAATGGCGTAAGTAATGTAGAATTTGTTATTGATAGTTATCATGCTTTTAGTAAGAATTATAATGTACATTTATTATTTAATCTAGAAAATGATCTAGTTATTGATTATAAAAAATCATATATTGAAATTGGTGATAAAAAATATCATGCATCAAATGAAATGTATGAACTAATAGCTAATTATATCAAATTTAATCGAACATTTTTAGATGATTATGATTTAGATTTTGGAGATATGGCTAAAGGAAGAACAAGAAGATAAAGAAAGAAGGAAAACCTTCTTTTTTTCTTTATCTTTTTTTTAAAATAATATATAATTAAATAGTAGGTGAAATATGAACAATAGAATAATAGAAGAGATTAGTAAAGAACTTATGATTAGTATTAAACAAGTAGAAGCAACACTTAAACTACTTGAAGAGGGTAATACTATTCCATTTATAGCAAGATACCGTAAAGAAGTAACGGGTGCTTTAGATGAAGAAAAAATAAGAAAAATAGAAGAAGTATATACATATCAAGTTAATTTATTAAAAAGAAAAGAAGATGTTATAAGACTTATTGATGAAAAAGGTTTATTAACTGAAGAACTTAAAAATAGTATATTATCTTGTGAAAAGTTAGTTGAAGTAGAAGACTTGTATCGACCTTATAAAGAAAAAAAGAAAACTAAAGCAAGTGAAGCTATTAAAGCAGGTCTTGAACCACTAGCTAAAAAAGTATTAGAGTTTAAAGATTTTGATTTATATAAAGAAGCAGAAAATTATTTAAATGATCAAGTTAAAGATGTAGATAAAGCTATTGAAGGTGTTAAATATATTATTGCTGAAATAATTAGTGATGAAGCTAAATATCGAAAATTTTTAAGAAATTATATTTATACTAATGGAGATATTTTATCTAAAAAGAAAAAGACTGCTAATGATGAAGGCGAAGTATACAAAAATTATTATGATTATGGTGAAAAGATTAAAACCATTAAATCACATCGTGTATTAGCTCTTAATCGTGGTGAAAAAGAAGATGTATTAAATGTAACACTTGATTATTCTAAAGATGATGTTTATGCATATTTAAAAAGAAAAGTTATTATTAATGAAAGTGTTTCATATAAAAATGTTGTTGAAGAAGCTATTATTGATAGTGCAAATAGATTAATACTTCCTAGTGTTGAAAGAGAAATAAGAAGTGAATTAACAGATAAGGCTGGAGTTGTAGCAATAGAGAATTTTGCGAAAAACTTAGAAGCATTATTAATGACACCACCTTTAAAAGAAAAGATGGTTTTAGCACTTGATCCAGCGTATCGTACTGGATGTAAGTTAGCTGTTTTAGATAAGAATGGAAATCCACTTAAAATAGAAGTTATTTATCCAACACCACCAATGAATAAAATTCTTGAAAGTAAAAAGATTGTTCTTGCTTTACTTAATGAATATAAAATTGATGTTGTTGCAATTGGTAATGGAACAGCTTCTCGTGAAAGTGAAAAGTTTATTGCTGAAACTATTAAAGATGCAGATCATCCAGTAAGTTATGTAATGGTTAATGAAGCAGGAGCTTCTGTTTATTCAGCTAGTCCATTAGGTATTAAAGAATTTCCTGATTTAACTGTTGAAAAACGTAGTGCAATTAGTATAGGAAGACGACTACAAGATAGTTTATCAGAATTAGTTAAGATAGATCCTAAAAGTATTGGTGTAGGACTTTATCAACATGATGTTAAAGAAAAAGAACTATCTGATGCTCTTGATTTTACTGTAACTAAAGCAGTTAATAAAGTAGGGGTAGATCTTAATACAGCATCTGTATCATTACTTAAATATATTTCAGGACTTAATAAAAGAAGTATTGATGCAATTATGAATTATAAACTAAATAAAGGTAAAATAAATAGTCGTGATGAATTAAAGAAGATTGATGGAATGACTGATAAAGTATTTGAACAATCAGCTGGTTTCCTTCGTATTAATAATGGTACTAATCCACTTGATGAAACAGCTATTCATCCAGATAACTATAATGATGCATTAAATATTTTAAATAAACTTAATTTTAATATTTCTGATATTGGAACAGAAACAATGATTTTTAAATTAGGTTCAATTGATCTTGAAGAATTACGTGAAGATACTGGTATCGAAAAATATACTTTCTATGATATTATTGATGCTCTTAAGAAACCTCATCGTGATCCAAGAGATGATGCACCTAAACCAATTTTAAAAAGTGATGTATTAACAATTGATGATGTTAAAATGGGTATGGAATTAACTGGTACTGTTCGTAATGTTGTTGATTTTGGTATGTTTGTTGATGTTGGATTACATAATGATGCATTAGCTCATATATCAAAATTATCTAAACAATATGTACGTCATCCAAGTGATTTATTTAAAGTAGGAGATATCGTTACTTGTTATGTAATTGGTATAGATAAAAAGAATGAAAAAGTATCAATAAGTCTACTAGAGGAGGATAAGATATAATGGAAAAGGTGTTGGTTTTTGGTCATAAGAATCCAGATACTGATTCAGTATGTGGAGCTATTTCACTAGCGTATTTACGAAATATTAAAAAGAAATATAATTATATTCCATATATCTTAGGTGAAATAAATAATGAAACTAAGTATGTCTTAAATTACTTTAAAGTAGATAAACCATTATATTTAAATGATACTAAATTACAAATAAGTGATTTAAGATATAAAAAAGACTGTTTTTTATATGATTTTAATACTTTAAGTGAATTATATGATTTTATGCAAAAAGAAAGTATTACTGGTGTTCCTATCTGTGATAGAAATAAAAAATATTTAGGTATTGTTCGTATGAAGGATTTACTTAATGTTACTATAAATCCTCATTATGATTCATTAGATACTACTTATGATACAATTATTAAAATTATTAAGGGGAAAGAAGTATTAAAGTTTAAAGATAAAATAGAAGGTAAAATAATTTTATCTACATATAAAACAACTGATTTTGAAGAGAATATAAATTTATCTAGTAATAATATATTAATTACTGGTAATAGATTTAACATTATTAAAGAAGCTATTAAATCTAAAGTTAGATTAATAATTGTAGTTGGTTCAAGAAAAATTAGTGATGATATTATTACTTTAGCTAAAAAACAAAAGATTGATATTATTCTAACTATGCAAGATCCGTTATATGTATCTAAGATGTTAATATTAGCTAATTATATTAGTCAAATATTAAATAGAAGTACTAATCCAATTGATGAAAATATGACAGTTAATGATTTCTTAACTATTGCTAATAAATATAAACATACTAATTATTCAGTAGTTAATAGAAAAGGTGAATTACTTGGTTTATTACGTAGTTCTGATGTTCATGATAAAAATAGAAAGAAAGTAGTTTTAGTAGATCATAATGAACCTAGTCAAAGTGTTGATGGATTAGAAGAAGCTGATATTCTAGAAATAATAGATCATCATAAAGTAGGTAATATTAATTCAAGTAATCCAATTAATTTTAGGAATATGGCTGTTGGTAGTTCCAATACAATAATCTATGAAATGTATAAAGAAGCTAAGGTTAAACCACCTAAAGATATTGCTGGATTAATGTTATCAGGTATTATTTCTGATACTTTAATCTTTCATTCACCAACATCAACTATTCTTGATGAAAGAGCAGCTAATGAACTTTCTAAAATAGCTAAAGTTGATATTAATAAATATGCAAAAGGTATGTTTGAAGCAGCAGCATCAATTAAAGGTAAAACAACAGAAGAAATAATTTATGATGATTTTAAATCATTTAATATTAGTAATCGTAAAATTGGTATTGGTCAATTGATGGTCATTGATTATGAAAAAGTATTAAAAGAGAAAGATAAATATATTGAAACTCTTGAAGAAATAAGTACTGAACATGATTATGATATTATAGCTTTTGTTATAACTGATGTAATTAATAGTAATTCATATATTTTATATAATGAAAAAGCTAAAATGGTTTTTGAAACTATTTTTGATGCAAATCCAATTTATGAAGGTTATAAATTAACTGGTATAGTATCTCGTAAAAAGCAAATTATTCCACTATTAATGGAAGAACTTAAATAAGAAGACATTTATATGTCTTTTTTTTTATAAATATATGATATAATAAACTAGATATTGAGGAGATTCTATGAACAACAATGATGATAATATTATATTTTTAATTAATAAAAATAAAATTATAGATAATTATCATAATTATAAAGAGATTGGTAATATATATTATCCACTTAAGACTAATACTAATGTAGTTATACTAAATACTTTAATTAATAATTTTAATGATGAAGATGGCTTTTTAATTAGTAATCTTGATCACTTCAACAAATTAAAAGAATTAGGTGTATCTCCTAGTAAAATGTGTTTTATTAATGTATTATCAAGTGATAGAATTATTAAATATTTATATGATAATGGTGTAAGATTCTTTGTGTTTGATAACTTAAATTCATTAAAAACATTTGCTTCTTACGCAGATTTATCTTTATGTAAGATATCAATAAGACTTAATACTATGGAAGTATTTAATGATACATTGATGCATTTAGGAGCAACTACTAAAGAAACTATTGATATGTTAAATTATATAAATAATAAATGTAAAATAGGTATTAGTTTTTATTTACAAACTAAAATAAAAGATAAAACTAAGTCTTTAGATAAAATGTTAAATTATATAAATAATAAATTTAGTAATTATAAACTTAACTTTGTAAGTATAGCAGGTATTAAACAAAGTAATAAACTAAATCATTTACTAATAACTAAGATAAAGAAATCTTTAAATTTAGATTATATTATATTAGAACCAGGTAAATATTTAGTTGGTGATTGTGTTGATATGATTACTAAAGTAATTAGAAAAAAGGTTATTAATAATAAAAATATTTTAATTATTAAAAATGGTATATATAGTGGGTTATTAGATGTAATACTTTATAAAGAAAAGTTTAAGTTATATTTAATTAATAATAATAAATTAATTGATTTTTCTTATAAAAAAGATGATAATCATGATTTATTAGTTAATGTATGTGGTGGATCTAGTGATAGTGGTGATGTTATAGGTTCAATGTATATTAATAGTAATTATTATAAAGATATGAAAATAGGTAGTAAAATACTTATTAAAGATATAGGGTCTTATGTAGAAGAATTCTTTATGTCTTATGCAGGAGATATTAATAAAGTATATGAGGAGGTAATAGAAAATGAAATTTAAGATGTTTAGTGTTGTAGTAGGTAGTCCTGCTTGTATAGCTAGTTGTCCTTTTTGTGTATCTGGTGAAACTCCTAATAAAGAGAATTTATGTGATTATGATATTAATTGGCGTAATTTTAAAATAGCTTGTAATTTAGCTAATAGAAGTAATGTTGATACAGTAATGTTAACAAGTAGGGGAGAACCATTATTATTTCCTGATCAAATTACTAATTATTTAAAGAATTTAAAAGAGTTTAATTTTCCATTTATTGAATTACAAACTAATGGTATTTTGTTATTAAAAAACAAGAATAAATATGATAAATATTTAAAAGAATGGTATAAATTAGGTTTAACTACAATAACTATTTCGGTAGTTAGTCATAGAAAAGAAGTTAATCAAAAGAATTATTTAGAAGATAAAAGTGAATACATTGATTTATCTGAATTAATTAAATACTTACATGAATTAAAGTATTGTGTAAGACTTACTTGTGTTTGTTGTAAAAATATGATGGATAATCATAACGAAGTTAGTGAATTTATTAAGTTTGCTAAATTAAATAAAGTTGAGCAAGTAACATTAAGACCAGTTAATGATGAATATAGAAGAGAATCAGCTCATAACTGGATATTAAAAAATAAATTAACTGATAAAAATAAGAAAGATATTAGTGACTATCTTACAAAAAATGGTACTAAATTACTTGAATTAGAACGAATTGGTACTATTTATGATGTTGATGGACAAAATGTTTTATTTTCTCTTCCACTTACTAAATATACAAGAGATACTAATCCAGAGAATTTAAGAAATCTTATTTTTTTCCCAGATGGACATATTCGTTATGAATGGGAAATGGAAGGTGGAATACTACTATGAAAGTTTATAATGATAAATATGATAAACCAATGACTGAATTATTAAATAATAAACTATTAGATATTAGAAAAAAAAGAAATTTTATTGCTGAAGATTATATTCAAAAAAAAGCTAATATAATTAATGAATACATGAGTAAATTTAATTTAAAAGCTTGTGTTGTAGCGGTTAGTGGTGGAATAGATTCAGCTATAGTTTTAGGAATTATTAATTATGCATCTAAGTTAGCTAATTCTCCAATTAAAAAGATTATCCCTTTATTACTTCCAATAACTAAATCTACTGGTGTAACTAATCAAGTTGAAGCTACAGAAAGAGGAAAAGAACTTTGTGATAAATTAGGTTTAAAACCATATATTATTGATTTATCAAGAATAAACAAAGTAATTAGAGAAGATCTAGAAGATGTTATTGGAATAAAAGGAGAAGATTGGGCTATAGGACAACTTGGTCCATATACAAGAACTCCAATTTTATACTATACAACTAGTTTATTAACTCAAGAAGGAATGAATGCAATTATTTGTGGAACAACTAATAAAGATGAAGGTGCATACTTAGGTTATGTTGGTAAAGCTTCAGATGGTATGGTTGATGTACAAATAATTTCTGATATACATAAAAGTGAAGTATATGCTGTTGCAAGATACTTAAAATTACCAGAATCAGTTATTAATGTAGTACCTAGTGGTGATATGTACGACAGACGTACTGATGAAATGGTTTTTGGAGCACCATATGATTTTGTTGAATTATATTTAAATTATTTAAATTATAGTAAAGATGAAAAAGAAAAGTTTATAAATTCATTAGACAAAGAATCTCTTGAAGAATTTAATTTTTTTGCAAAGAACTTAGAAAACTTACATAAATATAATCTACATAAATATATGAGTTCATCACCAGCTATTCATTTTGATTTATGGGATAGTTCTGTAATTGGTGGATGGGAAGGATACTACAACAAATTTAAAAAAATAATGAAATAATAATTAGAAAGGAGTTTTATTAAATGAAAAAGTTATGGGAAGAATTAAATTTAAACATTGATTTTAATTATCAAGAAGTAGATGAAGCTTATCGTAAAATAAATGATAAAACTCCAAGAATTACTTTTGCATGGAAAGTATTAAGAGATAAATATTATTCAGAAGTATATAGAAAATATCAAGATGAAGATTTATTAATTAGAGCAGGCTTTCTATTAGATTCATTTACGATAGATGAAGTTGATTATTATAATATAGATTTATTAACAACACCATTTGATAAATTAAAAGATAATATTTCTAATACAAAAAATCCCGTAGTATTATTATCTACTGGTGGTTTTTATCCTATCCATGATGGTCATATTAAAATGATGGAAGAAGCTAAAAAAACACTTACTGAAAATGGATATGATGTAGTAGGTGGTTATTTATCTTTATCTCATGAAGAATATGTAAAAAATAAGCCATATTATACAAAAAATCAATATGATAGAATTAATGATGATAGACAGTATTTAAAAGATAATGATTGGTTAATGATTGATCCATGGGAATCAATTTATTTACGTACAATCGTTAATTTTACTGATGTTATTAATCGTCTTGAAATGTATTTACAAAAACATATTGATAAAAGAATTAAAGTAGCTTATGTTTTTGGTGGAGATAATGTTGAATTTATGTATTGTTTTGAAAAACAAGGTTTAGGAGTATGTTTAAATAGAGATGGTTATAATGAATTATTTGAAGAAACTAAAAAGATAAAGAATAATAATATGTTTTTTATTGATAGTATTAAAGAGTTTTCATCACTATCTTCTAGAGATTTACGAAAAGAAGAAAATAATGTTAAATCATCATATGAAGATGTTGGTAATTATTTAATTAGAAATGAATTATTATTACCATTAGTTGGACTTATTAATAATGATAATGTTAAATTAGTAGAAGAGTTACAAGTAAATTTCTTAAATAAATTTATGAAATTATTAAGTGATTGTTTTGATAACAAAATTCCTATTAAAGTAATAAATATGGAAAATCAATTAATAAATGCTTATGAATATCTAAAAGATAAAAACACTATAAATTTAGATAGTTATTTTCATGGTACATTTGATTTAGAAGTATCTAGATTATTTCATATTAGTTCATATCAAAATAAGTATATTGATCTTATTGGTAGGTTAGGTTTCGAAACTATTGAAGAGCAAGTTAGTAAAATAAAAGCAGGTGACTATATCTTAGTTGATGATGATTCTGTAACAGGTAGAACACTTAATACTATTAAAGAGAAATTACCTAGTTATGTTAATGTTGCTGGTACTTATTTATTAGCTAATTCTATTACTGATAAAGTGTTTGATGTAGTTGATTTAAGAGATTTTATTATTGGTGTTAATAATGGTGGTTTAGTTGTTAAATTACCTAATGGTGAAATATGTCGTGCACCATATGTAATGCCATATGTTAATTTAGTTACAAGAGCTAGTATTCCACCTAGTAAAGAAAAAGATTTCTCAATTGCTATTTGGAAATTAAATAAAGATTTTTATGAAAAATATAATAAAAACTTTAAACTTAAACAAGCAGATCATAATTTTAGAAAATTAATGAAATATGTTGGTTTTAAAGATAATGATAAATTAGTAGATATATGTAAATGGCACATAAATAAACTATATTCAGATAGATTAAGAATAGTAGAATATAATAGTTCTTTAAGAAGTAAAATAGTTGAATATTTAAAGAGTATTGCTATTGGTGAATATGGTTTTACTCTTTGGCTTGATTATCTTAATAATAAAGATTTTACTCCTTATGAAACTGGTTTATCTAAATTTATTGTAGTTTTAGATAATGAAGATAATATAGTAGCCACTGCAGGTGCTTTAAGAGTAGATGATGAAACAATAAAGTTAAATAGTTTTTATATTAAAAAAGAATATCGTAGTCAAAAAATAGGTACTACTATATATAATAAAATAGTAGATTTTGCAAAATCAAAAAATTATAAACATATGATATTATGTACTTTTGATGTTTATGTAGAAGCAAAAATGTTTTATAAAAAAGAAGGATTTAAACTATATAAAAAAGATGAATCACAAAGATGGTATATAAAAGAATTATAGAGGAAATATGGAAGAAGAAATAATTAAAAATTTTATATCAGTGGAAGATAAATATGGTCTTAAAGAAAATAGTTCTTATGAAGATATAGCTAATTGGCAAAATAAAAGAAAAATAAAAGATTTTTCAATAAAACCACTTCAATTTACTATTGAATTAACTAATAAATGTAATTGTAATTGTAAAGATTGTGGTATGGCTGCTAATAGAATTAAAACAGATAGAACAGTAATTACTGATGAAGAATTAATAAAAATAGTAGATGACTTAGATGAAGTAGGAATACCAGCTTATGCATTAACAGGAGGGGAACCATTTCTATTTTTTGATAAAATGTGTAAGATGATGAAATATGCATCAGGTAAACTTGATGTTATAAAAATAATATCTAATGGTTTTTGGGGTAAGAATGTTAAATATTATTTTGATAAATTAGAAGAGAGTGGTTTATTTAAAAACAAGTATTTTGTTCCAACTATGCAAATATCCATTGGTGAACAAACTGTACCTTTGGAAGATGTTTGTAATATTATTAAATATGTTTCTGATCATTATACTATAGATGAATTAAAGTTTGGTATTATTAATACTTCTTTTTATGGTGAAGAAGAATCTAAGTTAACTCTTCTTTATAATACATATATAGAAAAATATGGTGAATTTCCAAAGAATAAAATTTATTTAACTACTTCATATTATATTAATTCAAATCCTCTTAGTAATGAAAAACTTGATGTACCATCATTTCCTGCTTATGATATACTTTCAACATGTAATAATCGTTTTAAGCAAGTAGCTCATATTTTTGTATCACCTAAATTATTTATAAAATGTAATGGTGATGCATATCCATGTGAAGTATTTAATTTACATAAAGAAGTTTATCTTGGTAATTATTTTAAAGATGGACTTATAAATGTTATGAAGAATTATGATAATAATATATATGTTAATTTTATAAAGAATAATAGAACAACAGGATTTAGAAAAGTTATTCCTAAAAAGATATTAGAAGAAGAAAAATTTGAACATGCTTGTACAGCTTGTGAATTTTGTATTAAATTCTGTGAAAAGAATAATCTTATAAGGTGATTTTATGCAAGAAAAAACAAATTTATATAATTTATTTAAAGAAGATAATTTAGTTAAACAAGAAGTATATAAATCTAAAATATTATATGAACCTGTTTATATTAATGAAGAATTATATGAAGAACTATTTAATGAAAAATTTAGTGAAAATGCATTTAATAAAATAAAAGAAATGTTTTCTATTACTCTTGATAAAAATAGATCTAATGATGAATTAATAGGTTATGCATATGTAGATAAACAAAGTGATCCATTAGGAATATCTTTAAGTGGTAACTTAGGTTCAGGAAGATCCTTCCTTTATGGTAAATGTTTTAATATTAAAGGTGATAAAACTAAATTAGCTGTTTCTAAAAATGAAGTATATAGTAATGGTAAATATGCGTTACCTGCAGCAATTAAAGAAGCTATAACTAGTAACATTATAAGTGAAGAATTACCAATAACTACTTTTAAAACATTAGCTATTCTTGATACATGTGAAACATATGATTTCGTAAGTCAATATCTAGATCTTAATGATAAAGTAAAAGATAGAATATTTTCATTACCTAGTGTTATAGAAATAAGAGTAAATAAAGATAAAGAACTATATCGTATTAGTAATTCTTTAATAAATAATGATGAATATACTTGGAAAGATTTAAATGATTTAACAGAGAAATTAGCTATGATAGAATCATCAAAAATTATTAAAAGATATTTACATGGTTCTTGGTCAGTAGGTAATATATCAACAGAAGCTAATTTAATTGATTTTGATACATTTGCCTTTGTTAAAGGAAGATCTCCACAATTTTCAAATACTTTTAAATATAAAGCTAGTTTCTTTGGCTATGAATCTCTAGGAGCTAAAAAAATAATAGAATTGCTTGTAAATAATGATGAAAAATACCATGAATTAGAAGAAAAGTTTAATTTGTTATTTCAAGATGGTTTAAAGAATGGCTTTTGTGAATTAATTGGTATAACTAATAAAGATTATGTTTTATATAAGGATTTAGTTGATGAATTATTTGATAAGTTTATGGATTTATCTAAGTTATTTTATCCAAATTATTATGATTTAAATGTTTATGAAGAAGGTTGTAATAATACATTTATTTATGATTTTTCATCTTTCTTTAAAAATTATTTATCAGGAAGAAAAAATGAAAATGATTTGATGTATGGAGTAGATTTACTTATAAATAATATCGAGAAAATTACTTATAAAAAGATTGGTTTTATTAAAGGTAAAGTAGATGAATTCTTTAAAGATTATATGGTTGATGATGATGGTTATATTCTTGAAGAAGCAATTAATTTTATAAAACTATATGATAAATTATTTGATAAATTCTCTGATTTAAAAACAATTACTTTTAAACAATATCTAAATAATCTAGATAAAAAATATATTTATTGTACTGATAAAACGTATGATAAATTATCAAGTTTATATACTAAAGGTAAGATAACTGATCATACATTAAGTACTATCATTAATCATTTAGTAAAGACTAATATTAATAGTTATAGTGATAAAAGGAATGAATACTTATGTCACTTAGAATTATATGATGATTATTTAACTTATAAAATATTAACTAAAGAATATTATCAATATGTTTTAGTTCCATTTAGTGATTTTAATATATCTTTTGCCAAACTATTAATTGATAATGATGAATATATGTTCCATCATAGTGATAATAGTTTATATAGTGATAAAGTATATTATGATAATATTCTTGATATTGAAAAAGAAAGTTGTATTTTAATAAATGGGAAAGATTTAAACTTAATAAGATATTTTGAAAACTTAGATTATGATGGTAAATTAAATAATACTTTAATAAGAAAATTTTTAAAAGAATATTATGAAATTGATGTAACAAGAATTAGTAAAATAAATGGTTGTACATCAGAATGTTATAAAATAAATACTAGTGATAATAAATATTTTCTTAAAGTATTTGAAAAAGATACTACTATTGAGTCTTTAATCTTTGAAAATAATATATTAAAAACTCTACTTAATCATGGTTTAAATGTTACTAAAATGATTAATACAAAAAATAATAAAATAGCTTTAAAATATAATAAAAACTTTATAGCTTTAGAAGAGTATATAGAAGGACATGTATATACTGATGAATTACCTAATAATATTTTAATTGAATCAGCTGAAATACTTGGTAAGATTCATAATATATTATCTAAAGAATATACCGTTTTTGAATATGATAATGTTTGGAATAATTATGATAGTAATGCGTTTAAAGAAGAATTATTATATTTAAAAGAAAAAGCAAGTGACAGTGATAAATTAATTAAAGAAATACTTGATTATAAAGAGAGTAGGATACCTTTAATTAATATGTGTTATAAAGATTTAAATGATTTAACAATGGCTGTAACACATGGAGATTATTCAAAAAGACAAATAATATGTAATGATAATAAAATAGTTGGTGTTATTGATTTTACAGGATGTGGAGTAGCACCAGTAGCGTGGGAGTTAATTAGATCATTCTTTTTCTCAATTGGTAATAATAATTTTGATTATGATTTATTCATTCAATATGTTAGTAGTTATTTAAATGAATTTACTTTAAATAATCAAGATTTAAAACTAATGCCATCTTTACTTCAGTATCAATTATTAGTTGGGAATCATAATATTGAAGAATATATTAAAGGTGATCATAGTGAAGAGTTATTAAATTATATAAAATTAAAATATGATATTTGTTTATTTCTAGATAAAGAAAAAGATAAAATATCAAAAGAATTAACAGATAAATTCGGAATATAAAAAATATATTGCATTACTTGAAAGTAATGTGATAAAATAATATCGATAAGAGAGGAAATTATTTTTGTGTAAGGAGGATTAATTATGGGAGGAAGTACTTATTCAGGTAAAGGTGGATCTAGTTCATCTAGATCAAGTAGAGCAAGTTCATCAGTTAGCGGATTAAAAGAAGTTGTAAGTATCATTGAACAATATGAAGCTATACATGAAAAGAAAAATAAAAAATTAGAAGAAATTAAAGAATTAGAACGACAAGAAGATAGACTTCGTGAAAGATTGAATACTGCAATGAATAAGTTAGATAGTAGAGCTCAAGAATTACTATCTGAACTTATTAAGCCAAATAGAACATTTAAATTTTAATAATAAAGCATTTTCCATAATGGATTAAATGCTTTTAATTTTGAAGGATATGAAAAAGAATTATAATATAGCAGATGATGAATGGGAATGGTATATTGGTAAACTATTTGGAAGACTAATTGAAAAACTTTATCATGATAAGATAAAGAATGTTATTGAAATAGCTCCTGGTTTTAGATATAAAATAGCGTATGCCTTAAAAGATAATAATTTTAAAGGGACCATTTATATAATAGATTCTAGTTTAGATGTACTAAATTATGTAAAAGAGAAATACCAAGAATTATTACCAGAAGCAAAAATAGTTTGTATCAATAAAACATTCAAAGAAAGTATAAATTTATTACCTCGTAATATTGATTTATTACTAGCCAATCATGTTCTTGATGATATGATTATTTCTAAGTATAAAGCTTGGAAATATAATCGAAGTAGTAATAATGAAGTAATGTTTAATGAATTAAGTAATTTATGGAAAGAATTAGCTGATAACATTGATGAAGTTAATCGAATTACTTTGGAAATATTTAATGAGTTTAAAGAATTATTTAATACTAAGACTATTAAATTTATTTTAATGAGTCAATATAAAAGTAATTCATATTATTTAAATAATAAAGATATGGATAATATTATAGATAAATTATTTAATATGATTAAAGAGTTATCTAATACAGATAATCGTTTAATTAATAATATATTAGATTATTATCCTTTTGGTAAGGATGATGAAAGATATAATGGTAAGTATTTGTTAGATAATACTCAAAATGCTAAAAATTGGATTGCGGGTGAAGTAAAATGATTGATTTATTAAAATTAAATTATTTAGATAAAATAGAAATTAATGAAGATGTTGAAATAACAAAAGATTATTTAGAAAATACAGATATTGTTTCTTTATCTAAGATTAAAACTGTTGGTAGTATAACATTTGATCCAGAAGATAATTATCTTGTAAAATTAGAAATTTCTGGAACAATGGATTTGCATGATAGTTTAACTTATGATATAATTCCATATGGATTTAAAGTAAATATTGAAGAAACTTTAGAAAATTCTATGAAAACACTTGATTTAATTGAGTTTTTATGGCATTATATTGTTTTGGAAGTTCCGTTAAGATTTACTAATAGTAAAGAAAACTATGTTGAAAACGAGAATTATCGTGTTATTAGTGAAGAGGAATATAGTAAAAAGAATAATCCATTTAAAGAATTCTTTGATAGAGAGGAGTGAAAAGATGGCTGTACCATTTAGAAAAGTTTCTAAAACAAGAAAGAGAATGAGAAGAGCTCATAATGCATTAACTGCTAAGACAGTTACTGTTTGCCCTAATTGTGGAGAAACTATTAAACCACATCGTGTTTGTAAGAAGTGTGGATACTATAAGAAAGAAGAAGTTATTAAAAATGAAAAGAATGCTGAATAAGCATTTTTTTATTTTGTAATTTACTTGAAAAATAGTTATTTTTTTTATATAATTATTGTATATGAAAGTAGAGTGAGAATATGGCAAAACGTAGGAAGAAAAAAGAAGCTAAACGTAAGTTATCGTTTGCTGTTGAATTATATAGTATTATCTTAATATTAATAGGTGTATTAGGTATATTTGGATATGGTCCTTGTGGTAAATTAATTTGTGCTTTTTTTGCTTTTTTATTTGGAACACTTTATTTAGTACCACTTGTTGGATTAATATTAATTGGAATATATTTATTATTTGTTAAACATTATCCTGATTTCTTTAGTTCTAAGATAGTTGGTATAGTTTTAGTAGTAATTGGTGCTTTAATAGTATTTCATATGGATTATATTAATAAACCATTAGCTTTAGGAGAATCAATTACTTGGAAAAGTATTATCTCAAATACTTTTAATGAATCAGTTAATGTATTTAGTATTGTTGATGGAGCAGAAAGAAGTATCGCATTTAAAGATATTGGTGGTGGTATGTTTGGAGGACTACTACTTAGTTTAAATTATTCTTTATTTGCTGTTGAAGGAACTAAAATAATATATTGGATATTAATGATTGGTGGATTCTTATTATTTACTGGTTTATCAATCGTTGAAATGATTAAGAAAACTTATAATAAAGGAAAAGAACTTGTTCCACATCATGAAAATGAACATATTATTGGTGTTGAACCTGGTGAAAAGATTAATGTTAAAATTAGTGATAATACGATAGCTAAAGAAGAAAATAAAACAGTTATTAATAGTTTAGATGATCTTAAAACTAAAGGTAAACATGAAGTAGTTAAAGATGAAGAGATTGAAGAACCAATGATGGTAGAAAGAAATCTTAATTATGAATTACCACCAATTGATTTGTTAGATGTACCAAAGAAATCTAGTACTAATAATCAAGCTAATATTGAAAAGAATATAAACACTTTAGAAGAGGTTCTTAATGAATTTGGTGTTATTGGTAAAGTAGTAGCTGTTACAGTAGGTCCTGCTTGTACTCAATATGAATTAGCTATTAAAGCAGGAACTAAATTATCTAGACTTACTAGTATTAATAAAGAAATCAGTTTAGCTTTAGCTAAAAAAGATGTTCGTATTCAAGCACCAATACCTGGTAAAAGTACTTGTGGTATTGAAATAGCTAATGATGAACCAACAACTGTTTATATCCGTGAAATAATGGATGCATTTATTAATAAAGATAAAGATAGTAAATTGATGGTTGCTCTTGGTAAAGATATCAAGGGTGAGATAAAGACTTATCCAATTAATAAAGCTCCACATATGTTAGTTGCTGGTGCTACTGGTTCAGGTAAATCAGTTTGTATTAACTGTATACTAGCTAGTATTTTAATGCGTACTAAACCTGATGAAGTTAGATTATTATTAGTTGATCCTAAAAAAGTTGAATTATCAATGTATAATGGTGTACCTCATTTATTATGCCCAGTTGTTACTGATCCTAGAAAAGCTTCTGCAGCTTTACAAAAAGTAGTAGCTGAAATGGAACACAGATATGATGTGTTTGAGGAAAGACATGTTAAAAACATTGATAGTTATAATGAATGGGTAGAAAAAGAAAATAAACATCGTCGTGATGGAGATAAATTAGAGAAGTTACCATTTATTTTAGTTATTGTTGATGAGTTAGCTGATTTGATGATGGTAGCTAGTAAAGAAGTTGAAGATGCAATTATGAGAATTACTCAAATGGCTCGTGCTGCTGGTATCCACTTAATTATTGCAACACAACGTCCATCTACAGATGTTATTACTGGTATTATTAAAGCTAATATACCAACTCGTGTATCATTTGCAGTTTCATCTGGAATTGACTCTCGTACTATTCTTGACATGATGGGAGCTGAAAAGTTACTTGGTCGAGGAGATATGTTATTCTTACCACAAGGTGAGAATGCACCAACTCGTATTCAAGGTGCTTGGATAACTGAAACTGAAATTAATAGAATTGTTAATTTCGTTTGCGAACAACAAAAAGCTCAATATGATGCAAGATTCCAAAACTTAGAAGTTAATGAAAAAACTACTACTGGTGGAGTAGATGCTAATACCGAAGTAGAGGATGAATATGATGATCCACTTTATAATGATATTGTAGAGTTTGTTGTAAAAACTGGTAAAGCTTCTGCATCACTATTACAACGTAGATTTAAACTTGGTTATAATCGTGCAGCACGTGTTATTGACTTACTAGAAGAACGCGGTATTATTGGACCAATGAATGGTAGTAAACCTCGTGAAGTATTAGTAAAATTAAATAATAATAATGATTCAGATGATGATGAAATAATATAGTAAAGGAGGAATTATGAATACTGGTTATCTATATAGTATAATTAATCTATATCAAAAAAAAGAAATAGATAATAAGAGAACTATTTTAAATATTAAAAAAATTAATGATAATGTTGAATTTAGTTTTAATATGAAAAATACTAATGATGATAAAACAACATTTTTAATTCCTTTAAACGATTATAATCTTTATTATATTGATTTGTTTAAAACATACAAAGATGATTTAATGATTATTGATGAAAAATATAATTATGATAATGTAACTAATACATGTTATTATTACGTGTTATTTAATTCTGGTAGAAGTATATCTTTTAACGGTTTTTCAATAGTAGAAATGAATAATGTACGTAATGTATTATATGATATTAAAATAAATAAAAACGAAGTTAGATTAGATTCAATTGAAAAAGAAAAAGAGATGGCTTATAAACCTAGATTAAGATTAGCTCAAGCAGGATTTTCATCATATGCAACATTGTTTTTTGTAGTAATCTTTTTTCTAGCTGTCTTAATAATATCTTTGTTTGTATTTAAAAGCTTTATAAATTAGATGAGAAATCATCTTTTTTTATGTTATACTATTTAAGTGATGTATATGAATATTAATAAATTATTAGATGAATTATTTAATCTTTTGGATAATGATATAAATATTAAAAAAATTAAGAAATTAAAATCTAAAATAACTAATAAAGAAATAGAACTAATTAATCTATATCGAAATAATCCAACTGTTGAAAATAAGAAAAAATTATATGAAAATAAAGTAATTAATGAATACTTAACTTGCGAAAGTAATATTAATTATTTAATCATGGAAATAAACAATAAATTTAAAAGGAGAAAAAGTTGTGCGTGTAATAAGTGGTAAATTAAAAGGAAGACAAATACTTGGTTATGATATTTCTGGTACTAGACCAACAATGGATCGAGTTAAAGAAAGTATATTTAGTATGATTCAAAGTTATATACCAGAAGCAATAGTTTTAGATTTATTTTCAGGTTCTGGTAATTATGGTATAGAAGCAATTAGTAATGGTTCTAAATTAGTTTATTTTAATGATTATAATATGAAGTGTATTAAAGTAATTAAAGATAATCTTACCAATATGAAAGTATTAGATCAAAGTAAAATAACTAATTTTGATTATAAAAAAGCACTTAATTATTATAAAGAAAACAATATTAAATTTGATTTAGTGTTTTTAGATCCACCATATAAGAATAATATTATTAATAATATTCTAGATTATTTAATTAATAATGATTTATTAAATAATAAAGCTTTAGTAATTTGTGAGTTAACTAATAGGGAAGAATATCTTAATGAAAAAATAGTTTTATATAAAGAAAAGACTTATGGAGATAAAATAGTTTTAATATATAAATATGATAATTAGTGTAAAAAAATATTGCAAAAAGATATAAAAAAATATAAAATTAATAATAGAAAGGAAAGAATATGAAAAAGAAATTAATTATACTACTATTAGTAGCAGCTTTATTACCAATGAAAGTTTTTGCAAAATCATTTATTGATGATTATAATACATTGAATTTTAAAGAAACTTTAACTGCTGAAGGAATGACTATTGAAAATAAAGATTATAAGGAAGATGATAAACAAGCTGTTATCTATATGTTTAGAGGAGATGGATGTAGTTATTGCCGTGCTTTCTTAACATTCTTAAATTCAATATCTAAAGAATATGGTAAATATTTTAGATTAGTTTCATTTGAAGTATGGTCAGATGCAAAAAACTCTGAATTATTAAATAAAGTACCTTTAGTAACAAATCAATCAGCTGGTGGAGTACCATATGTTATCATTGGTGAAAAAGTATTCCCTGGTTATGCAAGTAGTTATGATGAAGATATCAAATCAGCTATTATGGCTCAATATAATGATCCTAGTTACGATGTAATGGAAAAATTAGATGAACAATTAAATGGTAATAGTAATAATGGTGGTTCTTCATTTGCTACTATATTTTGGAATGCATTCTTTGTTATTGCAGCTGCTGTAGCAATTATTGTAGTAAATAATAAAAATACTCAAAGAGTATTAGATGCTGTAGGAACTAAAAAGAATAGTAAAAAATAACAAGCTTTGGCTTGTTTTTTTTGTTATTTATATACAACAATAATTCTTTATGATATTATAAAATATGTTTAAGGAGTATTTATGCCAGAATTACCAGAAGTAGAAACAGTAAAAGAGAAATTAAAAAAAGAATTATTAAAGAAAAGAATTAACGATGTTAAAGTTTTTTATAATGGTATAATAGCTACATCTTTAAAAGATTTTAATAATATAAAAAATCAAGAAATAATAGATATAACAAGACGTGGTAAATTCTTAATATTTGAATTAACTGATTATTATTTAGTTAGTCATTTAAGAATGGAAGGTAAGTATTTTATAAAAGATATTAATGAAGAAAAAAATAAACATGATCATGTAATATTTTATTTTTCTGATTTTACTTTACGATATAATGATACTCGTAAATTTGGTAAGATGTATTTAGTTACTAAAGATAAATTATTAACTGATACACCACTTAATAAATTAGGTTTAGAACCATGGGATAATAATTTAAATAGTAATTATTTAAAAGATAAATTTAATAAAAATATAGCTATTAAAACTCTTTTACTTGATCAAAGTATTATCTCTGGTATTGGAAATATTTATGCAGATGAAATACTGTTTTTATCAAAAGTTAATCCAAAGAAAATGGGAAAAGAATTAAATAAAAAAGAATTAGATAATATAATTAAAAATACTAGAATTGTTTTAGAACAAGGTATTAAAAATAGAGGAACTACTATACATAGTTTTTCTTCTTTAGGAAGTATTGGTGATAATCAAAATCATTTATTAGTTCATACTAAAGAAGGAATGCCATGTGTTAATTGTGGTAGTATAATTAAAAAGATTAAAGTAAATGGACGTGGGACTTATTATTGTCCAATGTGTCAGAAAGGAGACTAATGTATTTAAGAGGAACATTTAGAAAAACAATTTATAATCGAGATAATTATTATGTTGGTTTAATTAAAGTTAAAGATAATGATATAGATCCTAGTTTAAATGATAAAACTATTACATTTACCGGTTATTTCAATGAAATAAATATTGATGATAATCTGGTACTAAATGGTGAATTTACAAGACATAATAAGTATGGTGATCAGTTTTTAGCAACAAGTTATGAAATTGTTTTACCAGAAGAAAAAGAAGGTATAGTTAGTTTTCTTTCAAGTGATATATTTAGAGGAATTGGTGAAGCGAAAGCTAAAAAGATTTATGATACTTTAGGTGAAAAAGCTATTGATATTATTATTCATGAACCAGATAAATTAAAAGGTATTAAAGGTTTAACTAAGAAAAATGTAGATATACTACACGAAAAGTTACTAGAGTATGAAGATAGTATTGATACTATAATAAAACTTAATGAAATTGGTTTTAATAGTCATGATTCAAGTAGTTTATATACTAAATATAAAGCTCGTGTATTAGAGATAATTAGCGAAAATATTTATGATTTAGTTGATGATGAATTTACTTATCGTAAAATAGATGTTATTGCTTTAAAACAAGGTTATCCTCGTTTAGATAAAAGAAGAGTTAAAGCTAGTGTTTTATATGTTTTTGATGAAATAATTAATACCTTAGGTGATACTTATCTTATTTATAACGAAATATATAGTTATTTAAATAGATTACTTCTTACTAATGTAGATTTTGATTTATATGAAGAATGTGTTAATGAATTAGTTAGTGAAGATAAATTAGTATTACATGAAGATAAATATTATTTAACTAAAATGTATGAAGCTGAAAATAACATTGCTAAAAGATTTGTTTATTTAAATAATCAAAAAGAAGAAAAGATAAAAAATCTTGATATAAAAGTTGATACTATAGAAAAGGGTAGTGTAATTACCTTTAATGATAAACAAAAAGAAGCTATTATTAATGCGTTTAAATACCATTTTGAAATTATAACTGGTGGACCAGGTACTGGTAAAACTACTATTATTAAATCAATTGTTAATTTATATCAAGAATTATATAAAAAAAGTAAATTAGAATTACTGGATGAAGTTACTTTACTTGCTCCAACAGGAAGAGCTGCTAAAAGAATAACAGAAACTGTTGGTATAAAAGCTAGTACAATTCATAGGTTTTTAAAATGGAATAAAGACACTAATAAGTTTAAAGTTAATGAACATAATAAAGTAGATACTAAACTAGTTATTATTGATGAAGCTAGTATGATTGATACATATCTTTTGGATAGTTTATTAAAAGGATTATATTATGATACTAAGATAATTTTAGTAGGAGATTATAATCAATTACCTAGTGTTGGATCTGGTCAAATACTTAAAGATTTGATTGAAAGTAATATGTTTAATGTAGTAGAACTTAGTGAATTGTATCGACAAAAAGAAAATAGTAATATTATTACTTTTGCAGATGATATTAATCATGGTATTTTAAATACTGATATATTTAATAAAGAAGATGATTTAACATATATTAATTGTGATAGTTATAATTTAATTGATAAATTTAGTGAATTATGTTATTCATATCAAGATTATGATCCTAGCGAATTAATAATTCTTGCACCAATGTATAAGACTATTAATGGAATAGATAATCTTAATCTAATAGCTAGAGAAATATTTAATCCAACTGATGAATCTAAAGAAGAAATAATAATCAATGATACTAAATATCGTGAAATGGATAAAGTTATTTTATTAATTAATATGCCAGATGATGATGTATATAATGGTGATATTGGTATTATTTGTGAAATAGATAAATCAAGTAATGAAATATATATAGATTTTGATGGTAATATAGTTAAATTTAATAAAAGTAAATTTTCTAATTTTAAATTAGGTTATGTTACTAGTATTCATAAAAGTCAAGGATCTGAATTTAAAGTAGTTATTATGATTCTATTAAATGAATTTAATCGTATGTTATATAGAAAACTATTATATACAGGTGTTACTAGAGCTAAAAAGAATTTATATTTATTAGGAGAAGAAACAGCTATTAAAAGATGTATTAATAATAATATAATTAATGATCGTAAAACATCACTTTTAGAAATAGTTAGAAAAAAGTATGAATAATATATAATTAAGATTTATAAAATATGAAATAGGAAGACTTGTTCTTCCTCTTTTTTGTGATATAATTAATATAGTAGGATAGGTGGTAATATGTTTTTTAAGAAAAATGGTGAAAATTATACTGATGATTATAAGGTAGTCAATCATTTAAGATGTTTATCTATTGATATGATTGATAATGCTAAGTCGGGTCACCCTGGTATATGTCTTGGAGCTGCAACTATCCTTTATACATTGTTTGCAAGACACTTATCATTTAATAGAGAAGATCCTAATTGGTATAATCGTGATAGATTTGTATTATCAGCTGGTCATGGTGCACCTTTGATGTATTCTATGCTTTATATATTAGGAGCACTTACTATTGATGATATTAAAAATTTAAGACAATTAGATAGTATTACACCTGGTCATCCAGAAATAACTACACCTTTTATTGATATGAGTACAGGTCCATTAGGACAAGGTATTGCATCTAGTGTTGGTATGGCAATTGCTGAAAGATATTTAAATAGTACTTATAATAAAGATTTAATTAATCACTATACATATGTTTTATGTGGGGATGGTGATTTAGAAGAAGGTATTAGTTATGAAGCTATGGCTTTAGCTAGTAAATTAAAACTAAATAAATTAATTATTTTATATGATAGTAATAATATTACTCTTGATGGAAAACTATCTATGTCCTCAACAGAAGATGTTATTACACGTTTTAAAGCCTTGAATTTTAATATTTTAGTTGTTGATGGTGAAAGTATTAAAGAAATCGATTTAGCTATTACAAGAGCTAAAGATAGTCCTATGCCAACTATTATTATTTGTAAAACAACTATTGGTAAATATTCTAAAGATGAAGGTACTAATATTGTTCATGGTAAACCATTATCTAAAGAAGATATTAAAAATATTAAAGAAAAACTTGATATGTATGAAAGTCCATTTACTTTAAGTAATGATTCTGTTGAATACTTAAAGGGTTTAATAGATAAAAGAATGTATCTAGTACTTCGTGATTTTGAAAGAAAATATTTAGATTTAAAAGAAACTGAAAAGAATAAATTAGATAAATTATTTAGTTTAGATACAACATATAATTTAGGTAATATAGAGTTTGAGTATGAAGGACTTGCATTAAGAGATATATCTAGTAATATTTTAAATAGTATTAGTAGTGAATTTCCATTATTAATTGGTGGCAGTGCAGATTTATCATCATCTTGTAAAACTAAACTTAAAAATGAAAAAGATTTTCTTGATAATTCATATAATGGTAGAAATATTAATTTTGGTATAAGAGAACATGCTATGGGAGCTATTATTAATGGTATGGCTTTATCTGGACTTCGTAGTTTTGGTAGTACATTTTTAGTATTTTCTGATTACTTAAGAGGTGCTATTAGAATGAGTGCTATTATGAATTTACCAGTTATATATATCTTTACTCATGATTCTATAACAGTAGGGGAAGATGGCATTACTCATGAACCAATTGAACAATTAGCATCCCTTGAACTTATTCCAAATTTATATATTTATCGTCCTTATGATGTTAATGAATTATTAGCAAGTTACCGTGATATATTAAAAAATACTCATCCTAGTGTATTAGTACTTCCACGTGATAATAAAGAAATAAGTGAATTAACTAGAAATAATCGTATTGAAGATGGTGCTTATATTCTTAAAAAAGAGGAAACAAAAGACTTTATTACTTTAATAGCTAATGGTGAAGAATTAGGTCTAGTTATTAAAGTAAGTGAAAGACTTAATGCTGAAGGATTTGATACTAGAATAGTTAGTGTTCCATGTATGCAAAATGCTATTGATAATAAGATAAATATTATTCCAAATAAGAAAGCTATTGCTATTACTTTTGGAGTTAGTGATTATTATTATCGATATACTAAAAATGTAATAGGATTAGATAACTTTGGAAAAAGTGCTAAAAAAGAAGATATACTAAATTATTTTGGTTTTGAAGAAGAAAAATTAGTTAATAAAATTAAAGAAATAGTAGGTGATAAGCATGAATAAAAAAGGTTTTACTTTAGTAGAAATATTAGCTGCTTTACTTGTTCTAGCAATTCTTTCTGGAATAGCAGCTATTTCTTATACTGCAATAGTTAGAAGAGCTAAAACAAGATCTTTTGAAGCTTATGAAAAAACTATGCGTGCTCAAGCTATGGAAGTATTAGTAGAATCTGTTACAGATAATACTAGAGCTTCTTTAGTACCAAAAAATCATGGACATGTAGTTCTAAATTTAAGAGATTTAAAAATTAAAGATTTTATTAATCCAGTTAATAAAGATGATTTATGTCCAAGTAGTTATGTTTATGTAAAAAGAGATGATGTTGATAATTCAGGTGTTCATGTAGATGCTTTTGAATATAAAGTTTGTCTTATTTGTCAACAATCAGATTATATAACAAGTGATGATTGTTTACCAATTCCTAATTAGAAGGGTGTATTAATATGAAAAAGAAAAAGGGTAATAATAATATAGTTATAATTATAGTGATAATTGTTCTAATTATTACTCTTTTTTGCTATCTTACTTTTTCTAATAAAAAAAATGAATATAAAATAACATTAACAGGTGATAAGTATATTACTTTAACAATAGGTGAAGTATATATAGAACCAGGTTATATGGGATTTATTAATAATGAATTAGCTACTGATCAAGTAAAAGTAACTAATGAAATAAAACCTGTTCCAGGACTTTATCGAATACTATATCAAATAGGTGATATATATGAATATCGATATATTGAGGTTAAAGAGAAGGTTGACCCTAATTTAGAGATTAATTTAGATGGTAATACATCACTTATAACTAATAAAGATGTAGTTATTGGAATTACTGTATCTGGTGAAACATTTTATTCTTTAACACTACCTAATAATGAAATAGTTTATAGTAGTGTAGCTAGTTATACAGTATCTGAAAATGGGGTTTATAAGTTTGAAGCTAGAAATTTAGATAATGAATTATTTGTTAAAGAAATTAGTATTACTAATATTGATAAAGAAAAACCAACTGGATCTTGTACAGCTACATTAAATCAAAATAATACTGAGATAGTTGTTACAACAAATGAGGATAATTTAAATTATCAATATTATGATAATAATAAATTATTAACTTCATCAAATAATAATAAATATACTAGTGGTAAAACAACTGATAAAATAACAGTTATTATTGAAGATGAAGCTACTAATCAAAATCAATTAACTTGTAAAATAATTGATAAAAGATATTATGAACAAGTTAGACCATCTTCAAATGATAAAATAGTGTATCATGGAGAATCAGAAACATTTAAAACATATATTGTTAATCGTGGTAGTTACTATTTATCTTATTTTTGGGTAAAGAATGCATATAGTCAACTTAATAAGTTTGATTCACCTGAATATGGAAGTAAATTATATGCACCTAAAGTATTATTAACAAATGCTAAAGATAAATATAATTTAAATAATAAAATTATTGTTGGTTTTAATGCAAGTGGCTTTTATTTAAGAGATACATTTGATGCATCATCAGTAAACGCTTATGGTAAATATGATAAAACTAGTGTAGGTACTTTAGTTATTACTAATGGTGTTGTAGTTCGTAATGCATACAACTATGCAGTTAAAACATGGTATACTGTAGGAGTTAATAAAAATAATAAATTATTAGTTTTTGAAGATAAAAAAAGTACTGATTCAAATGAAAAGAAAGCATGGTCAGAAACTGTAATAAATTCTGGTATTAGAAATACATTTACTTTCTCAGCTCCATTAATAGAAAATGGACAAAGAACTAATATTACTACTAGTATGCCAGGTGGATTTAATGATAAAAAGGGATTACAAATAATATGTCAGATTAATGATAATAATTTTCTTTTGTTCACTTCCCAAAATGAAGCAAGAAATACAGCTATTAATGAGTTTTTAAAACTAGGTTGTAAAACAGCAATGAACTTAGATGGTGGAGGTTCAGTAGCCTTATTTTATAAAGATAAAAACAGTAATGATTTTACTCGTGTAATAGGGGGAGGAAGATCATTACCAGAAGTAGGTTATTTCACAGAATAACCTCTTTTTTTTATGTAAAAAAGCGTTTAAATAATCTAGTATATATGATACAATATATAATGAGGTAATAAGATGAAAATAGACACATTAAATAATGAACAAAAAGAAGCTGTAATGTATACTAATGGACCTCTTTTAGTATTAGCAGGGGCAGGCTCTGGTAAAACAAAAGTATTAACAAGTCGTATAGCATATTTAATAGATAATGGAATTAGTCCATATAATATATTAGCTATTACTTTTACTAATAAAGCAGCTGCAGAAATGAAATCAAGAGTAATAAAACTAGTAGGTGGAGAAGCTAATTCAATGCAAATATCAACATTCCATTCTTTTGGTTTAAAAATTATTAGAGAAAACAATGAATTATTAGGTTTAGATAATAACTTTGCTATCTTTGATGTAGAAGACAGTATAACAGCTATTAAAAGAGTACTAAGAAGACTTAATATAGATAGTAGTAGATATACACCAAAATCATTTCATAATAAAATAAGTAGTTTAAAAAATGATTTAATAACTAGTGATATGTATAATAAATATGCAAGAGATGATTTTGATCAATTAGCCATTAAAGTATATAACGAATATGAAAAAGAAAAATTTAATGATAATGCCGTTGATTTTGATGATTTACTAGTTCTACCAATTAAGTTATTTAAAGAAAATAAAAAAGTACTAGAAAAGTACCAAGAAAGATTTAAATATATTTTAATAGATGAATATCAAGATACTAATGAAGCTCAATATATTTTAACTAAACTACTTGCAAGTCGATATCAAAATATTTGTGTTGTAGGTGACTCTGATCAAGCTATTTATGGGTTCCGAGGAGCTAATTTTAAAAATATTTTAAATTTTGAAAAAGATTATAAATTATGTAAAACAATTATCTTAAAAAAGAATTATCGTAGTACTAAAGTTATTCTAGATACAGCTAATTCAGTAATTAAAAATAACAAACTACGTCATGAAAAAGAATTAGAGTCTGTTAAAGGAGTAGGTGATAAAGTTACATATTATCGAGCTAAAAATGGACTTGATGAAATTAACTTTGTTGCTGATGAAATTACTAAATTAAAGAAAGATGTATCACTTGATGATATAGTTATTTTATATCGTACTAATGCTCAATCACGTTTATTTGAAGAAGAATTTTTAAAACGTGGTATACCATATCGTATTATTGGAGCGATTAACTTTTATGCAAGAAGGGAAATTAAAGATTTATTAGCATATTTAAAAGTAATTAATAATCCAAGAGATGCAATTAGTTTATTACGTGTTATTAATACACCAAAACGTGGTATTGGTAATAAAACTATTGAAGAGATAATTACTAAAAGTAATGAAGAAGGAATTAGTCTATTTGATGCAATAACAGAAGGTAAAGCCCTTATATTTAAAAACTTAATTCTTGAATTAATGGAAGAGAGTAATCATTTAAGTTTAACAGAATTAGTTGATTTAGTATTAGATAAATCTGGATTAAAAGATGAACTTCTTAAAGAAAATAGTGTTGAAGCAGAAACTAGATTAGAAAACTTAGAAGAATTTAAATCAATTACTAAAACTTTTGAAGATAAATTTGGCTTAGTTTCATTACCTGATTTTTTATATCAAGTTAGTCTTATTAGCGATAATACTGAAGTTAGTGATTCTAGTAATCGTGTTACATTAATGACTATTCATTCAGTTAAAGGATTAGAGTTTGATTATGTATTTATAACTGGTCTTGAAGAAGGATTATTTCCACATATTAATGCAATGAATTCTAATTCAGAAATTGAAGAAGAAAGAAGACTATGTTATGTAGCTATTACAAGAGCTAAAACAAAATTATATATAACTAATGCCAGAACTAGAGTTATTTATGGTCAAGAACAAGTTAATGTTGTAAGTAGATTTATTAATGAAATGGATAATGAATTAATAGAAACTATTGATAAAGAAAATAAACCAAATAAAACTAATGAAGTAAAGAAAGTATTATTAGATGATAGTTTATGTGATTATCAAGCTAATGATTATGTATATCATGATATATTTGGTACAGGTAAAGTAATTAGTGTAGAAAAAAGTATTATTAAAATAGCTTTTAAAATGCCTTATGGTATTAAAACATTAATGAAAAATCATCCTAGTTTACATAAAATAGATGAATAATTAATGACGAAAGGAGGATATATGGAAATTCGAACATATGAAGAATTTGAAGCAGCTAAGAAAAAATGCAAAAACAAAAAAGAACTACTTCAAGTTTATGAAGCGTTTTCTAAAAATTATCCGTATAGTATGACTTATAGAAATATAAAAAGTGCTAAATATTTAAGAAAACTTCATGATATATGGGGAGATAGATTATTTATAGAATATCCTTTTGTCAGTAAAGAGAATGGTAATAAAGTAATTGGTGGCTATAAATATTCATATGATGAAGTAGCTAATTTTAATAAAAGAAAAGAACTACTACGTTCTGGTAGAAAGATATATTATCGATTAGCTTCACATTCCAAAAAAAGAAAAAATATCTTTACTAAAGAAGAATTATTAAAAGAATTATCAAAAATAGCTAATCTTGCTCGCAATGAAGTAATTATTCGTATGGATAGAGTAGATATGGACTTTGTAGAAAAAGCTCATAATTTATTAGGTGATAAGTTAAGATTAAGACCAGAAACTGGTCAAGAGCAAAGAAGAGATAATGAAGTAGGTGAATATCCTACTTATACATATGAAGAAATATGTTATGGTGAAAATAGACTAAATCTCTTTTTAAAAGCTGCTTATGATTATCCTGATAAAGATGGTGATATTAAACATTTATCGCCACTAGAAAGAGTTATTGCTGCTTGGTATTTAACAACTAAATTTGCATTACCTAAATATGAAGATGATCAACATAGTGGTAAATATTATCATATTTCTCGTTCTATCTATGAACTTGCAAGACAAGATGAAGATAAAAGAATGGTATGTGTAGGTTTTACTAATTTGTTTCAAGAATTTTTGTATCGCCTTGGCATAGATGATACGGCCTTTGTTACTTTTGCATTTGTTTCTGAAGATAAATTACCTAACGGTTTAACTAATGGTCATGCAAGATTGTTAATTCATTTAACTGATCCAAAATATAATATTGATGGAGTTTATTTAACTGATGCAATGGATGATGCATATATATTTGACAAACTATCAGTTAAACACTTATTAATGTCTCGTGATGAAGTAAGTAAAGCAGGAAATGATAGAAGAGAAACTTCTAATTATTTTGATGTGGATTTAAGTAAAGGTTTAAGCGGAAAGAATGATAAAGCTGAATGGGAAATAAGTAATAATTTATTAGTTAATAATCCTGAAGAATTATATCATAAGCCAATTCCTAAAGATGTCCTTGTTAAAGCTTTCTTAGCAGTTGATCATTTTCTTGATAAAAATTTAAAAATGTCTAAAGATAATACTTATAGTGCTTTTGAATTATATAATATGGCTAATAAACTAGATTTTACTGAATTATCTCAAAAATATGGTCAATGGCTATATGATGAAGGTAAGAGTATGCCAATTTCTGAAGTAATGAGTTATGTTGATATAGGTTCTAAATATGTTGGAGCTAATGAAATGTTTTTAGAATATGCAAATGAGAAATTGGAATATAGAAAGATTGATGATGTTGCATATGGGTTTTCTCTTAAACAAGATAATGATGAACAAGATAATGATGAACTTAATCTAGTGGTTGATGTTTTTACTCGTTCACTTTCGGAAGATGCAATTAGTGAATTAATGAATAAATATGAAGTTATTGATCAAAGAGATTTTTGTATTGAATTTAAATTATATTCGTTAGATATCAATAAATCGTTTGAAGAACAATTAAGTGAAGTAAATGATATATGTAGATCATTTACTGATGAGTTAATTGATTTGAAAAACAAAAAAAATAGGAGATAATATGGGAAAATCAGTTGATAATAAATCATATGATATGGTTATACCTTGTTATAATCCATGGGAAAAAGAAAAAGCATTAGATGATTTAACAAAATTTAAAGACTATGATATTCGATATTTTATTCTTGATATGTATAAGACTGATATGGATTTTATAAATAAAGCTCATAAAATAGTTGGTAATAAATTAAGAATAAAACCGTCTTTTGCTCAAGAAGAAAAAAGAACTGATACAAGAGATTTCCCAATTTATTCTTATCGTAAAATGGTAAAAGCTGAAAGATTAATTGATTCATATGTAAAATGTGTAGCTGATCAGTTAGATAAGGATGGTGATATAAAAAGTTTATCACCATTAGAAAAATTTATTGCAGCTTATATTATGGTAATTAAGTTTGCAGAATATAAAGTAGAAAAAAATAAAAGAAAAAGTCAAAATAAATATCATGTTTCTCGTTCAGTATATGAAATTATTGATAAAGAATTTCCTGATATTGTTTGTGTTGGATTTGTTAATTTATTAAAACTATTCTTAGATCGAATGGGATTAAAAAATACATATACAGTTACTTTTACTTTTTTAGATGATCCTAATGAATTTGGTGGATATAATGGTCACGTTAGAATGCTTATTCACTTAATAGATCCTAAATATGGGATAGATGGTTTTTATATATCAGATCCAACATTTGATTCATTTACTTTAATTCATAGTACATTTAGTCATATGTTAATGTCTCATGAAGATGTAAAAGAAACAGATCCTAAAGGTATATATGATATGAATATTGGATTTACTACTGTTGGTCATAATGCTACTTCTAAATGGGAAATAGGACCTTATTTTGAAGAATTTAATAATGATGATTTATTTCATAAACCAATTAAACCAGAGACAATTGTTAAAGCTTATTTGGCAGTAGATCATTTCCTTGATAAGAATTTAAAAATGACTGATGAATATAGTCCATTAGAGTTTTTTGAAGCAGCATGTAAATTAAAATTAGAATATAGTTTAAAAGAATTTGATAAAAATACACTTTATGATGAAATACTTAAATCAAATATTTATGATATTTATGAATATTATCCACATTCATTTACATTTATAAGAGAAACATTTAGTGAAGATTTAAGAAAAAAATATCATAAAAATTATGTATTATTAGATAATAAACATATGTTATATGTATCTCTTTTAAGTGCAGGTTATCATCCAAATTATAATGATAAAGAATATAATGATTGGGTACGTGATAATTGTAATTTGCCAGTTATTTATAAATTTGATGATCGACCAGTTGGAGATCAATTAGATGAAATGTATGAATTAATAGAAGAATATGAAAAACATGTTTTCTCGGGTGATGATATAAAAAATAATAGTAAATAAAATATCTAGAAAAAAGATGAATAATAGAGTAAAATATAAGTAGAGGTGAAGTATGAAAAAAGATTTAACTTTAGTTATTTTAGCGGCAGGTATGGGAAGTCGTTTTGGAGGACTTAAACAAGTAGAACCAATTGGACCAAATGGAGAATTTTTATTAGATTATTCTATTTATGATGCAATTAAAGCAGGTTTTACTAAAGTAGTTTTCTTAATTAAAGATGAAATATATGACTTATTCCGTGAAACTGTTGGAAAAAGAATAGAGGGAAAAATACCAGTTAGTTATGCATTTCAAAGAATAGGAGATATTCCTGAAGAAGTAGATATTCCAGAAGAAAGAGTTAAACCATGGGGAACAGCACAAGCAGTTCTTGCATGTAAAAATGATGTATTTGGAAACTTTGTAATGATTAACTCAGATGACTTTTATGGAAGAGATGCTTATATGAAGATAGCTGATTACTTCAATAATAGTGATAATGATGATTATGCAATGGTTGCATTCCGTGTTGTTAATACTATGACAGAAAATGGTAGTGTAAAACGTGGTGTATGTGAAAGTGAAAATAATTTATTAACTAGTATTACTGAAAGTTCTATTGAAAAAGTAGATGATAAAATAATAGCTACTCCTCTTGATGGAAGCGATAGTTTTGAAGTAGAACCATATTCATTAGTTTCAATGAACTTCTTTGGTTTTACTCCACGTATCTTTGATCGTCTTGAAAAAGATTTCCCATTATTCTTTGAAAAGAATAAAGATAATCTTCTTAAGTGTGAATATTTAATACCAGATGTTGTATTTGATGAAATCAAAGATGGTGTTAAGATGCACGTGCTTGAATCAACTGATAAATGGTTAGGTGTAACATATCGTGAAGATAAAGAGCATGTAGTTAGCGAAATAAATAAATTAATTAGCAAGGGAGTTTATCCAGAAAATTTATGGAAATAGAAAAGAGAATTAATGAATTAGTTGATTTAATTAATAAAGCTTGTTATGAGTATTATGTTCTTGATAATCCAACTATTACTGATCAAGAGTATGATGATGCATATCAAGAGTTATTAAATTTAGAAAGTAAGCATCCAGAATATAAAAGAGCAGATTCACCAACTAATCGAGTAGGTGGTGAAGCAGTATCTAAGTTTGATAAAGTTACTCATAAAACACCAATGTTATCTTTTGATGATATATTTAGTGAAGATGAAATAGTAGCTTTTGATGAAAGAATTAAAAAAGTAATTAGTAATCCAACATATACTGTTGAACCTAAAATGGATGGATTGTCTGGTTCATTACTTTATGAAAATGGTGTACTTGTTCGTGGAGCAACACGTGGTGATGGTGTAACTGGTGAAGATATTACTTTAAATGTTAAAACTATTAAATCTATACCATTAAAACTAAATAAAGCAGTTGATATTGAAGTTCGTGGTGAAATATACATGAGTAAACTATCATTTGAAAATGCAAATCTTGAAAGAAGTAAAAATGGTGAAAACTTATTTGCTAATCCAAGAAATGCTGCAGCAGGGTCAGTAAGACAACTTGATAGTAAGATAACAGCTAAAAGAGATTTAGATTATATGGCATACTTTATACCTAATCCAGCTGATTTTGGTATTAAAACTCAAATGGAATCATTAGAGTATTTAAAAGAACTAGGTTTTGTTACTAATTATAAATTAAATAAAATAGCTCATTCAGCAAATGAAATAATTACTTCAATTAATGAATTAGGAGAATTAAGAGATAATTTGCCATTTGAAATTGATGGTGCAGTAATTAAAGTAAATGATTTATCTGATGAAGATAAATTAGGGTATACATCTCGTGTACCAAAGTGGGGTATTGCATATAAATTCCCAGCTAAAGAAGTATTAACTACAATAAAAGAAATTAAGTTTACTGTAGGAAGAACAGGTAAAATAACTCCAAATGCAATTTTTGATCCTGTACATGTTGCTGGTTCTCTAATATCAAAAGCAACACTTCATAATGAAGATTATTGTAAAGAAAAAGATATTCGAGTAGGGGATGTAGTATCTATTCGAAAAGCTGGTGATGTTATCCCAGAAGTAGTTGAAGTTAAATTAGATAGAAGAAAAGAGGATAGTATACCATTTGAAATGATAGATAAATGTCCTATATGTAATACTTCATTAATTAAGAAAGATTCACATCACTTCTGTCCTAATGTTCATTGTCAAGCTAGAAACATTGAAAAATTAATTTATTTTGCATCAAGAGATGCGATGAATATTGATGGACTAGGGGATGAAATAATTGAAGACTTTTATAATATGGGATATTTAAAAGATATATCTAATTTCTATGATTTATATAAATATCATGATGAATTAAAAGAATTAGAAGGTTTTGGAGAAAAGAGTATTTCTAATTTAATTGATGGTATTAATAATAGTAAAAATAATTCACTTGAAAGACTTATTTGTGCTTTAGGAATTAAAAATATTGGTAAAAGAACAGCTAAAATGTTAGCTAAAAAATATAAAACACTTGATAATTTAATGAATGCATCATTTGAAGAATTAGTAAATATTAAAGATATTGGTGAAACAATAGCTATTAGTATTAGAGATTATTTTTCTGATGAAATAAATATAAATATTATTAATAAATTAAAAGAACATAATGTTAATATGAACTATTTAGGTGAAGAAATAGAAAATGATTTATTTACTGATAAAACATTTGTTATTACTGGTACATTATCAGAAAGTCGTGATATAATAAAAGAGAAAATAGAAACTTTTGGTGGTAAAGTAAGTGATTCTGTTAGTAAGAAAACTGATTATTTAGTACTTGGAGAAAATCCTGGTAGTAAATATCAAAAAGCCGTAGATCTTGGAGTTAAAATTATTAATGAAGAAGAACTTACTGAAATGTTAGGAGGAAATAATGACTAATAACGAATATCGTGATAATCAAAGAATTCAAAAAAAAGAATTTAAAAAATATCGAAAGGCAATGAGTAAAGTATTATTTGGTTTTATTCTTGCAATTGTTGCTGCATTTATTTTACCTGAAACTATATTACCAACTTTTAATACATTCTTAAAAGGCTTTTTCTCATCATATATAGCTGGTTCTATTACAGTGTTTACTCAAATTGGTTTAACTGTTATAGGTGCACTAACTGGTCTTGTAAATGCTTTTAAAGCTAATAAAGCTAGAACTAAACTAGATGAAGCTCAAGAAAAAGAAGAAGATAGTGTTGATCAAATATTTAATAAAATTGAATCATTAACTAATGATAATACTAATTTAAAAGCTAAAGTAGCATCTTTACAAAAACAATTAAAAGAAGCTGATACGAAAGATCATGAAGATGTATTAAGAATATTTAATAAACTACGTTCTGAAGTAAATAAAAACAAGAATATTAATGCAAATGATATAAAAAGAATTGTTCAAGAATTAGAAGATAATTTATCACTTGATTATGTTGATGAAACAGATTTTCGTCTTAATATTCCAGAAGAAAATGAAGAAGATGTAAAGCATTACAAAAAGTAATGCTTTTTTTGTGTCAAATTGGTTTAATCGTCAAAATACCAAAATAGTAGTATAACTACAAAAAAAACAAAAAAACGTTGACAAATTATGTCAAGTGTGGTATAATATGTTTACGAAATGGATAAGAAGGGTAGTCCATAAGTTAGGGGTGGTTTTGATGAAACAAAATTATATCTTTGAATATCAAAATGAAAATGAGTTTCGTAAAATTGAAAGATCAGTAAGAAAGTATAATATGCTTGCATATAAAAAATTAACTTTCGATTATTATCCACAAATTAAAAGTGGTGAATTCTTAGGTAAACTAGTTTCAGAGGAAGATGATACTAGTGGAAGTGGTAATGGTAAGATCAAATCATATGATTTAGTACTTCCAACTGATGATATGTTTGTTAAAGTACATGGTCAAATGGTTTTACATTATTCAGTTTATACTAACAAGAATATTGTATTACTTACAAATATTACTTGTGATGATAATATCCTTGAAGAAGGTCATCGTACGGAACTAAAAGCTTACAAAGGTGTAATGATTTCGAAAGATAATCCAGAAAAGGATATGTTTAAAATTAATTTATTAAACATGTTACAAAAATAAGAAGTACCGATGGTACTTTTATTTTTATGTAAAGTTATTTGTTATTATATTATGATTTTGATAAAATAATTTTCGAGGTGCATTATGAGTAAAGAATTATATTGGGAAAAACCAAGTACTAAAATGGAATTATCAAGTAATATATATAATCTAGAAGGTTTATTAAATCCAAAGATTATTAATTATTTAAATTCACTATTGGAATTAGAGTTTTCTATATTTAAAAAGGAAATTAGTAATAGAGATCGTAAGTTAATATCAGAGTTTCTAATATATAAAAAAGTAGCTATTTATAATGTTTATAACAAAGCTTTAAATGTAATAAGAAACAGCGGAATTGATTATAAAATAATAAACCAAGCAAGAGAGTCTAATTGCTTAAAGGTTTCATATAAAAATGAAACTGTTGATTTATTTTTATTTAATTTTATTTGTTCGTATGAAACTCTTCCTAAAGCAACACTTACTAATTTAATAAAAAGTGAACCAGAAAATATAGGTACCATTAAATTATATCAATATTATGATGATTTAGATGAACTTGAAAAAAGAAGAAATAATTATATTTATGAAATAGCTAAAATAAATAAAAATTCAGCTAATAGAAGTAGTAATTATATGGGAAATGATGAATATAATAAAAAAATATATAAAAACCTATTAACTGAACTTGAACAAAGAATGAAGAATGGATTACCAAAGGAAACTAAAGAAGCCATTAAAATACTTAATGATATTCATGATTTATTATTAGAAGATTTTGATTTAACAATGGATAAATTTAGAGAATGTAGTGAAGGAGTAAGTTATAATACTTCAGTTTATGATTCACCTAAATTATTAGTAAAAAATATTAAATCTTATTTATAAAAAATTAATAAGCGATTAAATAATAATCGCTTTTATTATAAAAAAAAATAAAAAGTTTCGATTGCTCTTGATTTTTAAAGTGAAAATGTGCTATTATATCTAAGTAAATGTTTTGGACCCTTAGCTCAGTTGGTTAGAGCAATCGGCTCATAACCGATCGGTCAAAGGTTCGAGTCCTTTAGGGTCCACCATTTATATTTGCGGGTATGGCGGAATTGGCAGACGCGCTGGTCTTAGGAACCAGTTCTTCG
>JAEEGL011192556.1_pt1 | contig 54789 bp, 55 predicted proteins | sample 9134231 | NCBI WGS metagenome assembly JAEEGL01 (sample SAMN16246548, study PRJNA631951) | gut metagenome | biome: gut microbiome; feature: rumen; material: fiber-attached | host: Bos | place: Iran: Karaj | collected 2018-10
AGCCGCGTTAAGCCAAACAAAAAAGCGTTCCTCAATCAAGAGAAACGCTTGTTCGTTATCACATGCGATAGCGGCGAATTACGCCGAAGCCCCAACTTTCCTTCTTCCAGAGGTTGTAAGAGTACTTTGAATACTCCTGGATGTCGTTAGGATTGGGCGCCATTATCAGGCGTGCAAAGAGCAAAACATCCGTGTGGCTTGAGGCGCCTCCCATCAATCCGGTCTTCAGCCAGAGTTGTCCTCCGTATTTCAAACCCCATTCGGTATAAGGCTTGACGCCGGTCGGTTCTTTATCCTCCACAATATCATTGAATGTGAAGAAATTACCGGGCGATTTACCGTAACCGAGCAGAAAATCAAGGCCGATTCCCATCTTTCGGGTATGGCAGGTTTCTAATCCGATTTTTCCGAGAAAGTCACAGGTAGTACCGTATCTGTCACTTATCGTAAAAGACGTTACGAAACCGAGGCTGTACGCAAATCCGAATTTATTGAGGCGAAGTTGGCCGTTTTCCTCATGTCCTGGTACAAAAATAAGACTATATCCGAAATTCAAGCCGAGTCCGGTATCATCAATATCTTCGGGAATCTTACCGACTTGCATATCGGACTGACTAATCTTATTTTTGGTAACACTCGGACATAATTCAATGGCCTGCTCAACCAGATGTTTGCCGAACAAACCCTTGCCGAGGGGATACAGCTGCTCCTCTAAAGGCTTGTTGTCCATGGCCGGAGTAAATTCCTGAACCATACTCAGCATATTCGGTTGAATATACTGCGAGGCATCACCACGGGGCACGGCATCGACAACGTCAGAATCAGTCACCTCGACGAAATCGTCGACCTCATCCATAATATCCTGCGCATTCACCGAAAGGCAGAACATCGCACTCAGTGCGATAAATAATAACTTTTTCATATCTAGATAATATTGATTTTGTCTAAGTGTATAATAAATTTTTTGATTTGGCAAGCACTTTTTTATATCTTAATTAGGCAACAGTCAAAGCGCAGGGTGAAATATCGATTTTTTTTTAAAAAGGAAGGTTTATGTTGTCAAAAAAAGCCCCCCGATTGCTCAAGGGACTTTTTATAACGTTTTATTGCAAATTATTTTTTGTTGTTAACAACATTTTGCAAAGCTTTACCGGCTTTGAATTTAGCAACCTTGCGAGCCGGAACCTTTACGGTCTGACGAGTACGCGGGTTAATAGCGGTAGTAGCAGATCTCTTGGAGGTGGCAAATGTGCCGAAACCAACCAAACGAACGTTGTTACCGGACTTCAAAGCGGTAGAAACCGTAGAAATGAAAGCGTCCAAAGCTTTGGCGCTGTCTGTTTTGGTTAAACCGGAAGTAGCAGAAATGCTGTTAATCAATTCACTTTTATTCATTTTATAATTCCTCTTAAAGTTATAATTGCAATATGAGAAATGTCTTCTCGCCTTGTATAGTAGTATTAATAAAACCGCGATGTCAAACAAAAATTTGCTTAAAACCACGAAAATTACGCATTTTGCGCCGTTTTTTAACATAAATTGTGCGTCAGTGGTATTCGTGTTTGACATTTACCGCCGAATCTCTTATCTTTTGAAGCAGAATCAGGGGAAAATGTATGCGACTCGCGTTAATCATATTTTGGTGTGTGCTGATTGCAATCGGCTCGTGCAAAAAAACGGATAAAAAAGAGATTTATAACGAGAATAACACTTCGGTTGCCGACGGTGTGGTTTATGATACGGACGAAAGACCGATTAACGGCCTTTATAAAACCTATTTTCCGAACGGAAACGTAAAAATGGCGGTTTACAGTCGCGACGGTAAGCCGAACGGCATCGGTAAGTTTTATAACGAACGCGGCAAGCTGATATATGAAGGAACTTTTGAGAACGGAGTGCCGGTAGGGACATTGTATCAATATTATCAGAACGGTAATGTGCATAACGAAATGCATTATACGGCCGGCAAACTGGACGGAGTGCAGCATATTTACGATAAAGAAGGGGATTTAAAGGTAGAAATCGTGTTCAATAACGGCGAGCCGGTGTCGGGTTTTGCAATCGTTAACGGCGAACAAAACGATTTTACGGCCGAAGAACTGGCAAAATTTAACCTTTAAAACCATAAATAAGCATTTAAAATCATAAACTTGTTAATAACTTGAATTTTATCTATTTAAAGATATTTTAAAACAAGCCGATTTATCTTAATAATTGCGAATCGGGAAATTTTAATAAAATGCTGTATTTTCAATGTGTTATCAAAAATAGGGCGGATAATAAGAAAAATTAGTTTAAAAATAAAAATCTAATGATTATGTCTAAAAAGGCGGTAAAATCCTTATTTTTCGTCTATTTGTTAAGAAAAAATGAAAAAATGCTTAACATTTTATTAATTTTCTGTTAATAATGAAATCAGAGTTGTGAATATACAAATTTTCAGGAAATTAACTGGAGGTATTTATGAAAAATTTATTTTATTTATCAGTGTTGGTGTTGACTGCCGGATTAGCAGCATGTGCCAGCGATGAAGTAAACAACGAAGGTCGTAACTATCGTTATGCCGGTGAAGAAAATTGCGGAACTAATGTTATGCAACAGATAGCTCCGAGACCGGCTCCGGCTCCGGCCCCTGTGGCTCAGGCTTGTCCGTGCCAGGCTCCGGCAGCTGATTGTGGTTGCCCGGCCAGAGAATACACCGTTAGAACACCGGTTAAAGTTGTATATCAAAACACAACATACCGTACAGTGTATGAACCGCGTACTTTCCAAACCACTTCCTTCGAAACCCGTCCGTATAACAGAGCGGAAGTTTGCGAAGGCGGAAACTGCGGCACCCCGGCTTTGGTAAGCCGCCGCCCGATGTAATTTACTTACATATCTGGTAAAATTTTCTGAAAAGAGAAGAGGAGGTTCCGAAAGCCTCCTCTTTTTCTGTGCAATATTAATAATATAACACCCTGATGGAATAATCTGTCGGGGCGTTTTTTGTTTTAGAATTTTTGCAAAATATCCTTAAGACGATTTTCGTTTGTTACCTGTATGGCCTGACTGCCGAATGACTTAACTTTCTCCAATATGTTCGGATTGTCGTCAATCCACACAAAATTATGCGCCGGAATACCGAAATACTGTTCGAGTTTAGCCACAAAAACCGGTGATTCTTTGGTATAAAAATCACCGTTTTTCTCGGCAAAACGCATATCAAACACCGCAAACGGCAAATCTTTTGCCTCAATATTAAATTTTGCTTTTAAGACATGATTTAAATGCGCCAGATGATTATTGGTGCAAATGCAAACCCGATACTTTCGGCTGAGTCTGGCCAATTTTTGCAAAATGCCGTCGCTGTCGGCTTTTATGTGCGAATAGTCAATATGCGCCACCATTTTTAAGATAAAATCTTCGGTCGGCATATTAACTTTTTGTGCCACAAAATCGGCATAATTGTAAAATCCTCTGATGGGCTTGTCGCGGGTGCAATTTTCAATATAATTAAACTTTTCGTCTTTTAAGCCGAAGTCATCACACACATCATTAAACGCATACACCATGGCGTTAATGTCAAGCTCGGACGGATGATACAAAACGCCGTCGCAATCCACAATCAGCAATTTATCGTCCATTGTTTGTTCTCGAATTGGGTTTTAGCGTATCGGAGCTGTCGATAAAGGCGCAGATTTCATCCATCGGCAACGGAAAATGCGTGGCATCAATTTTTAAGGTTCTGCCCATTTCAAATTCCGGCGTATGCGTGCGGTGCATTGCGCTTTGGTAATCTTCAAAAATCTGATATGCCGGTTTATCGCCGTCTTTAGGCGGATAACTCCGGAAGTAATGTCCCGGATGCCGCTTACCGGATAAGTCGCGTTCATGAAAACGGCGATAGGCTTCTTCCAGCGGCAAATCAAGCCGCAAATTAAGGATGTTTTTGTTTTTGAGCGCAGCAGTCAGCATTTCTTTGTGGCGGTCGCAGAAAGGATATTCCAACAACGGCACAAGACCTTGCTCCGTATAATCCAAGGCTTCGTCCAAGGCGATTTTGAACGCGGCGGCTTTTAATTTACGCCGTTCGTCCGGCGAGGCAAAGCCCAGCGTATCGTATAAACTTTCCTGAATTAAATCGACCGACACGGCAACCGCATTGGCATATTTTTTCTGCAACTCTTTAACAAGCGTGGTTTTTCCTGCCCCCGGCATACCGGTAATGAGGATAACTTTCTGTTGTTGCATTTTACACCTCGATTGTTCACTTCTTTATCATTTATACTGCACATACAACACCGCTAACACGGTTGTTTATATCTTCGTTATTTATCAGACTTACCGAAATTTTTATTTCCGATAAAACTATTGGACTTGTGGCTTATTTAAATCCGGTTTGCGTGCTACCACAACATAGCCGTAGACCGGTACTTCTGCTTCGTTACGCAAAATATGCTTTTCGGCGGATATAAGCTTGAAACCGACGCTTTTCAGCACTTTTTCCACATAAGAGTAGGAGTGTACAAAACGGCCGCTCGGCGCCATAAAGAAATCTTCGCCGTTCAGCTCGTTTTCCGAAAAAGTAAAGACAAACAGCCCGTCCGGGGTCAGCGAACGCCAAATCCGCACAAATACCTTAGTTAAGTCGCCGAAATAAGTCAGCACGTCGGCCGCCGTCATAATATGGAAGAAATAGTCGCTGTTTTCCATATAATGGCAGATATCGTCGCAGATAAGCTGGGCATAAATGCCTTTTTGTTCGGCAATTTCCAACATTTTATCGGATAAATCGACTCCGATTAAGCCGCGGCTCGAGGCAAACGGCTTTACTTTTTGCCCGCATAAACCGGTGCCGCAGCCTAAATCCAAAATATGATAGCGCTTAAATATCGATTTTTTCAAATTATTGGATAAGGCTTCAGCCACCAAATCCGGCGCCTGATATTCCAAATCGGCGAGGGTGGTCTCAAATTCCGGCGCAAACGAGTTAAACGTCTCTTTAATAAAGTCAGCGTCGGAACTCTGCATTGCCTTACCGTTGGTAAGAGCCAGTCCCAAATGCTGAGTAATCTTGTTATTAGGGAAAAACTTCAGCCACTTTAAGGCATATTTTTGCGCCAATTCCTGACTTTTTTCGGAATAGCATTCGTACAACAGATAACCGAAATTCAAGTGTGCCGCGTTGGACGGCTCAGCCATATTTTTAATATAGCGCCAGGCAAACAGCATACAATTTTCCCAATCGTTATTGGAACGATAGGCATCGCTGAGCGAATTAAGCATTTCCAGATTATTGTTATCCAATTCATAAGCGCGCAGATACATATCGATGGCTTTTTCGTATTTTCCCATGGCATTGAGGGCATTACCGGCCAAAATATGCGCCGTTACGCTGGAAGGGTGCTTTTCCATTGATCTCTTGGCGAAATCGAGCGCCAAAACATATTTACCGAGGTAATAATAGGTGTTGGCCAAATTAATCATCGCAATATAGCTGTTATGATTGAAATCATACATCTTTTGATAATATTCCAGCGCCTCTTCATACTTGCCGTTACAAAAAGCGATATTAGCCAAGTTTTGCCAGGCAGCGATATTTTTTTCGTTAAGGCTGAGAGCTTTGCGGGCATATTCTTCCGCGCTTTCATAATCCTGCAGCTCGTAGCTGATGGTGGAAAGGTTGATAATGGCGGCTTCGGAATTGCGATTTATTTTATGGGCTTCGAGATAATAGCTGACGGCAGTTTCCTTATCCCCCAACGCATCATAACAGTTGCCGCAGGAAATCGCATATTTTTCGTTTTTCGGATTACCTTGCAGCAATAACTGATATATTTCAAGGGCCTTGGCGTATTCTCTTTCGCCAAACAATGTAGACGCCTGTTGCTCTAAATTTTCCACGATAACCTCGATTTTTATAAACTAAAGCGGATTATACCATATATTTATGTTAAATAAAAGTAAAAAATAAACACATTTTTATAAAAATAATGCAAAAAAAGTGTTGACGAATAAAAATAAATAGGTTATTAAGTTTGATTGTCGACGGGGTTGTGGCGGAATTGGTAGACGCGTCAGACTCAAAATCTGGTTCCTTCGGGAGTGAGAGTTCGATTCTCTCCGGCCCTACCATCGAACAGAGAGCTTGCAAAGCATATTGCAAGCTCTTTTTTTGTGTCCTAAAGATTATATTCTTGACAATTCAGGGCAAAAGTTTAACATAACGGTTTATAATAAAAATTATTAACTTAAAACTTATGCCTATGATTTTGTTATTCGTTACTTGTTCCGGTGTTAATGAACATACGGACTTTTCGAGTTTAGCCAGATTAATGAGTACATACCAGTTCGGTGAAATATCCGTACGGGTATCGGAAAAAGAATCTCCGGCCGACGGGGCACGTTTACAATGGATACAAGACCTGGTTAACTATTGTAAGCGTGGCGAAATCTTTATCAATGCCGCGTTGCATATCAAACGTCAATGGGCGGAAGATATGTGTCGGGGAGAGGTAGTGCCTGAACTCAAGAAGTTGCTTGATTTGCGCGACATCTACAATATTCCGTTTTTTAAGCGCGTGCGTCTTGATTGCGAAAGCATTCGCCGAGGTACCGACGAGAACATTGTCGGCAATCTGTCGACTCTACAGGCAAGAATTCGTCGCAGATTTGTCTTGGCTTACGATGAGCGCAACGGGCAACTGCTGCAACAACTGTATGACAAGGGAGTGGCTTTTGACTGCCTTTATCATGCCGAACACAGTACGGGCAGATTGCCGGAAAAATGGCATACTCCGGTGTTTGAAAATGTTCTGCATGGGTATGCCGGCGGTATAACTCCGATTAATGTTTATGATGCATTGGGGAGTATCTCGCTTGTTGTGGACAGGGCTAAGTATCAGGGTTGTATTTGTATTGAAGCCGGCAAAGGTCTGAGAGGGTATGATGGCAATCTGTCGTTGGATAAGTGTCATCGCTATCTGCAAAAGGCTAAGTTGTGGTACGAATTCTACAAGTGGCAAGGCTTGAGTTACTAAAAAACAACCGTCGGTTTTATTGCCGACGGTTGTTTTTTTTGTTATGCGGACATATTTAAAAAAGCCGAAAATATTACTTGTCAAACCGTAATTTCTTTGTTAAAAGAACTAAAGAATTTTTTATTTATGGGGAGAAAAATTATGGCTGATGAAAAAATCGTAAACGTTGAAGTAGGGGGTATTGATGCTCCGAGATTGCGTTCTTTGATTGAACGTATTGAACGTTTGGAAGAAGAAAAGAAAGAATTGCAGAGTGATATCCGCGATATTTTTGCCGAAGCTAAAAGTGCCGGTTTTGATGTTAAAGCCTTGCGTACGGTTTTGAAATTACGCAAAATGAACGCCGATGACCGCAACCAGCAGGAAAATTGGGTGGCTGTTTTCCGTAAAGCTCTGGAATTTTAAGATAGAAACTTTGATAAACAAAAAAGCCTCACCGTTTGTCGCGGCGGGGCTTTTTGTTTTACTTTAACGCAGACAGGACTTTATCCAGTTCATCACGCAACTCAGTATCATCCAGATAATAAAGGCGCTCTAATGCGCTTTCGCAGAACTCTCTGACCAGGCCGATACGCATGGTGTTCTGATAGAAACGCGCCGTAAACACGTTGTCGAGGCGGTCCAAAACCCACACGAACTGAGCTTCGGGAGTCTGATGCTGTTCGTATTCATCAAACAGCTCCTGCAGTTGCGGCACTCCTAAGCTCTTGACGATGGTCTTCATGGCCGATTGCTCCAGCTCGGATTTAGCCTTGTTATCCATCTCTCCGGGGACAATATCGCCGCAGAGAATCTCAGGCAAATCATGCACCAGCGCAAGCTCCAGACACTTCTGCTTATCCAAATGCTTAGGGGTAAACAGCATAACCAACATCGCTAAGCTGTAAGAATGGTCGGCGTCGCTTTCCGGATTCATTACCATACGCTTCATCCAACCGGTGCGCTTAACTCGCTTCATACGGCCGAGAATATCAGCCAAATTCAACACTTGTTCTTTTTTCATAATCATATAATTTTTGAATAATTGATTGTTGTATGTCTGATATAGCGCCTGCAACCGATTTTGTCAACCATAAATTTAACCCGCCTTGCAATCGGCAAAGCGGGCAAAAGTGTTTTTGCTTACAAATATTATTGAGCCATACTCTTCAGGTTGTTGATAATATTTTCGGCGGCAGTTTTGTTTTCTTCGGAAATTCCGACCGATTGCAAAGCCAGCTTTTTGGCGCAAGTGGCAACGAGCTCATCGGCCGTATCGCTGATACCTTGTGTAAACAAAGTACCGGCCTGAAGCTTACTCTGTGCTTCGGTCAGCATACAAGCCTGCATTTTTTGGCGTACCGAAGAATTGGCATCGGTAGCGGTCAACGACGATAAAAATCCGCCGTCGCCGGCATTGGAATTGGCACAAGCCGCCAACACTAAAGCAAAGCCCAATACTAATGATTTTTTCATATTTTTCCCCTTAATTAAAGTAATATTACGTTCACAGTTTAAGCCGTTTTGTGTTGATTGAAAAGCAAATAATGCAAATTATCCGCTTTTTTGCCACAAATATCTTGACAATTTTGTCAAATATAGTTATCATAAACTCAACCAAACATTATTATGCCCTAGAGATTATAATATCTTTATGATGTCAACAGCGGTTGAGTTTTGCATAGATTTTGGGAAACTTAGTATTCATCAAAAAATCAAAAAAAAATGAGAAAAATCGCAAATGCTGTGATGAACTTGAGCCTGGTATTGGTTCCGGTAGCTCTTTTAGTGTGGGGAATACTCTTGACTGATGATGCCTATTGGGGCTATGCTCTGGGTATGGGTATCGGCGCCTTTGTCTGCTTGACTTATGAGAGGTATATGCAGGCAAAGAAGAACTGGAGAAAAATGGACGAGTCCAAGTTTTTCATCGCCGTGTTCGGTATTGCCACCTCGTTCTTCCTGTTGCTGTTGCAGGTCATATTCTGCAAGCTGACGGGAGAGGGCGTTCTGCCTCTTGAATGCAGTATCGGTTGGATGATGTTGCTCGGAACCGTTTACGGCTTTAAGCTGCTCGCCAAGGACCGACCTGACATCAAGGCCATCGGCTACAGTATCTCGCTCGGTTTGGCCTTTATGGTGATTGTCGTAATCGGCGTAGTGTTCGATTTGTTCGAGCACTTCTCCGGAATGGAAGTTCCCGAACTCGTCGGCGGTTTCTTCGGCTGGCTTGCTCCGATTATTGCAGCAGGCTGTATAGTCTGTCTGTTCGTCGGTCTGGCACAAGACAAGCTGGCTCATCGCTAAATGACAATGCGCAAAATATACCCCGTTTCTTTAATCGGAAACGGGGTTGCGCTTTTTAAAAGGTAATATTCTAAGCTTTATTTTTTATTCAGCGAATCCAAAATGGTTTTGGTTATGGCTTGCTTAGCCTGCGCCTTAACCGAGCGTTTGGCCGATTTTACCGCGGCATCGGTGGCATTTTCTAAAGAAGATTTCTTTGAAGACTTATTATTGATAAGCGCCATCACAAAAGCAATTCCGATGCTGACGATACGGCGTTGCATCGGCTTGCCGAGTTTATTCCAATAACCCTTGATTTTAGCCCAAAAGCCCTCGGATTTGCCGGAGTTCAAAGCATCTTCCTTGGCTTTTTCCTGCTGGGCTATATATTCCTGGGTTTGTGTTTGAATTTGCTGACCGGTGATAATGCCGGAATAATCGATATCTTCCAGTTCGCAACGATGCGGAGCTAAAAGGGAAACAATATCTTCATTCGGGGCATAAGCGCCGAGAGTGCGTGTTAAAGTGCCGTTTTCTTCCAACAACAGCGAATCGCCGCGGCCGAGCAAATCTTCGGCCCCCGCCATATTGAGAATCGTCATAGAATCGGTCGGCGACGATACTTTATATGATAAACGCGTCGGTAAATTGGCCTTAATCACGCCGGTAATCACATCAACCGACGGGCGTTGCGTGGCAATAATCAGATGAATACCCGAAGCACGCGATTTTTGCGCCAGGAGCTGTACCTGTTTTTCCACGTTTTTATCCGATAAAATCAGGTCGGCAAACTCATCAATCACACAAACGATATACGGCATTTTTTTGCCTTTGGCGTGATATTCGCCGATATTGCGCACCATATTCTGCTCAAACACGGCGTAGCGCGCGTTCATTTCATCAACCAGCTTTTCGAGCCAGCGCGCGGCCATACTCATATCGGTAACCGGCGGACACAGCATATAGCGCTGCTTGTTATACATACTGAACTCAATGCGCTTCGGATCAACCAAAATCAGCTTTAATTCTTCCGGTTGTTTTTTTGCCATCATCGCCAGAATGAAAGAATTTAAGCCAACCGATTTACCCGAACCGGTAGTGCCGGCAACCAACAAGTGCGGCATCTTAGCCAAATCTTTGATTATCGGCTTGCCGTGCATATCAACACCCACCAAAATCGGCAGGGCGCCGGCGGCATTAACAAATTCTTCCGATTGCAACAGCGGCACAAAATCGATGGTTTGCGCCTTAGGCCGCGGAATTTCAAAACTGATATAAGTTGAATTAACCACCGGAGATACGCGAATACCGCTGACTCCGAGTTCGCGGGCAATATCTTTGATAGAACCGGCTATGGTAGAAAATTTGGTGCCGGTGGTCGGTTGAAATTGAACATCCGTAATCAGCGGACCTTCAAAAATTTCGCCGATGGTACCTCTTATACCGAAATGGGAGAGGGCTTCCGTCAGCTGTGCGGTTAAGTTCTCGTTCACTTTTACATTTCCTTTTTGTTTTTGCCGTCGCCGAACATCTGATATTGTCCGACTCCGCCGAAGTATTTACGGAAGAAGCCCTGTTCACGCTCGGTGGCTTTGGTTTCGTCCGAATCTATCTTGATTTTGTTGGCATCAGCCAATGTGCGCTTATCTATGCGGGTAACCACGTTATTGTTGAAAGTAACGGCAACCACATCGCGGTCCAGTTCCTTCGGCTTTTCAAAGGCAACCCGACGTATGGTGGAGGACATATAAATCCAATGGTCGTCGCTGAGTGCGGTTGTCAGATTCGGCGCACCTAAGAGCTCATAAACTTCTTCTTTGCTCTGGCCCACGTGTAAGCGTTGCAAATAGCGGTCTTCCGGCATATTACCGTTGTGTTCTATAAACAAATCGCTCGAACACGCCGTATTCAATAACAGAGCGGAAAGAAAAAGCAAATTGCGTATTGACATCTGTATAATTCCTTATATTTATATTGATTATAGCATATATATAACACAAGGATTTCAGAATGCAAAAAAAATTTTCATATCCGGTTAAAACAGATGAATTAAATCAAAACAGCTATAAGTTTGTTTTGGAAGCAGATGCGGAAGAACTCGAGGATATTACCGAGATTCTGCAAGTGGAAAACGTCAGTTTTTTCCGCGGTGAAGTGTTTATGAAATTCAATAAAAAAGAGAATATTCTGCGGGTTTGGGGCAACGTGGCGGCAACTCTGACAATAAAAAGCGTTATCAGTTTGGAAAATTTTGAGCAAAAAATCGCCGTACCGTTTGAGCTGTTTTTTGATACCAAAGCCACTTATAAAGATATTCGCGATATGGAGCCGACCATTAATGACGAAGTGCCGGATATTATTGAAAACGGCGAGATTAATCTGGCCGATATTTGTATTGAGCAGGTGGCGTTGCAACTTGACGATTATCCGCGGGCCGAAGGCGAGGTGTTTGACTTTGCGCAATATGCCAAAACGGAGCCGCTGGAGCATAATAACCCGTTTGCGGTGCTGAAAAAGCTTAAAAAATAGGCTTTACCGAATAAAATTCGGCTGATAAAATCAAAAAAGCGGCAGTTTATACAAATTGATAGCCGATAAAGAGAATCATAAATATAATGCCGCAGATGATGATTGCTGTTGTAGACATCTTATTTCTCCTTTACGGTTTGATTATAACTTTTTTTTCGCCATCAAGTCAAATAAAAAAGAATCGATATTTCAAAATAATTGTGCAAAAGTTCGGGGCAGGCTGTACTTTTTGATATCTGCCGTGATAAAGTTGTTTTGTTAGATGAACTAATAAGGAGAACTTATAATGAAAAAGATTTTAATCTGCATGGGGTTGGCCTTGGCTTTGTCCGCTTGCAGTACACAGCGTTTCGATATAGACGGCAGACACAACACGATTCCGTCTTATGAGGGTGTAAGTCACTTTGTGTTCTGGGGTATCGGTCAGGAAAAAGACTATAACCCGAAAGAAATCTGCGGTGCCAGAGGGGTTAGTTCCATTGATACGCACCACTCTTTCTTAGATGGCTTGTTTAACGCAATTACATTCGGTATTTATGCACCGGAAAGTTACGCAATTTATTGTAGATAAGGAGAACTTTTATGAAGAAAATTTTGGGCGCTGCCGTTATTTGTGCAGCAGTTAGTTTTGCCGCTCCGGCCGGCGCAGTAGATTCGACCGGCGGTTGCGGTTTGGGTTCTATGGCTTGGCGCGGTCAATCCGGTATTATTCCGCAGTCTTTGGCTATTACCACCAACAACACGTTTGCCAACAACACTTTCGGTATTACTTCCGGTACTTCCGGTTGTGACCCGAACGGACGTATTACCGGCGGCACCGGCCGTATGGTATTGGCTTTCTTGGAAGACAATATGGAACAGTTTGCCATGGATGCGGCTTCCGGTAACGGTGAAACCATTGAAACTCTGGCCGGCATTATGAATGTTGACAGTGCTACTTTGGGTAAAGAAGTTCAACAGAACTTTGCTTACATCTTCCCGAATGACAATGTTGAAGCGCTTGACGTTACCATTCGCGTAATGCAGATTGCTCACGCTTAATAAGAACAGAATTTGACTCGTCATCCTGAACGAAAGTGAAGGATCTCACGCATCGCCGAGCGGCCTTGGAGTGATGTTATTCCGCCCGAGGACGCTGAGCGCCTAAGGAGTTTCTTCGCTATCGCTCAGAATGACGGTCTTTCTTTTTAAATCTATTCTTTTTAAATATCGTTATGCGCCGCTTATTTGCTCTTATTTTTGCCGTACTTTTTCCGCTTTCCGCTGTGGCTGCGCCGGATGTATCCGAGTTTGCGCAAAGTCCGGAATGGTTGAAATTATTGCATTATTACAAAAAATTCGGCGGTTATAAAGGCCTGATTCATACCGAGGATTTTTATATCAGTCCCGAGGGCAGATATAACCCCGAGGCCGAGCTCAAAGCGGAAATTGCGGAATTTGCAACAGGGGAGAGTAAGTGTCGCTTTCCGGCACGCTTCAATTTGTTGAAAGATAACGGCTTTGTCAGCGGCGATTTGACTGCTTGCAAAGAATATCAGGAGTTTATGAAAGATGTGCAGCCGAACGGCGTAACGCTTTTGTTTACCGACTCCTACATGAATAATCCGGCTTCAATGTTCGGGCATACGCTGGTGCGTATAGATACGGCGCGCAAAGGTACGCAAATGCTGGCACACGGCTCGAACTTCGGTGTTACTTCCGGCGCCGATACAGGGCTTGCCTTTATCTTGAAAGGGTTGTTCGGCGGTTATGACGGCAAATATTCGTTTAATCCGTATTGGACGATTATCAATACTTATAACAACATCGAAAACCGCGATATTTGGGAATACGGTATAAACTTAACCGAAGAAGAACAGCTCAAATTCGTCAATCATCTCTACGAAATGCAAGAGGCACGGATTCAGTACTTTTTCTTAACCAAAAACTGCTCGTATATGATCTTGGAGTTATTGGAAGCGGTGCGGCCGAGCCTTGATTTGAGCAGCCATTACAATTATTACGCTATTCCGATGGATACGCTCAAAACCGTGCGCGAGGTGCCGGAGTTGGTCGGGGATATCAATTATCGTCCGGCGCGCTATACCAAAATCAAGTATCAGCTGAAACAAATGAGCGATGAACAATATACCGCTTTTCGCAAGGGAATCAAAGAGCACGACTATGAGATGCCGAATTTGAGCGAAACCGAACAACGGCAGGTGTTGGATACTCTGTATCAATATTATCAATATCGCTATACCAAAGGGGAGATGGAACTCAAGGAATACCGCAAAAACAGTTTTGCCGTGCTCAGAAAGCGCAGTGCCTTACCGGCGGCGGAAGAACTCAAGCCGGAAGGATATGACCCGAGCCTGTCGCACGGTTCGGCGCAAATCAGCTTCAGCAGCGGTGTCTATAATCATAAAAGCTTTGAACAAATAATGATTCGGCCGGCCTATACTTCGTTGACCGATAATAACGAGGGCTTAATCCGCGGTGCCGGCGTGCGCGTAACCGAGATTATCGGCCGTTATTATAATCAAAGCCATAAGTTGGTGTTGCAACGCTTTACCGGTTTGGCAATTTATTCGCTGATGCCGATGGATAGGGTGTTTATGCCGTATTCGTATAAAACCGATTTCAGCTTGGTGCGTGAATTTAATCCGCAAAACGAAAAAGAGGGGACGGTCGGCAATATTGAGTTCGGTATCGGAAAAACTCTGGGCCTGACCGAACGCTTTTGGTTATATGGTATGATTGACGTACACGGACAATACGGCGGGCTGATTCCGGATAATTATTGGGTAGGGGCGGCACCGGAAATAGGGGCTTATGCCGATTTTTCGCCGGTACGGATTCATCTGGCGGCAGAACAGACCTTTGCTACGGCTAAGTTCGGCAATCGCTTGCAATATAAGGCCGATGTTTCATTCGGCATAACCCGAGATTTATCGCTCAATTTTGAATTTAACGCTTCGCACAACCAACGCGGCCATAATCAGCAGGAGTGGCTGACCGCGGTTAAATATTCGTTCTGACTGTTGCAAATCTTGTCGCAAAAGATAATCTCATCGTTTACATAAACAAAAGAGAGAAGATGTGTCGTTAATCAGTAAATTTTAATCAGGGCGTTTACATAATTAAATTTGTCGCATAAGAAGAAAATCACATACTTATAAGCAAGAGTGTAATCTAAGCGTTTACATAATTAAATTTGTCGCATAATGTATATTATGTATAGTTTTATAATAGCAAAAGCCCATAATATCAATATATTAGCTATTATTATAAAATTGACGCGCGTATCAGCTGTTTGGTGTACGTATGCTGCGGATTATTAAAAATCTCGTCTGACGGACCGCGCTCAATAACTTTGCCGTCTTTCATAACCATAAGCTGATGTGACATCGCGCGCACCGCATTCATATCGTGCGAAATAAAAATGTATGATAAATTGTGTTTGAGTTGCAATTCTTTCAACAGCCGGATGACTTGCGCCTGAACCGTGACGTCGAGCGCCGAAGTCGGCTCGTCCAAAATAATGATTTGCGGATTTAATATCAGCGCCCGCGCCAAGGCAATACGCTGCCGCTGTCCGCCGGAAAATTCATGCGGATACTTATTTAATATGCTTTCATCCAATTCAACTTCGCGCACGATTTGCTTTATTTGGGCCAGATATTCTTCGCGGCTGAGTTTCGGATAATGCACGGTCAGTCCTTCGCCGATAATTTGTGCGATATTCATGCGCGGATTCAAGGAGTTATACGGGTCTTGAAATACCACTTGCAGGTCTTTGGAAAAATGATTAACTTCTTCAAATACATTATTGTTTTTAATATATATTTTTCCTTTGTGTTTTATTAAATTCACCACCGACATAGCCAAAGTGGTTTTACCGGAGCCGGACTCGCCGACTATTCCTAAAGTCTCGCCTTTATTGAGCTCAAAACTGACATTATTTACCGCTTTTAATTCTTCAACAACCCTGCCCCATAAATTCTTTTTAAGCGGAAAACTTACTGCGATATTTTCGGCTTTTAATAACACATTATTTTGGTTTTTATTCTGTAAATTCAATAATAAATTTGAAGATATTAATTTTTTGGTATAATCGTGTTGCGGGTGGTTAAAAATCTTGTCGGCGCTACCGTATTCCACAATATTACCCTGATACATCACGGCAATATTGTCGGCAATTTTATGCACCAGGCGCAGATTGTGGCTGATGAAAATAATCGCCATACCGAGCTTTTGCTTTAATTCCAACAATAAATCAATGATTTGTTCCTGAATGGTAACGTCAAGCGCGGTTGTCGGTTCGTCGGCAATCAAAATCTGCGGATTGTTGGCAATAGCCATCGCAATCATTACCCTCTGCCGCTGTCCGCCCGAAAGTTCAAACGGATACGCATTGATTTTTTTGGTCGGGTTCGGTATTTTTACCGCTTTCAGCAACTCCATCGTGCGTTGTTTAATTTCCTTATTACTCAGGTTTTGGTGCAGTTTCAGGCTCTCGGCGATTTGCTTGCCGATTTTATGCAACGGATTTAAGGATGACATAGGCTCTTGAAAAATAAAAGCGATTTTATTGCCGCGGATTTTCTGAAATTCACGTTCATTTAATCCGATAAGTTCTTGATTTTCAAAAACAATAGATGATTCTGCCGTATGTTCAGCCTTCGGGTACGGCAACAAACCCAAAATAGATAAAGCCGTTACCGATTTGCCGGAGCCGGACTCGCCGACGATCCCTAAAATTTCGCCCTGCTCTAACTTTAAGTTTACGTCATTAACTGCCTGAAATTTAATATTTTCTCGGTTATTAAAGGTAACAGACAAATGTTTAATCTCAAGCAAACTCATCCGTTTTTCCTCGTATCCAAAGCGTCGCGAATACCCTCGCCGATGAAAATCAACATGGAGAGCAACCCCGACAACACCACAAATATACTGATGCCGATCCACGGTGCCTGCAGATTATCCTTACCCTGCCGCACCAAATCCCCCAGCGAAGGATAGTCGGTCGGCAGGCCCAAACCCAAGAAATCGAGCGCACTCAGCGAAGTGATGGCCTCCGCCATAATAAACGGAATAAACGTTACCGATGTTACCAACGCATTCGGCAGAATATGGCGAAACATAATGCGGAAATTGCTAACCCCCAGCACCTTGGCCGCCTTCACAAATTCAAAATTCCGCAGCCGCAAGAACTCCGCTCGCACCATTCCGGTCAGACCGGTCCACGAAAACAGCAGCAGAATAACGAGCAAACTCCAAAATGTCGGCAAAAATACGCTGGCGATAATGATTAAGATAAACAGCTGCGGCAACGAGTCCCAAATTTCAATAACTCTTTGAAAAATAAGGTCAATTTTACCGCCGAAATAGCCTTGAACCGCACCGATGAATATCCCGAGAGCCGAAGAAATAACGGTCAACACAAAGGCAAAAATCACCGATAATCTGATACCGTACAACAAACGCGCCACAATATCGCGCCCCTCCTCATCCGTACCCAGCCAATGTTTCTTATCGGGAGCCGACGGAGTGGCGGTTTCCAAATAATAATCCACCGTGTTGAACGAATACGGTATCGGCGGCATAATCATCCAGCCGTGGGTCGCGATTTGTTCTTTGATAAGTTTATCGTTGTAGTCGGCCGGTGTCGGAAAATCTCCGCCGAAAAAAGCGTCGGAATACGTGGTAAACGCCGGAAACAAAATTTGATTATTATACTTTACGATCAAAGGCTTATCGTTGGCAATCAATTCGGAAAACAGCGAAAGCAGGAAGATTATGCCAAACAACACCAACGACCAGAAGGCGCGTTTATTCTTATAAAAAATCCGTACCTTCTCCGCCATAATCATCAATTTGCCTCAAACACCGCGTCAATATCGGCTTCGTCGTTAATATCCGTTTCATCGCCGATATCTGCCTCATCCCCGATATCGGATTCATTATCGACGGCATCGCCCGTATTTTCGTCCTTATCTTCCCTTTCTTTCGGGGTCTCGCTAACCTCGATATCCGAAATACCGTAGTCTTCGGCGGCAGAAACAGCCGGTTCCGCAGCAACTTCTTCATAGTGAGTTTCCATAATGATATTTTCGGCCGGCTTATCGGCATTATGTTGTTTCCAGGTGTTGAACCAAGCGTTATACACGTCCGTTTTATCAACGTTGATATTGCGATTATATAAGTTCAACTGCTGATTTACGGTATCTACCATCTTCTGGTGATAATCGGTCAAATCGTTTTCGCACTTTCTGTCCGGATACAGATATTCGGTAAGAATTTGGTTGGTGGTGCAAAAACGGTCATCGGTTGCATATTTATCTGCCTTATCGTCGTAGATAGCCATATTAACAATGCGGTTATTGAGAATTTGCTCCACCGATACGTCGCTGTTGCCGGTAGAAAAGTCATTTACGCCGGAAGTGCCTTGAATAATGATTGAGGTATTATTCAATAGCCCGTTTTCACGCATACCGTCCATAAACTCGCCCATTTTGCCGAACAAACAACGCATTTGTGCCAGATAGGCGTTTTGCCGTTCGTCTTTATAGTTTTTCCATATCCACGGCAGATTTACCATGGTAACCCACTCGTTTTGCGGCTTAATTTCGCAATATTCGTTATAGATATACATATCCGACGGCAGATCGATAAACACAAAGTAGGCCTGTTTACCCGTATCCTGTTTAATGTTATCCAATAAAATATCAAAGGTTTTATCGGCATTAACCACATACAGGTTGTTGAAGTTCGTACCGACCATCGGCACATCTTCTATATCCATCACTGCGCCCAAAATATTGTAGATAAACGAAGCATCGTTAAACAGCCCCATACTGGTTATCCATTCAACTGCCAGAATTCCGGCGCGGGACATCACCGGCAACCGTGTGTTATACAGATTTATCGGCTTATTGATTTTTTCAACGCAGCGATCAACGTTGAGCTGATGTTCACGATGGCACATATCAAAATCACGAGATTTATACGCGGAGATATTAAATAATCTTTGCTTGAATATATCATATAACTCATTGTTTTTAATAAATATATATTCATTTTTAAGATTATGGAAATTCCAATATCTGTCCAGCAATTTGGTATTCAGACGATGATTGAAGCTAAGCTCGTTTGAAGTCGGATTAAAGCTGCGGATCATATTGGCAAAATAGTTATTTTCCGGAACATACGCCTTTGTAAACACCGTAAACTTATTCTTTTGATAAAACCCCTGCATTATATCCTGTGTATCGCGAGCGGCGTCAGTATCCATCATACTTAAATAAGCATAAGATTCAAAGTTAGGCATCATCAGATAAATAAATCTTTCCGCCGGAGCATCACTCTTTTGCTGGATATTATAGGTTTCTTCAAACTCTTTGTTTTCCGCCGTACCGGAATATGCGGCATATACATTGGCAAACATAACCGCAAATGCTATTACGTACAGCACCTTAAAAAACACCCGCTTCTGCTTGAACACAATAAAGGTCAGGCCGCCGAAAAGCAAGGCAATTACTATGGAAATCGGCACCAGACTTCCGCCTAAAGAAATACCCTGCCGATATAAGAAAAACTGGCTGAAAACAATGTATACGAACAGCGCGGAAACAACGGATGCCACCACATATTTGCCGTTTCTGCGGCTGTGGAACGGCACCACCAACAACACGGCAACGGCAAAAATACCGCCGAGAATAATCGCCACTTCGGCAATCGGTTTATAGTGCGAAGATACGATTTGTAAATCTCCCGAACCGGCAAACAGAATAAAGTCAATTGCCGTCAAAAAGAATACAAATAACGTCACCAGCAAGGTATCAAACCACTGCGGGTCGCGATTTATTTTCTTGATAAATTTGCCCTTACGCGAAAAAGCACCGGCCACATCATGGTTCAGCGGCGATACGGCGTCGGACTGATCTACTCTGTTTGTACTGTTCATCCACATGTTATTTATCCAATTTTTCTCTGACTAATTTATTGACGATTCCAGGGTTAGCCTTGCCTTGCGACAACTTAATCACTTGGCCGACAAACCAGCCGGCTAAATTAGTTTTGCCGTTTTTGTAAGCGCTCACATTGTCCGGATTGGAGGCAATCACATCATCGATGATTTTTTCGATGGCGCCGGTATCCGTAACCTGCTTCAAGCCTTTTTCTTCCACTATTTTTTCCGGATCCTCGCCGGTTTGAGCCATAATTTCAAACACATCTTTGGCGATTTTGCCGGAGATGACTTCTTTACTTATAAGCTCGACCAATTTACCCAAATTCTCGGCACTTACCGGGCTTTGCGCAATATCCAGACGCTTTTTGTTAAGCATGGCAAAGAAATCACTCATCATCCAGTTTGCCACTTTTTTGGCATCGTGACCGGTGGCGGCTTTTTCAAAAAACTCGGCATGTTCTTTGTTTTCGCACAAAACCGCGGCATCATAAGGGGTTAAGCCCATGGTTGTTATAAAGCGCTGCTTTTTGGCGTCCGGCAACTCAATCATTTCGGCTTTTATGCCTTCGATATATTCATCACTGAGCACCAGCGGCGGCAAATCCGGCTCCGGAAAATAGCGATAATCGTGAGCAAATTCTTTTTTGCGCATCAACTTACTCTGTCCGGTGGTCGGGTCAAACTGCCGGGTTTCCTGTTCGATTTTTCCGCCGTTCTCATATATTTCCACATGGCGCTTGGCCTCGTTTTCTATAGCCTGCATCACAAACTTGACGCTGTTGACGTTTTTCATCTCACTGCGCGGGCGCAACTCAGTCGAGCCGTACGGACGCACCGAAACGTTGACGTCGCAACGCATCGAGCCCTCGTCCATATTGCCGTCACAAGTGCCGAGATAGCGTACAATCGAACGTAATTTACGTAAAAATGCCCCGGCTTCTTCCGGCGAACGGAAATCCGGCTTGGTGACGATTTCCATCAGGCCGACACCGGCACGGTTTAAATCGATATAACTCTTGGTCGGGTTTAAATCGTGAATTGATTTGCCGGCATCCTGCTCGATATGCATACGCTCAATGCCGATTTTTTTGCTGCTGCCGTCACTCAAATCAACGGTGATTTCCCCTTCTCCCACAATCGGATAACGGAATTGCGTAATCTGATAATCGGTCGGCATATCGGCATAGAAATAGTTTTTGCGCGAAAATTCCGAATACTTATTTATTTTGGCATTTAAGCCCAAGCCGGTTTTAACCGCCTGACGCACACATTCTTTGTTGAGTGTCGGCAACATTCCCGGCATTCCCGCATCAACGAACGACACGTTAACGTTCGGGTCGTCGCCGAATTCGGTAGAAGCACTACTGAAAATTTTGGATTTGGAAATAATCTGACAGTGAATTTCCAACCCGACGATGACTTCCCATTTTCCTTTGCTGGTTGTGATTATATATTCGGACATCTCTATTTCCTTTCAAACTTTGCATCTGCTTCGAGTTTAGCCGCCACATTAAACAGCGTACCCTCGTCAAACGGTTTACCGATAAGCTGCATACCATACGGCAAGCCCTCGGCGGAAAGCCCGATCGGTAGGCTGAATGCCGGTAATCCGGCCAAATTCACCGAAACGGTAAATACATCGTTCAAATACATATTAATCGGATTTTGCAACATGCTTTCGTCGCCTATCGGGAAAGCCGTAATCGGCGAAGTCGGTGTCAGAATAACATCACACTCTTTAAATGCGTTCATAAAGTCGTCATGTATCAGGCGGCGCATCTTCTGAGCCTTTAAGAAATAAGCGTCATAATAGCCGGCAGAAAGAACATAAGTGCCGATCATAATGCGACGTCTTACTTCGGCCCCAAAGCCCTGAGTGCGGGTATTGATGTATAAATCGTCCAAATGCTGCTGTCCCGGAGCGCGGAAACCGTAGCGAATACCATCATAGCGGGCCAGATTGGACGACGCTTCCGCCGGTGCCAAAACATAATACGTGGCCAAAGCATACTTGGTATGCGGTAACGATATTTCTTTGATTTTAGCACCGCGGGCCTTAAGATATTCGGCCGCTTTATCCCAATATGCGGCAACTTCCGGATTTAAGCCTTCCGGACGATATTCTTTCGGCATTCCGATAGTCAGGCCGGCGACATCTCCGTTCATAAAGCTCTCATAATCAGGTACCGGAACTTCGCACGAAGTCGAATCCTTGTCATCAAATCCGGCCATACTCTTGAGCAAAATTGCACAATCGCGAACATCTTGCGCAATCGGTCCGGCTTGATCAAGAGATGATGCAAATGCCACAATGCCGTAACGGGAACAACGGCCGTAAGTCGGTTTAATGCCGGTAATACCGCAAAATGCCGCCGGCTCTCTGATGGAGCCGCCGGTATCGGTACCGGTTGCCGCCGCACATAAGTGCGCTGCCACGGCTGCGGCCGAACCGCCGGAAGAACCGCCCGGAACCAGCGGTTTATCCTTGCTCCACGGGTTGATAACTGGTCCGAAATAGCTGGTTTCGTTACTGCCGCCCATGGCAAATTCATCCAAATTCAATTTACCCAGAAATACCGCGCCGTCATTGAGCAGATTTTGCGTAACCGTCGACTCATACGGCGGTATGAAATTATCCAAAATATGCGAAGCCGCCGTGGTGCGAATATTTTTGGTGCAGAACAAATCTTTAATGCCGAGAGGTATACCTTCAAGCGCGCGGTTAGTGCCGGCGGCATAGCGTTTATCCGCCTCTTTGGCCTGTTCCATGGCTGTATCGGCACTTTCCGTGATATAGGCATTGTATTGCCGATTATCTTCCATTCGGCGCAGATACGCCTCGGTTAATTCTGTCGAGGTAAATTCATGTTTTTTCAGGGCATTCAGAGCTTCACTTACTGTTAATTCGGTAATATCGGTCATCTTTTTACTCCACTACTTTCGGCACGGCAAAATAGTCATATTCGGCGGCCGGGGCATTTTTCAACACCTCGTCTTTACAGTTACCGGAAGCAACCGTATCTTCGCGCATTCTGAGCACCGTATCGTTGACCGATATCAGCGGCTCAACCTTATCGGTATCCACTTCGTTCAATTCTTCAATCCAGTTCAGAATTTTATTAAATTCCTCCTTGGTTGCCTCCACCTTTTCATCTTCCACTTTCAGACGGGATAAAAACGCAATTTGCTTCACCGTCAAATTATCTATTGCCATAATTCACACCTTTTTTGATTAAATATTCAACATAAACGGTAACAATACAGTATCATATTGCAAACGTTTGAAAAGTTTTAAATAACGGATATCAACACCGCTTTGACTTAAAATATCCGCCGTATCGACCTTGCTTTGCATTACCATATCGCGTACTTTTTCGCTAAAGCTTTTTTCACGCGGATAGGTAACGATTTTTATTCTGGCATTCGGCGCAATACCAGCTTTATCTTTGGCCTCACCGATTGCCATACTGTAACCGCCGAGTTTATCAACCAACCCCAATTCGAGTGCTTCGCTGCCGGTCCAAACCCGTCCGCGCGCCACTTTATTGATATTTTGGGTCAGTCGGCGATTTTCCGTAACTTTGGCCGTAAAGTCTTGATAAACCTCGTCGAGAGATTGGTTGAAAATGCGTTTTTCGTCGGCGCTGAAAGGTCGGTTTACGCTCAAAATTCCGGCATTTTTACCGATATTTATTTCGCTCCAGTTCAAGCCGATTTTATTCCACAATTCCTGTAATACGAACTTTCCGCCCAAAACGCCGATGGAACCGGTTATGGTGGTCGGTTCCGCCATAATTACGTCGCCGGCCAGAGAAACAAAATAGCCGCCCGATGCCGCATAGCCGGACTGCGAAACGATTATCGGTATTTTCTTCTTATTTTTCAAAAACTTCAACGCATAATAGATTTCGTCGGCCGCATTATAACTGCCGCCCGGGCTGTCAATTCGTACCACCAGAGCTTTTAAGTTATCGAGTTCTTCGATTTCCGCCAAATCTTCCGCCACGCTCTGACTGCCGATAACCGCCTGCCCGTCAAAATCGGTGGTGCTCTTGCCGCTGTTGATGAGACCGGTTAAATTCAACACGGCGATTGTCGGCAATTCGCCCTCATTCGGCTGTATCTGCGACGCATAATCTTCAACGGCGACAAATTCTTTTGCCCCGTCTTTTTTCATCAGCTCTTCCAAATCCGGCAAATACATAATCTCGTCAATCATATTATATTCTTTGCCTTTTTCCGCGCTGAGCGGCGCTGCGGCGATAATGGTGTCGATATCCGCCGTCAGCTGACGATTGGTGACGATATCTTTTTTCAAATCATTCATCAGGCTGTTGCCGAGGCGCGTCATTTCCGCCGTATAAGCCGCCGAAATATGCTCGTCGGTAAACGACATCATGGCCGTCTTATATTCATAACGCGTATAAAATTCGGGATAAACCCCCAATTTATCCAAAATCGAGCGGGCAAACGGTAACTCAATACCGATACCGGTCAAACCGATGGTGGTATGCGGTTGCATATAGATTTTATCAAAGAAAGTGGCCAGATAATATTCGCGGTTACCCTGCCCCAACGGCCCGAAACCCTGCGAAAACACATAAGCCTTTTTCCCGCTTTTGCGAAAAGTGGTAATCGCCCGCGCCACATCTTGTATTTGTGCCAGTTTTAAATCGGAAATATCCAATCGGGCGATAATCCCGTCAATCCGCTTATCGGTTGCCGCCACTTCGATTGACTTGAGCAAATCGGCAAAACGCATACTTTCCCGCCCGATAAGTTCATCCAAAATATTATCGGTCGCCTGTTCGCCGAAATTGTGGCTGAAGTCAACGGTAATAACCGAATGTGCCTGAATTTGAACGGCACTGCCGTACATACCGAATGCCGTACATATCACGATACATATCAACATAATCGCACCCAACGCGGTGCAGGTTGCTTTGATTAACTTGCCGATGGTTTTCATTGTTTTGCCTCTTGCCTAATTTGTTCCAACATTTTGGCCGCATGCGGATATTTGGCTGCTGCTTCCGCATTTAATTGAGCACATTTATCCTCTATAACGGATTGTAATTCCTTCATAAATTCTTCTTTGGTTTTGCCCTCCGCGCTGATGGCCGGCAAAAATTCAAACACCGCCGTACCCGGATAGCGCAAAAACGAGTTCTTTGCCCAGAACAAACCGGTGTTTAAGGCAACCGGAACAACCGGCAGATTTATGTTTTCGGCCAAGAAATAAATTCCGGATTTATAACCTTTGGTAGTTCCCGGCAAACAACGGGTTCCTTCCGGAAAAATAACCACCGGCCGGCCGGTATCCGTTTGCTTTTTAACCGATCTGACCATATTTTTCATAGCCGAGGCGCCGCCTTTGCGGTCAACCGGTATCATCCCGTAGAAATACTGTGTCCAGCCGAAAAACGGCATATAAACCAGCTCTTTTTTCAAAATATAAGTGATAGTCGGCACAAATTGCGTAAAAGAATAAGTTTCCAGCGCCGATTCATGCTTGCAGGCATAAATTGCGTGTTGTTTTTTAATGTTTTCTTTACCACGTATTTCAAACTTTATGCCGCCGAAAAAATGTATCCAAAACAAAGCGACCGGCATAATGATGTTATCCCAAAAATAAATGGTCACTTTACGCGGGAAAAACGCCAAAATCAGCTGAATCGTGCACCCTACCATCAAGGTACCGAAAAAGAGAATATTGGTTAAAAAAGACCGAATATACAGCATAAAACTTCTCCTAAAACAAATTACGCAACCAGGCAGCCAGGAATTTATTGTATTCTTCTGCCATAAACTTAAACGTTCCCCACGACATATACCACCTTTTGGCGATGCTGTCGGAATATACCGGATGCGGCAGAATCTCCAGCGGCAAATCCAGTGCATTCAACTCCACCATACTGCGCGGCAAATGATAATTGGAAGTAACCAGCCGCACGGAAGTAATGTTATTATTTTCAATCCACTCCTTAATTTCCAAAGCGTTGCCGATGGTATCGTGAGCCTTATATCCCAGTTCCACCTTGTCCGGACTGTCGATGTGCACTCCGGCCTTGTTCTCGATATCTTTGATTGATACTTTTTCGGATACGCCCGAGATAAACAGCTTTTCGGCCAGATTATCGTTCAACAGACGGATGGATTCCGCTATGCGATTACGGCCGCCGGTCAAAACCACAACCGCGTCGGTTTTGCAATATTTGTCGGCCGCATATTTGTTAATGGCATTGTCAAAAAGCAAAAAACCCGCCGCCCACGCCATAAATAATACAAATATAATGGCGACAAGCAGGTATATTCTTTTTGAGTTTATCATTAACACATTTTCTCCAACGATTTACGTACCGTATAATAAGCGGTTATTTTTGCAAAAAACAGCGAAAACACCGGGGTGAACATCATTAATATCCAATGAAGCTGGGTCAAACCGGCGCCGTTTAACAATCCGCTGCCGGCGGAAATGGCATATTTTGATATCAAAATAATCGTCGGCACGGCGATCATCAGACCGATAACCCCGGAAAAGAAACCGATTTTGGCATAACTGCGGGCATATTGTCTGGCCACATAATCATCCTGCGCCCCGATAATATGCAGAATTTCTATCGAATTCATATTAATCCCCAAACTGGCGCGGGTGGAATAATAAATCGAAAAGGCACAAATTACCACCACCATCGTCAACACCGCCAAAGCCAACGAATTGAGCGAGTTGGCAAACTTCAGCAGACGATTAAGCCACAAACGGTGATTATCAATCGAAGCATTCGGGGTTATCTTATACAGATTGCGGGTAATCTCGTCATAATTTATTTCCGCATCATCTTCCAGCTGAATATCCATCAGTTGCGGAATCGGCAGCGACGAAATATCAACTTTGTTACCGAGCCACGGTGTCATCAGTTTTTCAATACTTTGCGCATCCAAAACATTTACGCTCTTAACCCCCGAAACATTTTCCATATATTGCAAAACTTTATTGACTTCGGCCTGAGTTTTCTCGTTATCTATCTTTTTATCGTCGTCTTCAACCGGCAACACCTGCACCGTTATCGAACCGGTAATGTCTTTTTCCCAGTTGGTAACCATGGAATGAATAGCCATAACCATCGCCAGCACCACCACAAACAAATACATATAAATCGACGACAACACATACATAAACAAGGATGTATCTTCGTCTTCGACCGTTATTTCGTTTTTACGCATCAATTCTCTGTACATGGCTTTCTCCGTTATACACGCTGCAACGCCGGATATAATTTGGCGGTACCGTTGGATAAATCGATTCTCTGATAGTTATAAGTTGAAGTCAGCTGCTCGTTGTGGGTAGCAAGCACGATAGTGGTCCCTACTTTATTGAGTTCGACCAACAAGCGCATAAGTTTCTCGGCAATTTCGGAGTCTACGCTGCCGGTCGGCTCGTCGGCAAACAAAATGTCCGGACGGTTAATCACGGCTCTGGCAATAGCCACACGTTGCTTTTCACCGCCGGATAAGGTACTGCATTGTTTATATACGCTTTTATGCAGTTCAATCCATTTCAACAGCTCGGTAACGCGCTTATTGATTTCTTTTTCGTTCATTCCGCGTACCCGCAGCGGCAACGCAATATTATCATAAACCGTCAGATGGTCCAACAGACGGAAATCTTGGAACACAACCCCCATTTTTTGCCGCATTAAGGCCAAACTGTTGCGATTGGAGAAATTAATATTGTTGCCGAATACGTTTAAAACACCTTTACTCGGCCGTTTGGTTAAATAAAGCATACTTAAAAGAGTGGTTTTGCCGGCGCCGCTCTTTCCCGTAACAAAGCTGAAAGAACCCGGCATCAGCGACAGGTGGATATTGCTCAAAACATCCTCGCCGTCATAACCTACCGAAACATTTTGCATGTCTATAATCGGTTGCAATATATTTGTTGTATTATCCGTCATAATTTCTCCTCCCAACAGACGATAGACGGATAATACTACAATAATCTATTTAATAAAATATTTTTTTTAATTGCTTATCAATATTTTTGGAATATAGTGTAAAAAAAAGAGGTTAATATGTTAATAAGTTGTCCCGAATGCCGAGCGGTGTATAATATTTCGGCAGATTACATACCGGAAAGCGGTAAAAAATTCAAATGTGCGGAGTGCGGTTATATCTGGATGGTTTATCCGAGCGATGATACTTTGGTTGAACCGGAAACCGAAACCGCGCCGGAGCAAACCGAAGTTACGGCGTCTCCCGAAGAACTGAACACGGTTGAAGATGAAGTTACCGCCGCTCCCGATGTCAGCGACGATATTGATGTTATGTTCAAACGTCTGTCGCACAATACCAAAAATCTTTTTTCATCGGGCGATACCGTTGAAGATATGGGCTTATTGCAAAAAATCCACCATTACACGTTGAATAACTTTTCGGTTTATATGCTGACGGCTTTTCTGCTGCTTACGTCGATTATACTCGGTGCAAGACTGATCTGGGATTATCGCTACGATGTGGTAGCCAAAGTGCCGATGATGGAACAGCTGTATACCCGTTTGGGCACGGAAAGCATTTATCGCGGTAAGGATTTGACGATTGAAGACGTGCTGATTAAAAACATCAAACAAAACGGAAAGCCTTATTTGGAAGTCAGCGGCAGACTATATAACGCGGGCAAGAGTACCGTATTTGTTTTGCCGGTCAAGGCTTCGGTTATTGCCGCCGACAACTCGGTAGAAGACGAGATAACGGAGATTCTTTCCGAACATAAATTGGAGCCGCAATTCGGCGCTTTGTTCAGAATTTTGCTCGACCCGCCATCGGCAAACGCACGGAAAATCAGAATTACACTGGATGATATAAACAGATAAAATTGAAAGGATAAAAAATGTTAAGAGATGATTTGCAAAACAGTTTAAAAGAAGCAATGAAAAGTCGCGACACCCAAACCGTTAACGCGGTGCGGTTGATTATTGCCGGTCAAAAGGAAAAAGACGTGGAAGCACGCGGCAAGGGGCAGGAAAAGGCATCGGACGAGGTATTGCTCGCCATGATGCAGTCCATGATTAAACAACGCAAAGAATCGATTAAAATTTATCAGGACGGCAACCGTCCGGATTTAGCCGAGAAAGAGCAATCGGAAATTGACGTGATTAACCGCTTTTTGCCGAAGCAGCTTTCGGCCGAAGAAGCGGAAGCCGCCATCAAAGCGATTATTGCCGAGGTCGGTGCCGCCTCGATTAAGGATATGGGCAAAGTTATGGGAGCTCTCAAAAACAAATTTGCCGGACAAATGGATTTCGGTGCCGCTTCCGGTATTATTAAACAGCTTCTGTCTTAGGAAACGGCGTTTAATCTGATGAACGACGATTTTTCAAAATTTTTGGATGAACTGCGCAGCCGGATTTCCATCGCCGAAATCATCGGTGAAAAAGTAAAATTGCAAAAGCGCGGCCGGGAATATACCGGATTGTGTCCGTTTCATCAGGAAAAAACTCCCTCTTTTACCATTAACGAAAGCAAAGGTTTTTATCATTGTTTCGGTTGCGGCGCTCATGGCGATGCCGTAAAGTTTTTGATGGATAACGAAGGCCTGCCTTTTATTGATGCCGTCAAAAAGCTTGCTGCCAGGGTCGGTATGGAGTTGCCGGCTCTCTCGCGCGAAAATCAGGAAGCGGTACAGCGCCGCAAATCGCTTTACGAAATTATGGATATGGCCGCGGAGTTTTTTGAAAAGAACTTGCGGATGCCGGTCGGCTCCAAAGGATACGCTTATTTTACGCAAAAACGCGGTCTGAGCGAAGATACGATGAAAAAATTTCGCCTGGGTTACGCACCGAGCAATAACGCGCTGAAGGCATATCTTTCTTCTAAAGGGATATCCGAGCAGGATATGGCCGATTTGGGCCTAATCAGCGTTCCGGAAGACAAAAATCGCCATCCTAACGACTTTTTCTTTGACCGAGTGATGATTCCGATTATGGATAAGCAGAAAAACGTAATTGCCTTCGGCGGCAGAATTTTGGGTGACGGCCAACCGAAATACCTCAATTCGCCGGAAACTCCGATTTTCAATAAACGGCGGATTCTCTACAATATGAATAATGCGCGCGAATCGGCATATTCCGATAAGCGGCTGATTATTTGCGAAGGCTATATGGACGTTATCGCGTTGGACAGCTATGGTTTCAGCTATGCGGTGGCGCCGCTCGGTACGGCCCTGACGGAAGAACAAATACTTGAGGCCTGGAAAGTATGCAACATCCCTACTCTGTGCTTTGATGGCGATGCCGCCGGCATAAGGGCGGCCATTCGCTCGGTGGACCGGGTATTGCCTAACCTGAAGGCCGGATATTCGGTAAACTATATCTTTTTGAAAGAAGCCAAAGACCCGGACGAATTGTTGCATAAATTCGGAGCGGAAGCGTTTGAAAAATATTTGGTTAAAGCACGGCCTTTGGTAGATATTCTCTGGCATAAATGCAAAATGAATAAAAATACCGAAACCCCGGAGCAAAAGGCGCTGATAGAAAAAGAAATCTTTGAAGAAGTGGCGAAAATAAAGGATAATCAAATCCGCAATTATTATACGCAGGAAATGAAAAAGCGGATTTATTATGCCTTCGGTCGCGGTGCCGAATTCGGCCAGAATCAAAATAACAATACTTCCGGAAATAAATCAAATAAAAACAATAAATTATATAACAGAAATTCACGTACAACTTTAGAAAATAAACAAGGTTATAATCTGGTTAAAAAAACACCGCTTACCGATTTGTTTTTGCGTAAAATCGTGGCGGCAATGATGCTGTATCCGAAGTTGGCGGAAGATTACGGCGAACGCCTGGCGGAGTTTGATGTCGGCAAAAGTCCGTTTGCCAAGATATTAAATGAGATTATCGAAATCGTGCAAGAAGAAAAAAACACCGATTCGGATGTGCTTGTGGAAAAATTGCAGTTAAATTTTGCCGGCAAGATTGAAGAACTTTGGGAATTCAATATGTATAAAATGCAGAAAATAACTCTGCCGGAATTAAAAACGGAAATTAATGCAAGTTTGAAAGAAATTCAATTAAAACAAATAGATAAAGAAATAAAAGAATGTACAGCATCACTCAAAAATCAGCCGGAAAATGCCGAAGACATCTATGCCAGATACAAACAACTCATCATTGAACGCAACAAGTTTTTAACAGATGATGAATTAATTTAATTTTTTCACGTTCTGTTCTTGACAATTTGATAAAAATTCACTAAATATATGCCGTGCTAGCAAATGTAATCTTTTTAAAGATTAAAATCGATTTTTTAAGGAACGTCATGGCTGAGAAAAACAATCAGGATTTATACGAAACGGAAAATAGCGATGAAGCTATTGTTTCAGCGTCGGAAAGCGCTGTCAGAAACTTAATTGCCAAGGGCAAAAAACTCGGATATATCACCATGGAAGAACTCAATCGGGCTCTTCCGCCGGAAAAACTTTCTTCCGAAAAACTGGAAGATATAATGTCCAACATCTCCGAGATGGGGATTACCATTACCTCAGATTCCGAGCTGGATGAGGAAGAAAACGAAAAAGGCTCGGAAGAATATCAATACGGCGACGAAAGCGAAGATATCGAAAACGTCGGCAATATTGACATCAAAGACATCGGTCATTCCGACGACCCGGTGAGAATGTATCTCAAAGAAATGGGTTTGGTGGAACTGCTCTCGCGCGAAGGCGAAATAGCAATTTCCAAGCGAATCGAAGCCGGTAAAACCGTTATGATCAGCGGGTTGTGCGAAAGCCCGATGACTTTGAAGGCAATTTCCGAATGGCGTGACCAGTTGGAAAGCGGCGAATTGCAGCTGCGCGACGTGGTTGATTTGGAAATGATGTACGGTGACGATTCCGAAGCCATGGTTTATGATGACACTTCCGAAACTCAGGTTGTTGACGATTTTGAAAAAGTTACCAAAGAACTCGACGAAACGAATTTGGATGAAATCGACGACGATTTGGACGAAGATATCGACCTCGACGGCGAAGTCAGCGGCGATATGGAAGAAAACGATGACGATTCTATCGAGCAGATGGAAGAAGATTCCGCCGAAAACGAAGATGACGAAGATGCCGAAGGTATCGGCCACAGCGCGACTTCCGTTTCTGCCATGGAAAATATGCTGTTGCAGCCGGTGTTGGAAACTTTGAGCAAAATCGCCGGCCAATACGACAATCTGCGCAAGGTGCAGAGCCAACGTATGGCTGCTATTTTATCCGGCCGCAAAATTATCGCCTCAACCGAGAAAAAGTATATTAAGCTGAAAAAAGAATTGGTTGAGCTGATGAGCTCAATTCACCTCAACAGTTCGCGGGTAGAGCAGCTGGTTGAACAGCTTAATGATTTGAATAACCGCCTGTTGACGCAGGAAGGTAAGCTGTTGCGTTATGCCACGGCCTGCAAGATTAAGCGCGAAGATTTCCTCAAGTCTTATCAAAAATCCGAGCTTGACCCGAATTGGATGAACAAGATTGCGCAAGAAAAAGACAAGCATTGGCAGTTATTCCTGGAAAAATACGGCAATGAGATTGCGGAAATCCGCCAAAACGTTGCCCAAATGGCTAAGGAATGCGATTTGCCTATCAGCGAATACCGCCGCATGGTCGAAACCATCAAGAAAGGCGAACGCGAAGCGGAACGCGCCAAAAAAGAAATGATTGAGGCCAATCTGCGTTTGGTTATTTCGATTGCCAAGAAATACACCAACCGCGGCATGCAGTTCCTGGATTTGATTCAGGAAGGCAACATCGGCTTAATGAAAGCGGTTGATAAATTTGAATATCGCCGCGGCTACAAGTTTTCTACTTATGCCACCTGGTGGATACGTCAGGCGATTACACGCTCGATTGCCGATCAGGCACGCACCATTCGTATTCCGGTACACATGATTGAAACCATCAACAAATTGGTACGCACCTCGCGCCAGATGCTGGCGGAAATGGGGCGTGAGCCGGTGCCTGAGGAATTGGCAAAGCGTCTTTCCATGCCGCTTGATAAAATCCGCAAGGTAATGAAAATTGCCAAAGAGCCGGTCAGCTTGGAAGCTCCGGTCGGTGATGAGGAAGATTCGTCGCTGGGCGATTTTATTGCCGACGAGAGCGCAATGCAGCCGCTGGATATGGCGATTCACAGCAACTTAAAGGAAACCTGCACCAAGATTCTTTCTTCGCTGACGCCGCGAGAAGAACGCGTATTGCGTATGCGTTTCGGTATCGGTATGAACACCGACCACACTTTGGAAGAAGTCGGCAAGCAATTCAACGTAACACGTGAGCGTATTCGGCAGATTGAGGCCAAGGCTCTGCGTAAGCTGAAGCATCCGAGCCGTTCGAAGCGTCTGCGCTCGTTTTTGGACCATTCGTAATTCAATATGGATAAAAATAAGAAAAACGCCCTGCTCTTTTTGCACGGCGTTTTTTTATACTCAGATGCGGAAAAATCTATTCTCGTTCCTCGGATTTCATCTTCTTAAATGCAGCAAATCCGGCATCGCGTTTGGCTTTGGCTTCGGTATCCTTCTTTACCCGATCCTCGTGTTTTTTCCGCCGGAGCTCTTCTATTTTAAGCTCATTTTGATAAGCCGTACTTTCTACCATATCTTTATACCAGATACTGCCATCTCTAAATTTGAAACAATCGTATCTTTTAGCTAAAGCATCATCGCAATATATTCTATCCTTCTCCGGCATTTCCGGTATTCCGACCAAAGACGTTAACTCGGGGTTATCACCACAACAAAAATTCTCTCCGATTTTTTTTGGTGCACCTTTAAGCGAAGTCAGCCTGTTTTTAACGCAATAATAACCTTCTCCGACCTCTTTCGGCCCACCACTTAATGAGGTTAATTTATTATCGGAGCAGCGAAAGTTGTATCCTACTTTTTGCGGCGCGCCCTCTAAGGAGGTAAGTTGATTGTCGCCGCAATGAAAATTCCCGGCGATTTCTTGCGGCGCTCCGATTAAGGAAGTCAGTTGATTATTTTCGCAATCAAAATCTCCTCCGACTTCTCGCGGTGCCCCTTGTAGAGAGGTCAATTGATTATTGAAACAGTGAAAATCTCCTTCCACCTTAACCTTAGATAAATCAGGCAGTTTGGTCAAACCTTTATCGCTTATATCAACATCGCCTTTGATTACAAACCCGTCCGGCAGATTATAAAGGCTATAAGTCTTTCCGTCCTGTTCAAACTCAAATTTATCGTTAAGTTCTGCCATCGCCGTGCTCCTTATTCTCTTTCTGCGGACCGTTTTTTCTTAAACGCGGCAAATCCGGCATCTCGTTTGGCCTTTTTCATATCTTCCGCAGCGGTTCGTTCCTGATTTTTCTTCATCCTGATATTGTAGGCTGCCCGTTCACTCTTATAGAGTGTGGTGTCGGCCAATTCCTCATACAAAATACCGTTATCCCTTGCTTCTTCAAAACCGTATTTTTCACCCAATTCATTATCGCAGAAAATACCGCTGTTTCCGGTTAATTTCGGCACTTCGACCAATGTTTCGATTTCATTTCCCTCACATATAAAATCTCCGCCGATTTTTGCCGGTACTCCGCGCAACGAGGTCAGCTTATTATATTGGCAATCATATTTTCCGCCGACATATTCCGGCCCTCCTTCCAAGGTGGTCAGCTGATTACTGTCGCAGATAAAATCATCATATACAAATTGCGGACCGCCTTTTAAGGTTGTCAAATCATTTTCGCAGCATCTGAATTTTCCGTCCACGGCTTGCGGCGCACCTTTTAGCGAGATTAAATCATTTACGGAACAACCGAAATCGCCGCCGACATATTCCGGAGCCCCCTCCAAAGTCGTAAGTTTATTTTCGGAGCACCAAAAGCTGCCGCGCACTTTCCGTGGAGCACCTGCTAAAGAGGTAATTTCATTATTATCACATTCAAAATCACCGTTAATTTCCTGCGGCATACCCTCCAGCGAAGTCAGTTTGTTACCGCAACACAAAAAGCTGCCGCCGATTTTTTTCAGCCCTTGCAGCGAAGTTATTTCATTGAGGCAACAATCAAATTTTCCGCCCACTTCCAATGGCATACCTTCCAGACTTTTGATTTTATTGCGTCTGCAACAAAATGCACCGCCGACTTTTTGCGGCGCGCCTTTTAACGACGTTAATTTATTTTCATCACACCAAAAACTGCCGTTAACAACTACCTTGGATAAATCCGGCAATTCGGTCAAACCCTTATCGCTTAAGTTTAAACTGCCCTTAATTACAAACCCGTCCGGCAAGTCATAAAGGTTATAAGTTTTGCCGTCCTGTTCGAATTCTATTTTTTTATTTGTTTCCGCCATGGATTCTTCCCTTCTTTATTCTTCGCGCTCTTTTGCCGCAATTTTTTTCTTAAATGCGGCAAATCCGGCATCGCGCTTGGCTTTGGCTTCGCTATCCTTCTTTACCCAATCTTCATGTTTTTTCTGCCTGATTTTTTCTATTTTGAACTCGTTTTGATAGGTGGAACTGGATTTCAACACCGATACCATAATTTCCTTTTTCTCAAATCCGTATTTCTGCGCCAGTTCAATATCACAGTGAATTGACGCGCCATTCTTCATTTCCGGCAATTTAAATAAGGTTTTTAACTGATTGGCCAAACAATAAAAATCCCCGCCTATTTCTTGCGGTATACCGAGCAGAGAGGTTAATTCATTGGCCGTAACGGCAAAATCTCCGTTAATCTTTTGCGGAGCACCTTCTAACGATGTCAATTTATTATTACATATGCTAAAATTCCCACCGACTTTTTGCGGTGCGCCTTTCAGGTCGGTTAAGTCATTATGAAAGCACTCAAAATGGCCGCCGATTTCTTGCGGTCCGCCTTCCAAGGTGGTTAACTTATTATAATTTCCTCTGAAAGTACCGCTGACTATTTGTAAAGGGCCTTCCAATGATTTTAATCGATTCCACTGGCACTCAAAATCGCCATACACTGCTTGTGGAGCACCTTCCAAGGTAGTCAGCTGATTATTATTACATAGAAAACTTCCGCTGACTTTTTGCGGCGCTCCCTTCAACGTGGTTAATTTATTCTCAAAGCAAGCAAAATCTCCCCCGACCTTTTGCGGTCCGCCTTCTAAGGTAGTCAATTGATTATGATTACATGAAAAATTATCACCGATTTCTTGCGGGGCACCTTTCAGAGTTGTTAATTTATTTTCCCAGCAATAAAATGCCCCGCTAACCTTCTGTGGTGCCCCTTCCAGCGATGTTAATTTATTATCATAGCAAGAAAACATTCCATTTACCTCTTGCGGAGCACCTTTCAAATCGGTAAGCTGGTTATGGTCACAGAAAAAACCATTACCGACCTTTTGGGGAGCACCTTTAAGCGAGGTTAAAGAATTACTCTCACAGTTAAAAAGTCCCTCAACAATAACCTTTGATAAATCCGGCAGTTCGGTTAAATCTTTACCGGATAAATCCACATCGCCTTTAATCACAAACCCGTCCGGCAGGTTATACAGGCTGTAAGTCTTACCGTCTTGTTCGAATTCAAAGTTATCGTTTAATTTTATTTTCGCCATGGATTCTTCCTTTCTTTATTCTTCGCGCTCTTTTGCCGCAATTTTTTTCTTAAACGCGGCAAATCCGGCATCGCGTTTGGCTTTGGCTTCGCTATCCTTCTTTACCCAATCTTCATGTTTTTTCTGCCTGATTTTTTCTATTTTGAACTCGTTTTGATAAACTGCATTTTCTATTAAATCTTTATATAGAATACCGCCTTTTTCCGATTTGGAACACTCGTACTTTTCCGCTAACATATTATCACAATATATTTCTTCATCTTCCGACATTTCAGATATTCCGACCAAAGATGTCAGCTCGGAGTTGCCTTTACAGCCAAAAGCCCCGCCGACTTTTTGCGGTGCTCCCAGTAAAGAGTTCAGTTGATTATCGTCACAATAAAAGTGAGTACGTACTGTTTGCGGTGCACCATCCAAAGTCTTTAATTTATTGTCGGAACAATTAAAGAACCCGATTACACTATTTAAAAAACCCACCGTTTGCGGCGCACCTTCTAAAGATGTTAATAAATTTTCGGAACAATCAAAACTCATGCCAACCTCTTGCGGAGCTCCTTTTAAAGACGTGAGTTTATTCTTTTCACAGTTATAACATCCCCTCACGATCTGCGGTGCATTTTCTAAAGAGGTAAGTTGATTTTCATGACAATCAAAGCTTCCTGACAATGCTTTCGGTGCACCATTTAACGAAGTAAGTTGATTACAGTAGCAATACAAGTTGTGTACCACCTGTGGTGCATCTTCCAAAGAAGTAAGTTGATTAAATCCGCAATTAAAACTCTCACCAACCACCGTTGGTGCCCCCTTTAAGGAGGTTAATTGATTAAGGCTACATTCAAAATCTTTACCCACTTTTTGTGGAGCACCTTCCAAAGAAGTAAGTTGATTCTTGCTACAATTAAAACTTCCGCCTACCTCATGTGGCGCCCCTTTTAAGGAAGTGAGTTGGTTATGTTCACAATTAAAATGTTCGCCGACTTTTTGCGGCGCACCTTCCAGAGAGGTTAGTTGATTATAGCTGCAAGCGAAATATCCGCCGACTTCCCGCGGTGCTCCTTTTAAGGATGTTAATTTATTACTACCGCACCAAAAGTATCCATCTACCGTAACCTTAGATAAATCAGGTAACTCGGTCAGACCTTTTCCTTCCAAATCAATGTCACCTTTAATCACAAACCCGTCCGGCAGGTTATACAAGCTGTAAGTCTTACCATCTTGCTCGAATTCGAATTTCTTGTTTAACTTTATCATTATAACAGCTCCTTTTGCCTTATTTATGTCTAACATAGCAGAATTTGTCACAAGGTGCAACAAAATTCTTTTGCAAAACCGCGCATTTCTATCAAAAAAACTATTGACAAGCGCTGTCAAATATGTATAATGCGCCTAAATGTTTTAATTGTTAACTTTGAAAAGAGTAAGAAAATGGCAAAAGCAGTAAAAATTAAAATTAAGTTGGAAAGCACCGCCGGTACCGGCTCTTTCTATTTGGCAGAAAAAAATCCGAGAACGCATCCGGAAAAGCTTACGGTTAAAAAGTTTGATAAAAAATCTCGTAAGCACGAAGAATTCGTTGAAAAGAAATTAAAGTAATTTTCTGACAGAGTTTATGAAAGAGAGGTCGCGGCAAAAGCAGGCCTCTTTTTTTATTTCTGTTTTTCGAGCGGATGCGCTTTATGGTATTCTCTCTTTAAGGTTTCGGTTTGAACATCGGTATAGCGCTGGGTCGTGATTAGGGATGAATGGCCCAATAATTCCTGAATGGAGCGCAGGTCAACTCCCTGTTGAAGCAGCTGAGTGGCAAAAGAATGGCGCAACGCATGCGGCGTTACCGTATCGGCAAGTCCCAATCTGGCGCGTAACTTTTGCATCTGACGCTGCACAATACGCGGATTCAAACGCTCGCCTCGAGCCCCTAAGAACAACGGTTCTCCTGCGTTGGTCGAATACGGGCTTTTTGCAAGGTAAGCTTCGATATTTTGCCAGATTATCGGCAGAAGGGGCACTATTCGTTCTTTATTCCCCTTACCTTTTATGCGAAGGAACTCGCTCTCGGCAGAAATATCGCCGACATTTAACGACAGGGCTTCGGAAATACGCAACCCGCAGCCGTAAAGCAAAGTAAAAATCGCTTTATCCCGAAGCCCCTGCCACGCGTTTGAGGCCATTCCCGTCGCCTCATCCAGCAGATTAAACGCATCATCCGCATCTATCGCTTTGGGCAGAATCTTGGATTGTCGCGGTGTAGAGATTACGCTGATGGCCGGATTCTTGGCAATTTCATTAACATCGAGCCATTTATAGAAGTTCTTGATTGCCGACAACTCGCGGCCGATTGAAGATTTATTGATATATTGCGCCGAACGCCCGCTCAAAAAACGCCGAAAATCGCGCACTTCAAGCCCGGCCAACTCGGATAAAGACAAAACCTTATCCGGACTTATTTTTTGCAGAAAAATTGCTAAATCACGCGAATAAGCATCAAGCGTATGCTCGGAAAAAAGACGTTCTTTCAACAACCAATCTTGCCAGCGCTCAATAACGGAGTGCAGCTCTTCATCGGCATTGAATTTTATTTCTTCTTTCAAGGTTTATTTGATTACCTCGTCGTCATAAACACCAAACAAGACGTTGCGCGGCATCCAGCCCTGTACGCTGTCAAATTTAATCAGGCACATATCGCTGTCGGCCGGACACTTATCCACCTCGCCGACTACGCCGTCTTCAACGTGCGCCACCACCCGAGAGTCGGTTTCCGGCTTGGCATAAATATTGTTTTCGCCCGGATTAACAACCTTCACAAAGCGTCTGCCGGAGAGCATGGCTTTGTGCACCCAGGTTTCCGAACCTTCCCAGTCCTTAATCTGGCGCCAAAGCTCAAATTCGGCAATAATCTCCACCGGAGCGCCCTTTTGCTGATACACCCATTCTATCGGATATCTGCTGCCCGGACCGGAACGTGCGTTAATACGGCTGGAGCGCAAAGAAACCATACGCGGTATAGCCAACCCCGTCTCGCTTTCTTCAACTTCAACTTCGGCTTGAGCGACCGAACCCCATGTTAATCCCAAAGCTATCAATGTAACAAATAACGACTTCATGATTAAAAATCCTTTTTTACTTATTTTAAAGCATTATGCCGTATAGATATAAAAAAAGAGTAAAAATTATTGCATAAGGACAGAAAAAAATGGATTTATTACAAACAATCGTCGATTTAATTCGTTTTCGCACCGAAACCGGCAACGCCGCGGAAATCGCCAAGGCAGCGGAATATATCAAACATAAATTTGACGGCACGGCGGCCAAAGTTGAGATTTTTCAGACAACCGCTTCCCCGGTTATTTTTTTACGCAACTGCGATACGCTTGATTTTGACGTGATTATCCTGGGGCATATCGACGTAGTGCCGGCAACCGATGAGATGTTTGAACCGATAATCAAAGACGGCAAAATGTACGGCCGCGGAACCCTCGATATGAAATCGTTTGCGGCAGTAGCGATGAACTCGATGGAATATGCCGTATTGCATAACCTGCCGCTCAAATTCGGGGTTATCCTCTCCACCGATGAGGAAAAAGGCAGTAAATCCACCGAATCGTTTATGGAAGCATATCCGCAAATCAGCGCCAAAATCGTGTTGGATAATGATGTCGGCGGCGATATTACCAAAATCGTCAGCAAGTGCAAAAATCCGGTGTTTGTTAAAATTATCGCCCGCGGCAAAGAAGCGCACGGCTCTACCCCGTGGGACGGCATTGATGCCAATGAGTTATTGATGCACACTTGGCAGAATATTCGTAAAATTTATCCTTATTATGCCGCCGATTTACCGCAACCGACCGACAAGTGGTTCGATACGGTGCATTTTGCAAAAATCGAGGGCGGACAAGTTTCCAACATTATTTCCAACTATGCCGAAGCCTTGCTCGATTTCCGCCTGACCGAGAATTCGAGCGTGGAAAATCTGGAGAAAAATTTGCAAAAATGTATGGCAGACGGCGTGGAATATAAAATTGTTTCTGCAAGTACGCCGGTGGTAATGGATGAAAACGACCCGGATATTTTGAATTATAAACGCTTTGCCGAGAATATTATGGGGCGGCAGATTGAGTTTGAACACATCGGCGGTGCCACCGATTCACGTGCGTTTGCCGTCAGGGGCTCAACCGTGATTATGCATTCCGGCAGCGGCGACGGTATGCACGCCTCCGGTGAATATGTCGAGATTGAGAGCGTAAAACAGATAGCCGATATTCAGATAAAATTCCTGGAACATCTGGCAAAAAAATAAAAAAAGAGAGGCTTCGGCCTCTTTTTTTATATGCTCTTGATAATATTTTTATTATAATAAATAAGAAAATACTTTACATTTAGTGACTAATGTGCTACAAGAATTACCATAATGGATCCGTGGGTGAATTCGTTATATGAGGTCGAACGTTGGTTTATATAAACCGCGTTCTTTTTTTATACTAACAACCGAAAACCGTGCGTTTTATGACGTGCGGTTTTCGCATTTTAAAAGAAAGGAAAAAATATGAATGAATTAAATCGAGAAAGAATATTCGGGAAACGTCCGGTACACCGGATAAATCCGCAAACAGGACAGGATGAGTATTACTACTTGGATCCGCGCGGGGCAAGAACCTTTGCCGAGATGAAGGAAATTCCCGTACCGAGTGAGGACTCGCCGAATCCGTTTGCCAACGAAATACAGAATTATTTATACGAACACGACGATTATAACTATAAACAGCTCTACGGCAATACTCAGCCACCGTCGATGCAAACACAGAATAATATTCAACAACTGCGAATGCCGGTCGGTTCAGAACAACAAATAACCATGCCGAGTTATGAATTGCAACAACAACTACAACAGCCGCAAACAAGTGCTTGGGATAAAGTTAAAAATGCAGCGAATAATTTTGCCGGCGGAACTGAGGCTTTTTCGGTCGGTTATGCCACCGGTGCAACATTAGGTAACTTTGACGAAGGAATGGGAGCGGCAACTGCGGCAGTTACATTAAACCCAAATAATTATAGTATGGGACGCGATGCAATCAGGAAGTTGCAAAATGATTTACAACAGCAACATCCGATAGCTTATGGTGTTGGTGAATTTGCCGGAGCGATGATGACACCGATGCATTTGGCAAAAGGAGAAAATTTTAAACAGAAAGCGTTTAATGCTCTAACCGACACCTTAAATGCTTCTGCCGGATATGCCGAAAATTGGAACGATTTTGGAACTAATTTAGCGGTAAATGGATTTGCTAATGCGGCAGGGTTAGGCGCAGATTTGACACCAATAGGGCGAGGACTAGGTGCTACAGGCAAAAAAATTATTAAACAAGGTTTTAATTTTCTTACTGACAAAGCAAAAAATATGTTTTATGATGATGACGATGAGGATAAATATTAAAACTTGAAAAAGAAGTAAAATATGAGGGAAAAGGGTATAAAAAACATATTCTGGACAGCAATTTGTTATATTTTCTTTTCGTATATTTGTTTGGGAGGAATTATAATTATTGAAATTCATAGATATGCACCTTTTTCCCTAATTCTATTCCTTTTGGAGCTTTGTTTTGTTATAGGATATCCTTTATTTTTACATTTTGTACTGAGGAAAAAATGGCTTGAGTGCACCAAAAATAGCTATAATAAAGTAAAATATATTCTATTTCCTGCATTAGTTACGGAAACATGCATTATGCTTTATTGTCACAATCAAATATTATTAGTCTTGCAAAAAATCTCCGAGAATTGAAAACTATGTTTTATAAAGATGAAGATGAGGAAAGATATCACTATTAATAAAACATTGAAAAGGAACAGAATATGGAAAAAGAAGGTACAAGTGGAGCTATAAAGATATTTTTTCTTAAATGTGCTGATTTTGTGTTGAGTACATTGTGTGCATTTGGGATTATTGCATTAATTGAATTGCATTTCATCGTACCTCTTTTTCCTATTCTTTTCCTGTTTGATTTGTGTCCTATCGTCGGATATCCGCTGTTTTTGCGATATGTTTTAAAAAAGAAATGGATTGAGTGTTGTAAAGATAAATTAGGGACAGAATATGCAAAATAAATAGTTTTCAATTATGATTAGGTAAGAGGAGACGGAATGATGAATAACATAGTTAATGAATTGCTCTTTGTCGGTGCGTTAATGTTGGCCGTATTTGAAGTCTTATCTGGTATCGATTCATATTGTTATCATCATTCCGTTTTTTGTAATGTTATTCCTTTTATGGTGTTTTCCGTTGTAATTTTTTTGTTATATTTGTTTGCTGTGATAATTTTCGGAGTTAAGCTTCTAAACAGATTTTTTACTGATTATCCGGATGTCGCTTATTATGTTAAATCTGTCGGATGGATATTTTACGCTTACATAATTTGCGGAATTGTTTATTTTATATCTCTAAATGAAAATACCCGATATTTAGGCGAAAAGTTATGGAATGATTATCCTATAAGCTGGATTTGCATCGGTATTTCTTTGGTAATTGCGTGGGTCAGAAAAAATCCTCGGTTTTTGGTAGATTAACTTGCACCATCGTCGGCACAACCGACGGAGCAAACTCCGGCAGAAGGGATAAATCAAACCAGCCGATCTCGTAGTTATAATTCAATTACCCGCAAACAAAAAACACTTCGATATTCTCGAGGCGTTTTTTGTTATTGCAATTTGTTTTTTTATCTTTTATACTTTCTAGCGTTGAGATGTCCGTCTCAACGGAGGGTGTGACAACCCTAATCCCAAGGACAAAATAACTTTTGCTTAAGCAAGAGTTATTTTGTGATGGACTCACCATAGAGGTGGGTGCCATTGAATAAGGTTTATCCGAATAAGATGGGCTAATGCATTGGGATTTAGTTGTCAACACCCACCGCCTTACAGCGGTGTTTTTTTATTGCACGGACTGGATGTGGGAATAAGGTGGGAAAGACTTGTGCTTTTTTCGGAAATGACTATGATTTTATGCACGGCAGAAAACATGTGCGCTGCCCCAATCTCAAACTTAAAGAGCTCATCAAAAAACAAGCAATCCGCCTGATAGAACAAGAAAACGTCACTGATTTTCTGGTCGGGCAAATCGGCGGATTTGAGCAAGATGCTTATGATACGGTGCTGGAAATAAAAAACGACTATCCGCATATCCGCGTAATACTCGTTATCTCACGCGTCAGCGAACTGAATCCGATACAAAAAGACTACAGCGGCTATATTTTTTACGGACGATATTTTGATGACTTTATATTCCCCGATAAATGCGCCACCGGATACAAACGCTGTTGCATTATATATCGCAACCGTTATATCGTGGAGAACAGCGACTTCATTATATCATACAATCGTTACAAAAGTCGCGCTTATGAATTCTGCAGAGCCGCAACCGATAAAGGCGTTACGGTAATTGAACTGGCAGGCACTGATACTTGATAACTATTCGCATTTTACCAAAATCAGCGGCACCGTCATTTCCTCTTTGGTATATCCGGCGTGAGTGGCCACAAACAATCTCGGCTCACGTTTGCCGGAATCGTAATTGAGCGACAACGTACCGGTAGCAATCGCCACATATTCGCCGATCATCCCGTCAACCAGCGGATGCTGCTTGCCGTAGCCCAAAATATGCGATTGCATAAATTCCTCTTTGGTAAAGAGCACAAACTCCTCGCCGTAATATTTGTTAAACAAACGCACAAACTCATCGTTGCAACCTTCTTTAATCCAAAAAGAAATCAACCGAGTTTCGATGGTCGGCGGCAGACGGAAAGTATCGCATAAATCCTGATGTTCGATGATAATATCGTCAACATCTATACCGCCGTGGTCGGCCGAAATTATCACCAGCGTATCATGCAAGCCGGCACACATTTTTTCAAGTTTGGCATTTATCTCGCGGACCTGTTGTGCTGCCTCCGCAGAGTGAATACCGTTGTGATGAATGGCATAGTCCGGCTCAGTCCAGTATGCGGAAATTATCTTACGCTTATCATCAGCTTCGGCGGCCGCGGCAACACGCTCACAAAGTTCATCAAAAGTCTGCGCCCCGCCCTCGACAAACGCCGGAAACACCCGATGATATTCCACCTCGGGATTTTGCTCGGTAATTTTTTCGTAAATGCTTTTATACTTCAAAATCGTATCGGCCGGAGGCGGCGTTGTCAGCTCCTCGCCGGTATAAAAATCGATATTACGGAAGTTTTCGATTACGCGGCCGTATTGCGAAAAATAATTCATCCAACCTATCCACCCCGAAGCAAGCGGCGGCAATCCCGAATGAAAAGTGATGGTAGCGGCGGCCGTGGTCGGCGGAAAAATCGTAGAAATATCAGCTACCCGATGCCTATATAAAAAATCGTTCGGTTGAAGATGGTATTCCAAAATATTCTTGCCGAAACAATCCAAAATCAGAAACACCACATTTTGCCAGCCTTCGGCCAGCGCCTTATCCAAAATCGGCAACGACTTATATTCGCTCGCAACGCCGAAATGATGCAGCAGCGAATTGCTTAAAGCCAAAATACTGTTATCAAAATCAACTTTTATATCTTCTTTTTTCATCGCAAACCTCAATCAAACAAAAAAACGGCGCATTGTGATTTTGCGCCGTCTTTTTTTATATATAACTCAATATTATAACGGCAACAACGGCGACCATGCCGGGTCGGATGCCTCGGACGGAGTTACGACACGGCGTTCGTTATAACCGGTTAAGTCAATGGTATACAAACGAACCGGACCGCCTCTGTCCTGGCGCGAATACATGATTACGCGGCCGTTCGGCGACCAAGTCGGGCCTTCTACCAAAAAGCCGTCGGCCAAAATGCGTTCACCGCTGCCGTCCGGTGCCATAACACCGATATAAAACGCCCCGCCCGACATCTTAGTAAAGGCGATGTAGTCACCGCGCGGAGACCATACCGGAGTGGCATAACGGCCGTTGCCGAAACTGATACGCTCGGCTTCTCCGCCGCTCGAACTCATAACATAAAGCTGCTGATTGCCGCCTTTATCGGAGTTGAACACAATCTGCGAGCCGTCCGGCGAATAGCTGGCCGAAGTAGCGATGGCGCTGTCAAATGTCAGCTGTTTAACCGCACGGGTTTTAAGGTTCATTTCAAAAATGTTGGTCTTACCCTTGTTGGCATAACTCATCAACACTTTAGAGCTGTCCGGAGCCCATACCGGTGCAAACGTCATGCCCGGGAAGTTACCCAAAACCTGCTTGCTGCCCGTGGTCAAATCCATCAAATAAACGCGCGGGCTGTTGCCGACATATTCCATATAGGTAATTTTCTGCATATTCGGCGAAAAGCGCGGAGTTAACACCAGGTTATGACCGTCGGTCAAGAAGCGGTGATTCTCGCCGTCCTGGTCCATAATCGCCAAACGTTTAACCTTACGCGGTCCCTGGCCGTTTTCGGAAACATAAACCACGCGGGTGTTGAAATAGCCCTTATCGCCGGTCAGACGTTCATAAATCGCATCGGCCACAACGTGGGCAATACGGCGCCAGTTGTCGGTGGTAGAGGTAAACGACTTACCCAAAAGTTGCTTTTCAGCAACCGTATCCCACAAGCGAAAATCTACCTGCAGTTTGTTATTCGGCAGTTCGGTAATTTTGCTTTGTACCAATGCTTCGGATTTAATCGCCTGCCAATCGATAAAGTTCGGTTTCTGGTCAATCGAATTCAGCGTTTCGATATAGCTGTTTTCCGGAATGATTTTGAACAAGCCGCTGCGGTCCAAATCGGCGGCAATCACTTCGTGAATCTTATCACCGTAGTTTTTACCGGCAATTTTCATAAAAATGTTGGAGTTGGAGCCGATCATTTCCGGAATGGCAATCGGCATCGGATTACGAGTGGCACCGCTTACTTCAATTTCCAGTTCGGCACGAGCCGGCATGCTGAAAAACATCAGCAACGCGGCCAAAATATATCTGATTTTCATTCTTTATCACCTCAAATAAACGTTTATTTTGCCTATATCATACAGATTGCTAAAAAAAAATAAAGCAAAAAAACAGGTTATAGACAGCATATTCCGTTTGACTTTTTTGGCATAAAACGCTAGGTTTAGTCAGAGGAAAAAATGGATATAAAAGAATTTAAGAGTTCGCTTAAAACATATCAGGCGCTTATCGGGTTTGATTACGGCTCCAAGCGTTTGGGCATCGCCGTCTCCGATTTATTGCGCGGTATTGCCACCTCGTACAAAATCCTTTATCGTGCCGATTGGGCCAAAGATGTGGCGGAAATTAAGCGCATTGTGGCGGAAAAAGAAATCGGCGGTTTTGTGTACGGTCTGCCGTTGCAAATGGACGGCACCGAAGGTGAGATTGCCAAAGAAGTACGCGCCTTTGCCGAGAAGTTAGCTTTAGAAATTCCGCTGCCCTATATGTTTTGGGACGAGCGTTTGTCTTCTTCGGCCGTGGAGCGTTTTTTGATTGATGAAGTCGATATGTCGCGCGCCAAACGCAAAAAGGTGCTTGATGCCTCCGCCGCCGCTTATATTTTGCAAGGCGCACTCGATGCGTTGCAATATGCTTAAGGGAGTGCGCGGATGAGTGATAAAGAAGCAAAAAAACCGTTGTACCGGCGCATTTATGATGAAATCTACGAATTTGCGGAAGCAATAGTGCTTATTTGCGACAATATTATCCGCGGGATCTGGCGCGACAGCAAAAATAACGGACGACTTCGCGGCCGCTTGATTTTATTACTGATAACATTTGCGCTTTACATATATTTTTCGATATTCTTCAAAACCGCCGACACAATACGGTAAACACCTTAGCAATACAGCAAATCCAGCAACTTACCGACGGTCTTTTTCAAAATGGCAATCCGCTCGTTATAAGAGGACAAATCTCTATCAACAAACAGCTTCTGGTCCGGCCGGATTTTGAACACCCCGAACGAGCGCGACACCAAATCTATCAGTTTATCCGCCGCCGCAAATTTGTTGTTGTGGAAGGCAATCAAAATCCCTTTGGCGCCGGCATCGACTTTGGCAATATTGGCACGATAACACAGCTGTTTGATTTCGATGGTTTGCAACAAATTTTCCACCTCCGACGGAATGGCGCCGAAACGGTCGATCAGCTCCTCGCGCATATCCGCCAGTTCATTAGCGTCTTTGAGCGCACCGATACGACGATACAGTCCCAAACGCACACCCAAATCGCGTACATATTCTTCCGGAATCAACAGCGGTACGCCGGTCGTTATCTGCGGGGCCCAATCGGAATTGCCGAGCGCGGCATTAATTTCCGCCTCGTGTCCGGCCTTTTGCCGCTGAATTTCCTCGTCGAGCATTTGATGATACAGAGCTATACCAACGTCTTTAATGTGTCCCGATTGTTCGGTACCCAAAACATTGCCGGAGCCGCGAATATCCATATCGTGACTGGCAAGCGAAAATCCGGCACCGAGCGTATCGAGCGCCCGCAAAATATCGAGCCGCTTTTCCGCCACCGGATTGAGCTTTTTCTGCGGCGGTACCGTAAAATAACAATAGCCGCGGATTTTCGAACGCCCTATTCTGCCCCTGAGTTGATACAGTTGTGCCAAACCGAACATATCGGCGCGATGAATAATCATGGTGTTGACGCGCGGCATATCGATACCCGATTCAATAATCGTTGTTGAAAGCAACACATCGTATTTGCCGTCGGCAAAGGCACCGATAACGTCTTCGAGTTGCTTGGCCGGCATCTGCCCGTGCGCCACCGCGATTTTCACATCAGGCACCAATGTACGCAACGTTTTTTCCATCTGCGGAATATCCGAAACCCGCGGACACACAAAAAACGTCTGGCCGCCGCGGAATTTTTCGCGATATATTGCCTCTTTAATCATCACCGCATCAAACGGCATCACAAAAGTACGCGCCGCCAATCGGTCCACCGGCGGAGTGGCGATAATACTGAGTTGCTTTACTCCGGTCAGCGAAAGTTGCAACGTGCGCGGTATCGGCGTGGCGCTCAAGGTCAGCACGTGCACGTCGGATTTCAGTGCTTTGAGTTTTTCTTTGTGCGCCACCCCGAAATGCTGTTCTTCGTCAATAATCAGCAACCCCAAGTCGGAAAAAGCAATATCTTTAGCCAGAAGCGCGTGGGTGCCGATAACAATATCAACCGCGCCGGATTTCAGGCCTTCTTTGGTTTCGCGCATTTCTTTGGCGGTAGTCAGACGCGACAGCATTCGCACCTTGAGCGGAAAGCCTTGCATACGCTCAATAAAGTTCAGATAATGTTGACGCGCCAGCAAAGTAGTCGGTACAATCAGCGCCACCTGTGAGCCGGACATCGCCACCGTAAACGCGGCACGCAAAGCCACCTCGGTTTTACCGAAACCGACGTCGCCGCAAACCAGTCTGTCCATAGGTTCTCCTGCGCCCAAATCCTGCAATACGTCTTGAATGGCGTGGAGTTGGTCATCGGTTTCGTTAAACGGAAATTTGGAGCAAAACTCATCATAAATCCCGCCCTGCGTAACAAAACATTCGGCGGTTTTGAAGTGTCTTTCCGCGGCGATTTTAATCAGCTTTTCGGCAATATCCTTGATTTTTTCTTTGACTTTGGCCTTTTTAGCCTGCCATGCCGCACCGCCCAACACATCGAGTTGTACGTTTTCGTCATCGGAGCCGTAACGTGACAACACATCGATATTTTCTACCGGCACAAACAGCTTATCATCGTGGGCATACACTATTTTCAAACAATCGTGCGGCGCCCCGCCGGCCATAATATTCTCCAGCCCCATAAAGCGGCCGATACCGTGTTCGATATGCACCACCAACTCGCCGACGGCCAGCGCCGAAACATCGGCAATAAAATCTTTGGAAGTTACTTTTTTGGCTTTGCGATGCTGACGTTCGCCCAAAATATCCTGTTCGGAAATCAAGCACCATTCCTTATCGCGAAAACCATGGGCCAAATCCGCCAACACCAGCGCTGTTTTTTTGGCCGCCGCCAACTGCGAAGCCTGTACCCAATCGTCGGCCAAAACCACATTTTTAATACCGTGTTCGTTCATCAGATTAAACAGACGTTCGCGCGAACCTTCGGCATAACAACAAACAATCCGCTTGCGTCGGGCATTTTCGTTCAAATAGTCATTGAGTTCGGCATAAACCGCCGCCGCACTCACGTTTTTGCTGTGCGCAAAATCACGCCCCGGAACGGTTTGCATATCAACAACTTCGTCACTCGGCTGAGCCGCCAACGCGCTGAACATCGCCGCCTTTTTACTCTGCAATTTTTGCGTAAATTCGGCCTCGGTTAAATACAGCATTTCCGGTTTTATCGGGCGATATGCCTCGTCATCGAGCTTGCCTCGATGCATATTTGCGGCTTCCAGACGCGCGGTATAATAGTCGTATATGCTCTCGGTTTTGGCCTTAAGCGCCTCGTCAACGTTACGCCCGACGGCAACCGCCGCATTCGGCACATAATCAAACAAAGTCGGCAACGCGTCGGCATAAAACAGCGGCAACCAATTTTCCATACCGATATATTTGCGCCGCTCGGAAATCGCCTCGTAAAGCTCGTCGTGCATACCGTCGGCACCGAACAATTCGCGGTATTTTTCGCGAAAATTGCGCACGGTGTCGGCATCCAAAACCACCTCGCCCGCCACCTGAAAATCATATTCTTGCAACTCGCCGGAAGTGCGTTGCGTCACCGCATCAAAAAAGCGCAGACGCTCGACTTCTTCATCAAACAAATCAATTCTGAGCGGATAATCGGTACCGCTCGGAAAAATATCGACAATATCGCCGCGCACCGCGTATTCGCCGGGTTCCATTACCTGTTCGACGCGGGTATAACCGTTGAGCGCGATATAATGCAAAAAGTCGTCAAAACGAAGCGTACCGCCGACTTTGATTTTTTTCTGGGCGTTGCGGAAAATTTTGGCCGGCGGAAGTTTTTGCAACACCGCTCCCAGACTGGTTACGATAATCAGCGGCTGCTTAAACTCGCTCAGCACCAGCTGCGACATCACGGAAATTCGCCGCGCCATAATGTTGGGATTAGGCGAAACGCGGTCATACGGCACGGTGTCCCACGCCGGAAATTCCAGCACCGTAAACTCGGGGTGCGTCAGGCGCAACATTGAGGCAGTCTGTGCCAAAGCATTACCGTCGGCCGCAATATATATCAGCGGTCGTTCTTTTGACGCCATCAAAGCCAGCACCCACGGCTCGTAACCGTCGCAAACCGAGGTCACTTTTTTGCCGCACAATGCATTAAAATCCTGTTGCATATCTTTTGCTTTCCGATTTACAAACTTGTCTAAAATATATACAATAAAGCAGTTATCGCAACAAAAAAGAAGAATAATCAACATGCGCCCGAGTATTTTATATCCGCTGTTCGCGCCGCTTGAAACCTTAAGCGGTATCGGCAAGCGTTATTGCGTATTGATGAATAATCTTTGCGGCGGCAAAGTGATTGATTTGCTGTGGCATCTGCCGAGCGGGTTTATCGACCGACGCTGTAATGTTCCTTTGTCGCAGGCAGCCGACGGCAAAATCTGGACCGGCAAGGTGCGGGTGGTGGAACACGCGGTGCCTAAAACCAAAAAACAGCCGTATCGTATTGCGGTTGAAGATAATACCGACCAGCTGATTTTGGTGTTTTTCAAGGTGTTCGGCGACAGTATTACCAAACAATTTCCGGTGGGGGCCGAAAAAATCATCAGCGGTAAAATCGAGATATTTAACGGGCAGTTGCAGATGAGTCATCCCGATTATGCGGTAGATGCCGCCAAACCGGAGCAGATGCCGCAGATTGAAACGGTGTATCCGCTGACGGCCGGCATTACCAATAAAATGCTCAATAAGCAGATTTTTCAGGCACTCGCACGGGTGCCGGATTTACCGGAATGGCAAGACGAGCGCTATTTGAACAAACAAAAATGGCCGAGTTTCAAACAAGCATTATGGACGGCGCATCATCCGCATAATTTTGCCGATATCGAAGCCAATGCTCCGGCGCGGCAACGTCTGGCTTATGATGAGTTGCTCGCCAATCAGCTCTCGCTTGCCGTTGTGCGCGGACGCCTCAAAAAGCAAAAAGGCCGTTCGCTTGCTAATGACGGCAAACTCAAAGAAAAACTGCTCGCGGTTCTGCCGTTTGCGTTGACGGCGGCGCAAAAACGCGTGATTGCCGAAATCGAAAGCGACTTATTCGGCGATTATCGCATGTCGCGACTGCTGCAAGGCGATGTCGGCAGCGGCAAAACCATCGTGGCGTTGCTGACCATGCTTAATGCCGTTGAATGCGGCTCTCAGGCGGCAATTATGGCGCCGACCGAAATTCTGGCGGAACAGCACGCCGAAACTATTTCCGAGCTGTGCGCCAAGATCGGCATAAAAACCGCTCTGCTGACCGGAAACGTTAAAGGCAAAGCGCGTAAACAGCTGTTGGAAGAACTGGCCGCCGGCAATATCGATATTCTCATCGGCACGCATGCGCTGTTCACCGAAGACGTAACTTTTAAGGATTTGGCCTACGTTATTGTTGACGAGCAACATCGCTTCGGCGTGAAACAACGGCTTAATCTTTCGCAAAAAGGCCGGCTCTGCGACGTGTTGGTTATGACAGCCACACCGATTCCGCGCACGTTGGTATTAACGCAATTCGGCGATATGGAATACTCCAAAATCGACGAGCTGCCGGCGGGACGCAAACCGGTTGCCACCACGGTTATGCCGCTTAGCAAAATTCACAATGTGGTTGAAGCACTGCAACGCAAGCTGAGCACCGGAACCCAGGCTTACTGGGTGTGTCCGCTGGTTGAGGAATCCGAAAAAATCGACCTTTCCGCCGCCACCGAACGTTATGAGTCTTTGCAAAAAGTATTCGGCAATCAAGTCGGCCTGATTCACGGCAAAATGAAAGAAAGCGAAAAAGATGCCATTATGGAAAGTTTCAAACGGGGCGAGCTCAAACTTTTGGTTTCCACCACCGTAATTGAAGTCGGAGTAAATGTGCCGAACGCCACGATTATGGTCATCGAGCACGCCGAGCGCTTCGGCTTGGCGCAGCTGCACCAGTTACGCGGCCGTATTAAGCGCGGTTTTGAGGCCGGCAGTTGTATTTTGATGTACGGTTATCCGCTCAGCGAGGTTTCGCGGGCGCGGCTGAATACGATTAAAAGCACCGAAGACGGCTTTTTAATCGCCGAAGAGGACCTCAAATTGCGTGGCGGCGGCGAAGTTTTGGGCACACGACAATCGGGCTTCAGCAACTTCCGTGTAGCCGATTTGAGCGTGCACGGCGATTTACTCTTAACCGCCAGCAAAGACGCGGCGCTGATTTTGCGACAGGACCCGAACCTGCAATCGCCGCGCGGACAGGCTTTGCGCACCCTCCTCTATTTGTTTGAACAAGACGAGGCGATTAAAACCTACAACGCCGGCTGACATCAGGTTACAAAAACAGCCGGATTGCTCCGGCTGCGATTTATATTCAAAACTATCTCTCATTCCAGCGTTCGTGCTGGTATTCGCCAAGTGATTTAAGTTCTTTCTTGTCCATCTGAGCCTTATATTTTTTATACTCGGCGGCAGTAATTTTTTTACTCCCTATTCCTTTTCCTTCCATACACGAGACATTATTGTCATACACTGTCATTTTACTCTTCTTAACATCGGCACCGGTAAGCTCAATCCGGTTGCCGTCATACTTGTATATAGGTTGCGCCGTAGTAATCTCCGATACACTTTTAACTCCGCCCTCACCTTTGGAAATCAGTTTAGATTCAAGCAAAACTTCTTCGTTATCATCACCCTTAATTTTATAGCCTTGGGGATGCGGCTTAAAATCGAGCCTTTTTTCAACGGTAACCACTTCTATACTTCCCTTTTCGCCGGGATATATCATGAAAAACTCGTTTTTATCCGTTACAACACTTGCTTTCCATGCATCAAAATATCCGTAGTGCTTATTATCTTCATCGTGTGCGATACTCGCCTGTCCGAAATCTACGGAAGTAATTTTTGCCGGTGATTTCAAAAAAGAAGAAAACAGTTTTTTGACCGCAGCTTTATCGCCCAACTCTTTCCAATCAGGTAATTCTTTACGAGGTTCAAATGCCGGATGCGTATAATCACCGCTGCTTTGATATACGTGGTATTCCCCTCCTGTAAAATATTCTTCCAGCGAAGAAGCTCTGGCGCGTAATTTTTCAATTCTATCCTGATTTTCCTTCCAAATAATTTCGTTAACTTCACTTTGCGTTCTGTCAGCTCTTTCCGACTTCGGCAGATATTGGTGAAACTCATTTAACGTGTAATAACCGCTTTCCGTTTCCTCCTGTGTTTTGGAATTTCTGATTTTGTATAAAGAACGGGCAGCCTGCTCTCCTAATGTGTTATCGGCGGCAACAAGCGCACGCCAGCACGATTTCAATCTGCCGAAAGTTTGCCCGCCGTCGCATTTATGGTGCTGTATGGCCGATGTTAGGACCTGTGCGATTTTCGGCGCCAAATGCGGCTTATTTTCAGCGGCATCTTCAAGCCCGTAGTTATATGATTGATAAAAGTAGAAATTATTGTTTTCTTTAAATTTACTCTTTTTCTCGGCAAATTTTTTCCAGGTTGCCAGAACTTCGTTTTCCAATTCCGGCGGGCACGCACCCAATATATATCCCAAAGCTTTGCAACATCCTCCGAGCGACGCGTTATCATGGCACAGGGCAGATGATACTTTCTTTATGAGTTTCAGCCCCCGTTCGGAAAATTCCGGATTTTTAGAGACAAAAGTTCCCAAATAACCCGACAGGTGTTCCAACTCCAACCCGTTATAATTAAACGCTCTGTTACCGGATAATTTTTTGCCCCAATATTTGATAAATTCGGCTGTATCGGTTTTGGCCGTATCGGAAAACAAAGACTCATACTTTTTCATTCCTTCTTCAGCCAGCTCAGGGTACTCTTCAGCAATATCGTTGATTACATATAATTGATCTTCCAGCGAAGAATTCCCGCATCTTGCGTCAAACTCTTTTTCGAACTGTTCCTCGGCGTTGCTCATATATTCTCTCCTTGTCCGAATATATTGTTTTGATGCTTAATTATGCCTTTTTACTGGACAAAAGTCAAGTTCTTTTCGGGCAGAGCAAATAAAAAAAACACCCTGGGTGGTATTACTATCACTCAGGGTGTTTTTCTGATTAGCTATAAAAATAAAACAATAAACAAGGAGTAGTAATCAGAAGAACCGGCAGCTACCGACTCTCCCGTGTCTTAAGACAAAGTACCATAGGCGTAAAGAGGTTTAACGTCCGAGTTCGGAATGGGATCGGGTGGGACACTCTTGCTATTACCACCGGTTCATCAGATTACTACGATAAAGCTGAGCTAGTAACGACTTAGCAAAATATTTATATTGTAAGAAACAAG